>Ga0265314_10000227_pt1 | contig 83651 bp, 62 predicted proteins | sample 4126metaG_FD_203106 | JGI IMG/M metagenome (GOLD analysis project Ga0265314, IMG submission 203106) | Rhizosphere microbial communities from Carex aquatilis grown in University of Washington, Seatle, WA, United States - 4-1-26 metaG | ecosystem: Host-associated > Plants > Roots > Rhizosphere >...
TTCTGCAAGATAAAGCGGTACCGGCGTGTGGCCACCCGCTACGACAAGACCTCCACGAATTTCCTCGGGTTCGTTCTCTTCGCTGCGGTGCGAGTATGGCTGGCCTGATTTTGGGGACAGGCCCTAGGTAATCGAACGCATTCTTGGCCGTGTAGCCGAGCGGCGCCCCGATAGCCTCCGCAAGTCCCGGTGGCGCCTCGCAAGGTTGCGCATAAGCGGCAGGGAAATCCATCACGATCCGGTCACCCTTGCGCCGGGCTGTGAGCAGGCCGCTCCGCGTGTGGAATCGAGCCTCCTCTGTCTCGCGCAGTCGGCCTGACTCCCAAAGAACGTGCGCGCTCGCCAGTGTCGCGTGTCCGCAGAGGTCGACCTCGACGGTGGGCGTGAACCATCGCAAGCGAAAGACGTCACCCTCGGAGAGCAAGAAGGCCGTCTCCGACAGGTTCATCTCGCGCGCGACAAGCTGCATCCACCGCTCGTCCCTTGGGCAGTCCAAGACGCACACTGCTGCCGGGTTGCCCGTGAAGGGCTGAGTCGCAAAGGCATCCACGACGACGATTGATTGGCCCATGTGCTGTGTCGCAATCATAGCCCATCTGCCTGAGCCTGGCACTCGGTGCCGCCCAACCCCGGTAGTGGTACTATCGACTGTCATCTACGGCCTCTCGCCATGACTGTGCGCGATTTCACCTTTGGGGACGAGACCTCGTTGCAGACCGTCTTCCACTCAGCGGTCCACACGATCGCCGCCGGTGACTACACACCTGCGCAGCTCGACGCCTGGGCGCCCGACCGGCCTGACATGGAGCAATGGACGGCGCGGATGCGCGTCATTCGACCGTTTGTCGTCGAGGATGATGGCCGCATCGTCGGGTATGCCGACTTGCAGGTCAGCGGCTACCTCGACCACTTCTATGTTTCCGGGACGCGCGCACGCCGGGGCGTTGGCCGCGCTCTCATGGATCGCATTCACGCTCGCGCAGGGGAGCTGAAGCTCGGACGACTCTTCTCCGATGTAAGTCGGACTGCGCAGCCATTCTTCGAACGCTTTGGCTTTCGGGTTCTTGAGCACAAAACCATCATTGTGGGTGGCATCAGTTTGCCGAACGCACGCATGACCAAGGATCTGCTTACCGCCGACTGCCGGAAGGACGAATCATGGACACCGTAGCGAGCGAGCCTGCCGGCCCGGACGCAGACCTTCCCGCCTTCAAAGATCGCTACGCAAGGTTGTGCATTCTTGGCGTATTCGCCGCCGTGGGCCAGCGTTGATCGCAGTCGCCCGACTACGTCGGTGTCGTCAATCTCAGCACACCGGACCTGCGCACTGATTCACGATTCTGTCGCAATCGCGCTGCTCCGGCGAAAGTACTATTGGGCGAGGTGGACAACTAGATGCTTTCGGGAGATCACCTCTTGGCACAGGAGACCAGCCAACCCTACGAGGAGAGGGCTCGCGAAATCATCGAGCGCCGACTCATCACGCCGCATTTCCAGCCCATCGTCGATCTCCACCACGGGGCGGTTTTCGCCTGGGAGGTGCTGTCGCGCGGGCCCGAGCCCCTGTCTTCGCCCAAGGAGATCTTTGCCGCGGCGGAAAAGCTGGGCCTGTCTGCGCGGCTTGAGCTGATCTGCCGAACCCTCGCGCTGCAATCCATCGCCAACCTGCCGGCGGCAACTCGTTCGCATCCGTTCTTCATCAACGTAAGCCCCAACGCCATCGGCGATCCGACGCTCAGCGAAGGGCAGGTCAAGGCCGAGCTGGCCAGCTTTGGCCTCGACCAACGAAGCGTGGTCATCGAAATTACCGAGCGGGAGACCATCGCGGACTACCAGGCCTTTGAACGCCACATCCGCCGCTTCGTCGAGCAGGGATTCCGCATCGCTCTCGACGATGTTGGGGCCGGGCATTCGGGCCTGGTGACCTTGGTGACGTGCTCGCCGCACTTCCTGAAGCTCGACATCACCCTGGCAAGAGACATCCAACGTCACTCGTACAAACAGCACCTGGTCAAGTCGCTCATCGCATTTGCGGCCAGCGTGGATGCGGCGCTGATCGCGGAGGGTGTCGAGACCTGGGACGAGCTTGAGACCGTGGCGCGCTTGGGGGTGCGCTACGCGCAGGGGTTCCTCTTTGCACGGCCCGGCCGTGTGCCACGCGAGATCTCCGAAGAGTCCCGCAAAGAGATCCGTAGGGTCATGCGGCAGTTCAACTATCGAGAATCCGATCTCAACGAAGCCGTGGGGCCGCTGGTCATTCGCTGCGCGTCCATCCCCGAGGGCGCCAAGCGGGGTGAGGACGTTCAGCGCATGTTCCGGTCCGATCCATCGCTCGACCACCTCGTGGTGCTGCGGGGTGAGGAGCCGGTGGGTCTCATCACTCGACAACACTACTACACGCACACCGGCGGGCCGGTGGGGTATCCCCTGTTTCAGTGGAAACCGGCGGAGCAACTCGCTCGAAACAGCCCGCTCATCGTGGAGGATTCCATCAGCGTCACCGCCCTCGCCCGCCTGGCCATGGACCGCTCATCCGACGAGCTGTACGACCCGGTCGTCGTGGTGAACGGAAGCGGGCGCTTGCTCGGGACGGTCACGATTCGGCAATTGATCGTGCGCTCGAACGCGCTCGAAGTTCAATGGGCACAGGGGTCGAGCCCGCTGACCGGGTTGCCCGGCAACCGGAGTATCGAGCGCTGGATCCTCGACGCGTTCGAGCACGCCGATGCGTGTGTGCTGTACGCGGATCTCGACCGATTCAAAGAGTTCAACGATTGCTACGGGTTTCTGCAGGGCGACGAGATGATCCGCTGCCTGGCGCGCGTGCTGTCGCGCGTGTTGTCGGGTCTTGCGCCCGAGGCACGCCTGGGCCACATCGGTGGCGATGACTTCGTCATTGTGTCGCCTTGCGCGGTCGAACCGCAGGAGGTCGAGGCCTTGTGTCGCCGATTCGATGAGGCCAAGTTGGCGTTGTTCAGCCCGCAGGATATCGAGCGCGGCAGCTTTCGCACCATGGACCGGCGGGGCCAAGAGGTGGTCATTCCGCTTGTCACCCTCAGCGTGGCGGTGGTGCCGGTCGAGGCTGTGCAAACCCCAGACCACCCCGCGGCGCTGGCGCAAATGGCAGCCTCGCTTAAGCGCAAGGTCAAGGAGATGACCGCTCAAAGTGGCAATAGCAAATTTCTCTTCGAACGGCGGCGCTGCCGCCGCGAAAGTTAAGACAAAGTCATGTTGCAGGCAGGCGCTCCCGACTATTTCATGGAAAGTGATGACGAGTCCCTCCGGCTGGACCTCAAGACCGACCCCGAGGCCGTCGAGGACCAAGCCCGGTGGGCCGGGGTTGCTCCGGGCATGCGGGTTCTCGATTTGGGCTGCGGCGCCGGAAAGACCACCCACATTCTGCACCGCCTGGCCCAACCGGGAGGGCAAGCGTTTGGGATCGACTACTCTCCGCGCCGGATCGCGTACGCCAGGGAGAACTATTCCGCAAGCGGGATCACGTACGTGCAAAGTGATGTCTGCGCCCCGCTTGCCGATCTAGGTCGCATCGACCTTGTGTGGACCCGGTTCCTGCTCGAGTACTTCGCTGACAAGGCGTTCGCCATCGCCAAGAACGCTTATCAGATCCTCGAACCGGGCGGCACCCTCTGCTTGATTGATCTCGATCAAAACTGCTTGGGGCACTTCGGCGCGTGCGGACGGTTAGAAGGAACTATGCAGAACATGGTGCTAGCCATACAGAAGCAACACGGTTTCGATCCCTTTGTCGGCCGCAAGCTCTACGCCTACCTCTACGACCTGGGATGCGTCGACATCGAGGTGCGGATGTCGGCACATCACCTCATCTACGGCAAGCTGTCCGAGACCGACCGCTTCAACTGGCTATCCAAGGCCGAGGCGACCCGTAATGTTGCGGGGCTCTTCGCGGACTATCCGGGCGGGTACGGAGAGTTCCGCCGCGAGCTGGTCGCCTTCCTCGAGCACCCGAGACGGTTCATCTACACCCCCCTCATCATGTGCAAGGGAAAGAAGTCGAACGTTCAGGAGTGATCAGGCGGTCTTCAGTGAGACCGGCGCGTCGGGCAGTGGGGTCTCCTCGACGGGTCGCACGAGCACGGGTCCGGTTAGCTCGAGCTGGGCCGGATTGGCTCGCGCGTAATAGCAAAGGAAGGCGTCCACGAGCCGAGGCTCGAAGCTCCTGCCCGCCTCGCTCCTCAGAAGCGCGATGGCCTCGTCCCTGCGCATGGGCTCGCGGTAGTGGCGCTTGGCGGTAATGGCTTCGAAGAAGTCGGCCACCGCGATGATCCGTGCACCCAGCGGTATCGCCTCTCCGCTGAGCCCACGCGGATAGCCGCTGCCGTCCAGCTTTTCATGGTGGGCGCCGGCAATGGCCGGGATCTGTCGGTAGATTCCCTCGAAGCTGATTCGGCGAAGGATCTTCTCGGTCTGCTCGGCGTGAATCTTCACCTGCTCCTGTTCACGTGGGTTCAAGCGTCCAGGCTTGCGGAGGATCGCGTCCGGTACCGCGATCTTGCCGTAATCGTGCAGCAACGCCGCTATCGAGATCACCTCGCGCTGCTCCAGCGAAAGGCGGAGCTCGTCGCAGATCCCGACCGCGTACTCGGTGACCTTCTCGGAGTGGCCGCGGGTCAGCGGATCGCGCGCATCGATGCTCGCGGCCAGTCCGCGCAGGATGGACCGAAACTGACGTTCCTTGGATTTCAGGAGCTCCTCGTTGCGCAGACTGATGCCGACCACGGCGGCAACGCCGATAAGCAGGCTGCGGTCGGTCTCGACCAGCGGCCGTTTGGTCTTGACGTTGTCGACTGCCAGAACGCCGATCGATTCCCCGTTGCTCACGATCGGACAGCAAATGAACGACTCCGCGCCCAGCTCCCGGGCGTAGGACATGCTCTTGAGCGAGAGATCCTTTTCGATCCCGTCCACGTTGCTCACAAGAAACGACTTCTGTTGCTTGAAACAGGCCACGAAGATTCCCCGCGATCCCGGTTTGTCCAGATGAAAGGCGGTCTGCTTAAGGAGCCGGAGCTGCCTGTCGTCGTGGCCATATCCTGCGCCAAAGACCAGGCGCTTTTTGCCGTTGTCCGCGAGGAGAATCATGCAGCGGTCGTAGTCGAGCCATTTCTTGCAGGTTTTCACCACGCTGGGAAGGACATCGACCGCCCCGAAGCGCCTGCTGATGGCCTGGCCGATCTCGCTGGTTAGGACCGCATTGTTGTGGTTCACCTCGATCTGGTGGACCAGCTGCTGGGTCGAGTCGAACAGGCTGTTCAGACTCGCGGCCATGTCCTTCTTCTCGAACGAAAGGTGAAGCGAGGTGAGGAACGCCAACATCGCGAGCGCGCCTGGCAGCACCTGGGTGATACCACACCAGGGATTGTGCATCGCAGACAAGACCACCAGCGGAAGAAGAAATGCCGCCGCATAGTTGCGCGCTCGTTTGAACAGGTCTGCTTTGGAGCGACTCCAAGATATGATGTACCGGCAGGTCTTGCCTCCTCGAAAGATGCACTCCGAGTGGTCGACTTCCGGCGTGCCACGGGCGAACAGGAGGGAAACTGCTTCGAGAAAGCCCATACGGTTTTCGCATTGGTAGGGCTTCTCCTCCACACCTGGCTCGAAGGTAGTCGTGATTTCGACCCGGTTCGAGCTCAGGCTCCGCGATGCAAAGGTCGAGGAACGGGTCAACCGCCGGGCGCCTCTTCCGAACAGCTCGTAGGCCCTACCGGGCCCGACTGTTCCGAGGAAGAACAGCTTCATTGCTCCCAAGGCGTCCGGGGAAGCGGCATAGCGACCGGCCTCGCGCGCTATCGACGCGTTGCTCGTCAGAAATGATAGCTTCTCGTAGAATCGGTCAGTCTGGTCCTGGGTGAACCAGTGCCCTTCGTCGGCCACCTCGTGAGCGGTCATGCCGGCGTATTCCAGCAGATCCGCAACCCGGAGCTGCGGATACTTCCTTTCGATGAGTCGTATGTAGTTGTCGATAATGCGGCTGTTATACAGACGGCGACCGTCGCTTGTCATGAGCGTCCCCGTTCCTTCTGCCAGCTCGAAAGATTGCGCTTACTGAGCGGTTGAAACTGTCGGAATGATAGGGCTTCAGACACCACATCACATATCGCTTCTCGAACGGTATCTTTAAGCTCTTCGCAGCGGCTTCGGGATAAATCAGGACCGGAATCTCGTCCAGGCCAAGGCTCTTCGCCAGAACGAACAGTGCATCGCGGATGATCTCACTGCTGAGGTGCTGTTCCTCCAGCACAAATAGGGTTATGCAATTGGTCAGATCGGAAAGGTTGAGGCCGACGTCGGCGAGGTTGACCATGGCGATCGCCTGCAAGCGGTCATTTCGCCTAAGTGCATAGAGCTTTCGTTCTCGCTTGAGGCCCAACTTTCCGAATTCCTCGCCGAGGTCGCCGTGATCGATATCGCCCGGTTCGAGATCGAGCGCGCCGATCATGAGCCCAGGCGACTCGTGCCGGCTGAAGCTAGACAACTCGCGCAAATCGTCGTCGTCGGCCGGCCCCCAACAATGGCCGCCAAGCTCGCATTTCTCGTTGCTGCTGCACTGCAAATGGAAATAGGCGAAGACATCCTCGGAGCACTTGCTCGGGTCGTCGATACGACGGCAGACACCACCGAACACGCTTCTCGGGAAGTGGTTGTCTGGTCGATAGAAGCAGATCACGTAGTCCATATGCATGAACGAAAAGCGGCAGGATTCGGTCACAAAGCGGGTGATTTGATCGAGGACGTTCAGGCCAGCTTTGTAGGTGTAGTTGCTGCGTGCCGCGTGGTGATGAATCAGCCATGTGCTGTCGTAGAACCGCACCATGGCCATGTGCCCGAGGATCTTGCCCCGGTCTTGATAGACGAAGTGTCGCGCAATGCTCGGACTTTCGGCATACAGTTTCTCGTAGGTCTGTTTGATTTGCTCCCGGTTCTTTTGAATGAACCCGTACTTCTGCGGATAGATGAACCCGGTTTCGAAGAAGAAGTTCCAAAGCTCGTCCATGTCGACCCGGTTGCAGACGTACGAACGGCGATTGTCAACCTGGTGCAAAAGACCAACAAGTTGGACGTGATCCGTGACGTCCATGTCCAGCAAGGCCAGCCCACACCTGATGCGCGCGTCTTCGGACGCTGGCTCCAGTACCTGGCGATGGACGACCTGGACTCGACACGCGAATCTCAGGTTGTTGGTAGGGCAGAGATCGACCCGAGGGATCATGAGTCCCGGCATGAGAACGGCGTTGCGGGCGTTCTCCTCGACCGCCAGGCCAGAGCTGGAAAGGTCCAGAACTTTGAGTGACACCAGTCTGCCGGTGAGCGGGTGCTCGAACACTATGGTCGGCGCTGGAACCAACTCGTGACGAATGCTCCGATACTGCTTGCTTTCGAAGCGCTGGATGCGGTCCTGCGCCGGTTCAAGCACGCACTCCTGGACTCGCTTCCCCCCGGTCTGACTGACGATCCTGCAGTTGCCCGAAAACAGGATCTCCTTATCCTTTGACAGAATGACCATCACAGGCGCGCCCGCGACGAGCCACCCGAACGTCTGTGGCGGCGTCGCGCGAACGCGCGCGCGAAATGAAATCGGGCTAAAGTCAACCAAGCTACCGTCGAAAGACGACCCGCTGCTCAGGATCTGAACCTGAATGCCTCTGGCAGGGTGGCGCACGACTCGACGGGAGTGGACTTCGGTACAAACCTCGGGAAGCTCGATGACGATCCCGTCCTCGTCCACGGATGTGACCCGCCCGATCCCCTGAAGCAGCTTCTGCTCGTCGGGGACGAACAGCGAAGTGAAGACGTAGTACTTGCGGATGGCGCGTGCCGCGCGAGGGTCCACCCAGGTACATCGTAGGAGGTTCTCGCGGCACGGTTCTGGTCTGGCCTCAACGCGCAGTGGGTGTCCGTACCGCACGTGCTCGAAGGCGAGCACAACAGTCTTGTCTTGAAAGTTGAGATAGTTGAGCTTGTTGATCAGGTACCTGAGGTCGACCGGACGTGGCCTTGTGGTGGCAGAACCCACATCGCCGACATCCGATGCTTTCGCCAGACCGGACTCCACCGGGCTGCCCGTCGGGGTTCCGCCCTCGATCACGTCGAAATGCTGGTGGGCCTGGTCCATGACTTTCCGTATTTTCTTGAGAGCACTGACGAACGCCACAAGGCCGGGCCATTGTAATCAATGACTCGCGGGCACTACTAGAGCGGGAGCACAACAGTTGTGTGAACTTTGAATGCGGTAGCACAATGTAGGCGGTTTGAAGACCCGTATTCGCGCGGACCGAGGCTTGGTTATCGAACCTTTGCGAAAAAGACGCCAAGTGTTCGCACACGCGAAACCTTCGCGCGACGGAGATGAGGTGGTATTGGGGCATGCGGATAGCCTACGGAGTTCACGGTTATGGCCGCGGCCACGCAACACGAGCATTGGCTCTGCTGCCGGAGCTTGGTCGCAGACACGAGGTTCGCGTCTTTGCCGGAGGAGATGCCTTCGAATCGTTGCACCGAGCCTATGGGGCGGTTCAAATTCCGAATCTCGGCTACGTCTACCAGCGAGGGCGTCTTTCGCTTGCACGCACCCTTTGGAACAATTTGCCCCTGCTGGCGGACGTGGTAAGGGCCGGACGCCACACGCAGGCCATTATGCGATCGCTGCGCGATTTCAACCCGCAGGTCTTATTGTGTGATTGCGAGCCACTCACCGCCCGCGCCGCCGGCTTGCTTGGGATTCCTCGTGTCTCGCTCGATCACTTCGGCATCTTGGCCCGCTGCCGGGTCGATCTCGGCTCGCTCGATTCCATTAAGAGCCTGCTCGACCGGACCCTCTACCTCGCCATGTTCGGTCGCGCACGCCACGCCTTGATTTCGAGCTTCTACGACGCCCCGCCGCGGTCGAAGCGCGTGGTCGTGATCGGAACGCTACTGCGCGACGAGGTACGGGCGGTGCGGCCCTCCGACGGAGGTCACCTGCTGGTGTATTTCAATCGTGGCGCCGAGCAGCTCACCCGGGGAATTGCCAAGGTCCTGGGCAGCTCGGGACGTGAGATCCGCATCTACGGCAGCGGCCGGGTTGGACGGGTCGGCAACATGTGGTTTCGCCCGACCAGCGATCGCGGCTTTCTCGAAGACTTGGCAGGCGCCCGCGCGGTGGTCGGTACCGCCGGCAACCAGCTCGTCGGAGAGGCGCTCTACTTCGGCAAGCCGCTCTTGGTGATGCCCGAACGGTCGGTCGAGCAGCGCATGAATGCCGCCGCTATCGTGCGACTTGGCGTCGGAGAGGCGCTGGCCGCGCGGGGATTCACCGAGCAGTCCTTGGCGGCGTTTCTCGACCGGGTCGACCAATATGTCGAGAAGATCGCGCGCAACGTGAACGACGGCCGCGAGCAAGCACTAAGAACCCTGGAAACGTGGTTCGCCGGGATCATGGCCGAGAAGGCCGAAATCCGAATGCTCGACGAGGTTCCTGCTTGAGCGTGCTCGGCTATCCCCTGCGGGTGCTGCAGAATCGACTGGGGTTCGTCCCCTGTCCATCGTTTTGCACTTTCCAGGTCTGCGATCGCTGCAACGCCCGGTGCGGCATGTGCGATTCGTGGCAACTCCCGCGGGGCGAAGAGATGTCGCCCGACGCGGCGGGAGCCATCTTCGCGCGCATCGGCCGACTCGACGTCGTCCGATTGACCGGAGGGGAGCCCTTCTTGCGCGAGGACCTGGGTGCGCTCGCGGAGGAGATCTTCGCTTCGTCGCGGCCAAGGGTTCTGCACGTCACCACCAACGGATCGCTGCCCCACCGGGTGGAGCGTTTTGCGGCCCAGCACTCGCATCCTCGCCGCCTGCACATCATGGTGTCGCTGGACGGCCTGGCGACGGAGCATGACCGAAACCGCGGCCGCGCATCTTGTTTTGCAAGTGCTTTGGACACGGTCGAGCGCCTTGCCTCGCTGAGGTCGCGGGGGCTGCGCGTCAGCGTGAACCACACCATTGTCTCCGCTGCCTCCTTGCGAGATCACGAGGGACTGCGGAAAAGGATTGAGGCGATGGACATCGACGTCCATTGGGTCCTGGCGTATGCCGGCTCCGCCATGTACGACGCAGGCCGGCGGGGTACCCGCGCTGAAGATCTTGTGCTGGCTGACCGCTATCCCTTGCATCCGGCCCTGGATGCAGAAGAGTGCGCCAGGTTTCTCCGAGGGCAACTCAATGAAATAGGCCGTCTCCGCGGAATGCACCTTCGCGTGGGCAAGCGCTACTACCTACGAGGATTGCGCGAACGAATCTCAGGTGTGCGTCCTGCAAGGTTACGTCCGCGCTGCGTCGCCCTACGCAGTCACCTGCGGATTCTTCCCGACGGCCGCGTGCCCGTGTGCCAGTTCAACACCGAGACTGTCGGCAACCTTTTGCGCCAGCCCTTCACGGAAGTTTGGTCTAGCGCCGCAGTACGGCGCGCCCGAACCTGGGTCGATGCTTGCGCTGGATGCTGGGCCGAATGCGAGGTGGTTCCTAACGCGCTCTACTCAGGGGATATCTGGCGAGCGGTGGTATAGGGCTAACGAAACCTTGTCCAAGGTTGCCGTGAGTCAGCGTCAACCGCGGGTTTCCAACCGGGCAGGAGCAGCTCAGTCTCAATTTGGTATCGGTCGCGAAGGCGTCACTTGAGTGTCACCTAGTTGCCACCAAGAACGGGAATACTTCGCCCCCAATGACCCCAGAATCGCGGTCCAAGGAACGCATCCTTGTGGTTGAGGACGAGGCCGACCTCAGCAGCTCGCTGGCGTACGCGCTGAGGGCACAAGGCTACGAAGCACGGGTTGCCGACCGGGGATCGACAGCCCTCGAGACGATCGAGACTTTTCAGCCAGACTTGGTTCTGCTTGATCTCATGCTGCCGGACATTTCGGGCTTGGAGGTTTGCCGGCAACTGCGCAAGGCCACCAGCGCCAACCAACCGGCGGTGATCATCGTTTCCGCGCGAGCACAGGAGATCGATCGCGTGGTCGGGCTGGAGATCGGCGCCGACGACTACGTGGTAAAGCCCTTCAGCGTGCGCGAGCTCATGTTGCGGGTCGATGCCCGAGTCAAGACCCGTCGGGCGCTCCTCGGTGCGGGTTCGCCTGCCTCCGCGGATGCCAAGCCTGATAGCCCGCAGGAGCACTTTGCGCTGCGCAACTTGAAGGTGGACGGCGCAGCCCACCGTCTGTTCGTGGACGATCAGGAAGTCCACGTCAGCCCTCTGGAGATGAAGCTGCTCATCTTCCTGTTTCGGGCGCCGGGACAGATGCGTACCCGCCGAGATCTGCTGACCGAGGTGTGGGGGTACCATCCCGATGTCGCAAGCCGCACCGTCGATACCCACATCAAGCGCCTGCGCGACAAGCTCGGTGCCGCATCCGACCTCTTGCAGACCGTTCGTGGCGTAGGCTTTCGACTCGCGGATCCTGCCCATCACAATGGGCGCCCCGACGAGGCGTCGTCGCGCGGCCGGCAACGGGTGCACGACTAAGCGGTGCGGATGACGGTCAGTGGCGGATCGTCACAGAGAACATGCGAAACCGTCACCGCCCTGGCTTGCAGATGGCGCTAACCTCCTTCCTAAAAATCGGTGAAAGGAGGTCGATCTTGGACATGCCACAATCACGCATCCTGCCCTGGCGGCCGGAGGTAACTGCGGAACCCACCGCCCATGCGGTCCTTCGGCCCAGTGAGAGCACAGCGCCAGTCGCCGCAAGTCGGAAGCTCGATGACGACCGCGACAGCGATGGTCTCAGCGATGCTGACCTCCCCTTTCTCCCCATGGAACAATACACTTCTGTCTGGGAAGCCATACTCGCCCATCTGTAGGGATCCCAATGAAGCCCAATTTCGTGCCAAGCGCCCAGGTGTCGCAGACGCTCTCCTGCGGCGCCATCCGCCGGTGGCTCAAGCCCGCCATTGTTAGTCCCCGCCCGGTCAGCTCCGTGTCCACCGTCACGCGACCGAGCTACGTTCAGGACGGCGAAGCACAGTCGGGCACGGGCCACGTCGCGCCCAAAATCACGGCGTAACGTTGAAGTCGTAGCTGGCGAAGTCAGTGCCGCCTCGGCTGTCGTGCAGCACGATCCACATGTGAACCGGACCCGACGAGTCGGCCGTCCAGGTGTTTCCCGCGAAGGTGGTGTCCTTCTCATCTTCGCCCCGCCCCGTGATGTCGTGCTCGAAGCTCCCGCCCGTCGCGTACCACGACACGCGCATGGCCTCGTAGTGATAGACCAGCTCGCGTTGGACAAGATCAAGCGCCGGGTAGTATTCCACCGAGTCGGCGGACCAGTTGGCCGCGAGCGCAACGGTCTGTCCGACGCCGACCTCCATGGGTGCTCCTGCCGTCGAGCTCGCGGGCACATCCGCAGAATCCACCGTCAACGAAGTCAGCACGGGGTTGTTGTTGAGATGGTAGTCCCTGTTGTAAATGCGAATCTGGTCGGAGCGAGCATTGGACAAGCCGCAGAAAATTCGCTGTAACTCGAACGACACCAGCGAGTCGGGGGTGGACAGGCCCACGCGGCGCAATCCTTCGGGAATCAGCAATTCCACCCGAACCGGCTGGTAGTAGCCACCGGAAACATCGGGGTCGCGGGCACGAATGGCCGGCTGATCGGGAGGGGTTTGCGGAGGAAATGGACCAAACACCGAGCAAGCGTCAGACCCTATGGCCGCGGAGTAGGTGGTGGCCGAGGTCCCAACCACCCCAGGGAAGGCGGTCGGATCCAAACACCTGGCACTGACCGAATTGTTCTCCGTTGGTGGCTTGGGTTGGTCGCACATCGACCATAACAGCGGATCCGTGATGTCGGCGTTGGGAACCCGCCCGTCGAGATCGACGGCCAGCGCCTCGAATGCGACTGTGGTGTCAGCGGCCTTGGGATCCACTTCGGCCGGCGCGCCCTTCACAGCCAAGATGGCGGGGCCCTTGATCTCCGAGATCGGCGGCCCTACGTTGGGCTTGCATGCCGAAACCAAGGTGATGATCGATGTTGCTGCGATGCTTATCGGTCTCATCAGAACTCCATGCGCATGCCCGCGACCGCCAAGATGGGAAGACCGCTGATATAGCCGTGTTGAGAGAAGTCGGCACTGTAGATGACTTCCTCGGGGTTCTTGCGATTGGTCACGTTCTGCACGTCAGCGAAGACGTTGAATTTCAGGCTCCGATGCGTGAAGGCCTGCTCGACGCGGACGTCGACCGAATAGAATGCGGGAAGTCGGATGGAATTCTGAGCTCCATAGATGGGCTCGTACACTTGATCCTTGGCATTGAAGAAGGCGCCTATGACAGGTGTCCTCGGCGCGCCGGTCGTGTAGCGGAAACGCGCGCCGGCCTGAAGTCCATGCGTAATCTCGTAGCTGGCAAGGACCGCAAAGACGTGGGTTTGATCGTAGTCGAAGAGTCTCCAACCGGCCGCCGGTCGATCCTTGCGCTCGCTGCGGATGATGGAATAGGTCAGCCATCCGAAAAAGCCTTTGGCCAGCTCTTGGCGCAATAGCAGCTGGCCTCCGTAGCTGCGGCCGATTCCGGTCTGCAGAAGTGATTCGCCGACGGGTGGCGATGTGAGCCCGCTTCGGGCCACCAGATCGTAGAGCTTCTTGTAGAAGCCGACGGCCTCGAGCACCATGGTCCCGGTGAGCTTGTACGAGCCACCGCCGCTGACGTGAATGGCCGAAGAGCTGCCGAGGTGCGGATTGCCAAACACCGGGCTTAGGTCCTCAACCGCTGGCGCCTGGCCGTAGATGCCCGCGCCTGCGGTAAAGCTCAACTTAGACGTTGCACGATAGGCAACCGAGAGCCTGGGATTGGGCATCCACGCAAACGGTCCCGGCAGCGGATTGCGAGGCAAGTCCAGACGTCGATAGCCAATGTCCGGTTTGGTGTAACTATGGGGAAGCTCCATGCTGCCGTCGATAAGGGTAGGCTCAAGGCGGAATCCAGGTATCAGCGTCCATCGCCCGAGCGAGACCTCGGCAAAGGCGTAGGGCGCGGCGGAGAGCATGTTGACCTTCCAATTGTCGGCGGCAATGTCGGTTCCGGGAGGCTGTCCAAACACCGTGATGTCGCCTTCGCGGGCGGGCAGATCGAGGGAGCCCACACGATTGGTGGTGCTGCTGTGGCCCTGAAAATCCATGCCCAGCGATAGAATGACCTTGCTGGCCACACGCCGTCGGTACGAGGCGCGGACGGCGTACTGCCACGAGGTTACGTCGAGGAGCAAAGGGGTGCCGCCAAAGTTCCAGGCACTGTTGTTGATATCGTAGCCCAAAGAGGGCGTAAGCACGATGCTGGAGCCGTCAGAAAAGAGGCGCGCGTAGCGGACAATGAACCGGCGATAGCTCTGGTCAGTGTTCTGGGTCTTGATTTCGAGCGGATCCGATGAGGGAACCGTTCGCGTCAGGTGATCGTCCGAAGCCAGGAAGGTCGCGGAAAGCTCCTCGTCCTTGCCGAGGGTAAGCACGGCGCGCGCCTGATAGTCGTCGTAGCGCGGGATGGGGAAGAAATCGCCCACGTCCTTCGACACCGCCGTCTTCAACGTCTGGTCGAGGTAGCCGTAGCGCCCCGACACTGCCACGCGCAGGTTGGGCGTGATGGCAGCCTTGAGCATGGCCGAGGTATCGACGACGTCGGCCGCGATGTAGCCGTGCACACCTTCGCGACCAGGATCTTGCAGCTCAATCCGCACCAGGCCGCCCAATCCGCGCCCGTATTCGGCCCCGAACGAGCCCGGCGAAAGGTCGATGGAGCGCACCATATCGGAGTTGATGGTCGAGCGCATGCCACCGACGTGGTAGAGCATCGGAATCTCGACCCCGTCGACGTTCACCCGCGTGTCCTGCGGGGCCGATCCCCAGACGATGAGCGCACCCGAGCCGAAGGCCGACCGCCCCACGCCGGGCAGGTTTTGCACGACCTTCAGCGTGTCACCCTGGGTACCGGGGACCCGCTTGGCCTCCTCGGTGCGCACGCGGGTTTCGACCACCTCCTTCTTGATCCGCGGGGCACGGACCACGGCCTCCTCGTCCACATCCTCGTCCTTGGGCTCGACCATGTACTTGACTGTCTTCTTCTTGCCCTTGGTAATCTCTTCCTCGGTCTTGATGGTCACAAGCTCACGCGACGACAGCTCGACCGTATGCATGCCGGGCGCCACGTCCATAAAAGCGAAGGCGCCGTCCTGATCGGTGGTCGTCTCGACATTCAGGTCGAGAATCTTCACCTTCACGCCGCGGGAAGGCATCTTGGCGAGGCGGTTGGCGACCACGCCCTCGAAGTTGATCTGGGGTCCGAGAGAGACCATCACCTCCTTGACCACGAACTTGTAGGCATAGTGAATCTTCACTGGAACCGGAGTGCCATCCAGTGTAGCGGGCTCGAATTCGAACTGCTTGGCCGCAGCGACGGCGGCGGCATCGAAATCACTGCCGGCAGAAGACACCACCTCGACCCCGCCTACGTGTCCGGTTTCCTCGACGTCGATGGCTAGCACCACGCGCGCCGCGATGCCCGCCTTCTCCTTGGCCGCGGGATAGACCGCCTCGACAAATTTCTTCAGCTTGGGCGGCCGCAGCTGCCCTTTGGCAGCCTCAGCGCCCTCTTCGGGGGAAGGCTGAGCCCGCGCGGTTAGGGTCATCCCAGCCGCGAGGACCAGAGTGGCGGCAACTGTGAGAAGGCGCATGGTCGCTGGCTCTATGGGTAGTCGAATTCAAGAACGGTGACGCCGCTGCCAGGTGCCGCGCCGTTGCGCGCGGCCGCCTCGGTAAGAACACCCGTGGCCTCACCCTTGCTCTGGTCGGGAACCGAGGCAAAGGCCCACCAGGCCGCAGAGGCCTGACCGCACAACGAAGCTGCGGCCACGCGGACGACGTAATGGCCAACCGGCGGGGTGCCTTTCCAGATCACGTTCTCAGTATCGTGTCCGTCGATCTGACAGTTGGCGTTGGAATCGAAGTCCAATACCCCGTCGGGAGATCCCCCGTCGGCCCCATTATAGGAACTACGCTTCTTGCTCCAAACCTCGGTATAGCCCTGCTCATTGTCGGCGGGAACGAGCACATGTAGATCCAAATCCGTCGGGGAGTCCCATTGCAGCGAGATGGCCAGGGAACCCGTGATTGTCTCGGGCAGGAAGATGAACTGCTGTATTTCGGCCGTGCCAAAGTTGCCGGCGGCGTCAATGGCTCGAACCGACAGAGAGAGGGTGACGGTGCCATCCGAGCTGGTATCGAGCAACGGGCTATTGGCCGCCACCGGTGTCAGCGACAGCCGAGCCGCGAAGGTGAACAGATCGGCATTCGTCGGATCCGGCGTCAGGGCTGGCACCCGCCAATAGGCCTGATCGCCTGCCACGCCGATGGCCGCCGTGTTGGAGTCTGGACCAACCCTGCCAGGGATGTTCCTGTCTGTCGCGCCTGCAAATATCGTTGAATTGCCGGGGGAAATGCTGGCGGTTGCGGGACTGGTGGCTGGTGGGTCGGAGATCGATCCGCGAAAAGCCTGCCCGCCTTGTACGCGGATGAGAGAGCTCAGTCCGGAGGTGGTGTCAGGCGACCAGTCGCAGGCGGGGGCGACGACGGCGCAGAACAGACCGAGGATACCTGCCCGAAACCCGATCCGCGGCCTCATCAGAAGCTCACCTCGCCGCGGACGATAACGGCGTCGTCTGCCAAGTTGGCCGGCATCCCGGCCAGATTGAGCCCCAGATGGTTTCGGTTGCGGTCGTATTCGACGAGCAACCGGCCCCAAGAAGCAGTGCAGGCCGCCACCACTGCCAAAGTCGAATAGCTCGCATCGGTCGGCACAGGGTTCCCCTTGGCGACCTGGTTCGCGTCCTGATCGGGGTTGTAGTAATCGTAGCGCAGGCCGAGCTGCCAACGTCCGTATTCCTGGATCAAGGCCAGGTAATAGCCAAGCTCGCGGTAACTCCGGCCCGCCACACCCTTGGGATCGGCGGGATAGATGGCTCGGTCCAGATCGTCGGCCAGGTAGAATTCGGCGGCGATCGTGGTCCTAAGCATGGCCGAGAAGCGTGCCGAAAGAGAGAGATCTGCTCCAAAGGCGAGTCGCGTGAAATTGGATGATGCGGTCGCCGCAATACCCAGGATGCCCTTTGTTTCTCCCGGGTCGATGCTGCCGTTCTGGTCGGAATCATTCCATTGCAGGCCCGGCTTGGTGGCCAGCGTGCCGCTGTGGAAGCCCGTGCCGCGCAGGCCAGAAAAACCGCCCGCAACCTCGAAGTTGCTGAGCGATTGCTCCACGCCGACCCGCCCCAGGATGTCCTTTTGGTGATTCGGATCCAGCCCACCGAAGGCGGTGCCTTCCAGCGGCTGTCCGTTCATTACCGCCAGCACGTAGCGAAGGAATTGCCAGCCCCCAGAGAGCCGCGCTCCCAGGTCGTACTCCCCCGGAAAAAGCGCCCGAGCCGCCGTGCTTCGCTCCATGAACAGGCGGTACCGATCGTCCTGCGGCACCTCGTGCCCGAATGGCACTCGGAAGATCCCGATGCTCCCCATGACCACGGGCAAGCCAGTGTCGCCTTTGCCAGGCAGTTTGATTGAGGCTTCCGCATCCACCAGCCGAAACGTTGACCCATTGACGGTATTGCCGTCGACCTCGATCCGGCCCTCGCCGTACCTGCGGTCCATGCTCACCCCGAGGCGAGCGCGCCGGATCAGGAAGCGATCCTGGTTGAGGGGCTGCCCACTTGCGTCCAACTGATCGTCTGAAGACTGTCGCAACTGGTAGTCGGCTTGCACGTATCCGTAAAGCGAAACGCCGCGCGCCCCAACGCCAACCGACGGGGGGGCATTTCGCTCGCGCGCATCCTCACGTGCCGCAGTTTCCTCCAAGGCCTTTTGCAAGCGCAGGACCTCGGCCTGCCGTTCGATGCGATCGGCGGCCATTCGCTTGTCTGCCTCGTCCCGTACCGCCTCGATGGCCCCCTCTTGCTGCTTTCGAATGGCCTCCTCGCGGACTTTCGCAGCGGCCTCCTGGTCAGCGAGGCGCTTCTCGAAGTCTTGTTTGACTTTGTCGAGCTCGACCAAGGGATCCGGTCCCGGCGGCTCTTTGGCCTTCTTGCCGGCGGCCTGGGCAAGCGCCGGGCTGCCCCAAGTGCCAAGTCCGGTACCAAGCACAAGGAACGCCATGACCGGGGCCCTTCGCGAAAAGAGGCTCGGCCCCAACTTCTTCAACTTCATTTCCATCACGGCTTGCAGGTCAAGTAGGGCACCGGGTTCTGCCTCGTGACTTTGGTTCCGCCACCAACGGACGTGCCGGGATTGCGGATGCAGTAGTCCTCGCCCATCGCGTCCTCGTCACAAGTTGAGCCAACCTCCGGACCGGTACCGAGCGGAGGGCTGTCAATACCCCCGCTTGAGACCGGCCCATCCGGAATCTCCATGCTCACATCGGGCCGTACGTAAGCGTCGGGCGTGTTGTTTGTCCCCGAGCTGCACCCAGCCAGCAACAGTCCGCCGAGCAGGCCTGTCGTCAGAATTCGACGCATGTCTTTGTCCTTTCTATTACTTGCGGCCGCCTACTGGACTTGCTCGCAATAGCCGTGACTGCAGGCCTGGGTTGGACTGATGGCCACACAGGTCGAATTGTCCGTGCAGGGAATGCAGCTTGCGGGCGCCGTGCCGATCGCGAGGCTTTGGAAGTTGCAATGGCACGGATGCGGGTCTTTGTAGTGCTTGAACATCTGGGTGGCGCTGTCCTTGGCGACTCTCATGGCGCATTGGGGAACCACACCGCGCTGGGCGTAGATCTGGTTCACGTCGAAGGGAAATGGGTTGGCAACAACCGGGTTCCCCAAGAAGTAGTCAATCATGTCTTTCACCTTCGGGACTGTCGGGACGCCGGTACTGTCCACCGCGGCCAGAAACATCAGCGGGCCCTGCAGGGTGTAGCGACCCTCGCGGATGCTGACCTTGTCAATGCTATTGGCATCCGAGTCCGGGTAGTAGGCGAGGGCTTGGTTGACGCCGCGAACCCTGAGCGCGCTTACCCTGTCGCGGTACTGGTCGTAGAATTCCGTGGATGTGTAGCCAAGTGTCTGGTCTGGGCTGGTGGCCGGGGCCACGATGTTCACCACCATGTTCTCCGCAGTGAGACCTGTAGGGGCATTGATGAGTTGGGTGCTGATCTGGGAGCCGTTCCGGAGTCCGATTCCCCTCGACCAGAGCTCGGGCATTCCACTGTTGACGGGATCGAAAGTGTAGATGCCCTGGCTCGTGAAGAAGGTGAGTATGTTTGCGGGACCTCCGCAAACGTACAGGTCCTGCAGCTCCTCGACCGTGACCTCGTGGTATTGCTGGTAGCTACTGGCCACGATCGGAACCAGACCCTGCACCGGGCCCTGGAACTCCTTGAACCCTGCGGGCAGCGGGAGGGTCGCGCCTGTGCTGCCATAAGAAACGAGGCAGCTCGTCCAAGGGACGTCATTGATGACCAGATCCGGAAGCTGGCCCACCACGCCGTTGCAGGTGGTCGAAGTCGTCTTGCCGGATTGCCCAGGACCGCCCACTTCGTCGTACTGAGAAAACACCGGCCTTACCCCGTTTGGGCCCTGGGTCATCAGGAGCTCCTGATGGCATCCGTCATCGGACTCGTTCCAGAGCAGGGTAATGCCTATCTGCTTCAGCCGGGCGCCCATGAGCCGGATAACGGGAACCACAGCCGTCGTGCCGCCCATGTACACCACCGATCCGGTGATGGACGCCGCACAGTCGGGAATTGCCCAAGCCGTCCTGGGCGCGGCCTCAATTGCTCCGATCGATAGTAATCCAATGAATACCAGGGCTCTTGCGCGATCCATGTTGCCTCCGGTGGTGCGAAGAGCGCTATAGCAACCGACCAATCCGCGGGTCAACGGAAATGCTCGCCGTAGCCCTACTGTCGCATGTCAGTCACAGATCCGTTGCAAGGCGGATTCTTACGTGACACCAGACACACAAGAAAAGGGGCGCCCATTTCTGGACGCCCCTTCATCTTGCCTAGTAGCCTACGCCGTCCTCACGAATGAGGTCAGCGGGCTCTTCGGTCTGCTACTCCGTCATGCGAGCGACGTAGCTGTAGGCCAGGCCACCGCTGCCGGTGCTGAGGGTGGTCGAGCCGAAGGTGATGGTGTTCGAGAACGCACCACCCATGAAGATGGCGTTCGCCAGGGCGCCGGTCGCCCCGCTGGCCACCGAGACCGTGGCGATGGCCTGAGCACCAGCGGCATCGCCGTAGGAGTGTGCGCAGTCGACCAGGCTGCCGTCGGCATGCAGTTGGACGAGGAAGGCATCCACCGTGGCGTTGTCGGTGTTGGTGAGGCCCCAGGCCGGCAGGGTGCCCTTGAAGGCGCCGCCGGCAACGATGTTGCCCGCCGAGTCCAGCGAGATGGAGTTGATGCCCTGATCGCTGCCGGCGTCGCCGGTCGACTTCGCCCACACCGAGGTGAGGGTCGAGTCGAACTTCACGACGAAGGCGTCGGTCAGACCGGTGAAGGCAGCCACATGGCCACCGCCAAAGTCCACCGCGCTGGCGATGCTGCCGCCCATGACGACGTTGCCGCCCGAATCGACCGCGATGCCGAAGGCATCCGAGATGCCCGTGCTGGTCCAGGTCTTGGCCGAGGCCAAGGTGCCGTCCGCAGCGTTCAGCTTGGCAACGAATAGCTGGGCCGTGTTCCCGCTGGTGTCGGCAACGTTCGCGAGACCGAAGAGGTCACCCGAGTACTTACCGCCCATGAACACGTTGCCACTTCCATCCATAGCCAAGGACTCGCAGACCTGGTCGCCGGCGCCACCGTATTGCTTGCCCCACTTCACGAGACCGGTCGTGGCATCGACCACGAAGACGATCAGGTCGACGTTGCCGCCGCCGAACGCCGTGTTGCCACCGGCACCAACGGTCGTGCGCACGCCCTGGGTAGCCGCGTTGTCAGCCCAGGCTGTAACGAGCTTGCTCGTCTTGCCGCAGAAGGCGATTTCGTTGCGAGCCGGGTTCGAGGCAGCGGCCAAGAGGGCGCCGGTGCCAACGTTCACCATGTGGGACTTGATCGCGGTCGCGTAGGTACCCGAGGAAGTGCCATCGATGAGGGCGTAGAAGGCGGTCGCGGCCGTGGCGCCGAGGCAATCGATGCCAGCCGTGCAGGGTACACCGGTCGAGGTATCGCCTGCCTGCGAGTTGCCACTGAAGTCGATTTCCCCACCGGTGGTGCCGACCACGCCGACGTTGCCGTTGCCGGCAACCGCGATGGCGGTACCAATCTGGTCCTTCTTACCCGTGTCGCCGAAGGTGAAGGTTTGCGTCGCCAGGCCCGTGGTCGGATCCAGCTTGGCAACGTACATGTCGGCGCTGCCCGTGGAGCTGACCGAGCCCGAACCGAAGTTGAACGGCGTGTAGAGCGCGCCCGTGATCCAGGGCGTGCCAACCGAGGCATTGATGGCCAGACCGTTCAGCGGAGGAACGATCTGCTGGGCGTAGTTGCTCATCAGACAGACCTTGACCGGACAGGTGTAGTGGCTGCTGTCGGTTGCCGTGCAGACATCGCCAGAGGGGCAACTGACCGCCGAGCCCGCGACGCAGGCGCCCGCGGTGCAGACATCGGCTGTCCCGCTGGTGCCCGGGCCGGAGCTGGCGCCCGTGCAGCCATTGCCGTCGTCGCAGGGCGTGCCGTTGGCCTTGTTGCCAAGCGCGCACAGGCCGGTCGACTCGACGCAGGCGTTGACCTGGCACTGCCCGCCGGTCTGCGTGCACACAGCCGCAGCGCCGCCGCAGATGCCCGCGGTGCAGACGTCACCCGTGGTGCAGTTCAGGCCGTCGTTGCAGGTCGTGTTGTCAGCCTTGGCCACAAGACCGCAGGAGCCGGTCGAGGGAGCGCAAGTGTTGGTGTGGCACTGGTCGACACCGTTCTGCGAGCAGGTCGTCGTGGTCTGGGCCACGCAAACCCCGGTCTGGCAGCTGGCCGCCGTGACGCACTTGTTGGCGGCGTTGGCCGTCGAGGTGCAGTCCGTGTTGTCAGCCTTGCCGAAGCAGAAGCTGTTGAGCGGAACCAGCGTGAAGGTGTGCGCGGTCGGGGCAACGCTTGGCAGGCTGCACGAAGCAGTCACCGTCACGGTCACCACCGAGCCGTTCTCGGCGCCAGACGGCGCGGTGTAGCTCATACCAGCCGTGAAGGGCGGGTCGAGTGTGGCGATTGGCGCGAGCGGCGTGCTGTCCGTGTCGGTCCAGGCCAGGCTGATGGTGCCACCAGAGCAACCCGTGGTCGGAGCAACGATCTCCATCTTCACGACGTCGCCGCCGCTGATGGTGTCCTGCGACTGGTAGTCGTAGCCGAAGACGGGCGAGCCCGCGGCCGCAGGAACCGAGACCGGCATGCTGAGGTGGTTGGTGATGTTGCACTTCGCATCGCCGTTCGGGAAGGTCCCGTCAGAAACCGACACCAGAAGGGTGCAGTTGTTGACGGAGGGAGCGGCGGTCAGCGTGAAGGTGGTCGTGCTGGCGGTCGCGTTGGCGAAGGTGCCGGTGCAGTCCGGCGAGCTCCACTGGTAGATGAGCGCGTCGCCATCGGAGTCGGAGGCCGACACCTGGATCGTCGTGGGGGCGTTGAGCGCGAGCGGCACCGGGGTGGCACGGAGATCCGCGATCACCGGGCAGGTGTTGGGCAGCGCCGTGATCTTGGCATTGCCGGTCGAGCTGCCACCGTTCACCTGGATGGTGAGCGAGGCCTTGGTCTCGAGGTAGGCCGGGAGACGGGCATCGTTGACCGACAGGTTCACCGTGCAGGGGCCATCGGTGGCCGGGGCGGTGAAGACGATGGTCGAGCTGCCATCCGTGGTGTCGGTCCCGGTCGTGTTCGCCGGGGTGCCGAGCGTCCCGCAGGTGCTCGTCCACACCCAAGCCATGCCAGCCGTGTCGCCGGCATCGGGGTCATGAGCGGTGGACTTGATAGTCACCGTGTCGTTGTTGCCGACCTGGAGCGCCGTCGCAGTGAGCGTGTCGATCACCGGGGCCTCATTCTCGAGACCCACGCCGGGAGCGACCTGGTTCATGTTGATGACGATGTTGGCCGTCTGGTTCTTGACGATGCTCTGCCCGCTCACGCTGCCGTGGTAGAGCTCGGTGGTGCCGTCAGTGGCCTTGGCCGACCCGACGAAGCTGTAGTTCGTCCCGACGGGCAGGCTGCTAACCAGAGCCGACCATTGCTGCCCCTTCTGCACAAGGGGGATGGTGATCGGGGAGGGCATTGTGGCGCCCTGCACGACCACGGTCACGGAGGCGATGTCCGCGAGGGTCAACGCGTTGACGTTGATCGAGGCAGCGCCCAGCTCGGCAGCCTTGTCCTTGCCACAGCCAGCGAGGCTGCTGATAGCGACCGTACCGAGTACGGCGGCCATCCATGTCATTCGATTGAAATGCATTGGTATCCTCCTTGGAGATCCTTCGAGTTGCTAATTTGGTTCCCTGTTTTGGTACTGTTTCTCTGACTCTTCACTGTCCGCACCGCGCATACGGCTATCCGCCCCGGTGCGTCCCTCCGCCCTCGGCCTTACCCCCGAGCCGAAGCTCAGGAGGTAAGGCGCCTTTGCCGACTCGCCACGCCGCCCGAATAGACAAACGAGACCGCGAGCAATGTGAGATTACTGGCAGACGAACGTTGATTGGCAGGTGCCACTGCTGCACAGGTGGCTGCCGCCTGCGTCGGCGTTGCAGGAGTAACCAGCACCCTCGGCCGGGATGGCCGGGCAGTTGCTCCCGGTGCCACCGCAGCTTGTTCCTGACAGAGTCTGGCCGTTGGCAACGCATGGATAGGCCGAGTCGCAGGGCGTGGTCTCTCCGCCGATGTTCATCTTGGGCGTGCTAAGACCGGCCGCAGCGGGCAAGCAAGTGACGTTGGACGGCGGGCAATTACTTGACGGCGGGTTGCCCAGCGGGGCATAGAAGCCATCGTTCTCGCAGATCGCGGCCACGTTATTCCTGTTGGTAGCCCAGTTGAACAGCGTGTTCTCCTCGGTAATACGACCGGTGTCAGCAGAAACATAGTTGGCTCCATCGGCTCTCTGCTGCAGGAAAAGGCGACGCCACATCGGGTAGTGGCCGCCAGCGATGCTGTCGTACGCGAACGACACGGTGTTCAGGCTGACGCCATACGAGTCCGCGAGATCAGTAGCCTGGACGGCGAGGCCGGCGCCTCCCATGTAGTGTCCGCCTCCCGACTTGGACGCAGCCACGCGTTGACCGATGGACTTCGTGATGTCCGCCTGGTGCGGGTCATTCTCAGACAAGGCCACAACCCAGCCCTGGGTGCACTTAATGGCGAAGTTGTACGGGTTGGTAAAGGTGCCGCCAGCGGGATTGGTGACGGTCGCACCGGCGCCGAGCGTGTCGCCGTTGTTACAGGTGAAGCCAACCGGTGGGAACTCGAGCGGGTAGAACGTGCAACGGCTCGGGGCATTGTTGGCATCGCCCGCGAAGGTCGAACAGGGGGTGCGCACGGGATCCAAATCCTCGTTCTTGAGGTTCGAGCCCACTGCATTCACGTTGCCTTCCGCCTTCCCGTTGCACCAACGGCTGAATTGGAGGTACTCGCGGAAGCTGTCCTGGGTCCCCGACTTGTCGTCACGACGGAAGTAGTGGTCGAGGCGAGCGCCCTGGAAGGCCTGGAGCTTCGCAATCGCGGCGAGACGCTGCGGGTGCGCGCACTCGGGCGTCGTGGAGGCGCTCGGCGTGGTCGGAGTCGACGATGGGCTGGTGCAACTGCTGGGATAACCGCCAAGAGCGATGGCGAGCGGGTTCACGTTTACGTCACACGTGACGTCGCAAACCGCGCTGCCGGATAGGCTGCTGCAGGGGACGTCGACCGCGTGACCGCCGATATTGGAGAAGGCAACCACGCCGGCATCCAAGCAGAGGACGTTCTTGTCCGAGACCGGAAAGATCGTCGACTGCGACAGGATGCTAGGCACGAAGTTACGCGACATGGGAGCAATGCTCTGCTTGACCGTAAGGCCGCCGAGGTTCGCGATGTTCTTCTCGCCCTGGCCGGATCCGGTGTTGACGTAGTTGATGTGAGCTCCCGACCCCGCGATCGCGTCCTTGATGACCTGGGTCAGCGTGTCCGAGCCGTAAAGGTCGTAGGTGGTCGCCGCGCGGGCGGTGCCGGGTCCCATGGCCAGTACGGCCATGGATGTCGGGATCGCGATCCCGAGCATCTTCATTGTCCGAGTGGTTCTAGATGCCATTGTAATCCTCCTTGTGGACCTGTTCTCGCGAACGTTTGTCTGCAGCTGTTTCTATTTTGGGTTCTTTACCGAGCGGACGACCCTTGGTCTTGGTCGCTGTCCAAACTCTGCGGCCCAGCAGATACCACTTTGCAAGAGGGAAGTGTGTGAGCTATTTGCCAAGTCTTCGTGACGTTCCGACAACGGCAGGCGCGTCGATTGGGCAGTGAAGATGCACCGCGGGGGGGTAATCAGCCGGAAACACTCGATCTCCCGTGTCGCACCACTGGCGCTTGTGACTGATTTGCAAACTCGCCGCAACGCTCCCGTCACAATTGCGTCGCGCCTGTCCTCGCCACTTGATCCGTTGGGTTACTCCGGAAGATATTCCGGGCCTCGATTGCATTGCAAGGATCCGTGTCCATGTGTTCTCGCCCAGTCTTCTCGCGCTCTCTCGTCGATGCGCTGCCGCCTCACCGGTGGCCGGGCGGCGTGTCTCTCAATCTTTGCGAATCGCCGAAGGGGCTGCCTTGACGTTCCTCCCACTGCGGTCCATCGGACTCCTTGCGGTGTGCCTCCTCTTCGCTACCTGTAATCCCCCGAAGGACTCGTACATCGTCATTCACACCGACGTGGACTGTGACGTTCCGAGGGTATTCCAGTTGCGAGTTACAATATCCAACAACCAAATCGCGGATCAAAAGACGATACCCGAAATCGCCTCGACAGAGCTTGGTTTTCCGAGCTCCCTTGTCCTTGACCTGCCGGGTTCGCGCAGTGGCGCCGTCGTACTGAGCGTGGAGGCAATCGACAACAAATTCCAGCTCGTGGGCACAGGCAGCGCAACTGGCACCATTGCCCAGGGTGGAAAGATCGATGTCCAAGTCCAAATCTCTGTGGTCACCGGCACCGGTCAGGCCGGAGGGTCCTCCAATGGGATCGATGGTGGTTTGGCGAGCGACGCCGGGACCGGTGGCAAGTCGGACGTGGCCACGGGCAGCGGTGTTCCCTTCTCACAAATGGCGGTGGGCTCGGTCAGCACCTGTGCCATCCGTTCCGATACCAGCCTTTGGTGTTGGGGAAACAATGCCTATGGTCAGCTCGATCTCAGCGGCACGACGACCGACCGCTTCACACCTGCCCAGGTGGCGGGCCTTTCGTGGGGCACCATCGCCTGCGGACAGTCCCACGCGTGTGGCATCCGCGGCGGCTCCCTATTGTGCTGGGGTAACAACGCTTCAGGACAACTCGGAGGCATTCCGACGGCGACTTCGAATCAGCAGGCTGAGGTGCCGAACGGTCCCTGGCAGGGCATCTCGGCCGGGAGCTACCATAGCTGTGCAATCAAGACCGACGCCACCCTTTGGTGCTGGGGTGACAACACCAACGGCCAGCTGGGAACCGGCAATACAGTGAAGAGCGCCGAGCCAGTCCAGGTGGCCAGCACTGGCTGGAGCCAGGTTAGCTGCAACTATCTACACACCTGCGCCGTCAAGCAGGACGGCACGCTCTGGTGCTGGGGGCTCGACGCCGATTTTCAGGTGGGCGATTCGTCGGCGGTCCTTCCCAGCTCGCCCGTGCAGGTCGCGGGAAGCACCTGGACGCAAGTAGCGACCGGCCTTTACCATACCTGCGCAACGAAGCAGGACGGAACACTTTGGTGCTGGGGCGGCAACTACAGTGGACAGCTTGGCAACGCCAGCGTCCCTGTGCAGAAGGATTCTAAGACCAGCACTGCGGTACAAGTCGTGGGCACATGGGCCAGTGTGTCGGCGGGTCAGTCGCACACGTGCGGCATTATGAGTGATCACTCGTTATGGTGTTGGGGCGATGATTCGCAAGGGCAACTCGGGGATGGGCATGAGACTTTCCAAGCCGCACCGGTGGCCATTGGCGCGACTGGGCAACTCTGGAGCAGGGTGACCGCGGGTCTGTCGCACACTTGCGGGTTAGCCACCGACGGCACGCTTTGGTGCTGGGGCAGTAACTCCGATGGGCAACTGGGCACCGGATCGAGCGTCTGGCGCCAGGTTCCGACCCGAGTCGGTCAGTAGGAGCATGATGAAGCTGAGCTTGGTCCCGCGTAGGTTGAGAGCGCCGCTCGCGCTGCTTGCCACGTTGGCGCCCGTTGCATGCAGCTCGCCCAAGTCATCGGAGGAAATCGGGAGCGTCGATGTCACGGTGTCGTCCCTTTTCAGCCGTCCCATCTCCTCCCTCCGGGTAACGGTTGAGTCTCCGAGCCAGCCGACCAACCCGCTCAGCATTCCGCTGGCCCTCAAGGGCGCGCAGTCCTCGGTTCTGGTCCGCAATCTGCCAGCGACCAGTCACTACCTGATCACCGGAGATGCGCTCGACGGTAACAATGTGGCCGTTGCCCATGGTGTCGCCGGGACAGCGTCCATTGTGGGCGGGCGGACGACCAAGGCTATCATCTACTTGAGCTCGGTGATCCCAGCACCAGCATCGTCCAATTCGGCGCCTCTCGTCGACTCCATCGCGCTTTCCACCGACACCGTCGATCCGGGCGCCCAGGTCTCGATAAGCGGGCTGGCACACGATCCAGACCCTGGAGAGACCGCGACGCTAGACCTGGCCTGGGAGCCCACAGCCGGATGCGGCACCATCACGGGCGCGACCAATCTTCCCGGCACGGACGTCAACCCTTCCGAGTCGCAGGCCACTTGGACTGCACCAGTCACAGAGGGGATCTGCGAGCTCGCATTCACTGCCACGGATGTCCTTGGCCTTGCAACGACGGTGACGTTCGTTGTACGCGTGGGCTCGATCGCCGCCGAAAGTGGCGCCGCCGCCGTGGCGCTGGTGTTCAACGACCCACCCAACATTGCCGCGATCAGCGCCGCACCCGCCCAACTATCGAGCTCTGCTCCCACCACCGGAATGATGGAAGTCATCGCCACGAATCCACAGGGCAAACCCCTCGGCTACGCTTGGAGCAGCGATCCCACCTCACCTTGCACGGTTGACTTCGCGACGCCCGGGGCTGCCGCCACACCCTTCACGGCGACGCCCACCCAGGCCGGGGCGACTTTCTGTACCTTCGTGGTGGCGGTCAGCAACGGCATCGGACCCGACGGTGGCGTCGAGCTGAGCACCTCGACCGCCAGGCTCACGCTGGCCATGACGCCTCCGGTGCTTGTACAGATCCCGCCGGCCTTTGGGATCGCCTACCAATCGGACGACACCGCTGCGGGCGGCGTGCGGGTGACGTTCGGCGCCATTGCGTTCGATCCCGAGGGAGGCTCCCTCAGTTTTGCGTGGTCGGCGGCAGCGGGCTCGCCTCCGCAGACGTCGGATCCAATCCTGGTCGGCTTGGACCCGGCCTTCAGTACCGCCGCGACCTGGACGCCGCCCCCCGGAGCCGAAAGCATGACGAGTAATCTCCACGTCTCTGTGACCGCGACCAGCTCGGCGTCCAACCTCCAGTCGACGATGACCTTGTCGCTGACTCCAGCCGACCTGCACTAGCGGCCATGCAGCACAGTTCACTCGATTGCTGCAACCCCGGTCTGGAGACAATCTGACCCATGCGCAGACCGATCGCCTTTGTGATCACCATGGTCACCACATTTCTCGCTTGTGACACCTTTGCAGGCGAGCCAGGTCCACCGGAGTGCAGCACGTCGGCGGCGCGCGCATTCCGCGCGGCCGTCAAAAGGCTGCAATCACGCTCCCAGAAGACCGGGAAGGATCTGTATGGAGTGGTGAGCGCAGACGCCACCTTCCGCAAATGGGTAAACAATTCCAAGGCGACAGTGGTCGATGTGGAGCAGTATCTGCATTGCGGCGCGGCGGCGTCCGCGTTTGAGGCACAGATCGCGGTGCTTCCCCTGCAATGCTTGGATCTGGAAGCCTATCTCGACTTCCTCAAGCGAATCGCTGAGGCACCCAAGAACCAAACCATCGAATGGGCGCTGTTCTACGCGATCAGCCCCGGTGATTCCTGGAGCTCGCGGCTGGCATTGAGCTACACGGATCCCAAGGTGAAGTCGACCCTTGGGGCGGTCGCAAATTCGCCCAACGCAACGCCTGGGCTGCAGAGGATTGTCATGGAAATTCTCGATGGCAGGACCGCGAAAGCGCTCGAAAAGAAGAACACCAAGCTGGCGCTGTCCTGCCCCGCAAGCAAGTAGAGCTAGGCAGCTTAGAACGCGAAGTAGGGCCCGGCACCACCGGGCTTGCTTGTGTTTTCGATGGCGGCAAAGACGTTGCGCCCAAAGAAGAACGGCAGGCCCCAGATGAAATCGACAGTGTCAGCATGGGTGGAGAATCCCGGCACTGGGCCGGCCAGGTCGCTGAACGCAACTGCGCTGGCGGCCAGCCTCGATCCGTCGCCAACTGAAAAGGCAATATTGGCGCTCGTGCCGTTGGCGCCGATAATGGTCGCGTCAAGGTTGACCGTTGGGTTGGCGCAGTAGTAGCCCTCGGCGCTGCCGGCACACGGTCGAAGCCCTGAGGTTGCTGCGTCGAGAAAGTAGAACGCATTGGAGCCGCTGTCGAGGTAGCTGCTGTACTGACTGCCGCCTGCGGGGAAAGCGGTAAGCAAGAATCCGCTGGAATCAAGAGACAGTACCGTGGTGTTACCAAGGCCATTGTTGGCCTGCGTCCCGATCCCGAAAACCAGCGTACCCGACACTGCGGAAGCTCCGCCTTCGGGCACACAGGGTAACTCGATGATGGTACCGTTGTTGTCGTTAGGGAACAGGGCCACGGGATTAGAGACTTGTTGCACGACCGGGACAGACGCGATCTTGCACCCGCCCGACAAGGTCGTGCTACACGTGTAGTAGCGTCCCGGGTTAAGCAGCGATCCCGTGGGCGCCGCGCAGGCCTGACCACAATCTTGGACAGACACGCCCACGCCCAGAATTCCGTTTGCGGCCAAGGTTTGCAGATCCGTGATTGGGGTTCCGGCGCAATCGCTCGCCAACGGGTAGGTGCGCGTCCCAATGGTTTGTACAGGCAGGTTCTCGGCCGTTTCCCCACCCAGTTGAACGTCCGCAAGTCTTAGCGGCCCCCACGCGGCTCCATAGACAAAGCGGGAGCATTCGGCCACGACCAGTCCGCTGGCATCCGTGACTTGAGGCAACGTCAGGGCCAATTCCGATTCGAGCACGCGAACGCCCACAGAGCCCGTATCGACAAGCATGTGGTCGATGGTTTGGCAGTTGGCGGTTCCCGGCTCGCAAAGAGTCACGCTGGCAAAGAGACCGTTGGCATAGCGATTCCCCAGGCCCTGCGGGCCTTGATCGACGTACAGGGCCACCGCGTTCGAGTCCGACAGGAAAGCGCTGGGACCGGGCCATCTGCATTCCGGCGCCGAACCACCACTCCCGCTGGGGTTTTCACCGCAGTTGGTTAGGAATGCCAACGCCGCAGCGATACCAAGCGTCTTTCTCATGCTGTGACCACCAGAGAATGGGACTTCATGCCCGCAAGGGGGTCAGTACTCATGGCGCTTGCATCAGGATAGCCGCCGGTTCGATAGGACATTGTTACAGCCGTGCAAACAAGGCCGAGGCATGGTCTACCCGTGTAACGCACCTCTATTGGCCAGTCTGTTGTTCTGTTGTTGCAGCTTGCAGGATTTCGATCCTTCCGCGTAGTCTTTCGACATGGCTCCGCGGACCTGGCTTTTGGCGATCCCTATGGTTGGGGCGGTCTTCGCCTATGGCCGCGCCCTTCACGGCGATTTCGTCTTCGACGATCTGAGCAATGTCGTCCACGACCCCGCGGTGCGCAGCCTCGCTGCCAGCACTCGCGCGGGTGTGCTTCTGCCCTCCCTATTGGCAGCTGGGCACTCAGGCGGTCGCGGGTTCACCGCGTGGACCTTCGCCCTCAATCGCGCCATAGGTGGCTCGGATCCCTTCGGATATCACCTCGGCAACCTGGCGCTTCACCTTCTGGTTACGCTCCTCGTCTTCTTCTTTGCCCGTGCGCTGTTCCGGCGCGCGGTCGCGGCCAATTCCGCGGGCTGCGCGCTGGCGGTCGCAGGTGTTTTCGCCTTGCACCCGCTTCATAGCCAAGCGGTCAATTACATCACCCAGCGATCCGAAGTCATTGCGTCGGCAGCCTACCTGGGTAGCCTGCTTATCCTCATGCGTGCGAGCACGGCGCGCTGGCTGGGCGCCATGCTCCTTCTGCTAGCCGCAGTCGTGCTTTTCGCGCTTGGCCTTGGAGCCAAGGCCATCATCGTAACGATGCCTGCGACCTATTGGCTGCTCGTACTCGTGCTGCCTGATAGCCGGCCCGGCGCCCTACGGCCGAGGTTAGTTCGCCACCTGGCGCTGACGGCGCCCTTCTTCTTCCTCGCGGCTTGGAAAGCCTCGGCGCTGCTCAATTCCGTGGAAGGCCATGCAGATGCCGGCTTCAGTGTGACCGTGGGGGGGCTCACCCCTTGGACCTACTTCATGACCCAATGGAAGGTGATCCTCATCTACATTCGACTTCTCTTCTGGCCCTCCGGCCTTTGTTTGCATTGGCACTACCCTGTTTCCACCCGACTCACTGGCTCGGTGATCGCCGCTGGAGCAACCCTGCTCGCCATGGTCACTGTCGCGGCAATAGTCACGTGGCGCGTGCGGCGTCTTCCCAAGGCCGCCTCCGTGGTATCAAGGCTCTGCGCATTCGGCCTCTTCTGGTTTCTACTCGTGCTTGCTCCAACCTCCAGTTTCCTACCGATTGCTGATGCGCTTTTCGAGCATCGGACCTATCTCGCATCGGTCGGACTTTTGGTTGCTATGGTGACTCTGGCGGAACGTGGGTTGGCTAGGCTTCCCTCGCGCGTGGCTGTGGTTTCCGTTGCCGTTGTGTGGATCTGCCTTGGCACGGCCCTTTATCGGCGCAATCGGGTCTGGGAAAGTCCGGTTTCGCTCTGGAGCGACGTGGTCGCAAAGCGCCCACCCAATCTTGGGGTGTATGCCACGCTGGCCATGGCCTACCAGGCGCGCGGCGACCTCGTCTCCGCCATACGCGAGTACGGCCTGGCCTTGCGAGCTTCTCCCGATAGCCCTCCCGAGCATCGCGCGTGGGTACTCGGCGGAATGGCGGCTGCGATCGCCGACGCCGGACGCCCGCTCGAAGCCACGGCCGTGGCCCGTGCGGCGCTCGATCTCAAACCCGGCGATCCCAGAGCGCTTGCGACACTGGCAGCTGCGGCCTTGCGAGCGGGTAACCTCGATGAGGCCGAGCGTTCCGCGCAGGCTGTTCTGGCCACCAACCCCGATCATTCTCAGGCCCTGCTTACCTTGGGAGAGATCCGGCTATCGAGAGGGGACGCAGCGGGCGCTACGCCCTACCTGGCCAGGTCGGTCGAGATTGAGCCTGACGAGCCAGCTCGTCTGCTCGAGTACGGTCAGGCGTTGGCCAAGCTCGGTCGCAACCAGGAGGCGTGCACGACCTGGCAGGGCGCCCTGCGATCCCTTGGCGCCAACCACGACGATCGCGATCGCGCCACTCACCTTTCGGCCGAGCTCGGTTGTGGCGTCACCGGGCCGCCTTAGGTCCTCCCTCGCGATGCTTTTCGGCCGATAGGATCGGCGGAGGATCGCACCGAGAGTGTAGCCGTGCACGCGTACCAGATCACGGCCGGAATCGCGAACTTGAATCCAGGGAGGGTCAGGATGGTGTTTGCAAGACCCACAACGACTTTCAGGGCGGCGACGGACCGAAAGGCTACCGGCGCTACAATCAAACCAAGGTGAAGCACCACGATTCCAATGCCGAGTGCAATGTACCCGACCATCACCGCGAGCCCGAGCAGCAGTCTGCGCAAGTTGCGTAGCTTCAATTGCCGAGCGGCGTAGGCAAGGCTGCACAGCACCGCCAGCGGAATGTAGGCGAACCGGGACGACGGCAAGTCAAACATCTGGAGGACCTTGCCGCTGGCCATGTACACCAGATGGGAGTCGGGTTCGAAAAGCGCGGCTCCCTGTCGCGGAACGAACCTTACCGTCTCAGACCCTCCCAGTCCGGCGACGACGAGATTGCCGAGCGTTCGGAAGACTGCCCCGAAGGGCTCGCGCAAGAGCCACCAGATTCCCACACTTGCCAGGGCTGCGAGCCCGAGTCGCGCCCCGAAGCGAGGCAGCCCAAGAGGTAGCAGGGGTCTCATGGTAGGCGCGCGGGACGTTCTGCCCAAGACACCCAAGCCAAGAAGCCCATGGCAACCAAGACCAGAAGGACTATCGGCCCCACCTGCCAGTGAACCAGCTCGGCGGCATCGGGCCAGGTGATGCCGATGAAGTAGACGCTCGCGATACGCACAACGTTCAGGAAGAAGATCAAGGCAAGCCCTGCCACGGCTCCGACGAGGCGCTGAAGGTGTTTCGCCGGGTAGGCCGCGAGCGCGGCCAAGAAGAGCGCGATTATCGACGCTGCATCGCAGTTGCGCACGATGAGGAGCGAGAAGCGGCCCGTGATGAGGTTGCCGTCCACACGGATGGACCGATCAAGGATCCAAAGAACGCTTCCCACGGCGTGCGCGTAGACGACGAGATAGGCGTGCATCAATCGCTGCGGTAGCGACTGCTTCTCATAGGGGTAGGTGTAGAGGACGAGCAGCCCCACGGCCACTGCGACGAAGATCGCGACCGAAGGGCGGACCGCTTGGGCCTCCGCCTGAACGGGCAGTTTGCCCGGTTTGGCGCTGACCCTCGGATGGACGGCCGCCCGTGTGTGGCGGCGGCTCATGCCCCCTTGAGCTGGGACCTTTTGCGGCGGCGTTGCACGGACAGCAGGAACGCTATCGCCGCCAGACCCGCAAGCACGATGTGCCACGGAGCCGCGGCGGGAGCGGCGAGCGGCCATTGGATCGACATCGTGAAGTTAAGTTGGCGAGAGAGGCTGTCATTGGCCACCAGAGGTCCACCGTGCCACCACCAGTGATATCCCGCGTAGCCGCCGTTCGTGTAGGTGGCGTCCCAGGAAAGAATGGCGCCACTCACGGGGTCGGAGGACCCGGTGATGGTTTCGTCGTTCTGATAGGCGCCGTTCAAAGTTGCGACTCCCGGGCCGGTGAAGCTGCCGCTCGCGTCCGCCGTGACGTTGAACGTGTGAACATATCCCTGGTAGTCGACGAGCGTGACGGTGAGCGTGCCTGTCTTGGCCTCGGCGCGGCCGGGTAAGCCGACGAGGACGAACATGGCCGCGAACACGAGCCACAGTCCTGCCTTGCGCGCCATTCGGCGCGATATCCATGGTTCTCTTCTCAATGAAACTACGGCCAGTCTTCCTGGATGCATAATTCACCTCCCCGGTTGTGTTCTAACAACTGCGTGCTGGGCGAAACCGAGGCCAGACGTTAGCGGATCTGAAGTGAACACAATGCAACAACTACGTGAAGGTGGGGTATTCGCCAGGTCCGAAACGGCTGTGCGAACTCTTGTCCATGCTCGCCCGGCATTTCGGTCCCAACTGGTAAGGTGGCGCAATGATGGACAAAGTGTTGCCAGACGCGACCGCATCTCCCCAAGGTCCAACCAAGTCGCGTGTGCTTGTGCTTTCCGTCGTCGCCCTCCTGGTCGCCGTGCTGCTGGTCTATTGGCCGATGCTGGCCGGCCATATCGTTTTCCACCGGGATACCGCGCTGTGGGTTTTCCCGGCTCGCTGGTTCGTGCGCCAGTCGCTTCGGGCGGGCGAGCTCCCGGCCTGGAATCCTTATCAGGGCCTGGGCTTCCCGCTTCTCGCCGATCCCCAGTATGGGGTCTTCTATCCCCCGCACTGGCTCTTCCTGCTGGTACCCGACGGCCTTGTGGCGCATCTTGCGAGCTGGCTCAGCCTGGCCCATCTCATCTGGGGTGGCGTCGGCATGCTGCTGCTCGCGCGCAGGCTGGGCGCGGGTCCCGTGGGCGCGGCCGTGGCGGGCTTGTCGTGGGCGCTGTCGGGACACACCACGTCGGCTTGGGCCATCGGCCCGCTGTTGCTGGGTGAGGCGTGGATTCCCTGGGTGGCGCGCGGATTCCTGATCTCGGCGCGCAGGGAAGGTCGCGCGCCGTCGGCTGCGGCGGTATGGCCCATGGCCCTGTCCCTGCTGGTGGGCGAGCCCTTCATGAGCGCGATGGCCTTGTTCTTCGCCCTGGTCGTGGTGCTGGCTGCGGGGACACGTAATCGTCCGCCGCGCGTCGCTCTGTTGGTGACCGCCAGGTCGGGCCTGGCGTGGGGCATCGCCGTGCTCATCGCTGCGGTTTCATGGTTGCCGTCCGTGCGCATGCTCGGCTCCACCGAACGCGCTCAGGAATTCAGTCGCGAGGCCGCCGAGCTCTATTCGCACCATCCCTTGCGCCTACTTGAGATGGTGGCGCCGGGCGCGCTCGGCGATCCGACCGGCACGTATCCCGCAGGCAGCATCGTCGGCGAGCCGGGGGCAGCGGGCGCGCCGCTGTTCTTCAGCTCGTACCTCGGTGTGGTCGCCCTTGCGTTCGTTCTCTTCGGGCTACGCCGGCGGCGCTTGCCTGGTGTGCTGGCCGCTTCGGCGCTGCTCGCGCTCTTCGTCGCGTTCGGCAAGCACAGTCCCGTGCACGAGATATGGCGCCGGATTCTCTTCCCCTTCGCGCATATGCACTCGCCGGAAAAATACGTCGTGCTGGTCGTGGCGCCGCTTTCGCTTCTGGCAGGGCTTGGCGCCACCAGCTTGCTCGCAGAAGACAAACCGCGCCTGCGGCGACTCGTCGCCTTCGCGGGTGGCCTCGCCGCTTTCGCGGCTTTGGCCGGCGTGTTTCTTCCCGAAGCGCTTATCGGGGATGCGCGCGGAGCCTGCTTGCGTGGGCTTGTGCTTCTTGGTCTGCTGTGCGGGCTGGTCTTCGCGCTTCGGCATTTTTCGCGCAAGGAGAGCATCGCGAAAATCGTGGTTCTCGCCATCGTTGGCCTCCTGGTGCTCGACCTCGGCCTGCCCGCCCATCGCATTGCCGGCTTCGGATCGGCGCGAACCTTGATGACCGTGCCACCCGCTGCTTCGGCCGTGCTCGACGACAATCGCGGCAATCCCGCGCCGCCGCGCCTCTACCGCATGCCCAACCTCGAAGCGAACGCCGACCCGCTTGGCCCCGATGCCACCTGGCGCGACAGTCAAGAGCGGGCGATCCGCTGTCTGACGCCGAACACCCTGAACGTCTTCGGACTGGCTGTGATGCCGGGCTATGCATCGGCCATCCCCGATCTGCTTTCACGACTCGGCCCACGCACCTACGAGTCCCTGGGGCGCTCGCTCAAACTGCTCGCCATGCCCTACGTTTTGGCGAGCGACGCCGAGGTTGGCGACATCGAACGGGTCGTGGTGGCCAAGGTCATCGCGCATCCGTTGCCGCACGGAAGCCTTCTGCGCGCAGACGGCGTCTTGCCCCGGGTCTATCTGCCAAACCAGATACGAAGCGTGCGCCCCGACGAAGCGGCCCAGCATCTGAGCGACGAGGCCGTGGTCTCGGGCAGAGAAGTCGTCCTGCTAACGGCCGGACAGCCGATGCTGACGCCGACCATTGAGGCCAACCAAACCCACGGCTGCCACCTGGTGAGCTTTTCCAACACCCGCGTGGTCGCCGAATGCGCGACGCCAGCGCCCAACCTTGCGGTGTTCGTCGAGCAGTACGATCCGGGCTGGAGCGCGACGGTGGACGGCACGCCCGCGCCGGTGCTAGCCGCGAACCTGGTCATGCGTGCGGTCCCCATCCCGGCCGGGACTCACCGTATCGAGCTCTCTTACCGATCTCCCGGCCTGCGGCTGGCGCTGGCCCTTTCAACTCTCGGCCTACTCGTCTTCGTACTCACCGCAAGGAAGCGGTCGGGCTATTGAGATAGCCGCGAGACAAAGTAGCTGATCGCGCCACTCGCTTCGCAGTGCCCGCTATGGCAGGTTATGCCCGATCCGCCACAGTCATTGTCGACGGTGCAGACCGAGCCCGGGGAATACAGGACCGAGCTGCCCATGGTGATGGTGTTGGCGAAGCTACCCGCGACGAAGACCGAGTCAGCCAAGGCACCGGACGCAGAGCGAGCCACAGAGACGGCATAGATCGTTTGACTACCCGCCGCGTCGCCGTATTGCCTGGTACAGACCGTGCTTCCATCCGCCCCGCTAAGCTGCGCCGCGAAGGCGTCGGTGGTTGCGTTGTCGCTGTTGGTGAGCCCGAGCCCGGTCAAACTGCCCTTGAACGTACCGCCTATGAACACATCGCCGGTCGAAGACACCCCCACGCTGTTTATGACTTGGTCCTGGCCAGCGTCGCCGTAGGACTTGACCCATGTCGAATTGAAAGACGAATCGAACTTCACCACGAAGGCGTCGTTTAGACCCGCGTAGGCAGCCACATGCCCGCCACCGAAGTCCACGGAGCTAGCGATGCTGCCCCCCATGATAATGTTGCCGGCCGAATCAGCGGTCAGGCCAAAGGCGTCCGAGCGCCCGGTTCCAGCCCAGGCCTGCGCCGATCCAACCAGGGAACCGTCGGCCGCATCGAGCTTGGCCGCGAAAAGCACAGCCGTGGTGCCGCTGGTATCCGCGACATTGGGAAGCCCAAAGAGGTCGCCAGAATAGTTGCCCGCGATGATGACGTTGCCACTATCGTCCATGGCAATCGATTCGCAGACTTGATCGCCCGCGCCGCCATACTGTTTGCCCCACTTCACGCTGCCGCTGGTGGCGTCGACCACGAACACGATGAGATCGAGGTTGCCGCCGCCGAATGCCGTGTTGCCTCCAGTGCCAGTGGTCGTGCGGACCCCCTTGGTCGACGCGCTCGCATTCCAGACAGAAACGATCTTGCTGGTCTTTCCGCAGAAGGCGATGGCGTTCTGGTTCGGGTTGGCGGCCGCCACCAGCAGGGCGCCGCTGCCAACATCGACCATGTGGGCCTTGATCGGGTTGACGTAGCTCCCGGTGGAGGTACCATCCAGCACCGCGTAGAAATTCGTGAGCTGGCTAGCGGCAAGGTAGTCGACGCCCGCGACGCCTGCGTTACCAGTCGGTCCCGAGCCATCGGAGTAGTTGCCCGTGAAGTCGATCTCGCTCTGGACGGTCCCGATGATCCCCAGGTTGCCGCCCGAGGCCACCGTCACAGCCTTGATTGTCTGGGCCTGGTCCTGGGGATTATCGAATCCGAAGGCTGCGCTGGCCAGGCCGGTCGCGGGATCGAGCTTGACCACGAAGCCATTCGATCTGGTTCCCGTGCCATGTGCAACGACGCCGCTGCCGAAATCGTAGTCTCGCCAGAATTCCCCAGCGATCCAGGGGATGCCGCCTGTGGCCGTGGCAAGGCCTTCGAGCTCGGGCGCTTTCGTCCCGCCGAGCGGCTCGGCCCAGCTCGCCCCGCCCATACCGCACGCCCCAGGGGAGGTATCTGGCGGTCCCAGAAGGTCGCTCTGAGGTGGAGTATCGGCCGGAGCGTCCGAGATGTCGGGCGAAACATCAGGTTGAACCTCGACCGCGTCGGAGCCGACGTCGGTGACGTCCGAACCGGTGTCCAAGAGAGTCAGGTTGAGATCCGCCGTCGGTCCATCGCCGGTGGCCGGAGCGTCCACTGCGTCGCGACCACTGGGGATATCAGGCGGGACGTCAGGTAGAACCTCGGCCACGCCCGCGACTTCGGGGCCGGCGTCAGGGGGCGCCAGCCTGACATCCGACGGTCCATCGCCGTTGGAGGTTCCCGTGACGTCGCTGCCACCATCGAGGCGGTCCGCGGGCGTCACTTCCTGGCCAGCTTCCGTACCAACGACATCGAGCGCGACGGCACCATCGGCCAAGACCGACGGTCCGGAGTCCGATCGCGCCCCACTGTCGTCGAAGAGGGTATCGGCTCGACCGAGACCACTGTCAAAGGATCCGGCTTGGCCGGCCTCACCCACTCCCTTGTCGACTGCTCCGTCGGATCCGCCGTCAAAACACTTGGCATCGCAGTACTTACGTTGGCCAGCGTCGACTTTCTCCTGCGGACTGTTGCTTCCGCAGGCCCCAAGCAGGACCAAAAGCGGCGCGCACGACAGCCCGAAAGCCCGCTGCCGCCTCGTCATCTTGCTTGGAGCCATGCCTTGCTCGTCTGCCCCAAGGAGAGGTTAGAATTCCACCAGGTAGGACGCCAGATTGGTGGTGCTCGTTCCCGCAGGCATCGCAAGCGTCGTCGTCTGGCCGCCGAAACTGATGACGTTGTTGAATGAGCCGGCGATGGCCGTCCGGTCCTGGCTGGTACCGCTCGCCCGACGATTTATCGCCACCGCCGCCGCGAGCCCTCCGGTCTCGTTCGCGTCCCCATAGTTCTGGGCACAAAGAGTCTGGCCGCTGCTGCCATCCAACGTAACCACGACGGACTCGTAGCTGCCGGGATTGTTCGCGTGCGACATCAGCACGGTGTTCGCCGGGCCAACGTCAACGGACACCCTGAAGGCGCCGACGACCGTGATCCGACCCGCGGAGTCCACATCAACGCCGCTGTTCGTGGCGACCGTTCCGCCCCAGCGTCGGGCCCAGCCCGGAGTGAACGAGCCGTCGAGCTTCAAGGCCAATCCGTCAGTGCCTGGGCTTGGCGATCCCGGGGTGACTGTCTGGCTTCCGAAGACGAACGGAGCGTTGAACCAGCCAGCAACGATGACATTGCCTTGACCGTCGATCGCCAATCCACTGGGCGTTACATTGCCAGAGGTGCCGAAGCTCTTCGCGGACACAACAGTCCCGGTGGATCCGTCGAGTTTGGCCACCCAGAGAACCTGTGGCGCGACGGAGGAACCGCCATCCACGGCCTCCGCCGGTGGGGTCAGCGCGCCCAGACCGAAGTCGAGTGCGCCCGCAAAGGTGCCGGCGAGCACGACGCTGCCCGAGTCGTCGAGCGCGGCCGAGGTGCACGATTGGTCGCCGGCCCCGCCGAAGAGCTTGGCCCACTTGACTTTTCCGCTGCTCGCGTCGATGGCCGCCGCGACCACGTCTTTCCCGCCACCCGGGGTTCCGGCGATGCCTGTGAGGCTTGTCGTGGCGAGATTGGCGGCAGTGTTCATGGCCGCGCCACACACGATGAAGTAGTTCTTGGTGGGGTTGGCCGCAATGGCGAGAAGCTGGCCGCCCTGCAAATTCACCTTCTTCGACCACACGCCGGTTCCGTCGCTGTCCTTGAGCCCGAGGATGTAGTCCACCTTGGTAGACTGGTTGTTGGTGATGTCCTGGATAGGGATGATCTGGTCCGGATCGAGGCTGATGGTGCCAAGGAATTGTCCAACCACGCCAACTCCGGTGCTCGCGACCCCGACACCGGTCACCAATTGATCCTTGGTGTCGCCGACGCCGAAGACCCACTTGGCCGTGAGGGCCAGGCCGTCCCCCGGCGTGAGGTCGTCAGGATAGAGCTTGGCCACCACGATGTCAGCGCTGCCGCCTCGGTTCCAAGTCTTGCCAGCAAAGGCGTTGCCGACGTATCCGGTGGTTCCTGTCACGAGAGTCCCATCGGTGTCCCAAGCAATGTTGGTCAGGCCGGTGGTTGCCGGGTAGTTCGAGTCATGGGTGGCGAGCGGAGGACATACGAGGGGGCGAGAAGACGTATCAATCGGACCAGCCTCGGTACCGTTGATTCGAGCGTCGACCGGAGCCCCGCCGGCGCCAGCGGCATCAATCCCACCAATTCCGCCGGTCCCACCAACGTCAACGCTGCCGCCGACTCCACCGGCGGCGGAGTCGAATCGGATGGTAAGGTCAGGCCCTGCTTCGGGACCGAATACAGCCACATCGGGACCGGAGTCGGGACCAGGCACCGGCGTATCGGGACCAGTTACCAGCGTATCGGGGCCCACGACCGGGCCGTCCGCCTTGATGGGTGCCGCGTCCCGGTTCCCCGGCGAGCCGCCAGTGCCACCGCCACTGCTGCCGCCGCCGCAGCCCGCGGCCACGAGAGCGGAGAAGGCTCCGGTCAAGACGAGCCTCCCTAGTAGCCTGGTACGAATGGTGATTCCTCGAACGCAGTGTCGAATCATGGTTTCCTCGCTGGTGGTCAGGCCCGTGCTGGGCTGGGTTTGTCGTGGATGCATACCGCTATCCTTTTCAACCGCGTGTGATGTATTCGTGAATTTCAGGTGTCACAATTGCCACGTATGGGTCTCAGGGTGAAAGCTTTGCAAGGCAAGTGGTCGCAGTCGTGCCAGCGGCAGCCTGGAGGACGCCGACCGGCGGACCGAAGCTCAAGTTCCCGGTAAAGTTGAGCAGGAGGAGACTGCTGTTCATTTGATCCCCAGCCCCGTCTGTTCGCCCCAGGATTCCTACCGGCGTGCTGAGGTTTCCAACACCGGGATCTCCATAGCCCGCGGCAGCGATGACAGACCCCGTGCGCAGGCCCTCCAACTGGGCGACAAAGGCCCCGGTGGACAAGGGCGCTGGCAACGGCGTGCCTCCAATCTTGCAGGCGGCGTTGTATGTTCCGGCAACCAATATGTTGCCACCAACGTCTGACAGGCTCACGGGTTGGATTCCGGCGCTCGCGCTGCCAGCGTCAAAGCTCTGAACCCAGACCGGCGTTCCGTCCGCGCCCGAAAGCCTCGCGACGAACGCAGGCGACGTCAATGGGACGCCGAGGAGAGATCCTCCGGTGGCCGTGCCAGCTACGACCACGTCGGCGCCGACTACGATCATGGCACTGGGCTGGACCGACTGGCCATCGCTGCCGATGCTCCGGGCCCACACCCAGGCGTTGTCAGAATCGAGCTTGGCCAGGAACATCCGGGACGAAGAAATCCCTCCCGGGCCAGGAGCCGTGCCCGGGCCGGGCAGAGTCTTGGTGGCTCCGGACTTCAACGCGAACGTCAAGTCGCTCCCGAACAAATAGGTTCCCGCGACGTAGGTATTCGATTCGGCATCGGCGGCAAGGGCCGCACAGGCTTCGTCGTTGGGTCCGCCAATCTGGGTTGCCCACGACGTGGCTGAGCGAAGCGTGGTCGGCGCCGTGCCACCGTCGGGCGGCGTGTCGACGCCGATCCGGGCAAGCACCATGTCGACGCCGCCAGCGCATGGTAGTGAAGGGGCGAAATCCCGGCCTGGGCTGGGCGGGACGCCCCCATCCACCGCCGGAGCTGTTCCGGTTCCACACACCATGTTGCCGCACACGACGAAGGAGCTCCCTCGTGGATCGCCCGCGATTGCACGAAGGACTCCACGCGCCGGCAGCCTGGCGTCGCCGTTCTGAAGGTTCAGTCGCCACCCCGCAACCCCGCCGCCATCCGCCGAGCTGGCCACGAAGACGAATTGGTCTCCGGGGCGGGTTTGCGAAATTTCGTCGCCCGCAACAGTGATCGACCCGCCACCAAGGCTTCCGATCACGCCGAGTTGGCCTACGCCGTTGACCGCGAAGGATTGCACCACCTGGTCCTGCGAGGCGGACCCGGGATACGCCTGCGCCCAGACCGCCTTGGTGCTGGACGGATCGATCTGCGCCAGGAAAACGTTGGTGTAGGATGATCCAACCCGGTTGGTCCCGGCGACATTCATGGCTCCGGTTCCGAGGTCGGTCTCGCCAAAGAACGCCCCAGCCGCAAAGACATTGCCAGCGCCGTCTCGCACCAGGCCGGCATCGTTCCCCGGCCAATTGATGTTGGAAAATGCCCACGCTGAGAGCGGATCTGGAAAGCCGCCGAGAGGACAAGTCCCGGTCGCGCGGTCGCAGGTTGCCTGCTTCGGGCAGACGCGCGGGTCCCCGGTGCACACGCCGCTCTGGCACCTGTCCCCGAAGGTACAAGGATTGCCATCGTCGCACGCGAGTGTCCCGCCGACGATGGGATTGGTGCACTCCCCGGTCATCGGGTCGCAATGGCCAAGGGTGTGACATTGGTCGAGGACGGTGCATGTCTTGATGGGTCCGTCGAGGCAAGCTCCCCCGCTGCAGATGCTATTCGTGGCGCAGAGATGGACGCTCTGGCAGCTCGTGCCATCGGCCAGCGGGACATGGATGCATTGGCCGGTGGCGACATCGCAGCTATCGGCGGTACATGGACTGCCGTCGTCGCAGGACGCCGCCGAAGAGCAGGTTGCGACGTCCGCGAACGCTGCGTCCGGCGAACCGGGATCCGCAGCCGTGTCCGCCCGAGTCTCTTCGCCGGCCTCCGGCCCGTGGCTCGCGTCCGCGACGGGCTTGGTATCGCTCTTGCCGCAACTCGCACCGAGAAGTACGCAGAGCGTACCCGTTACAGTTGCAAGGCTTGGCCTATACAGTTGGAAATTCATTGTAGTTCTGCGGGGCAAACAGTGGCGTCTTTTAAGCCGATCTGCCGGTTGGTTCGGGTGAGGAATTCGATACAGATCTGCTACGGACTGGTTACAGATCTTTGCCCCGGCCTGCTTCCCGCACGGCCGTGCTATTTTGGGGCGCTGCTATGAACCCGAGATGGCGGACAGCGGCGATCGCCGGACTGCTATTGCTCGTTTGCGCGGTCTACGCACGAGGCCTGCGGGGAGAGTTTGAGTTCGACGACGTGAGCACCGTCGAATTCAATCGCGGCATCCGACATCCGGCCAAGTACCTCGCGTTGTCCTCGCTTGTCGATACGCTTCGAGGAAAGCGGGTCCTGACCGACTTCACCTTTGCCCTCAACCACGCGATGGGGGGAAAGGATCCCCTGCCGTACCACACGACCAACCTAGCTATCCACCTGGTCGCGGTCTGGTTGGTGTTCAGCTTCACCCGGCAGATGCTAACCCTGGGCGGATTTCCAAGCAGAGACGGTCTGACCTTGGCGGTCACCGCGATGTTCGCGCTGCATCCGCTGCAGACGCAAGCCGTGACCTATGTTTCCCAGCGCGCCGAATCGCTTGCCTCGGTGCTCTACCTTGGCTCGCTTCTGCTTCTCCTCGGGAGCGAAAAGCGCAGATTCAGCTTCGTCAGCGCCGGCGGCTATGTATTGTCATTTCTGCTCTTCGTCCTGGGCCTCTCTGCCAAGGTCATCGTCGTGACCCTGCCCCTCGCCTATCTAATCGTCGCCTGGATCCCCGGCCCGAAAGAACGCGGCGAGCTCGCGCGGCCGACCCGGCGCATGGCCTTGGCCGCGCCCTTCTTCCTCTACGCCCTTTTGACAGGAATCCTGACCGTCACAAGCTTGCAGGGCGAGGACGCAGGCCTCAACATTCCCTCCCTGCCGCCCTGGCGATATTTCATCACCCAGTGGCGCGTCGTCGTCACCTACCTGCGCTTGCTGGTCTGGCCGGCCGGCCAAAATCTGGACTGGGACTTTCCTCTGGCGGGCGCCACCGGCGATCCCGCTGTACTCGCCTGTGGGCTGTTTCTTGTCGCTATCTTGCTTGGGGCGACGCTGCTGCTCTTGCGCTGCCGCGCGCGCACGGATGCGCTGGGAAGCGCGGGTCGGCTGGGCGCCTTCGGGGTGTTCTGGTTCTTCTTGCTCCTGACCCCTACGTCAAGCCTCATGCCCCTTGCTGATGTCGTGATGGAGCATCGGCTCTACCTGGCCTCGTTGGGCGTCTTCGTGGCAGCCGGAGTTCTCACCGCGACTGCGATGGAGCGCCTGCGGCGGGTATGGCCACGAGGGCAGTATCTGGGCATGGCCGTGCTCGGTGGTGTGTGCCTGGCCCTGGCCGGCGTGACCTATGCTCGGGTCGGAACGTGGAAGACGAAACTGGCGCTCTGGGGCGACGCCGTAACGAAGTCGCCCCACAAAGCGCGCGTTCACCTGGGGTTGGCCGGTGCCTACCTCCTCGCCGGTCAAGCACAGCAGGCTATCGGCGAGTACCAAACCGCGCTCGGCCTGGCTGGCGCGGATCCCCTCTGGATTCGCACCGACATCCGCGGCAAGCTGGCCGCAGCCTTGCTGGCGCAAGGACGGTCCGATGAGGCTATTGCCGTCCTGCAGGAAGGGCTGAGGGAAAAACCCGGGGAAAGCGCCTTGCTCGGCGTGCTGGCGATGGCCTATTTGCGGCGACAAGAGTGGCCCCTGGCGACCACGGCGGCCGAGCAATCCGTGGAGAGCGCGCGTTTCCCCGCCATCTCCCTGCGCATCCTCGGCATCGTCCTTGGCGCGGTGGGAAAGAACGAGGATGCCGTGATAGCTCTCGAAGAGTCGGTTTTCCTCGATCCCGACGACGAACAGGGCAGAGTCCTTCTCGCAAGTGCCTACCGATGGCAAGGGCGCGATAGCGAGGCTTGTACGATCATCCGTCGAGTCCGACAGCCATCGACGAGCCTCGAACCCCAGGTGAGGGCCGCAATCGCCGCCTGCGAAACCAACTGACCTAGGTTCAGGTTGCACTTTGGTAACGAAACCGAAGCGAATCCGTTTCGTTGTACCTTTCTGCGCCTCGCTATCCTCCCGACCGGCTTGACCAACCGCAAATGGAGGCCTTGTTGCCATGATCTTTAAACCGATTCTTGCCCTTGTGGGCGCCGCAGGCGTCATGTTCGCTGTTTCGCCGGTGAGCGGACAGACCACCGCCTGCCCAACCACGGCAACCGCGTGCAGCGATACCGCGAGCTTGCCGAACCCCATCTACCTGGCCGGCAGCAGCGCCTTCGAGCCGATCTTGAGCCAGCTTGCCGTCCAGATTTCGAGAGCCCAGGGCGTATCCATCATCTATCAGCCCATCTCATCGTGCAATGGCGTCTCGGCGGTGTCCCCCCCCGCAGATCTGCCGGTTCCCCAGCCGCTGACCGGAACCGCGGACTACTATCTGACCAACAAGACTGACCCGACCAAGGTGGACATCTGCAATTGCAATTTGGCGGGTAACACCATGGCTGCCATCGGCGTCTCCGACGTGGCCTTCGAGTCGTGTCAAACCACTGCTAGGCCGGCCACAATTGGCGAATGGTTCGGTCCAGAGCAAGCCATGCTCATTGTGGTTCCCAAGGCCAACCTGACCACCACCGCGCTCTCGGCCGAACAAGCGGCAGCCATCTGGGGCTGTGGGAAGTACCAGGGGTTCACCGACCCCAACGCTATCCAGCAGCGTAGCGCAACATCGGGCACGCAGATCCAAATTGCGAAGAACATCGGCGTCCCAGAGGTCTCGTTCGTCGGACACCCCAATGGTTCGAGCTCGGCCATGCTCACCTCGCTCCTAAGTGTCGCTGATCCACAGACCGCCATCGGTTTCGTCGCCAACGACTTCTACGACACGAAGAGATCGGTCCTCAACTCAGTCGCCTTCCAGGGCAAGGGTCAGAATAAGGCCTATTACGCCGACTCCGACTCGATCGCGGACGACCTGCTCAACGTGCGCGAAGGACGGTACATGATCCAGGGTCCTTTGCACTTCTTCAGTACCTTGACCGCCGGCGCGCCCTCGGCCAGCGCCGCGCTCGTTATCAACTGGCTAACCGGAGCCGCTCCCATCGACCCCAGCAAACCTGGCAGCTACGTTACGACCGTGGCCACCTCGGGTGACGTTCCCCAGTGTGCGATGAAGGTCAAGCTCGACAAGGACGGCGGATACTTCTCGCCGTATGTTCCGCCGGTTTCCTGTCACTGTGCCTTCCAGAAGGCGAAGAACGTGAGGCTTCCCGCCGGCGCTTGCCCAGTTTGCAAGGCCGACACTGACTGCTCGGGTGGCCTGAAGTGCCAGACCGGATATTGCGAGTAGCCTACGAGGAGATGCAACATGAAGACTCTCAAGCTTTCAATCTTGGCTCTCGGGCTTGCCTGCGCCGGCTTTGCTGGTTGTGGTAGCAATGGCCCGAGCAACAACGATGCCCCAGTCGTCGTCCCCGACGCCCCGGTCGTCGTCCCCGATGCCCCGGTCGTCGTCCCCGATGCCCCGGTCGTCCCAGGCCCCGACGGTGGCGTGGTACAGCAGGATGCCTCCATGGGAGAGGTTCCGATTCAGGGCACGAGTGGCACGTACGTGGACTGCACCGGCTTGACGCCAGCGCAGTGCCACGACCGAATCATCAACCCGCCCACGGTGCCCGAGACTGTCGTAACCCAGCCAACCGGCGCTGCCCCAGCGCCTGGCTATCCGGCCTGTACTGCCATCTGAGTGGCAAGACAGCGGAGCCGAATGTGAAACGCGGTGCCGCTGCCGCGCGGCTCCGGACCGTCGTGCGTACTGTCGGCGGAGGACCCGCAGCAGATCGCCTCGCTACAGCCTCGAAGGACGGCCGGCAGCGGGGAAGACCGCCTTGCGGATGTTGGTTGACCCACCCTCATCCTGGCGGGCCTCCTGACGGCTTGCCGTGGCCATCTAACGTGCCAGTGAAACGTTTGTGAACAAATCGCATACCGATCGCAACATCAGTGTCACGGTACGCAGTGAGGTCCACTTGCCTCTTGATTCGGCGTGTTCCCACGAAAGATAGTTCGCAGCAAAATCACCGCACCGTCACGAACGATGAACCTATCGTGTCCATCCTTCTGTCCTAACTGACATCTGAGAGGAGGGTCTGCGTTTATGTTTCCGTCACAATCTCTGCGCGCTATAGCCATTGCAGTCGGGCTGCTTTACGTGCTCGCTACCGCGCCTGCGTACGCGCGGCGCACGAGCGAGGACGAGAGTGTACGTTCGGAACGGACTCTTGGCACGGTGGCTTTGAACCTGGGCAAATACGACGATGCCGTGGAGCATTTCTCACGCGCCTACGGCATCGTCCAGGATCCTGCTCTGCTGTTTAGCCTGGCGCAGGCCTACCGGCTGGGTGGAAAGGCGGACAGAGCTTTGGCCACCTACAGCGCGTTCTTGCGCGCAGCCGGTAACAACAACAAGTATCGCGGACAACTCGAGCGAGCGGCGGATGAGATCGAGAGTCTCACCTCGTTCATGCTCAACCATCCCAAGGACAGCCGCCCGACGGAGAAGGTTGCCGGCCTGGTGGAGGGAACACCCGCAAAGGAGGCAGGCACCGCTGCAGTCGAGCCTCCCCCGACGGAGAAGTCCGCCGATGAGCAGCCGGCGTCTGAGGCCGCGGTCACGAAGGTCGAGACGCCGCTTCCCCTTCCCCAGCCCGAAACCCCACCACCCTCCGCGCTTGTGCTTGTCTCCGACAACACGCAGCCACCGCCCGAGGGCAACGGTCGTCCGGTGTACGGGCGCTGGTGGTTCTGGACCGGCGTCGCCGCAGTGGTCGCAGTGGGCGCCGTGGCTGCTTGGTACTATTCTCAACCGACCAATCAGTCGCCGGCCTCCACCTACGGGTCGGTGAAGGTCTTGCCATGAAAGGGCGTCCCCTTTGCGTCGCGACAGCTGCTCTCCTCCTGTTGGCGTGTTGCTCGTCAGACAAGGACACTTATGTCGTGGTGCATTCCGACGTGAGCTGTGACGTTCCCAGGGTTTTTCAATTGCGGATCACCGTCTCGAGCGGGGGGATGGCCGATGAGAAGTTGGTTCCGGAAACCGCTGGGGCGGAGATGGGCTTCCCAAGCTCGCTCACGCTGATAATGTCCGGTTCACGCAGTGGCAATGTCGATGTGGTCGTCGAAGCCATCGACAACGACAATCAGGTCGTCGGCCGCGGCCTTGCGAGCGGCGAGCTGGTCGCTGAAGAGCGGATTGATCTTCAAATTCTTATCGGTTCAGGCACAAGCGCAGGATCGAGCATCACCCTGAATCACTAGGGCAGCAAACAAGTTGCAATCGTTGACACATAGGCGAAATCGGATGCGACAGTTGGCGAGGTTCATTGTTGCGGTCGCCGCCGGGCTCTTGCTCGGCTGCGGCCGGTCACCCTCGCCCGGCGGCAATGTTCACGTGACGATGCAGGCCTTCATCTCGACGCCGATTGCAGCCGTGCAGCTGGTGCTCCAGTCGCCCACTGCGCTTGGCGCCCCGAAGCAATATTATCTTATCGTCAAGGGGAACGAGAGCTCGGTGCTGATCCGGAACCTCCCGCCGGCCAGTGACTATGTCGTGACGGCCGATGCCCTCGACGGGAACAGCAGCGTCCTCGGCCACGGCGCGGTCGCTGCGGTGTCGATCGTCAAAGGAAAGACCACTGAAGTCATCATCTACTTGAACTCGATCACCCCACCCCCGACGAACCTCAACTCGAGCCCACTTATCGATTCCATCCTGCTGGCGGCCAATCCCGTGCCGGTTGGCGGCCAGATCGACCTCCGGGGAACTGCGCACGATCCGGATCCGGGACAGACGGCAACCCTGAGCTTTTCCTGGACGGCCCCGGCGGCGTGTGGAAGCCTGCTCGGCGAAAGCATCGTACCCGGCACTGATGCAAGAAATCCGTCGCAGTCCAAGGCAACCTATCTCGCACCCAATGAGCCACGCGATTGTGAGCTCACCTTGACGGTCACGGACGTCTTCAACCTGTCCACCAGTGCCAGGTTCACAGTCCATGTCCAGAAGATCGACGAGGGGGCTGACGCAGGTTTACCGGATGCCGGCGCCGAGGATGCCGCCGGGGATGCTGAACCGCCCCCGGTGGACGCTGGATTTGCTGAAGATATCGGAGTCGAGCAGCCAGTCGACGCCGAGGTTGAGGATGCCGCAGCAGACACGGTGGACGGGGCAGGCGTCCCGGATGCCGCCGCACGCGTCCCAGATACCGCAACCGACATCGCTGATGCCGCCGTCGGAGACGCCGCAGCAGATGCCGGGGATGCCGCGGATGTTTCAGCAGTCGACGCGCGCATTGATAGCTCGGTTCCTATCGACAGCGGGCTGGATGGTGGTATCGATGGCGGTATCGACGGCGGTATCGATGCTGGCGAGCTCGACGGCGGAATTGACGGCGGCCCGGACGGCGGGCTCGATGGCGGGCCCGATGGCGAGATCGACGTCTCGCGTGCCATTGTCTACGTGGAAGTCACGGTCAGCGGGCCTGCGCTTTCGGCGCCGATAACCATTCCCCTGGTTCGCCAAGGGCAAGGACCCGGAAGCTCCTGGGGAGCCATACTCAGCGACATTCCTGTGGGCTCGAATTACGTCTTCGTCTTGAAGGCGTACGACGCAAGCCACGTGGTAGTGGTCGAAGGTGTCACGTCGAATGTCGTGATCGAGAAGGGGAAGACCACCGCGGTAACGATTGAAGGCTTTGAAATCCAGCTCGACGCGACCGGCAGCGGCTCTGGCATCTGAGCCTTAGCATTGCGTCTCGCAACCAGGGACAGCCTGATGGGCGCGAATCCTGCCATCACGGCGGCGACCGAAGGCTCAGTCTTGCACGTTGACCACGAAGCCGATTGTCGCGCTTCCACCTTCCGGGTCGCTGGCCGTCGCTACGATCTCGAACGCCGCGCCCGGCGTGGCCGGTGCGGTCCATTGCACGTCGCTCGACTGCCCATCGTCGATTTGGCCAAAGAACGTGCCGTCCTTTGCGGTCCACTTCCACGCCAGGGTTTCGCCCTCGGGATCGGTGGCCGTTGCATGCAGGGCCACGACATCGCCTGCGGCAACCTTGTCGGTCGACTGATAACCGACGCCCATCTTCGGTGCGACGTCGATGGTAGGTTGCACGGTGGTCAGCACCAGAATTCCTTTGCCGACGCCTCCGTGCCCGTCGCTCACGTCGACCTCGATCGAACAAGCTGCGAAGCCAGCAAGCAGGCTCGGCGTGAAGGTAGCTCGCTCCGTGTCCGAGCGGTCGAAGCTGCCCGGACAGGTGCTCGTCCACGCGTAGCTCAGCGAATCGCCGTCGGGGTCATTAGCCGTCGTGCACAACGTGAGGGGTACGCCTGTCTCCGGTCGTCCGGCCGAGCTCTCCATCGACGTGACCTGAGGAGGATGATTGATGATGATCTTGACCGCCATGTCTCCTCCGCTGGTCCCCTGGCTCGATGCGCTGGAACGATCGAAGCTGCTGGGCGGCTCGGGTGTGCTTGAACCGTCACAGCCGAGAGCACAGCCGCAGAACAAAAGGAACACCGACCAACTGGCTTGGACATGACCGAGATGCATCGTCGTTCTCCTTCTGTCGTCGGCCAAGAGGGTGACCGCGATGATCTGGAATTCGGCTTTGCAGCCACGGATATGAAGAACGCGGAAGCACTATTCACAAACGAACAAGATTTTGACTGTCGTCAGGGAACCGATGCCGTGGTCTGTGAGAGAGGCACCGCCAAGAACCTCCGCCCAACCTATCGAAAAACGGCCAATCAGAACGAACGATGGCGCACTTAGCCGCCGCATCTGCATCGCCGTTACTGTCGGAAAAGCGACAGCCGTTTTTTGTGCGGGCCAGCTTGGGCGTCCCCCTGAAAGCCCGACCGTGGCCCGCCGGCACAAGCGTTTCACTTGTGTAACCGACACTATACAAATCCGTTGCGATTGCAGGGTGTCCGCTCCGATATGTTCTCACCAAGGCGTCATGGACGCATTGCACTATGCAGCGGGCAGGACCACGATGAAACACGCAAGAGCCACGGTGACGGCGGCAGCCATCTCCACCATTCCCCTCAGGGATTTACTCTGTGTCCAATCTGCGCCGCAAACCACCAGCTCGCTAACACCAGCGTGAGATGGTGCCCACCGCTGTCGTGACAGGATCCGGCACGACCAGACGCGTTCTGGCCATCGCCGAGGACGACGCCGCGGACAGCATTGCCTTTCGCTACAGCCTGGAGGCCGCAGGCTACGAGGTACAGATGGCTGGCACAGGGGCAGAAGGGCTTCGACTGTGCGCGGATTTTCGCCCCGATTTGATTCTGCTCGATATCAATCTTCCTGATATGTCGGGCCTCGATCTCTGTCGAACCATTCGCAGCAGCACCGACCTGGTTCAGCCTGCCATTATCGTCGTCACGGCCCGCACCGAGGAAGCCGACCGCATCGCGGGTTTCGGCGCAGGCGCAGACGACTTCGTGGCCAAGCCGTTCAGTCTTAGCGAGCTCCTCCTTCGCATCCGGGCTCGACTGCTCTCGCGGCTTCCCGCCGAGACCTCGGCCACCACTCTGGTGGCGATCGACGAAGGCGGTCCGAATCGCATTACTCTCGGCCCTCTGGAGATCGACAAGGCGAGCCATCGCGTCTACTTGATGGACAATGAGATCAGTCTGAGCGTCCAGGAGATGCGCCTGCTCATTTACCTAGCCGCCGAGCCGGGCAAGATGCGAACCCGGCGGGAGCTGCTGACCGCGGTGTGGGGCTACCACCCCGACGCTAGCAGCCGCACGCTCGACACGCATATCAAGCGCCTGCGGGACAAGTTTGGTCCGCTGGCCACGATGATTCAGACGGCCCACGGCGTGGGCTACCGGCTCACGCTATCGGCCCCCGACGCCAAGCAGAGCCCTCGCTCGCCCACATCCCGTCCTACCCAGCGCCGCAGATAGGGGCATCGGACGGCTACACGAACGCCTCGTCCGACTGGCCGCCTTCATACTGCCGACACGGGGATTGTCTCGTTGTCGGCCCGGCCAGATGCTCACAAAGATCCCTCACCATGGTGCGCGCTTCGACCTTCGCCCCGATGAAAAGCAGGATCAGATCCACCAGTCGTGGGATAGCGCTCCACACCTCTGGGCTAAACGAGGTGCCGTAACAAAGGAACTGCCGGCCCTGCACGCCCGCGATGGCGACGCTGGCCGGACTGCTGCCGCAGGCGACATAGCGCACGAAGTCTATAGTCTGCAAGACAGTCGCCGAGTGCGCGCATTCTGAGCTGGCGATGGCGGCGGGGAGGTCGCTAACGTCCACCACCGTACATGCGCCGGGCTCGACTCCGTTGTCGAGCGCATCCACAAGCACAATCTTGTCAGCGGTCGCAATCTCGTCGAGCAGGTCGAAAGACACCCGCGCGGCGGTTTTGACTGTCACTTCCGAGGGAAGTGGCAGCAGGTTAAGAACCTGGGCCACGATGGCGCCGATTCCGTCATCGCATACCCGTTCACTTCCGAGACAAACAATCAGAGTTTCCACACCCTTCTATACACAACGAAGCCGAGGACCTGTGGGTGAGAAGGACGTGACAAGATCGTGGCATCGCGGTGAACTCGGACCGGTGGCGTCCGGCGATCCGTTTCGTGAACGTAGCCATTCTGCCAGATACCAAGGCGTAGGGTGCCCCCGACCACTTAGGAGGCTCCCCATGAACACCTTCCGTCCGACCCCAAGGCTCAACTATTGGCTCCCCCTGGGAGCCCTGGCCGGTCTACTGCTTGCCGCTTGCGGCAACGAGACCACCCCCTCTCCGACGGGCAGTGCCGAGCTGACCGTGCACGCGCTCAGCGCAGCAGACGTGACTTCGGTCACCGCGACGGTCTCGGGCCCGGCGCTCAGCGCCTCGAGAACCGTCACGCTCTTTTCGCGAAGCACCCTCGATTGGGGCGCGCTTATCGGGCTTCTGCCGGCAGGAAGCAATTACGTGATCACTGTCGCCGCCAAGGATTCCGCTGGCAACGACCTCTACGACGGCGCCGCATCGAACATCACCATCATCAAGAACCAGGTGACCACCGTGCTCATCACCGCTCAACAAAATGGCGCTCCCACGCCGTTCAAGAATGCGGTGCCGGTCATCGACTCCCTCTTGGTTTCGCCCACATCTATCACCCCTGGCGCGACGATATCCGCGAAGGCAACCGCCCACGACCCCGACACGGCGGACACCATCACGTTCGCCTGGTCGACTAGCCCGGCAGGTGGACTATTCTCGGCGCCAACCGCGACGACCACCACCTGGACCGCGCCTGCCACGGAAGGAGATGTCACCCTAAACATCTCTGTGAGCGACAACCACGGCGCCACCACCACGGCTTCGGTGCTGGTACACGTGTCGAACAGCAACGGCACCGGACAGGCCTCGGTCGGCGTTGTCCTCAACACCTGGCCCGTGGTGAGCGACATGGTCGTGTCACCTGGGTTCGTCGAGCCGGGCCAGCCGGTGTCGCTCACTGTGATCGCCGCCGACGCCGACCACGATCCGCTCACCTACGCCTGGACCACCACCTGCGCTTCCGGTGTTTTCAGCGCCCCCAACGCCGCGGCAACCACCTTCACGCTGCCGGCGGGCGCGACGGACACGAGCTGCGAGCTCGACGTCGCGGTCGCGGACAACCGTGGTGGCTCCACCAGCGGCCAGACCGTGCTGCCTGTAGGCAAGCCGGTCGCCCTTGATGCGCCCGTGATCTCGGCCAGCGAGCAGTCTGCATCGGTCGTTGACGTGGGTGCAGAGGCGGTCTTTGCCATCGCGGCGACCGACCCGCAGGGCAAGGCCCTTACCATCGCATGGTCGGCCTCTGGCGGCTTGCTGTCCAACCAAACCGACACCCTGGGTGCCTCCCAGGTGACCTGGACCGCGCCCGCCACGGGCTCGGCCAGCTTCACGGTTTCCGCGGTCGTCAGCGACGCCCTCGGACTTAGCACCCAGTTCGATTTCACCATCAAGACCGCTGCGGACACTACAGCATGCACGGTTCCGGCGTCGTCGGCCTGGAAGTTCGGCGTGATGTCCGATACGCAGTGGACGACCGCGGACCCCGCTGGGCAAAACCCGACCACGGTGGCCCAATCGATCATTGGTCAGATCAATCCGCAGATGATCGCGGCGGGCGTCAAGTTCGTCATCCAGGTGGGCGATCTCGCCGACACCGGCAACGACGCCGACGAGACCGTGCGCGCGAACGATGCGCAGGCGCTCTATGACGCTGGCATCGGTTTCTTCCCGATGCGTGGTAACCACGAGACCTACGGCACCGGCAACCAGTTCTCCATCCCGGTCCTGCAGTCACTCTACCCGCAGACCCGCGGCCTTTCCAACACCTTCGGTGCCACCAACTTCAGCAGCCCGACCTCGGTCAGCACCGAGCTCGACGGCATGAGCTACTCGTTCGACTACAACAGCGTCCGCTTCGTCATCGTCGACCCGTGGGTGACGCCGAGCCGGAACGTTTCACAGGCCGGCTACAACTTCGGCTACTCGATCACCGAGCAGCAGCCGTGGATCACGAGTCGCCTCGACAAGACCACCCGTGGCACCGACCACGCCTTCGTGATGTCGCACCAGCCGCTCATGGCCGAGAACCACCAGGATACGATGTTCCAGGGCTACACCGACGCCAACCCGGACATGCAGAATGCGTTCTACGCCAGCATGCAGTCGAACGGCGCCAAGTACTTCTTGAGCGGCCACGACCACATCAACCAGCACTCAATCATCGCAAGTCCCGACGGCCAGTCAAGCGTGCACGAGCTCATCGGCGCTTCGGACTCGAGCAAGTTCTACACACCGAAGTCGCTTACCGATGCCAACTGGAAGGGCCAGAAGTACCGCGAGACCTCCGTCGCGCAGGAGATGTACACGGTCGGTTACTACATCTTCACCGTGGATGGCCCGCGTATGACAGTCGACTTCTACTCGGACAACCACGGCAATTGGCAGTCCGATGCCAGCTACCCGCTGGGCGCTGGCCGACCTGACACCAACATCACGCCCATCTTCACCTTTGCGAAGAAGCAGACCTGGGGCTACAGCACCAACGGTGTCGAGCTCCTGGTTCCCCAGGGCGCGTCCTACCCCGCGAACAGCTACACCTTCGGCACCACCACGGCGAGCATCCTGGCCGGCACCAACAGCAGCCTGGCCACCGACTACACCGGCCGCAAGTTCACCCATGCGGTGGACCTGGGCTGGGATAACGCCAATTGCCTCACTGCCAGCGCCATTCTGTCGATCTGGGGAACCTCGGACGTTGCCGCCGCCAGCGGCGACACCATCGCCCTGTCGATATCGTTCGACCCGTCGCTCGTCAGTGATGCCAAGCTGTTGAGCGGCAGCTTTGGTCTGGCTACTCAGAACGACGCCGGCAACTGGGTCAGCACGGTCTCGAAGAACGTGGGTGGCACGGCTGCCTTCGTGGCCGGCCCCTGGAATAGCAGCTACGGGCTCGGCATCTACGGCGTGGATCCCACGACCAATACCGCTTGGGCCGTGGTCAATCACGCCGGCCGCTTTGCGGTCGCCGGCTTCTAACAAGCGTCTCGATAGCTCTTCTATCTTAACCTAGCCCCGCGTTACCCAAACGGCCCTGGAATCGCTCGGTTCCGGGGCCGTTGTCTTTCTCGCGGCGACGGCGTTTACCAGTCCGCCAGAAATCCATCCATGCGCCGCTCGTCGAATCCGACCAAGAGCCGGCCACGAACATCAAGGACGGGCACCCGATCGACTTGAGCTCCGAGCCGCGCGGCTTTCTCTTGTAGCTCGCGCATGCCGGCAGAATCGCGAGCAACGTCCTTAAGGGAAAACGGAATCCGATTCGAGCGCAGATAGCGGCGGGCTGCCATACAGGCGCCGCACCAATCCGTACCGTAAAGAACCGCAACCGGCGGCTCGTCGGACGGCGGCAGTTGACCGGGGTCTTCCACCAAGGGGGGACCATGAGGACCCGCCAGTGGACACGCGTCGCCCGGCGGCAGTTGTGCCAGCGCCATAGTCTCGAACGCTTCAAGCGGCATTACTCGAGTCCAGGTCTTCCCGTGCGCCAGCAGTTCTCGCAGGTCGATGACATCCACGTTGGTGTTGTTCCGCCATCGGATGCCGTCCTTGACCTTGCCCATAACGCGCACCAAGCGCCGGGTCGGCTCGGGCACCTTTGCGACTTCATCAGTCGTGGCGAAGACGCCATTGCTTTCGACGTAGGTGAAGAAAAGCGCAGCGTCCACGCGAACCTCTCGGGTCAAAGGTCCGTCCGGGTCCACCGGTGGATGAGGTGCACTCTTCTTGCAAGCTCCCGATAGGCTCAACAGTGCAAGGCAGGCGAGCGATCTGATACGTGTCCTGTGAAAGCACATCGCTTGGTCAGTATACCCAGTCCATGCCATCACGGGCTCGCGGTTGCGAATGTGTGGACGTCATTGCCGAGGGCGCGCCCCGAGGCATCGTTCTTGAAGTTGTCACAATCTGACACAGTGCCGTCAGGTCGTTTGGGATCTCGTAACGCTACCGTGGCAAACAGCACACTAAGAATCTCGTAGGCTCGGCGCCCGCGGTCATTTGAGTCCGCGCAGGCGAGAGTCGGAATGTGTGTATCGGTTACGTTTCCGGAACCCGCCACTTCCTTTCACGCAGCCTTGAGTCGTCGACATCGAAAACCCACTTAGCTTGGCTTAGGTTCTCCCTCTCGCGGCCCTGGAATTTGGTGGTTCCAGGGCCGCATTATTTCCGTCACGGCGTTCAGGGGGTGATCGCAATCTGGTACGACTTGTAGCTCACTCCCCCACGCGAATCGCGCAGCACCAGCCAGAGGTAGTAGGGCTGCTCGTCGGTCGGGGTGGTCCATGTATTGCTGCTGGACCAAGGTGCCGCGTCGACGGTCGTGCGGTCGTGCTGGAAGCTTCCGCCGGTTGCGAACCACGACACGCGCAGGCTTTCTTGCTGGTCCACCAAGCTGTCTGTCTCCGCGCTATAGACTGGAAATGTCTCGGATGCGCCGTCCGCAAACACGGTCTCAATGCTCACTGCGGTGTTGGCGGGCAGCGGGACCAAACCGGCGTCCAGTGAGAATCGATTCCCGGATGCGTCAACAACATCAGTGTGGTCGATCATGGGATCGTTGTTCGCCGTGTATCGCGTGCTGTACTCGGCAATCAGGTCGGCACGCGCATTGGCGAGGTTACAGGTTATCCGCTCCATCGCGAAGCCGCTGATGGCGGTGGTGGTCGCGGTCGGCAGCCACAATTGAACCGGTAGATAGTAACCGCCAGTGCTGTCCGGATCGCGAGGTCTCACCGCAGGCTGACCGGCCGCCGGCGGTGGCGCAATCGGCCCGAAGAGCGAGCAGGCTTTGGTTGGCGTGGTCGCCGTGAATGTCTGCCCGGCGCTTCCCGCACCGGCATCGGGTTCCCCGGTGCACGCGCTCGCCACCGAGTTGCTTTCCGACGGCGGCTTGGGCGTCAGGCAGATGTCCCACAAGGCCTCGGCGTTGTCTACCGAGCCACCGGGCGACGCCAGCAGAAATGAGTAGGTCACGCTGGTGCTGGGCCTGGACTCGGCCGGCTCGCCGTGGACGGCCAGCAAGGTGTAGTCGGTAATCAGCGATGGCGCCTGCCCCACGTTGGGTTTGCAGGCGCAAAGGCCCAGGCTGGTCACCATTGATACGAAGATTCGACGATGGTGGATACGCATGGTGTTCACCTAGTACTCCAACCGAGCACCTGCCACGGCTAGAACGGGAAGACCAATCAGGTAGTTCTTCGACGTAAAGTCCTCACTGTAGACGATTTCCTCGGGATTCTTTCGATTGGTGATGTTCTGCGCATCGAAGTAGATGCTCAGCTTGCCTCGACGCATGGTGAACACTTTTTCGATGCGAACATCCAGTTGATAGAAGGCGGGAACGCGGATCGAATTGTGATCGCCAAAGATCGGTTCGTATCTCCCGGTGCCGCTGTCGAGGTAGTGTCCGATGACCGGGGTTCTCGGCATGCCCGTCGTGTAGCGGAAGCGGCCACCGACTTCCAACCCCTTGCCCAGGTCGTAGCTGGCCAGCACCGCGAGCACGTGGGTCTGGTCCTGATCGAACAGACGATAGGCAAGCCCTGGGTGGTCTTGCCGTTCGCTGCGCGACAATGAATACGTCAGCCAGCCGAACAGCCCTTTGCTCAGCTCTTTGCGCAGCAGCACTTGCACGCCTCGCACCCGGCCCGTGCCGTCTTGAGTCAGCGCCTGGCCTACGGGCGGCGAAGGGTTGGCACTTCGGGAAACCAGGTCGTAGAGCTTCTTGTAGAAACCCGTGGCTTCCAGGGTCAAGGTTGGCAGCAGCTTGAGCGAAAACCCGCCGGTTAGGTGAACCGCAGTGGATTCGACCACGGATGGATTGCCAAACACGGGCGACATGTCTTCTGGATCCGGCGGCTGACCGTAGACGCCTGCCCCGCTGGTCAGCGTCAGCCTGGGCAGCGCATGCCACGCAACTTGCAACCGGGGATTGGGCATGTTCTGCAACACCGGCACGCCGCCGGGATTGCGAGCCGTGTCGAAGCGCGAATAGCCAACCGGAGCCGAGATCGTACTTAGCGGCAGGCGGTGATCGCCCTCAACCAGGGTCGGCTCGAAGCGCAGTCCCGGTGTCAGCGTCCACTGCCCCAGCTTCACATCAAACGTGGCAAATGCGCCGACGCTGAGGATGTCGACCTTCCATCTGTCGACCGCCAGGTCGCCCGTCGGCGGCACACCGAACACGACGATGTCTCCCTCCCGTGGCGGCTGGTTGATAGAACCGTGCCGAGACAGCTCCATGCTTCGGCCCTGAGCATCGACGCCCACCACGAGCACCGCACTGGAGCTTACCCGGCGGCGGAGGCTGCCGCGCACGGCGTACTGCCAGGTGCTCGCCTTGACTTGCGTGTCGGCGTCGCCGAAGGCTTGCTCCAGGGAGCTCTTGTCGTAACCGATCGACGGCGTTATGCGCACGCTCGATCCGTCGTCGAAAAGGCGAGTATAGGTGAGGATGACACGTTGGAAAGAGCTTGAATCGTACTCCGTCCCGAGACTGCTGGTCGCCCCGGGAATAGTTCGGTTCAGATGGTCGTTGGAACCGAGGAAGGTTGCCGTCACTTCCTCGTCCTTGCGCAAGGCCAGCGCCGCGCGCGCCTGATAGTCTTGGTAGCGCGGGATCGGGAAGTACTCACTGGCGTTCGAGCTGACTAGTGGCAACAGCTTGTCGAGGTAGCTGACCCGTCCCGCGACGGCGAGACGCAGGCGTGGGGTCAACGCAGCGGCAATCTCCGCCGATGTGTCGAGAACGTCGGCTGCCACGTAGCCGTGCACCCCGGCGGTCGGCAATGGCGCCAACTCCACCCGCACAAGGCCGCCGAGTCCACGGCCGTTCTCTGCCCCGTAGGCGCCCGGTGCGAGGTCAATCGACTTGACCAGGTCGGAATTCACAGTCGAACGCAGCCCGCCCATATGATACAGGGCCGGGATCTCCACCCCCTCGACGTTGACCCGGGTCTCTTTGGGTGACGAACCCCACACGACCAGTTGGCCCGAGCCGAGGCTGGCCCGACCCACGCCCGGAAGATTCTGCACGACCTTCAGGGTGTCGCCTTGGGTTCCGGGCACCTTGCGCGCCTCTTCGGTTCGGATGCGGGTCTCGACCGCTTCCTTCTTGATGCGAGCAGCGCGCACCACCACCTCTTCGTCGACGTCCTCTTCCTTCTCTTCGACGAAGTACTTCATGCTTCGCTTTTGTCCCGGGCGAATGGTCTCGTCAGTCAGAACAGTGACAAGCCTCGGATGCCGGATCTCAACCTTGTAGGTGCCGGGGGCCAGGTCGGTAAACGCGAAGGCCCCCTGCTCGTCGGTGTGAGTGACGAGATCGAGCTCTTTGAGCTTCACCGCCACGTTGGCGACCGGTTTCTTCTTGAATCTTTCAAGCACGACCCCCTCGAAATTGATCTGCGGGCCGGTGCTCACCATCTTTGTGACAATGGTGAAATCGTAGCGATAGGTAATCTTCACCGGAACTGGCTGTCCGCCCGCCTCCGCGGGCGCAAACACAAACTGGCGGGCCGCCGCGACCGCCGCCTTGTCGAAGTCGGCTCCGCCGCTCTTTTCGACCTCGACGTCGCCGACCTTACCGTCCTCACCAATGTCGATCGACAGCAGGACCTGGGACGTTATTCCGGCGTCGTGCTTATCCTTGGGATATTCCGCCTGAACGAAGTGCATGAGGCGCGGAGGCTTCATGATGGCGGGCGCCTCTTGGGCGCTTAGCACGGAAGGGGCTAGGCCCACGAGCAAAAGCGTCGTGAGCGCGACAAGACGGTGTTGCAATCAGTCCCCCAGCTCGAAGCGACGGGCAAGCACATAGGTACCACCGGCGACCGGCTTGCCACAGGCCATAGCTGGCTTGAATCGCCAGCGTTTCACGGCGGCGACCGCAGCCGCGTCCAACTCGGGAGACACGCTCGACAGAACGTCAACCGAGACCACAGAGCCGTCGATGGCAACCACCACCCTCAGCTTCAGCTTGCCCTCAATTCCCTCGGCGCGCGCCGCCGCGGTGTATTCGATCTCGGTCTTGAAGACAGGCTCGGGTTTGGATGCCTCTTCGGTACATCGTTCTTCTGCGACCGGACCGCCCGGGCCCAATTCGTGCACGCGGCGCCGGTGCGGCTCACTATCGATCGACGCGACCTTGGCAGGGACTGCTGCCTGCGCCGGGCGCGCCACGACAGGGATCGCCACCGCATCGCCGATGTCCTCGTTGCTCATGGCGATGTCTGTGGTCAGGGGCACGACCGGCAGCTTGGCCGCGGCCGGCGTCGGAGCTGGTGCCAGCTTGGGCTCTGCCACCTGCTTGTGCTCGGTCGGGTGCTCGGCCTTGGCGACCTTGGGCTTAGGTGGCTGCACCTTCGCCTTTTCCTTCTCCTTGATTTCCTTCTTCTTGGCCTCGGTCATCTGGACGAAGAAATTCTTGCCCGATGCCCGATGTTGAGACGCCGTGAGAAGCGCCACGGCGACCCCGCCGTGGATAATGAGCGATACAACGATCGTTGTCTTCTTCACAGCTTTACCTCAGAGCAAGAGGACAAGGCCTGTCTTACGGGGCTTGCATGATGTTGATGGCGAACTTGGTGATCCCGGCCACCTTTGCCATATCCATGATGTGCACCACTTGGCCATGATGCGCGTCCGCGTCCGCACTCACCACCAGGCTCATCTCGGGATCCGCCGCGGCCGCCGACTTCATCATTCCCTCCAAGGCGCTCTCACTCACCGGCTGCTCGTTCCAACGAAGCTCGCCGGTCTTCATCAACTGAACCGTCGTCGGCTTCTCGGCCGTACCGTCGCTCATTTTCGCCTTCGGAAGATGAACCTTCAAGGTCTGGGCAACGATATAGGTCGATGCAACCATCAGGATGACCAACAAGACCAACACCACGTCGACCAGCGGCGTGACGTTGATGGCCGCGATGGTCTTCGCCCTCCCCGAGCCCGCGACCGCGCCGGCCATTAGCTGTTTGCCTCCGGACGGCGAGACCGGTCGTCGGACTCCTCAACATCGTCCATGGACGACAACGGCTTGCTGTTCGACTTGGCCGCCGCCTTGTTCATGCTTTTCGATTTCATCACGGCCAAGACTTGGTTCGCCATTGCGGCCGTGTTTTCCTCGATGTCATTGCACTTCTTCTGGAACAGGTTGTAGGCAATGACCGCGGGAATGGCCACCAAGATGCCTACTGCGGTCGCGATGAGGGCCTCTGCGATGCCGCTCATGACATTTCCCATGCCGCCTCCGCTGGCGGCCATCGCCGCAGACGCCGAGCCCAGCTCTTTGAAAGCCGCAACCACGCCCAAAACGGTGCCGAACAGTCCGACGAAGGGCGAGTTGCTGCCCAGGGTTCCCAGGAACAGAAGACCACTCTCGAAGGTCTTGCGGCGCTGGCGAATTCCCTTTTGCACCAACTCCTGCAGCGAATCGGGGCCATCCTCGTAGTACGTAAGTGCGTCGGCGATGACCTCGGCTTCCACGGCGCGGCTGGCCCCGAGCTCCTTCTGCGCCCCTTTCAGGTCGTGCGCACGCAGCTTCTTGGCAACAGCGTCACTGGCAGTGGCCAGGTCAAATTTCCTGCGTCGGAAGTAGAGCCATCGCTCCAGCACCACGCCTACCGAAAAGACAGACAAGGCCAAGAGCAGGTACAAGACCGCGGTTGCGCCCGTCGAGGCCACTAGCACGAGCTTTTGCATGAGTAGCATAGGTCACCTTCCTTCTACGGTTTGACAAAGGCCAGCGCTTGGACTCCTGCGCCCTGGCCGTGTGGAAAACGTGTATCTGTGTCGGTTGACTGTCCGTACGCTACCAGCGGGGCGTCAAGCTCGGGCGTGAAGACCCGCACCCGCCAGCGCGCGGTCACCTCGCCACAAAGCGAGAACGTGTCGACGCGAACCCGGTACTGCCCGCTGGGAGCATCCATTGGGAAGATCACATTTTCGACTCGTCGACCGTCGATCGCGCATTGGCTGTTGGAATCGAAGTCGAGGTAGCCTGCCGCCATGCCGGCATCCACGGTCGCTTCCGTCGTGCCCGGCGGCAAGCCGGTTGGCTTGCGCGACCAAATCTCGTTCACGCCCGCATCCCCGTCGGTCGGCAGTTGCACGTGGAGATCCAGGTCCGCCTCGGTGTCCCAGTCGAGACTAATCACCAGTGCGCCGCTCGGCACGCTCACTTCGTCCAGCGTCATGGGCTGGATCTTGACGGGTCCAATCTGGCCTTGGCGATCCGTCGCGCGAAGAATCAGGGGAAGCACGCCGCCGTCCTGCGCCACCGTGTTGGCGGCAAAGAATGCCGAGCAGGAAAAGGTGTAGTCGCCTTCCGTGTTCTGGTCCACGTCTTGAACCGGAAAGACCCAATGGCCAGTGTCGCCAAGCAGGCCCATCAGAATCGCGGTCGACCCGGGGCCGGAGGTTCCCGAGATGCTCTTTGCGGGCCCGCCTGGGACCGCATTGTTGCTCATGGTATTGACGAGATGAATCTCTGGCTGATCGGCGTGCGCATCGGTGTCGAGAGGCCCGGCGATGTACTGTGCGCCTTGGATGCGCAGAAAGCCGCTCTGGCCCGAGCTCGGATTGGAACCTGAGCACGCAGCAAAGGCTGATGCGAAGAACAGAGCGGAAAGAATTTTGGCGCGCATCAAAATACTGTCTCCGCTCGCAAAGTGAACACATTGCTAGCAAGGTTTGTCGGCAGGCCGCCCTGGTCTCTGCCGGCGTGGTTGCGATTAATGTCGTATTGCACTAGCAAGCGGTTGGCGAGCCCGCCAATCTTCCAGCGCGCGGCGAGGCCAAGCGCAATTGTAGAAACCGCCTGGGAAGAAAGCAGCACCGTCGCAGCAACGCGGTCGGTGCTGTCCTGGTCGGGATCGTAGTTGTCGTAACGGACACCTGCCTGCACGTGCTTGCCGAAATCCTGCACCAGCGCCAGGTAGTAACCACGTTCCCGCATGTCGCGTCCGAGCGGACCATAGGGGTCAGCGATCAGCATCGCGCGGTCGAGGTTTTTCGCCCACGTAATCTCAGCGTAGGCAGTTGTGGTTCCAAGTCTCGCCGTGGTGACGCTGAAAAGAATGTCGGCGCCCAGTGCGTGACGACTGAAATTCTGAGAGGGCAAGCCCGAGCTGCCCGGCGACGGAATGGTTTCGCTGGGATCGATACGACCATTTTCGTTCCGGTCCTGCCAAATCATGGTCGGCTTGGTCGGCGCGGTACCCTTGTGCAGGCCCTTGCCTACCACTCCCGAAAAGCCGCCTTGGACGTTGACCCCTTCGCCAAGCGACGCTGCCATGCCCAACCGCCCCACCACATCCTTCGCGGCATTGGGATCCCGGTCGGGAAACGTGCTCTCGCCGACCGGCTCGCCGTTCTGCACCGCCAATGCGTAGCGGACAAATCGCCACCCTCCGGCAATTCGCGCCCCCAAGTCATATTCTCCCGGGAACAGAGCGCGCTCTAGATTGCTGCGCTCTGCGAACAGACGTTGGTAGTCCGCCTGGCCGATTTCGAATCCATAGGGAATCTTGAACACCCCGACCGTTGCCGCAACGTAGGGCACCTCATCGCCGGGAAGCTTGATGGTGGCTTCCATGGCCATGGGCCGCGCTTGTGGCCCGTTGACCGTGTTGGCGTCCATTTCCACGATGCCTGCCAGATAGCCGCGGTCGACACTGGCTCGCAAGCGCGCTCGCTTGATGGAAAATCGGTCATCGTTAAGCGGCTGACCGGTGGAGGTATTGAGTTGGTCTTCCGAGCTCTGTTTCGCGTACATGTCGGCCTGCAAGAAGCCAGACAGGGTCAAGCCCTCAATGCCGGAAACTTTCGGTCCCTGCTTCTGCAGCGCCGCCTCGACGATGGCCTTTGCATCCTCTGAAGATTTCGCTTCGGCCGCCTTACGCGCAGCCGTCTCGGCGGCGATGCGTTCGTCGAGCGACCTCCGCAATAGGGCGATCTCTTGCTGCTGTCGAGCCAACTGTTCCGCGAGCTCGGCGGTGCGGTCGACAGGCTGCTCTTGCGTCGCGGTTTCGGGGGCGGCCGCCGACTCGGACGCCTGGGCAGGGGGGGATTCCTGCCCAAGTGTCCGAGAGGGAGCGGCCAGCATGGCTATCCAGCCGAACAAGACAGCCGGCGCCGTCTTGCTCGCGATGCGGGGAACAAAGCGGATTCGGTGAAGAGCGCTGTGTTTTTCAGCGGGTGAGCCATGCTTGTGCACCTTGGTTGCCTTCTTCCAGCGTGGGTCGCGTGCCGTTACTGGCTGCAGGTTGAGTACGCGGGCGGGTTCGTGTTGGGCACATCCTGCGCAACCACGGTGGGATCGACCGCGGCAGTACGAATGGTTACGTCGCAAGCCGAGGCAGAAAGCCCGGTGCAGATGTTGGCCACTGGCTGTCCAGCTTCCGTTGCAAGGCTGTCGACCGCCGTACCACCATCGACTGAGCCGCCGGTTCCACCGGTCTGCGCGACATCGTGCGTTGCGGAGCTGTCTACCGCACTTCCGTCGAGTCCACCGCTGGAACCGCCGGTCGCCAGGGGAGCATCCGGGCCCGAGGTTCCGCCTGCTCCGATGGCCGCATCCGCGCCCACTACGCCGCCCGTGCCGATCGCAGCATCCGGACCCAGGACGCCGCCGGTGCCAACAGCACCACCTGCGCCCGATGCGTCCGGAACCACCGCGCCGCCGGCTCCGGGAAGAACCGCCGCGTCGTTCTTGCCGCTCGAGCCGCTGTCACTGCCACAGCCAACGCCGGCTGCGAATCCAAGTCCGAGTACAATTGCCAAAAGTTTGAACGTTTTCATTGTAGTGTCCTCCAATTGGCTTACTCGCAGTATCCGGTCTGGCAGGTCTTGCCACCGGTGCAGGTTGCGTCGCTGGTACAGGGCACGCAGCCCGCGGGATCAGTTGTTGCCTTGGTTGCGGCCTTTACGTAAAAGCAGTTGCACGAGACCGCAGGCTTGAAGGGAGAGAAATTCCCGCCGTCCTTGTCCATTTGGACCTTCATGGCGCACTGGGGAACGTCACCCAGACGGGCCACCGTCGAGATGTAGTTGACGTTGGCAGTGTCGGTTGGATCGATGGGCACGGATCCGGTAAGCCAATCGAGGACACTCTTCGCGCTGGCCGTCGGCTGGCCGCCGGTCAGGGTGGTGAAGAAGTGCAGCGGCCCCTGAATCACATAGTGTCCATCGCGCACGTTCTTCTTGTCGACGGAGGTCGTATCGGAATCGGCGTAGTACGCCTTGGTCTGGCCGCGGCCACGGAAGGCCACCGAAGTCAGCTTCGACCGCTGAGAGTCATACGAGTCGGCAGCGAGAATGCCGATGGCGGTCTGCGGATCGGCCACCGCAATCAGCGAGGTCACGAGATCTCCGCCGCCGCTGTTGGACTTGCCGTGGAAGGCGCCTTCCGGCACGCCAATCGCCTTTGCGAACATGATCTGGGTTCCCGAGGTCTGGACGCGCTGCTGGATCGCATTTTCGTCGATAAACGGCGTCTGATTACCTTTAGCGCCGCAGCCCCAAATCGCTGCCGCCTGCTCCATCGACATGGCAGTGGTGGTCAGGTTGGCTTTGGGAACGATGATCAGCATGGACTGCACCGGACCGTGCCACTCTCCGATGGTCGAGGGCAGGGTGGAGTTGGGCTGACACGAGTCAAAGGCAACATCGGAAACGCCGATGAGCGCCTTTGTATTGGCAGCGAGCGTACACGACTTTACTGCCACGCCGCTCGCCTGCGTGCTGTCGGCCACGTAGTAATGCGCAGTGCCCGATAGCGACTGGGTGGAGTCCGCGATGTTCGCCACGCCCGAGCAGGAAGAGATCGGATCGTAGACAATCGAAAGGTTCTGCTTGGCCGAGATCTGGACCGCAAGCTGTTGCAGGGTCGGCTCGAAGGCGCTGCTACCGGCCATGTAGACCGGACTTGGCAGCGTGTCGCAGGATTGCGCGTAGGCGGCCGGGGCGTATCCGGCGCCGACGGCAAGGCACGCCATGCCACCGGCCAGAAAGCCTCGCCAAGGCTTTCTAAGAAAGGTTTTCTTTTGTTCTTTTGTCATTGTTGGTGTTCTCCCTTATTTGGTCTCTTTTGCTGGCGCTTGAGTTGCGCGGAAGATAGCGACCAGCCTGCCCGGCGTTTGCAAAGACTCCGAGACGGATTAGTTACAGAATTGCAACACCCGTGGCGCCGACGCGGTCCACGGGCTAGCAGACAAAAAAAGGGCCACCCGAGTACCAGGAGAGTGACCCTTGGGTGGCCCCAGAGAGGAGCTCGCATACGGTTCAGCCCACGATGTTTTTTAGCGATTCGTCTACCCCACCATCGAGCGTCCGCCCGTCTGGTTTCCTAGCAGAGAATTGCGGGCCGGCTCGTTACATCAGTGCAACGGCATCGCTTCGCCTTTGGGTTTCCCGGTTCGGCCCACCGTCGCCGACCTGGTGGCAGACCGTGAGCTCGATGGCCGAAGCGGTGACCGTGCTGACGCCAAGGTAGGCGAATACTGCGGCGCCGAGCCCGAACAACGCCAGCCATGCCGAAGGCGCGCTGGCGAGCCAGGCCGCGCGGTGAATCTCCGGAGCACTCCCGGGGCCAGGCAGCAACAGGATACAGGGAATTACAAAGCCCAGACACACCAGCGCCATGCACTGGTATGCGGTCAGGCTGCCCGTGCCACGGTCATCCGCGCGCAGAAACTCACTGGCGAAGCGCCATAAGAACGCCACGCCCAGCGACACCAAGGCTGCGGCGCGAAGAGAGCCGCCGAGATAAAGCAAGACGCCAACGATGCCGGCGCTTGACAGCAGACACGCCGAGCAAGCGGGCACCGGTAGCAACGGAACACCCTCGCAATGTCCCGCGTAGGCAGCCTTGCGGGTGGGCCCCACCACGATCACGGCCCGTCCGTCGAAGATTCCGCGCAGCCACGGCGGGCAACTGTCCAGCCTGCGGCCGTAACAGCAACCAAAACTGATGCACGCGAGTCGGCCGATTCCTTCGCCCACAGCATAGGCGACCGCAAGCGCAGCGAGGATCGCCAGCGCCCTGTCGGTGCCGAAGCACGCGTCGGCCGCCAGGGCGACGGGCGGCAAAAGCATCGTCGCAACGAAAATGGCGCCACCGACCGTGAAAGTCCCCGAGCGCTTTTCGACCACCCGAGCGACAATGCGAGCCGACGGCAACGCCGCCGCCAGCAGCACCAGTAGGATGAGCACCATCTCCGCCAGGGGGACTTGCGCGGCGAGGGCGAGCGCCAGGGCCAGGGTAACCGCCACCACCATGGCCACCGCCTGCATGACCCCGTACCAGGTCAGGTTGACCCCTTGCCAGCGTCCGTCCGCCCGTCGACGCGTCGGAATGGTGGCCAAGACCTGCATGTTCTCTCGTGGCAACACCTTCAGGCCAAAGGCCAACAGCGCCAAGATAGCGGCAGAGGCTCCCAGGCCGAAGCATTCGTTCGCGCTCATTGGCCATCCCCTTCATCGCCGGCCCGCTCTGCGATGGTGGAACGGACGCGGACTTCGGTCTCTACCAATGGTGCGCTGAACGCCCGCGAGAACCGACTGCGCACGTCTTTGCGCTGCTGGGCACGCACGAGGTCCAGACCCATGTGAATTCTTCCTGGCTCGAAGATCAGGACATCGGTGCTGCCGCCCGGTCGATAGCGGCTCTTGGGCGCGCCTCGACGGAGAAACAGCCCTGGCGCCATCACCGCGGGCGCGGCGTACTTTTCATCGCTGTAGCATTGCACGATGTCCCCGATCATGAGGGCCGCGACCTCCACCATGGCGACCAGGCCGACCTGGCTGCCCCCCGGCACGTCGGTGTCGATGACGGTCACGTGCCTGCGATTCTTGGAAAACGGCGTGACCACCTCGATGACCGCCGCCGGATTGCATGCGTGGCAAGCGCCGTCGAGCGCGAGAAACTCTCTGACCACGCCCGCGACGGGCGCGTGACTGTAGTGGTACTTTTCCGGCGTCAGGCGAAAGATAGCCCAGTCGCCGTCGGTGAAGCGCTGCCATCCCGCTATCCCGCCCAGCAACTCTTCAAGGTCGAAGAACTTGCCTTTGATGAAGAGTGGCGTGTCTTGCCGCAGACTGCCCCAGACCATGCGTGAATCGGCCGGCGAGACGACCTTGCGCGGATCCTTGCTTATCGGTCGGGTTTCCCAGTAGCGGATCTTTCGTTCGAAGATCTGCGACAGGGTTCGCAGGCGGTCGGGACGATCAAGGCATTCGGTGAAGTCGATCCCAGCTTGCCCCATGAAGCGGCGCCCGCCCGACAGCGAACGCCCGACGAAGGAATCGTAGTTCACGAAGGCCAGAAACGACGACATGCGCGGGCTGGTCATCGCCGCGAACAGACGCGGCGAGCTCTCGCGCACCGATGAGTAGAGAAAGCGGATGGCACTGTCCCAGTAGAGGCGCTCGTCGCAGATGTGGCCGGATTGACGTTCCACGTACTGGTGTGCGGATTCCTGCTCACGCATCGCCGCCCTCGCAGGCCACCGTCACCGAAAGCACGAGACCGATGAGCCTTAGAATCTCCTCCGTGTTGAGTCGATCGTCGAGCAGCTCCTCGCGCACGGCCTCAAGGTAGGATTCCGGGTTGCTCGAAAGTCCAAGGTCCCCCCACTGCAGGCCCCACAGTCGCGCGGTCGCAGGCGACAGCTCTTCCTCGAGCAGGCAGAGCGCCTCATCGATCTGCTGCCGGCGCAGGCGACCCCGATAGAATCGCTCCGCAGCGAGATTGAACGTGCGCGCCTCCACCTTGAGCGGATCGCGGGCGCCAACCTCGGCTAGGATCCCGCGCAGAAGCCTGTGCGATGCACGCCCTTCCGGGTTGCGCAAGCGGTCCTCCAATTCATCGAGCACCTGGCCCACCCCGAGCATCTCGACCAGGTCGGGCGCCTCGGCCCGGATGAAGCGCAGAAGCCCGCAGCGGTATTCGTCGGTCTTCACACGACGGTAGCCTGGATAGCGATGGCTCGGACGAATGCCTTGGGTGTGCGCCAAGACCGAGGTCATGAGCTGGTTGCGCGTGGATTGGTGGACAAAGAAGGTCGGCAGGCCAATAGCGCAATCGAAGACCACTTGGCGGCGCTCGCTTTCCAGCTCGGGATCGTCGGGAATGTCGGCGTGACTGAATCGGCCGCTGGCCATAGAGCGGTAGGCAAAGGCCGAAAGCAGATTTTGCAGCGCCACCGCCGCCCCCATGTCTTCGCCGAAGCGCTCGAAGAGGCTGTACTGACGGGCTTCAAAACCCGAGAATCCCATCACCGCCTGCTCGCGCAATTTGATAAGCAGGTAAAGCGACATGCGGGCGTCGAAGACGCCCAGGCTGGCCAGGTCGCGCTTCAGTTGGTCCGAATTGCCGAGCACGCCGTTGAGCGACGGGCTTCGGTGCGTGCTCATCAGGAAGACCAGATAGTCGAGCAGGCGATAATCGGGCACCCAGTCGCCGCGCAGGCGAAACACGGCGCTGAGCGTGCGGTCGATCCATCCCGGCCCGCACGGCGTGAAGGTGATGCCCAGCGCGCGCAGGTTCGCCTTGCGTTTCCACCGCCGCCACAACATGCGCAGGTGGGTGAAGTCGAGCTCGTGCGGCAAGAAGCCGAGGGCGGTTTCCGGGTGGAACGCCTGGAAGCCGAGACGGTAGGGAGCCGCGCTATAGGTGCCGACGAACAGCGGCAGGAAGTGCTCCATGATCTTGATGGCCAAGTCGCCGAAGTACTTTTCGTCCTGCGCTCCGAATCCGCGGTCGCTTTCGGCGACCAGCCGGCCGAGGCGCTTGCTGCCGATGCTGATGTGCACGCCGTTATTGGCCAAGCTGAGATTCGAGGTGCTCGGCATGATGACGAGGTTGTTGAGGATGATGCCGGCATCGCGCAGCTTCTTGACCCCGTTCAATTGACTGCGCGACACGACTTCGTGACAGAGGCCCATGTAGGCGCTCTTTTCCTCGCCTCGGTCCCAACCCGACAGACAAGGGTTCATGAAGAGCTCCCGATAGAACGAATCTGAAATCAGGTCATTTAGCTCGCGCTGGCGCACCGGCGGCGTCGGCGCGTGGCACGCCGCCGCCTTCTGTCCGGTGGCTTCCAGCTCGTAACGACGATTGGCGTACGCGAGTAGAAGTTGTGTCAGCAAGAATCGGCGCGCCGCCTCGCGGGCCAAGGCACGCCCTCCTCCAGCTTCTGGCGCAAGGCTGACCACGTTGAAAGAGCAGGTCTCCGGCGAAGTGTTGTCGCTTAGGAAGTGCCCGAGCAGCCTGCGCCCCGCCCGTCGCACCGATTCGGGCCGTTCCGGCAAGCTGCCGACCGCGTCCGCCAGCGCCAGCTTGAGCAAGTAGCTGATGGGGATCCTCGCGTAGTCGATGCCCCGCTGGGCCACGACGAACTTGTGGATGTCGCTGCGGCTTCGCCCCGAGCTATCCGACTTGTCGGCGCGCAGATCCTCGGCGAACACCTGGGTGGCTGCCGGGCCCAACAGACGCTGCGGAATCCGGACCCAACTGTTGTCCCAAACTTGGTCCGCGTTGGCGTCGAGGAAGCCTTCGAGCGCATGCACCTGGCGCGGGGCCATGTCACCGACGGCGGCACGCCGGCAGATGTTGGCAAGAAAATCCGAATCGGCAATCGCCAGTGGCAAGTCCACCGTATCGCGACTGCCTTGCACGGACGCTTGCAGCTCTGCCTCGGCGCCTGCCGTGGCATCGTCGCCCACGAAGGGCAGGCGCGCGGTGTCGGTCGCCGAGCTCATGCCCAAAGCATCGCGCAGCCGTTCTACGGTCGGTGCCGCGGACGTCGGTGAAACGCCGAGGCTGGGAGCGGTGACGGCACCGGCTTGGCGGCTCATGGCGCGCGCCCGGTACAACATGGACTGACAACTTCTTCCACGGGGCTTTATCGTCGCCCGCGCGTGTGTCGATTTGCGCTCAATCTTCCGAACTTTCTGTGAGGTCTTGTTCCGATGCGCTTGCGCCATGACTGCTGGCGCTCGCCGAGACGCGCCGGCTTTGTCACCAATTTGTCACCTATCGTCGGCGACAATCACTTCCGCTCGCGACCCGATCGCCTCGTGATCGCCCTGGAGAGCAACCTCCTGTCCGCAGCCACGAGGTTTCGTGACTATCACGGCTTGGTGTGACGGCCCGGCATTGCACGGTTGCCATCCGCCGGCGTATCCTTACCTTGGTCCGCAAAGCTGGACATCCCGTAGGGACATGAATCCGAACGCCAAACCCAGGCCCAACGACACCGTCATTGCGGCCATCGACATCGGTGCGAATGCGGTTCGCCTGGAAATCGCGCGCGGGTTTCCCGACGGAAGCATTGAATCCCTCCATCAGGAAAGAGACCCGGTTCGCCCCGGTGAAGGCCTGTTCCAGACCGGCGTGATTCCCGACCACGTGGTCGACCGCGTGATCGGGGTCTTGCGACGCTACGCCATCATCTGCAAGCGCCACCAGGCGCGCGTACGCGCGGTCGGAACCAGCGCGCTTCGCGAGGCCAAGAACCGCGACGATATCATTCGCCGGGCGAAGAGCGAAGCCGGGCTGGTGCTGGAAGCCATCTCGGGAAAAGAGGAAGCGCGCCTCATGTGCCTGGGCGTCTTGTCGGGCCGTCCGCCCAAGGCGCGCTCGCTGTGCATCGACATCGGCGGTGGATCGACCGAGGTGGCCGGCGCTGTCGGCGACCAACCGGTGAAGTTGTGGAGCGTGGCCATCGGCTCGGTTCGATTGACCGAGATCTTCAAGAGCCATGGCGATGTGTCGCCGAAGCAGCTGCGCCTGCTGCGCCAGTTTGCCCGCGAGGCGGTGGACGACTCGCTGCCATCGGGTATTCGCGGCTTTCCCAAGATGGCGCTCGGCAGCTCGGGATCCATCCGAGCCATCATCGCCCACGCCGCCGCTGACGGCACCGCCCACGCCACCGCCGAGCAGATCTCGCACGCGGTGGAGAAGCTGGCGCGCATGGATTCAGAGGAGCGACGCAGGCGTTTCGATGACCAGCGCGCCCAGGTCATCGTGGCCGGCGCGGTGATTCTGGAAGCCCTGGCGCATCACCTTTCTCTTCACGCGGTGACCGCCGTGGACCGCGGTTTGCGACACGGCGTTCTGGTGGATCTCGTGCGCCGCCGGTTCCGCAGCTTCGACGACTCCACCCTGCTCGATGCTGCCCGTGCCCTCGGTCGCCGGCTGTACTTCGACGAGGCTCATGGCGTCCAGGTCGCGACCTTGGCGGCCGCGCTTTTCGACCAACTGGCGGCGCTCCATCGCCTGCCGATGGCGGCGCGACCCTACTTGGAAGTCGCCGCCGTGTTGCACGATATCGGCCATTCGGTCAGCTACCCGAAGCACCATCGGCACAGTGAATACCTCATTCGGAACGGCGACATCCCGGGCCTTGCCGATCACGAGCGCGACATCGTGGCCCGGATTGCGCGCTACCACCGCCGCAGCCCCCCGGATCTCGGCCACCCCGGGATGGAAGGTCTTGCGCCTGGCGAGGCGCGCCTGGTGCGCAAGCTGGCCACGCTGCTGCGCGTCGCCGATGCGCTGGACCGCAGCCACGCCCAGCCGATAAGCAAGATACGCGCCGAAAGACTCGGTCCCGGTGTGGCCTTGCACCTCACGACTGAGGGCCCGGCAGACCTGGAATTGTGGGACGTCGCTCATGAATCCCAGCTCTTCCGCAAGGTTTTCGGCTCGAAGCTGGTCATCCGCGCCGTCGCCGCACGCCGGAGGCTGGGGGCGAGAAGCGCACGAAATCGTAACCGAAAAGTTGCATGACAGCACAGCAGCCTTGGGCCATAGTTCGCTGCCTTGAGTCCCCGCGCGCCCAGCAAAGAGAAGCCTCAGGCCGATCCGGATCGATCCGAACCGCAACCCGGGACGTTTTTCAACCGAGAGCTGTCTTGGCTGGAATTCAATGCCCGCGTGCTGGAGGAAGCCTGTGACGAAAGCGTAGCCCTCGCGGAACGGATCAAGTTCCAGGGCATCGTGGCCAACAACCTCGACGAGTTCTTCATGGTTCGCGTGGCGGGCCTCAAGCAACTCGACGCGGGCGGCGTGCAAGAGGCGAACGCCGATGGCATCCTGACGGCGGAACAGCTCGCGCGCATCAGTACGCGAACCCACGAGATGATTCGCCTCCTGTATCAGAACTGGCGCGACTGTCTTGCGCCCAGGCTGGCCAAGAGTGCCGGCATCGATCTGCTGCGGCCCGCGGATTTGACCCAGGATCAACGCTCGGCCCTCGAACGCCTGTTCGCGCGCGACCTCTGGCCGGTGCTCACGCCGCTGGCGGTGGACCAAGGCCATCCATTTCCGATGCTTCGTAATCGCAGCTTGAACTTGGCGATTCTGCTGCACAAGGAACGTCAGCGCGTGGCACGCCGACAGACTATCTTCGCGGTGGTGCAGGTCCCGTCGGTGGTCGAGCGATTGGTTGAGGTGACGACTGGCAAGGATGGGCAGGCGGCCTTCATCCTGCTCGAAGACTTGATTGCCATGCACGTGGGCGGCCTGTTCCCGGGCTTCCGGGTCGTGGGGTGCAGCACGTTCCGGGTGACCCGCAATTTCGATCTTTCCATCGACGAGGATGAAGCCGACGATTTGCTCAAGACCATTCAGCGCGAGCTGCGCAAGCGTGAGCGTGGCCAGGCGGTGCGGCTTGAGATCGCCGACGATTCGCCGGCCGAGGTCGAGTCATTTCTACGTAGCGCCTTGCGCCTGGATCCGGCCGACGTGTACCGCATCCGCGGCCCGCTGCGACTCAACGATCTGACCCCGCTGTCGGCACACAAGCAACTGCGCGAGTTCCAGGCCGAGCCGTTCGCCCCGCAACCAGTAGCACAGTTGCACGAAGGCCAAATCTTCAGGACGCTCGCCGAGAGGGATGTGCTCCTGCACCATCCCTACGAATCCTTCGATCACGTGGTGGACTTCGTTTCGGAGGCCGCCGACGATCCCGACGTGTTGGCCATCAAGCAGACCCTGTATCGTACCGGGGCCGACTCGCCGGTGGTCAGCGCCCTCATCCGCGCCGCGGAGAACGGCAAGCAAGTGACTGCCGTGGTCGAGCTGAAGGCTCGCTTCGACGAAGGTCGCAACATCGCGTGGGCCAGGGTGCTGGAACAGTCTGGCGTGCACGTCGTCTATGGCATGGTCGGTTTTAAGACCCACTGCAAAGTCTCGTTGGTGGTGCGCCGCGAGCGCGGCGTGATTCGCCGCTACGTTCACCTGTCCACGGGCAACTACAACCCGACCACCGCGCGCGTCTACGGCGACATTTCCTACCTGACTGCCCGAGAGGACTTCGCCGACGACGCGGGCGCCCTCTTCAACCTCATCACCGGCTACTCGGCCCCGCCGTCGTGGCGTCGTTTCGCGGTGGCGCCTTTGGGCCTCAAGGAGCGCGTCTTGGATTTGATTGCGCGCGAGGCAAGCTTCGGCGCCAAGGGCCGCATCATCGCCAAGATGAATTCCCTGGTCGATCCCGACGTGATTTGCGCGCTGTACGCGGCATCGAAGGCTGGCGTGCAGATCGATCTGCTGGTGCGAGGCATCTGTTGCCTGCAGCCCGCGGTTGCCGGGCAAAGCGACAACATCCGCGTGTCGAGCGTGGTCGATCGTTTCCTCGAGCACGCACGCATCTTCTATTTCCAGGCCGGGGGCAAGCGCGAGGTCTACCTTTCGTCGGCGGACTGGATGCCGCGCAATTTCGTCCGGCGGGTCGAGGTGATGTTTCCCATCGACGACGAAACCCTGCGCGCGCGAATCCTGAACGAGATCCTCGCCACGCAGCTTGCGGACAACGTGAAGGCGCGACGGCTTGCTGCAGACGGAACCTACCATCGTGTGACGCCGGCCAAGGATGCGCCGCTGGTCCGAAGCCAAGAGCATTTCGTGCAATTGGCCAATGGCTCGGACGAGTCGGGCCCTGTCCCGAGGCGGCCGAGCCAGGCCGGGGCGGACGATTTGCCGGCCTTCCGCTTGGTGAGCCCTCCCGTGCGTGCGAGCCAGGCCGAGCCGGCGATGTCTCGGACGCCGCCGCCGGTGTTGGTCTCCTGAGCATCGATCGACGCCTCCGGTATCGGAACGCGCGCTCCGACTTGCCCGCGAGCATGCGCGCCGTCCAATCGGACAACCAAGAAGCGGCTTGAACGGGTTGGACCGCTTGTTGGTACGAGCACCTGGTCAGTCTTGCGCTCTTATGTAGACGTCGACCCCTCCGTTGATTATTCCCGGCACGGCTAGTTGGAAGGCCTGCGGCACCAGGCACATCTGGGGAACTATCGCGTTGCTGATGCGTGGTGTCCTTCCAGCGAGTTGACCTGAGCTGTCGAGCACCCACAGTCTCGAATAGACTTCCGCCTCCTGATAGTAGTTGTTATATGAGAAGTGGTCGATGCCATAGCTAAGAACCAAGTCGCCCGAAGCTGGGCTGATCAGCTCGACGCCACGATTTCCGGAGGCGCAACCGCTGAATTCCAGGGCAAACCCAAAGTCGATTTCCCATTCTCCGTCCGCAATTTGCGAGACACTCAAGTGCAAAAGATCGTAGGGCGAAGTGTCCCAGAACCAGGAGCTCGGCGAAGAAACCACGGGGATTCCCGAAGACACGTCGATGTAGACTGGTATGCCGGTTGGGCTTGGCATGGTCCCGTCTACGCACGTCGTGGTGCAGGCGCCTGCCGCGCAAGTCTGGCCGGAAGAACACACGTTGCCGCAGGCACCGCAGTCATTCGGTTCGGTCTGCAGATCCACACAGTCGTTTCCACAGGAGGTCATGCCAGCCGGGCATATCGAGGTACAAACACCGCTCACGCACGTCGCGCCGGTCTGGCAGGCGGCCCCGCAGGCTCCGCAGTTGTTGGCATCGCTGTTCGTGTCGACACAAACCGACCCGCAGGCGGTCAGGTTGGTAGCCCCGCATGTGCTGGGAACAGAACCGCTCGAGCCACCGGACGCGCCACCTGTTGCAGCGGAGCCCCCGTCAGGCGTCGTTCCTCCCGCTGCGCCCGAGCCCCCAGTTCCCCCCGTGCCACCGTCAGGCGTCGCGTCGCTTTCCGCACCACCCGTGCCCTCAAGGTCGAGGGCAAAGTCGACCTCGGCGATCGCGCCGACGGTAACTGTCGCCGTCCTTGGGTTGAGGGTAGCCGTCTTGCCCGTCGGCGCACGGAGGCGCACTTGGCTGTTACCTGCGGGAACCTGGTTTATCAAGTAGGTTCCAGTGGTGTCAGTAAGCGCGCTGGCAAATGTCGCGCCGGTGCCGTCCAGCACGTCGACTTCTACACCGGCTACGGCCCCAAAGGGGTCGGTGACATGCCCGGTGATAGCGCCCATGTCGGTTTGCAGAGTTCCGACCAAGATGGCTCGCGTCGCAGCGTTGTTTGAGGTGACCTGGTCTGTGTAGGTCAGGCTCGGATCGATGTCGACCTCGACGATGTAGATTCCCGCGCCCTGGTTTTTCCAGGTCGCGTACACGATACGCGAGCCGTAGTCTGGGCCTCCGACGGACAAGCTCGCAATCGTCGTCTTGCCGATCCATACCTTGCTCGTCGAGCCCGCTGGGGTTGCATAGATGTTGATCGGTACGTCGGTTGCGACACTCGTCGGGTCCGATGACCAGAAGTGGATCTGAGCCGCAATTGTAGTCTCCTCATCCTCGGCCGGGTTGTTCTTGGAGAAGGCGATGTCATCTGAAACCAGGCGAAGATCGCTCTGCGGAACCGTCGCGGCTGGGACCGAAGGCTGACCGCCATTCCACGACCACGTCCAGCTACCGCCGCCTGAACCACCGGGGGATGGGGCGAAGCTCCATTGGCCCTCCCCCCACTCCGCCGGCGGTGAACCTGGCGATGGCGGCGCGGACGGTAGCGGTATGACGTTGAACACCAGTTGGCGCGTTCCACTCAGCGTCTGGTCGGAAACGCTCATCTTCATCTGATGGGCGCCGACCAAGGCAGGAGCGAGCAAGGTCTGGGAGAAATTCCCGTTGGTGTCCGTGTAGACGGTTCCAAAGGTCGAGGAGGTACCATCAGGTGCCACGAGCGTGATTTGAACCAGCCCGCCCTTCACCGCGTAGCTGATGTTTCTGACTCCGCCGACCAGTACATCGTAGACAGCTTGCCCGCTGAGAGTGAACAAGGACGATGAATAGATGACCGACGGAAGACTGCCAGTGACCAGGATGTCGCCAGGCGTGGTTGGCGTCGAGATACGAAGGATGGTCGAGGCATCGTTGTTGGTCTTGTGGCTCTCCGTAACAAGCCCGGCGGGGTCGAGCACGGCCTCAATCACATGGTCGCCGCCCGCGGTGGTGGCAAATGTGAAGGACACGCTACCAACTCCATTGGGCGGCAACGCCGCAAGCGTTGTCTGGCCCAGTTGGTTGCCGAAATCGAGCAACTGCACCACCGCCTGAGGCGAGGCCGCAAGTCCGAGGTTGTGAATATTCACCGTCACCGTCGTTGAAAAGGTCGTGCTCGCGGTGAGACTGATGTCGCTGGCGCTGATGGCCAGGTCCGGCAAGGGGGCGGTCCCTGGAGCCTGAACGGTGAGGTTGATGGTCGAGTAAAGCACGTTGCCGTCGTCGGTGGAGATCTGAAGTAGGACATTATCGTAGGTACCCACAGAGGCTTGGGTAGCGTCCACAGTAACGGTAGCCGCCACGGCCGCACCAGCTGGCAAGGCGAGGGCGCCTGTCGGCGAAACAGAGAAAGCAATACTTGAAGGCGGATTTACGACGGCGAGCATTGCCGAGCGAATAACGGTTCCGGTGTTCGTCAAGTAGACAGAGTTGGTTTGTTGCGTTCCCTGCTGGACGGAGAACACGTAGCTGCACGGTGTCTGAATCGTGGTTCCGCAAAGACTGCCTGCCGTTGCGCCCGAGCTCCCAGCGTCGCTTTCCACACCACCCGTTGCCCCATCCGGACCTCCGGCCTCGGGCTGCACAACGCCCGCGTCGCCGCCAGAGGTGTAGACGACGCCGATGCCAAAGTCGAGCTGGGTGCTGAGGCCCGAGGCATCCGTGACTGTCGCCGACACTGTGAAGCTGGTGGCCCCGCTCGCCGGGGCGGTCCATGTGACCTGCGAGCCTCCCGCGGTGTCACTCTGGCCGGAAAGAGTGCCGCCCGACGCCAGCCACGCGAAGGTCAGGGCACTGGCCTGAGGATCGGTCGCCGCTACGACAAACGTTGCGGTCGTTCCGGCATGCACTGTATCTGCCGATTGCAAGCTGGCGGTGATTACCGGCGCTTCCAAAAGTGGTGGCTTGCCGACCGGCAGGATCGTTTGGCCGCTTGTCGCGCCGCCGCGGCCATCGCTGACGGCGACATCGAATTCACAGCTCGTGTCAGTGTCGGAAGCCGGTAGGGTGAAAGTAGTCGCGGAGGCGTTGGCAGCGCCGAACACCCCAGAGACGCAGGTGCTTGTCCACGCGTAGGTTAAGGGATCGTTGTCGGCGTCGCTGGCGACCACCGTTAGCGAGACCGGCTGGCCGAGCGCGACGTACCCGGGCGCTGCCACCATATCGGTGACGACCGGCGACGTGTTGAGCCTTACGGTGACAGCAGCCTGCCCGGCGCCATTGCCGTTCGAGACGTGCACAACCACAGACGCCGAGGTCGTCGCACCGGAGTTGTCCGTGAGAGTCACTGTCAGCGTGACGTCGCCCTCAGTGCCGGGCGCGGTCCACGTGGTAGTCGCTGCTGTGGAAGCCGAGAAGCTGCCAACGAGCGGATTCGTCGACCAGGCAAAACCAATGGTATCGCCGGCATTGGGATCGTGTCCGGTCACCTTCGCGGTCACAGTTGCGCCGGGAACGATTGCGGTCGACGAGACCAACAGAGCATCGATGACGGGCGGGGAGTTCTTGAAGGGTATCGGGGCGGTGGTCTGCTGGGCCGTGATCAGCACGGTGGTCACCTGGTCTCTTAGGATGGTCACGCCCGTTGCGACGCCGGCGTAGATTGACTGGTTGTTGACGTCGTTTGCACTGACAGTAAAGACGTAGTTAGTGCCCACCGGCAGCGATCCGACCAGGGCCCCCCAGTCCTCGTCATCGCGAGAACTGAGGCCGACACTTCGTGGCGCCAGAAGGCTCGGCCCAGAAACCGTCGCCGTTACGGAGATCACATCCTTGCCACTGAGGGCGTGAACAGTGACGTCCGCGCCGCCGGTTGGGCTAGGGCCGCCGTGGCAGCCGATTACACCCAAGCCGACAAGGGCTACGAGGGACAGTTTCAAACCATATCGACCACGGAATACGAAAGACGGCATGGATGGCTCCTTGTTAGAACGCGAGGCACCCTAATACCGGGCAGCGTTATTCCAAGGTGACGGTTATGGAACACTTCGATTTGCGATGCGCTCGCCATGCATTTCTCCACCCTCCGGTTTCGGCGCAGCAGCTAGCACCAGGCGAAGCGACGGAGGGTGCTGGTGCAGGCGGTGGCGGCTTGGCCAGGTCGGTGGTTGGCGGGGGCAACAAGATGCGACCCGGTTCAGTAATCCATGGAGAACACTGTCGAGACTAGCGCGGTGAAGAGTTCACAATCCCGTCACCCGCGAGTGTTGCGACACGTGATACTCGATGACTCGTTAGTTCTACTGGTTAGTTCTACTGGTCATGGGCCTCTTGCTCATGGCCAGGAGGAGAAGGAGGGGGCATGCGAGCGGATCGCTTATCGACCAAACACGTCATCGCGCCGTGGGTTCTTGCGGCTCTCGCTATCGCTGGAGCAGCCTGTTCCGACAGGAATGGCAGCGGGTCCGGGATCGGGCCTGTCGAAGTCAACATCACTACGGGCGATGGAGTGTTTGAAGGCTACTGGCCTGCGGGCTTGCTTGTCACGTTTCACAGCACCACCTTCCCGACCATCTACCATCTGGAAATAGAAGGCGGCAGGCCCTACCAGGACGCGGCTGTGCAGGCGGTGAACGACGGGTGGAGATTGTCGGCACAGCTTTCCGAACAGCAAGCCCTGGCCGGCTCAGGACAGATACCGATCGTCTCAGGGGTCTCTTCCTCGGAAAGCCAGGGAAGCGTTCAGCGTACTGGCTCCACCACCATGAGCGCCGACCAAGGCTCGTGTGATTTCACGCTGGCAAGAGGCAAGATTTCGGGTACCTGCAATGTGACGCCGTCGTCAATGAGCGCATCATTCTCCGGCGACTTGGCCGTGCAGTGCTGGGTTCCCGAATCGTGGCTCGGAGAATTGCCCGATGGCGAGACTACGCCGGACGGTGGCTCGGAACCAGGAGCCCTCGATGCTCATTTCGACACCGCTTCTTGCAAGCCGTTCCAGGTCTGGGCACCATAGCCTCGAACAAGGACTCGAAACCCCTCGATGGAGATGACCATGCTTCCACTTCGGTTCTTGGGTTCACGGTTGCGAACTTTGATGTTTGCCCTCAGCGTCTCCATCCTGCCTTCAGCTTGCATCGGGAACAGTCCCGATTCCTGTCCATCGTATCTGGTCAGGCTAGACGCGAGTGCGCTCGGGTCGGATGGCGGCGCTGACGCATTCGACGGCGGCGTGGATGGCGGCGCCGTCGGATTCACTTTCGTCGGCGAATGGCGAAGTTACCCCTTCTGTGCACGGTACTGCGCCGGTGATTACTTCGAATGCCAACTCGTCAACGAGACTACCGTGATGTGTAAGAAGGGTTGTGCGTGAGTCGCTCACGGAGAGTTCGACCTGCCGCCGCACCGACGGCACGGCGAGAATCGGGCAAGAGAAGGACAACCGACGGATCTGCCCAGCAAGAATTCGAATACCCCTAGCTCTGAGAGGAGAACTGCCATGCCTAACAAACCGACAGGCCTGCTTCTGGGTTCTAGCATTGCAATAGCGCTCACCAATTGCTTTGCCATAGCCCATGCCCAAAGTGGTACTACCGGCGCCAGCGAACCTCCAACAGTCGTCCCTGGTGCCGCGGCCCCGCAGCACAAGGCCCCTCATCCGCTGGCTGGCGTTGCCTCCATCATCGAGGCAGACGTGATCGCTGCCCGATACACCTACGACGAGTCGCTTGGTCCGCGTACCGAGGTGACCATTGAAAACATCGTGGCACATGCCGGTAATGCGCCGTCCGAAAAGGTATTTTCTCAGACCGGCGGCCCATTGCCCAACGGACTCTACATGGGAATCGCGGAATTGCCGGTCCTCCACCCTGGCTCAAGGTACATCCTGTTCCTGGCTGCAACCCCTTGGTTCTACACCCCGGTATGGGCGGGGCTCGCGTTCCGGGTCGAGCCAATTGGTGATCGCAGGATTGTGCTCGGCCTGCACGGCCGCCCGGTGTTGAGTTTCGATTCCACTGGCGTGACGTTCGGAAGAACCCAGATCGTGAATCCACAGATGCAAAAGGACCCTCTGAAGCCGTTGCCGAAACTGGCCAGCTTCAATACGTCGCTTCCGGACATCGCGAGTGCGCTGGATTCCAAGGCATTCGGCCAGGCGGCCTTGGACGCGGCGAAGAAGGTCGGCGCGCCGCTCGGGACGACGAGCCTGCGAGCCACGCCCCACACGCCATGGAACGTCCAGCGAACAGTGGCGCCAGCCACGCATTAGAGACGAGAGACGACGATGGCTAGACGAACCCAAGTCGAGATCGTGCTTGTGGCTACGACATTGGCGCTTGTCGGCTTCCCCCGAAGTGCCCAGGCGTACTATTTCCAGGCGTATTGCGACTACATCGCTAATACCCCTGTCACGTGGGGAGGAAGCTTCCGCATGTATCGGAACACTTGCAGTATGCCCGACAACTCGGCCGCCGCCGGGGCATACTACAATGCGGCCTCCCAGTGGTCGCACTTCAACAGTCTCATGGACTGGAACTGGTCGTATGACGATTGCAGCATCACGTTTCTGAACGGAAGGAGCGAGACCGCGGTGGTTCCGTATTCCGAAATCAGCGGAAACGATGGCTTGACGGAATACTGGTACAACCCGGCGACTTGCGAGTACACCGAGGCCGATGTGAAAATTGCCGATACCGTAAGTTTCGACGCCCCAGACGAGAGTTACTTGGGTTTTGGGGGGTGGGGTGTCACCGTACACGAGTTCGGCCACGTTTTCGGCCTCGACCACAGCGAGGGGTTCGACGTGATGCGCGCCTTGGCGCCCTGGCCGCTCGTGGGGGGCACCGGGGATCACGACGAGCCTCTCCCAGACGATGCGATGGGTGTGAGAGCGCTCTACCGCAACTATCCAACCCAGTACAACGTCTTCGCGTCCGCCCAGGAGTTCTACGACAACGGAACCAACGACGGCGCTATTCAGCCAGTCGCACAGGATTGGCCCAGCACCGTCTGTCCGAACGATCCCATCACCGTTTACTACACGTTCGGCAACAACGGGACTGTTGGCCTCGGAAACATAGGATACCGGATCTTCCTTAACAACGTAAGTCCTCGCTCTGCCCCCGCCTGACGTAGACCGCGCGCTGTGGGACCGTCCTGGTCAAGGAGGTTCCCATGAATGAGAAGATCGAAGCGTTTCGGGAGACAGTTCTGCAGTGGCGTGGTACCC
>Ga0265314_10000228_pt1 | contig 83634 bp, 89 predicted proteins | sample 4126metaG_FD_203106 | JGI IMG/M metagenome (GOLD analysis project Ga0265314, IMG submission 203106) | Rhizosphere microbial communities from Carex aquatilis grown in University of Washington, Seatle, WA, United States - 4-1-26 metaG | ecosystem: Host-associated > Plants > Roots > Rhizosphere >...
CTTGGCCTCTTCGCGACCGGCCAGTACGGCGCTCCCACGCCGACGGGCGCAGACAATTCGGCCGGCGCGGTCGTCACGGGCCTGTTCTACGGCGGTGGCGCCAACCAGCTCATCGGTCAGGTGATGGGGAGCGCGGCGATCGGCATCGGGACGTTCGTCGTTTCGATGATCGTCATGTACGCCGTCAAGTTCACGGTCGGCCTCCGCGTCTCGAAAGAGGGCGAGATGGAAGGCCTCGATCTGCACGAGCACGGCGGCGGGGCTTACCCGGAGCTGTGGGGTTCTTCGTTGACCGGAGACACGGGTGCTCCGGGCGCGAAGGCCCACGCGAAGACCGCGGGCGCTCCCGTCCCGGCCTGACGAGCTTCCCGCCGCCGGCCGACCCTCGGGGCGGCCGGCGGCGGGGTCGGTTGCGAGGTTCGGAAGAACCTCCGCAGGGAGCCCGATCAGCCGAGATGCGCTGGTCGGCCTCCTTGCGGTCTCGTTGCACCGTCGATGTTGTCGCCGGCCCGTGGGCGCAACAGCGACCTCACTCAGCTCCGCGGCACACCCCGAACGAGTTGGAGACAGACCATGAAAGAGATCAAGGCCATCATTCATCCCCACATGCTCGACGCCGTGAAGGACAGCTTGAAGGATGCTGGTATCTCAGGGATGACAGTGTCCGAGGTCAAGGGATTTGGCCGCACCGGCGGCAAGACGGAGGTCTACCGGGGCTCGACCTACGCGGTGGACTTCGTCCCCAAGATAAAGCTCGAGCTGGTCGTGCCCGACGCCATCGTCGCCGACATCGTGCGGAAGCTCGCCGCCGCGGCGAAGACCAACAAGATCGGGGACGGCAAGATCTTCGTGACCAACATCGAAGAGGCGGTTCGGATCCGCACCGGCGAGCACGGCGACGACGCCATCTGAATCCGACGTTTGCCGGAGGTTCGCGCGGCCTCGCCGGCACGGGCAGAATGCCGGATAGATGACCGCCCTCCGCACCGAGCTCCGGCCCGTCTCCCCCGTCGGCTTCCTCGATTGGTTGCGCCGGGCCATCGCCCGGCCTGAGCCGGCCGCTCGCGTGATCGCTCCGGCGACGATTCATCTGGGCGGGTCGCTGGAGGTCGACTGGTGGTTCTTCTGTCAGAACGGCCCCGAGCTCTCGCTGGTCACCGTGTCGCTCGTTGGCGCGGAGGTGGCGCACCGCCGCATCAGCGCCCGAACGGGCATCTCGGTCGTGACCGAGACCAGCCCGTTTCTGACCCTCGAGCTCGACCGGCAACGGCCCGAGCGCGGATCGCCCGTGGCGAGCGGACACGCCGAGGCGCTGGTGCCGTTGCGCTCCGTCCCCAGCCTGACCGGGAAGCGGAACGAGATCGCCTGGGCGGTGGTGATCGAGGCGTGGTCTGGCGCGGCGATGATCCGGCGTCAAGAGTTCCCCATCCGCGTGCTGGCGGTGTCGCGATGACCGCGGGGCCAGTCAGTCTCACGCTCGAGCTGGCGGGGGGAGCCACAGACTTCGAGCCCGGCGCGACCGTGAGCGGGTGGGCGGCCTGGTCCGTTCCGGTACCGCCCGTCGGCATCGAGCTCCGGCTCGTCTGGGCGACGCTCGGTCCTGGAGGGCGGGACTTCGCGATCGCCGAGACGGTTCCTTTCGCGAGGCCCCTCGTCGAGGAGCGCCGGCCCTTCGTCGTAGCCTTGCCGGCGGCACCGTACAGCTTTCGGGGACGTTTGATTGCACTGGTCTGGACGCTCGAGCTCGTGGCGCTGCCCGGCGAGGAGAAGACCCTGGTCGAGCTCACCGTCGCTCCCGAGCGGCGGCGGATCGAGCTGCGGGACGATGTGGCCACGCCGCGTGAAGCGGCCCCGGACGACCCCGGAGGCTAGTGCACCGCCGTCGAAATAGCATCACGTTCGGCCGACGATCCGCGCCGGCCGCTTCGCTGCTCCTCCTCACCATACCTACGGGTATGCCTCGTCGTCGCGCCTCGCGTCCGGCGCGGCTTGTCGGCCTCGGCATTGACGCTATTTCGACGGCGGTGCACTAGCTAGCTCGCTCAGCTCACTTGGCGTTGGGCGTCGGCGACAGGATCGCCCTTGCCAGCTCGGCGACGACTGCCTTGTCGAGCTTCCGTTCCCGCGGGGCCACCGCCTGCGAGACGGCGTCGCCCTCGACGAGGAGGAGACCATATCCCGACGCCTTCAACCTGCTGGCGAGATGACCCGCGTCCCAGCGGGAGAAGCCCGGCGCCGACGCCTGTGCCCACAGCGCCTCAGCCGCGAGGGCGGGAGTGCAGGCGAGGTAAGACGCATGGGTGGAGGCGTGTGTGGTCTTCGTCGAATCCAGCGCGCTGGCGAGCTGGCTCGTTTCGTTCGTGGCCTCGATCCCCACGATGTGGGGCCCCGACATGAGCCGGCTGGCAGCATAACCGACGAGGTTCGCGCGGCCGATACCGGGCACACCACCCTGATACGACTTCAGGCCCGCGATGTTCAACCAGCTGCCGAGAGGCGCCGCCAGTTCCTGGACCCGGCCCACCGCGCTGAAGAGCTCGTCGACAGCGCCGCGCGCGCGCTTGCGTGCCGCGAAGATCGAGGCCGCCAGGATCTCGGGGGCGGGCACCTCGTACCACGGCGAGTCCTTGGTGCCGCGAAGCTCCTCGATGCGGCGCTCGATCGCCGCGAGCTGAGCTCTCCCGTCAACGGCGGGAAGCTCCAGCTCGGCGGCGAGCGCGGCGAGGATGTTGGCGTTCTTGAGGACGGTCTTCAGCCGGCGTAGCCGCAGGTAGCAAAAGCGGGTGGAGTCCTGGTCGACGAACATCCCGAATTTCATGGCCGCAATCGTTCTTGAGTTCCCGCGCGGAAGCAACTGCCCGCAGCTACAAAGCGCCGCCGGCTGCGCGCGTCGGCAAGTGGCGCCCTCACGCCAGGCAGAGGCTGCCGTCTATCGGCGCGATGTCCAGCGACCCGCGCAGGACCCAACGGCCGTCGATCGTGTAGCCCCCGACCGCCGACAGATAGCGCTCCCAAGCGCCCACCGGAAGCTGGCCCAGCAGCTCCTTCCCCGTGGCCAGGAACTGCCGCAAGGACGACAGCTCGACCCGGTCGTCGGTCGCGAGGGCCTTTCTGACGGCCCGCAGGAGTGGGCTCTTGGTGTCACGAAACGAAAACCACTCGCGGCCTTGATCCAGCCACACCACGCCAGGCAGGGTCGCGAGCAGGCGCCCCGCGAAGAGCTCGGTGATCAAGGCGGCGGCACGCAGCTGCGCGCGCGCGGCGATCTCACGCACGGTGGCGATTCCTCGCCAGGCAACGAATTGCGACGCGGCGACCAGCACCGCCTTCGCGATGGCGCGCACGCTGGGCGGTACCACCACCTCGGCGTCCCCGTGGCGAATGAGCCGAAACGGACAGGCGAGGCCGGCGCTGCGGTAGGCTCGCTCGAGATCGCGGACGGATCTCAACTGGGGAGACAGCCACGCGCGGACAAGGAGCTCGCCGACCTGCTGACCGGTGAGCGGCATGCTTCGCACCAGAAGCGGCGACAGCTCGTCGAGCGCGGAGGACAAACGCGCGGGGGCGGCGAGCCGAGGTGCGGCGAGCTGAGGTGACGACGGCGCGCGTATGCCACCGCGCCCGTTCGGGGACCTGTCACGGGCCCGGCGCACGGCGATGGGCGTCGTCGACTCGGCGTGCGCAGCCAGCAGATCCACGAGGCAAAAAGGACCGAACCGCGGCGTGTCGAGATAGGCAGCCACGGTCCAGGTGGTTCGTAGCGGAAACGGTCGCGCGCGCTCCAACACCCCGCGCGTTCGATCGTCGATGACAAAGCGCTCGAGCACCGTGGCCGGACTCGGCAGCTGGATGTCGAGAATGTGCTGGGGAAGCGCGTAGGTTACCCGGGCCATCCCTCGCACGACCTGTCTGCCCGAGGCCCGGCGGGCTTCGGCGCTGTCTCCGGCGGGCGACGGGGCAGGCCCGGTGAGGACGTCCCTCAGCTCGACAGGAAGAATGACGCCGAAGGGCCGTGGGTATTGCCGCGCCAGCACGGCGGCGTCGAGCTTCGGGGAGATCTCGAGCCGCGGCAGGGGCGTCGCGCGGAGCTCGGCTGACGAAGCCGGCGACTCGTCCGAGCGCCCGAGAGCGGTCTGCGCATCCCTCATTCGTGGTCACCTCCTCCCGATATCACCGTCGCCGAGGACCGCCCATTGGTCTTGTAAAATGCCGGAGCGTTCCGTCCAGAGTTGCATAATGCCCGGAACTTGATTTCCTGGACGTTTCGAGAAAATGTATTTATCGTAACTCTTGGAATTTAAGTGATCTGAATCACTCCTTTGCGGACGGGGCGACCGCGGGGGCAGGGGCTGATGCCGCTACGAGGATTCGTTGCGGCGTTCGCGCCGGTACAGGGTCGAGGGATCCACGCCCAGGATCTCGGCGGCGCGGGTCTTGTTTCCGCCCACGGACCGCAGCACGGCACTCGTGTAACGGCTCTCGACCTCCCTTAGCGGAAGGCCAGCGCGGGCGATCGAAACGAAGGGATCCTCGGAAGCGGAGGACGAGGCAGCGTCGGGCGTGGCTGGAGCGCCTGGAGCCGGCGGGTCGCTCACGGGGACCTGCGGACGTCGGGGTGAATCGCCGACCGCCGTCTCGAGGATCGCGCGCAAGGCCGCCAGCTTGAACGGCTTGACGAGGTAGTGAAACGCGCCCCGGTGCGTGGCCTCCACCGCGCTCTCGACGCTGCCGAACGCGGTCATGATGACGACCGGCATCTCGGGATACTCCTTGCGCACGATCTCGAGGACGTCGAGCCCGTCGAGGCCGTCCATCCGCAGATCCGTGATGATGGCGTCGGGCGGCGTGGCGCGAACCTCCTCGAGCGCGTCATCCCCCGAGGTGGCGATCGCGGTGTCGAACCCGTGCGCGGTGAGGTACTTGCTGATGGCTTGCACCATCTCCGAGCTGTCGTCGACGATGAGGACGCGAGATTTCGGCATGGGTGCGGCGCCGGTCTGGGTCAGGGCGCCGCGGGCCAGTTTACGACGACGCGGGTGCCAAAGCCCAGCGTGCTCTGCAACGAAACGTCGCCGCTGTGGCTTCGCACGATCTGCGAGACGACGGTCAAGCCGAGGCCCGTGCCCTCGCCCCGCTTCTTCGTGGTGAAGTAGGGATCGAAGACGGCGTTCAGATTTTCGGGCTTGATGCCGCTGCCGGTGTCGCGGACCTCGATGGCGACGAAGCTCGCCCGTGGCGATGGACCGAGCGCGACCTCGATCTTGCCGCCGTCCGGCGAGGCGTCGCACGCGTTCAGCAGCAGGTTGACGAGGACCTGCTCCAGTTGGCTGGGATCGGCGGCGACCATGACCGGCGCCCGGCCGCTCGACACCGCGACCGAGAGCTGCCGCTTCTCCATCTTCCATCGCAACAGCTCGATCACCCGCTCGAGCGCCGCGCGCGCGTCGGTCGCCATCCGCTGCACCGGCTGAGTGTTGCCGAAGTCGAGGACGCGGCGGATGGTGGCCGCGATGCGATCGATCTCTCCGATGATGACCCCGAGGCCGTCCATCGCCTGGGGACCCTTCTCGATCTCGACGAGGTGCTCGGCCCACCCGCGAATGACCATGAGCGGGGTTCCGATCTCGTGCGCCAGACCCGAGGATAGCACGCCGACCGTGACCAGCTTCTCTGCGCGCACCAGCTGCCGCTGTAGGGCCCGCACGTCCGAGAGATCCACGACCATCACCAGATTCCCCACCTCATCGACCGGGTGGCCGAGCGGGACCACGCGGGCCTCGCAGTCTTGCAGCGCGGGAATCGTCAGCGGGTGCGTGGAGGACGAGACGGCGACGATCTGCCTGGTCTCTTGGGCGCGGGCGAATTCGACGCCGAGCCCGGCGAGCCACGCGGAGAGCTCGGCGGGGAACGAGGCGGCTGTCGTCCCGGCGCCGGCGCCGGCGTCGGTGTCGAGGGCGAGCTTCGATCGCAAGAACTGATTGATGAACACGGGACGGCCATCGTGCGTGGCGCCGACGATGCCCACCGGCATGTTTTCGAGGATTTTGTCGCTCCGCTCGCGCAGGTTCGCCAGCTCCTGCGTCGTCTGCAGTCGCATCGCCAGCACGGTCGCCGCTCTCTGCTGCCGCACCATGAAGATCCCGATTCCCAGCACCACCGCTATCACGCCCGCGGTGGTCCAAAGGACCTGCCACCTCGTGCGGGTCTCCTGGGCCTCGAGCTGGTCGGTGGAGGCCAGCACCGAGAGCGTCCAGCGTCCCCCGGGGGTGTCGATGGCTTGTGGCGTCCACAAGATCTCCGCGGTCGGCAGATTCAGCTCCGCGGCTGGAAACGGCGGCTTGCCCCGCTGGACTCCGCCGCTTCGCCGGACCTGGCAGCCCGCGCGGGTCTCGCATCCGCTCCACAGCTGGCCCGCCGGATCCACCATCACGAAGCGGGACCCCGGACGCGCGGGCCGCAGCACGTCCGACAGCAGCATGGCGGCGTCCACCGTGACCACCACGACCTCCGCGTCGTCTGTCGCCTCCCCGTAGATCAAGAACTGACGCCCCCGGATCGCGAGTGGCCCCCGCACGGCGACCACGCCCGGTGGCCCGATGTGATCGGCGAGCTGCTGGCTGGCATCAATCAACGCTCCCGCGACATGCTGCCGATCCTCGGTCGGATCTATCGCCAGCACGGACGGCCCGCCGTGGGCACGGAACAGCCCGATCGTTCGGTAGTGGGGAACCACCGTGGCCAGGGCGTCGAAGGCGGAATGAATCTCGCGGTTCTGGCTGGCCTCGTCGAGCTCGTGCTGCCTCCGGGTCCGGGCGCCGATGTCCGTCATGAAGCGGGTGTCGCGATCGATCCCCTGCAGGCGCGCCGCGAAGCTCGTCGCGTTCTCGCGAGCCGCCTGCTCCTGCTCCTGTCGAAACCGCGACACGAGCTCCAGCTTCGCGCTCCTGAGGCTCCCCATCGACGCGGCGACCACGCCCGCCACCGCCACGAACATGATGGGAAGCAGCGGCCTTGGCCGCATACCCACAAGCTGCTGTCCCGTCGATGCCAATAGGTCAAACCGAGGTCAAACCGCCCGAACGCGCCCCTGTCGCGATGAGGCGGGCCCTGGCCACGTTGCCGGGGCTCGGACGACAACATTACTTCATGCGCAGCCGGTCGACCGGAACCCCGCCGAGCAGGTGCTGATCGACGATTTCAGCGACGTCGGCGGGCGTGACGCCGCCATACCAGACCTGCTCCGGATAGACGACCACAGCCACGCCGCGCGGGCACTGGTCCAGGCAGCCGGCGGCGTTCGCGCGCATGCGTCCCTTCAGGCCGCGCTCGTGCAGGAGCTGCTTGAACGCGTCGCGAACCTCGTCACTGCCCTTGTCGGCGCACGATCCCTTCGGGTTTCCAGGCTCGCGACGGTTCGTGCAGATGAAGACGTGTCTCTCGAAGTGTGGCTGGGCCATCCCATGGTCCTATCACAGCCGGCCGACCTCGCGGTCGCGCACCCAGCCCTCGAGGCCGTTGCTGAGCCGGATCCTGACCCAATCCTGGTCATGATCGAGCAGCCGCACCCGGAGGCCGGCGTGGACGTCGAACGACGTCTTGTAGTTCGTGTCCGCCCCTTCCTTCACCGCCACCTGGTCGGGAAGCACGACGCCGAACGGCACCCGGTCCATCGCCACGCGGCCCATCACCAGGAGGACGGCCAGTGCCGCGCCCGCGCCCAGGATCGCCGCCAGCGCCGTCCATGCCGAGCCGTGTCCCTCATCGGCCTCGCCGCGGCGGCGCGCCCGAAGTCGCAGGGCGAGGACCACGAACAGGCCGAGGTACAGGCCCGCGAACAGCCACGCCTCCGTCGACGCCGTCAGCTGGGACACGACGCGCATCCAGGTCGGCTCGCGTTCGGCGCCCTCGATCTTGTCGTGAACCCGCGTGCTCACCAGCTTCTGCGCTTGCGCCAGGTTGTAGCGCGCGTCCTCGTGATCGGGGTCGATGGCCAGCGAGCGCTCCCAGCACCAGATCGCGCGTCCCAGCTGGCCCTGCCGGTAGTACGCGTTGCCCAGGTTGAAGGTCAGCTCGGACGAGACCACCTGCTGGCGATCGAGCTGCTCGTACGCCGCCACGGCGGCGGCGTAGTCCCCGCGGAGGTAGGCGTCGTTGCCACCCTTCCAGGCGTCGTCGAGCAGATCGCCGCGGGCCGAACGCGATGCGAGCCCAACCGCTCCGAGGCTGATGAGCGCGGCGAGCGTGAGAGCGCCGGGCGAGAGAGGAGGCGGGCGCCTCATCCTGCCTCCCCCGAGGGACGGCCAGGCGCGCCCTCGATCGAGGTGACGAGCTCGGCGGCCCGATCGAGCGTGGCCGCCAGCGCTGCGTCATCCCCTGCCACGCTGCCGGGGGCGAAGCGGGCGCGATCGCATTCCTCGAGCAGCGTGACCACCCGCGCGGCGACGGCCTCGCCGAGCCCCAGCGCCGACAGCTGGGCGCGCAGCTCGTCCATGCGCAGGCCTGCGACCGCCACCCCCAATCGATGGGACAGGGCCTCGCGAACGACGCGGTCGATCTCGATGTGCAGGGCGCCGATCTCGCGGCGGCGGCGGTGCGCCTCGGCCGCTGCGAAGTGCGCCTGAACCTTCTTGCGCGAGCGGCGTCGGCGCGTGGCCCCGGTGTCCTTGGTCAGGCGGTCTCGGACCCGGAATCCAGCGACCAGCAACCCGAAGCAAAGCGGTGGCGCCAGGAGGAACCCCAGAAAGGCCCGGGTATGCAGGAATGTCGCGCCGAGATCCCGCCTCAGCGCAGTCCTCGCGTGGATCGGCCGGATCTCGGCCGCGATGACGTTCTCGACGGGGCCGCCCGGCGGAGCCTCCCCTCCGGGGAGCGCGCTCGCGGTCACGCCGCCGCCGCTCGCGTTGGCCACCGCCGCCCCGGTCACTGTCACGGCGATCGCGGGCGCCGTGGCCCGCGCGTATTTCCCGCTGCCGGGGTCGAAGTAGTCGAGCGTCTGGGCCGGGATGCTGAAGACCCCGGGGCGCTCCGGGAGCAGCAAGATCTCCGCGGTCTTGGTGCCCTCGACGCCGTTCCCCGGATCGATGTTGATCTGCTGGCGCGGATCATAGGTCTTCCACCCCTCCAGCTTGGCGAGCGGGGGCAGTCCCAGCTTGCGAAGGTTCCCCCGGCCGGCGATGTCGACGGTCAGCGTGACCGCCTCGCCGACCGCCACCTGCGATCGATCGATGCGCCGGCCAAGCGTGAATGCGCCGACGTTCGCGTCGTCGAAGCCGGCGGGCTGACCTTCCTTCGGCAGCGGCAAGACTTCGATGGTCGAGGGCATCGATCGCACGCGCTGGCTCCGCACGGGGGTTCCGAAGAAGTCGACGTGCGACAGCTGGGCTCCCATCGACGTGATCGTCAGCGAGCCGGCATGCAACGGAAACAGCGCCTTCTTCAGGGCGGGGCCCACCTGGTAGCGCCGGCCCTGCACGAGCTCGTCGTTCAGGATCATGCCGCCGCGGCGGTTCGGCAACGTCACATCCTCGGTCCAGAACCCCTCCATGGTGGGCTCGACCTGCGTGTCGAACTTTTCGTAGGGCTGGTTCATGTACAAGAACCACGTCGCGGCGATGGCCTCGCCGACATAGGCCTTCTGCTTGTCGGTGACCAGCCGGATGAAGCTGCCGCCATCGGCGGCCTCGGGGGGCGGGGGCACCTCTGCCGGGGGTGCGGTGGACTGGGCGCCTCCCGAGGACAACGAAGGCGACGGCGGGGGCGGGGCCGTGCTCGCCCCGCTCCCCACGGAGACCGTCACGGGGCTGGTGTGGAATTCGCGGCCGTTGACCCGGACCCGGGCGGCCCCGATGGTCACGCTGCCCTTTTGCTCCGCCGCCAGCTCGTAGCGCCAGCTGTAGCTCATCTCGACGAACATGCCGGCGCCGCCGATCTGCATCTGGGTCGACTGGTTCGGCATCCGGGCGGCGCTCACGACACGCAATCCCTTGAAGTCGGGCGGGCGGTAATCGGTGACCTGATCCTGGCCCACGCTCAACGTCACCTCGTAGATGAACGAGTCCCCCGCCGCCAGGCGGTTCCGGTCCACCTCCGCCTGGAAGCGCGGCGCCTCCGCATGGGCGGCGCCTGGAGCGGCGGCGCCGGCGAGCACGATCGCGGCGAGCGCCGCGATCGAATGGTGGCCGCGGGTCGAGCGGAGGTTGTTCGTGCGCATGGTGCGGTGCATTTGGCCGGACTCGGGAATTCTTGACGTTTCGGGCGCGACGCGACGACTACCAGTCGCGGGTGGGGGGCGCGCGACGCACCGCTCGGAGCATCGCCCGCTGCTTCTCGAGATCCTTCGGGCTCTTCTCGAGGTTGTCGAGGGTCGACTCGATCTCGCGCTCGGGGGACGGCTTCTCCTCGGGCGGCGGCGGTTCGTTCTTCTTGTCCTTGTTGTCCGCGTCTTTGGGCTTGTCTTGCTTGTCCTTGTTTGGGTCGTCCTTCTTGTCGTTCTTTTTCTTATCCTCCTTCTTGTCGTCTTTCTTCTTATCCTCGTCCTTCTTCTTGTCCTTGTCCTTGTCGTCGTTCTTCTTGTCGTCCTCCTTCTTCTTGTCGTCGTCTCGCTTCTTCTTGAGCGCGATCTCCAGGTTCCATTTCGCGCGCTCGTCCGTCGGATCGACCGCCAGCGTGCGCTTGTAGGCCTCGATCGCCTCCTTGAACTTGTCCTTCTTCATGAAGGCGTTGCCGAGGTTGTAGAACGCGGCCTTCTTCAGCGACGGATCCTTCGTCTCGGTGGCGCGCAGAAACTCCTCGCCGGCCTCGTCGAAGCGCGACAACGCGGCCAGCGCCGTCCCGCGATCGAAGTGCACGCCCGGCTCGGCGGGCAGCTCGGCCACGGCCTTGTCGTAGGCGGCGAGGGCGTCGTTGGGCTTCCCCGCCTTCATCTGAGCGTTGCCCTCCGCGACGGTTGCGCTGGGGCTGCGGATGGGATCGAACGCCATCACGAACGGCAACAGCGCCACGAAGGCCACCAACGCCGGCACCCGCCTGACAGCTACCTGCGGCGACATCATCGGGCGCTCGCTCCCTTCTCGCCAGCGGGGGAGGGTGCCACCGTGGCCCTCACGCGGGCGGGGCGGCGACGGTCGCTCATGCAGGCCTCCCCCACCAGCAGCAGAAACGCGGGGAACAGCAGCCCCTCGTAGACGTCATCGTACTCCTTCACCACCCGCGCTTCGTTCTCGGTTCGCTTGAGGTTCGTCAGGGCGGCCTCGACTTGCTCGACGCCGAACTGATGAGCGTCGGCGTGCAGGTACTCGCCGCCGGTCTTCTGCGCGATCTTCACCAGGGTGTCCTCGCCGAGGCGCGAGGTCACGTACTTCCCGTCCGCGTCCTTCACGTAGCCGGTGACCTGTCCGTGCTCGTCGTAGGTCGGGATCAGCTCACCCGACCGCGAACCGATGCCGACCGTGTAGACCCTGATCCCCAGCTTCGAGGCCTCCTCCGCCGCCTCGAGCGGCTCGCTCTCGGTGTCTTCGCCGTCGGTGAGCAACAGGATGACCTGCGACCGGCCGCTGGCCTGCGCGGGAGCCGCCGATTGCCCCGGCTGGGCGCGCAGGTGCGTCAGGATGTCCGTTCCGGCGCGAATGGCCCGGCCGAGCGCTGTGCCACCGACGGGCATGTCCCAGGGCGACAGATCGCGCCAGAACAGCTTCACGGCGGCGTAGTCGGTCGTGGGAGGGTAGGTCAGCGTCTCGCCCGCGAAGGCCACCAGGCCGATGCGATCGCCGGCCAGGTGATCCATCAGGCGCTCGAGCTCCCGCTTGGCCCGCTCCAGCCGGGAGGGATAGACGTCCTTGGCCAGCATCGACTTCGAGAAGTCCAGCGCCACGATGAGGTCGAGGCCCTGCTGGCGGCTGAGCTTGGCGCGCCCCCCCGCCTGCGGCCTGGCCAGCGCCAGCCCCGCCAGCGCGAGCGCCGCGATCACCAACACGGCGCGCACCACCTTGCGTCCGACGGAGACATCGGCGGTCATCTTCCGGATGAGCGCCACCTGGCCGAGCCGCCCCAGCAGCCGCCGCCGGCGCTGAAACGCGATCGTGGTGGCGAGGATCGCCGCCGGAATCGCCAGCAACAACCAGAGCAGTCGAGGATCGCCGAAACGCATCAGGGCAGACGCCTCCAGCGCGTCAAGCGCAGCGCCAGCTCGAGCAGCAGCGCCGCGAAGGCCGGCGCCAGGAACTTGGGGAACAGCTCGCCGTAGAGGACCCCGCGGTCGTGGAGCCGCGACTTCTCCAGGTCTTCGAGGATGCTCTGGAAATTCTGGGCGAGGGCGCGCGTATCGGTCGCGAGGTAGGGTGCGCCCCCGGTCATGGAGGCGATCTCCTCGAGCAACTTGGGGTTCACCGACTGCCGCTGGCGACCGTCGGCCGTCTCCGTCGCCTCTCCACTGGCGTTGTCGCCCGCGAGGATGGTGTAGATCTTCACGCCCAGGGTCTGCGCGAACCGCGCGGCCTGGATGGGCGAGATGTTCCCGGCGTTGTTGTCGCCGTCGGTGAGCACGATGATCACCTTGCTCTTCGCCTCGGAGTGGCGCAGTCGGTTGAGGGCGACGCCGATGCCGTTGCCGATGGCGGTGGCCCGGCCGTCGATGATGCCGACCTGCAGCTCGGCGAGCATGCGCAGGAACGTCCCGTGATCCAGCGTCAGCGGGACGTGAGTGTAGGCCTCGCGGCCGAACACGACGAGGCCGAGACGATCGTTCGGTCGGCGTCGCACGAAGCGTTCGATCACCATCTTGGCCGCGTCGAGGCGGTTCGGCACCAGATCCGTCTCCTGCATCGACCCGGAGATGTCGAGGGCGATGACGATGTCGATGCCTTCGAGCTCGAGATCGCCCGTGGCGCGCGAGGTCTGCGGGCGAGCGAGCGCCACGCCCAGCAGCACGACGGCGCCGAGGCGCAGGAAGAGCGGCAGATCGGCGAGGCGCGCGATCAGCCCGGGCTTGCCAGCGGCGAGCGCGGTGGCGCGCGGGTAACGGAGCGAGGCGACGCGATCGACCCGACGCCGGTACACCGTCCACAGGATCATGGCCACGGCGATCGGCACCAGCGCCAGCGCGCCGGGATGGGCGAAGCGAAAGCCCTCCTCGTTGCGCAGCAGGAACACGTACGCGCCCGCGACCGCGACGAGCCCCACGAGGAGCACCCGGACGGGAATCGGGCGTCGCGCGGGCGGCGCGGGCGAGGCCGTCGTCACTGGTTCAGGCATGCGCGGGCGCTCCCTGCGCCTCGGCGGCCGCAGGCTCCGGTCGGGGGCGCGTGGACTCGACGATGCGGATGGCGACCTCCAGCGTGCCGCGCGCCTCGGTCGCCGACGGAGACACCTTCGCGAATTTCACCAGGTCGCAGGCCGCTAGCCACCGCCCGATCTCGGCGAGCACCAGCTCGCGGCCCGCGCGCCGCCGCAGCTCGTCCATCAGCTCGTCGGTCGTGAGCTCGAGGGAGTCGAAGCCGAACCGCCCTCCCAGGTAGTCGCGAATGATCTCCGACACCGCGAAATAGAACGGGCGGTTGTCGGCGTTCTCGAGGAAGCCGTACGCGCCGAGGCGATCCAGGCGCTCGAGCGCGATCTCGTGCGCGGGGCGGGGCGGCGGACCGGGACGCACGATCACGCGCGCGCGTAGCCGCCGCACGACGAGCCAGGTGACGAGGGCCCCGAGCAGCGCGGCGAGCAGCCCCCCCGCCACGTAGACCAGGCGCAGGTCCTGCTTCATGACCGCGACCGGGGCGGCGTTGTCCTTGAGGGCTGGCTCCGGCTCGTTGGCGATGAGGCTGGCGATCTTGAGCTCGAGCGGCTGGGTGCGCGCCTGCCGGACGGCGCCGCCGCTGTCGAGGTACGTGACCTCGAGCGCGGGGATCGTCTGGGGGCCTGGCTCGTACGCGGCGACCTTCAAGGTGAACTCGCGGCGCACGCGACCGTCGCCGAGATCGGTCTCCGCCTCGGAGCGATCGAGCACCGAGAACGGGTCGAGCTCGAGCACGTTCGGCAGGTTCACCGGCACCCCGCGCCTCGCCACCGCGGTGATGGTCAGCGTCACGGCGTCGCCCACGTGGGCCGTCGCCCGATCGAGGCGCGCCGCGACCGTGGGCGCGCCGGGATCGGGGTGAGCTGGATCCACCGGCGCGGTGGCCGGCGTGCCGCGGGCGGGGCCCGTGCGCGCGAAGGCCCAGGCCGTCACAGCCACGGCCAGCAGACGGGCGACCGTCGTCTTCGTCCGGGTTCTAATGTCGCAACCTCCGGGCGCGGGCCTCGAAGAACGCGCTCAGCGCCCGCAGATAGGGCCGATCGGTGCGTACGGAGATGCCGTCCATGTCGAGGCGCCTGAACAACGCCTGGCGCGCCTCCAGCGCCTTCCTGGCGTCGCGCTCGGCGGCGCGCGCCTCGGGTCCCGACGTATCGAAGAGGACCAGCTCGCCGGACTCCGGATCCTCGAGCTCGACCAATCCCACCGACGGCAGCGCCTCTTCCAGCGGGTCCGTCACGGTGACCGGGATGATGTCGTGGCGGCGCGAGATCACGCGCAACGCGCGCTCGTAGCTGGCGAGCGGCGCCAGGAAGTCCGAGACCAGAAACGCCACCGCGCGCCGGCGAGCGACGTGTCCGAGGAACTCCAGCGAGGCCGCGATCCTGGTCCCGCGATGGCGGGGCTCGAAGGACAGGATCTCGCTGACCACCCGCAACACGTGCTTCTTGCCTTTCTTGGGCGGCACGAACTTCTCGACCCGATCCGTGAACACCACCAGGCCAACGCGATCGTTGTTGCGAATCGCCGAGAACGCCACGACGGCGGCGATCTCGGCGGCCAGCTCCCGCTTCTCCTGGCCGGCGGAGCCGAAGCGCCCCGACGCCGACATGTCCACCAGCAGGAGCACGGTCATCTCCCGCTCCTCGGTGAACAGCTTGATGTACGCGTCGTTCATGCGCGCCGACACGTTCCAGTCGATGAGGCGGATGTCGTCGCCTGGCATGTACTGCCGCACCTCGGAGAACGAGATGCCGCTGCCCTTGAACACCGAATGGTATTGCCCCGCCATCCGATCGCGCACCAGGCGCTCGGTCACGATCTCGATGGTCCGGATCTTCCGGAGTGTCTCGCGCGAGAGGCTCACGGTACTTCGACGTGCTCGAAGAGCTTGCGGATGACGGTCTCCGTGGTGATCTCCTCCGCCTCGGCCTCGTAGGTGAGGATGACGCGATGGCGGAGCACGTCGATGCCGATGGCCTTGATGTCCTCGGGCGTGACGTAGCCGCGGTGGCGCAGGAACGCGTGCGCGCGCGCGGCCATGTTCAGGTAGATCGACGCGCGCGGGCTGGCGCCGAACGCGATGAAGTCCGCCATCGCGCCGAGGCCGTGGGCCTTGGGCTCGCGCGTGGCGTGGACCAGGTTCACGATGTAGTCGCGGATCTTCTCGTCGATGTAGACCTGTCCGACGACCGAGCGCGCCTCGGCGATCTCGGCGGGCGTCGCCACCGGCTCGGCGCGCACGCTGATCCCGGAGGTCATGCGGTCCATGATCGCGCGCTCGTCCTCGCGCGTGGGGTAGCCGACCTTGATCATCAGCATGAACCGATCGAGCTGCGCCTCGGGCAGCGCGTACGTTCCCTCCTGCTCGATGGGGTTCTGGGTCGCCATGACCAGGAACGGATCGGGCAGCGGGTGGGTGGTGTCGCCGATCGTCACTTGACGCTCCTGCATCGCCTCCAGCAGCGCCGACTGGACCTTGGCAGGGGCGCGGTTGATCTCGTCGGCCAGCACCAGGTTCGCGAAGATCGGCCCCTTCTTCGAGATGAACTCGCTGCGCGCCTGATTGTAGATGACGGTGCCGACGATGTCGGCGGGAAGCAAGTCCGGGGTGAACTGCACGCGCGAGAACCGCATCTGCAGGGCGTCCGCGAGGGTCTTGACCGTCAGCGTCTTCGCGAGGCCCGGGACACCTTCGAGCAGGACGTGGCCACCCGTCAGCAGTCCGATGAGGATGCGCTCGATCATCCCCTTCTGGCCGACGATGACCTTGCCGACCTCGGCGGTCAGCTTGTCGACGAAGGCCGACTGTTTCTGCACCATTTCGTTGATGACTCGGACATCCATGCGGCGGGTCTCCTTTGGCGGGCGGCGAGCTTACAACCGGCGAGGCGGCGAGCCTATTTCCACGGAAGCAGGGGCCTCGGCAAGGCCTTGGCAACCCCCCTTTTGTTTGGGGCCGGAAGTGTGCTAGCTCTTCCGGGCCATGAGCAGCCCGCGCGAGACAGACGTCAAGCCCCAGCGTGCCTTCGACGTTCGGACCATCGAACGCAACATCAAGAAGGGGCACATCACCCGCAAGGACTACGAGAAGCACCTCAAGGCGCTGCCTGACGCGACGGACAAGGTCGCCCCCCCCGAAGAGGATCTGGCCGACGACGACGATATCGACGACGCCGAGCCGAGCGCGTAGGCGATCGGTTCGCGTGTCGTACGGCACGCCGCTCGGCCCACGCGGGGTTTGAAACGCGGGGGATCCGGCGTACAGTTTCGTCATGGCGCCGGGGAGAGACGACGAGAAGAAGCCGGGATTCACCGTCAGTGACCGGCGTTCGTTCGCCGACGCCGTGACCGGCTCTGCCGAGAGGGCCGCCGATGCTGGCAAGGTGGAGATTCCGGTCCCACCAAGCGGGGAGCCTTCCCAGGAGCCGGGCGCTGCCGCCTGGGAACCGTCCTCGCCGATCGATTTTCACACCTTCATCCTGTCGCTCGGCAGCTCGGCGCTGCTTCATCTCGGCGAGCTGGACGGCCCCGACGGCACCGCCGGCAAGCCGGAGCTGGCGCTGGCCAAGCACACCATCGACGTCATCGCCATGCTGCAAGCGAAGACCAAGGGCAACCTGACGCCGCCCGAAGCGAACCTGGTCGAGAGCTTGCTCTACGACCTTCGTCTTCGCTACTTCGAGAAGAGCAAGACGCCCGGGTGAACAGCGGTTCTTCGGCGCCGAATCCTCGTCGCGAGAAGTGTGACTGACGCCGCTGTTCTGGCCTGTCTGCGGGTGATGGTCGACACGAAGCAGGGCCAATTTTCACCCTTTCGTCGCCGCTCGATGAAGGCGCGCCCGCATCGTGTCGATGGGTCCTGCAGGAGGTACTCATGTCCATCAACAGCGTCTCGTCGATCTCGACCGTGCTCGACATCCAGTCCGTCACCACCCCCAGCTCATCGCCTGCGTCGGCCACCGACGCGAGCGCGGCCACCAGCGGCGTCACCGTCGACATCTCGAAGCCCGGGCAACTCATGAGCGAGCTGACGGCGCTGGCGCAGAGCGATCCCACGAAGTTCAAGAGCGTCACCGCCGACATCGCCAAGCAGTTGCAGGACGCGGCGTCCTCCCAGGGTGGATCGTCGGCGAGCTTCCTCGACAAGCTGGCCGGCAAGTTCAGCGCGGCCTCGCAGAGCGGCAGCGCGGCCGATCTGGCGCCGTCGGGGAAGGCGCACGGTCATCATCACGGCGGCGGTGGCCATCATCGGGTCCACGCGAGCGCGAGCGCGAGCGACGGCAGCACGGCGGCGCCGGGCACCGGTCCGAACGACTCCGTCGCCCAGCTCGTGCAGGGCATCATCTCGTCGGCGCTCGGCACGAGCGCGGCCGCGACCTCGTCGTCCACCTGAGACGAGGGGTTGCCGCGAGGGGGGCGCCTCACTCGGTGCAGGGAATGACCTTGAACTCGACGCGCCGGTCGAGCGCGTCCCGTTCGTCATCGGTGCCGGTGCCCACAAGGTTCTCGCGATAGCCGACACCCGCGACCTTCGACTTGCGCCCGGTGCCCGGGACATCGCGCTCGATTCGCTCGCGGACGGCGGTGGCGCGCGCCAGCGACAGGCGGTCGTTCATCTGCTCGGACCCGCTGCGGCTGGTGTGGCCGACGATCTCGAGGCAAGCGTTCGCGGTCTGCGCGGCGCGGGCAATCTGGCGCAGCCACATCGGGTAGAGCGCGCTGACCTTGGGATCGGGCCAGAACTCCGTGCCCCCGGGGCGAAACAACAGCTTCACGGCCAGGTTGTTCGTCGCCAGCCCGAGCGCCGCGATCTTGGCGAACGCGTCTTCGGCTTCCTTCATCTTGCCGAGGCGCACGTTGGTCAGATAGATGCCGTTGAACGTGCGCAGTTGTTGCCCGTCCTTGCGCTGAACGGCCGCCGTGTAAAGCCGCAGCGCCTCGTCCCACTTCTCGGCGTTGTACGCCGTCAGCGCGTCGGCCAGCAGGGCCGAAGTTGGCACCTGGTCGATGTACAACGGATCGGCCGGCTGGCCGCGCGGCGTCTCCGCGGTCTTCAGATAGCCGTCGACCGACCGATCGCGGACCAGCGATGGGCTGTCACCGTAGAACTTCGTCGGCGACAGGTCCATGTTCGGCTCATGGAACGGCGCAATTCCCTGCGCGATGACGATGCCGTTCTGGCGGTCGGACAGCGCCACGCTCAGCCGAAAATGATCCGGTTGCGGCAGCACCGTCAGCGTTCCGGAGACGAGCCAGCGCGTCTCGGCGGCTCCCGCGCTGCCGAAGGGAACCAGCTTCAGCATCTTGTCGGTGGCGAGCAGCGACCGCGTCAGCTCGACCTCCGCGCGCTGGCTCGCGTGTGTCTGCTGTCCGGTGCGCCCGTCGAGCATCGGATCGATCGACGTGGTTTGCGTGGCAAAGGCGTTGGGCCCGAGCTGATGCAACAGATCGTCGGTCACGTGCTGGGCCGCGTGCGCCAGATCCTGTTCGGCCGACGGCGTCGCTGGCGCCGGATAGCACGCGCCGAGCGCCGCCAACGCCACGATCCCGGCCACCAGGAAACTCTCGTTGTGGTCTTCCGTCCGCATGGTGCGCTTATTGGTGCTTCTCGCACAGGCGAGCGTACGTGGACGCCTCCTGTGGCGTCAAAGTTTCTCCCAGGCTCAGGCGCGCCAGCAGGTCAGCGCACACGGCCGGCGCCGCGGCGGATGCTCCCGGCGCGGCGGGCGAGCTCCGGTCGCGCGGCTTGCCCGGACCGGCGTGGTGTCGGTCCCCGGGTACGGGCGGTGCTGGCGGCGGCGTCGAGATCGGGGGCGGTTGCCGCTCCGGCGGGGCCGGGGCGGCCGGGGCAGCCCGTGGAGGAGGCGGCGGCGACGGCGCCGGGGCGGGCGCAGCCGCCGCGACCGAGACCGTGGCGGTGCGCTGCCGCGGAGTGCGCGTGCCGAGCCAATACGCGGCGCCCGCCGCCAGGATCGCCCCGGCGCCCACCAGGGCGATGACCGGCGACCTCGTCCGCTGGCGCGGTGGCGCCTCGACCGAGACTGGAACAAACGCCTGCGTTCGAGCCGTCGCCGCCCCATCGGCCGCCGCGACGTCGGACAGCGGGGAGGTCTGCGCCGACGCAATCGCACGCTGACCCGGCAGCGACGCCGCCGGAGTCGGCGCGGGCGCGGCGTCCTCCGCCGCCGTGGTAACCGCCGTCGCGCCCGCGTGAATGAGCTGGGCGATGCGCGCGGGCACGTCGGCGCTGCTCGGCGAGCCGAACGGCCCGAGAGCGGCGGCCAGCGCGGCCACGTCCTGAAACCGCAGCGCCGGGTCCTTCTGCAAGCAGCGGATCACGACCGCGTCCAGCGCCGGTGGAATCTCCGCCCGCAGCGCTCGCGGCGGCGCCGGATCGTTGAACAGGATCGCCACGAACAGTGACTGGACCGACTCGACCGGAAACGGCATCGTCTGCGTCAGCAACTCGTAGAGCACCGCGCCCAGTGACCAGATGTCCGACCGTACGTCCACCGCGCGCGCCGAGCGCACTTGCTCGGGCGCCATGTAAGGGGGCGATCCGATCATCGCGGCCGCCTGGGTCAGCCCCGGGTTGTCGGGAGGGCTCTGCACCTTGGAGATGCCGAAGTCCAGCACCTTGACGATCTGTCGCCCGCCCGGATAGCGCGCTAGGAACAGGTTCGCGGGCTTGAGATCCCGATGCACGATACCCAGCGTGTGCGCCTCGGCCACTGCCTCGGCGCCCTGCAGCAGCAGGTCCACCGCCTCGGCGATCGGCAGCGGTCCGCGGCGACGCAACACCTGTTCGAGGTCCTCGCCGTCGAGATACTCCATCACCATGTAGGGCGCCCCCGAGGGCAACTCGCCCACGTCGAGCACGCGCGCCACGTGCACGCTCTGGATGCGCGCCGCCGCCTGCGCCTCTCGCGTGAAACGCGCGACCACCTGGGTGTTCCCGAGCAGCTCCGCGCGCAGAAACTTCAAGGCCACCCGCTGGTGCAGCTGCACGTGCGTGGCCTCCACCACCGTACCCATCCCCCCCTGTCCCAGCACCCGACCGAGGCGGTACTTCCCGGCCACGACCTCGCCCTCCGAAACGGGCGCTGCCTCTGTGATCATCTCGCCCATCATCACGCGCAGAAACAGCCCCCACTCTACCAGCCCGTGGCGAAAGTCGCTCCAGGTCTCCCGGCCGGCTGTGGGCCCCGGCGGGCGGCGGCTCGGCGAGTCGTGCGCGTCGGCATATGATGGACCCATGGGCATATCGGGGTGGGTTGGTCCGTCGCGTTCATCGTTGCTGGCGAGCGTGCCGCCTGCGCCGCGTGTGCCTGGGCCTCGGGCGCGCGCGTTGGTGTTTGGCTACGGGGGCGCCAGGGCGGTCACCCTCCTGGTGGGGCTCATCTTCACCGCGATCGGGGTGCTGTTTTCGGTCATCTTCGCGGGGGACATTCCGAGCGACGTGGCCATCCTGACAACGGGTCGCCCAGCCGAGGGGCGCGTCGTATCGGCCGTTGTCGACACCTCGACCGCGGTGAACGGCAGGCATCCCATCGTCATCCGGTTCGAGTACACCGTGGCTGGGAAGCGCTTCCGGGCGGAGTCCAGCACCATTGACGCCTCGGCGCTTGCGCTCGCGCCAGCGGAGGCTGTGCCCATCGAGGTGGCGTCGATCCGGCCGACGTGGGCGCGCATGGCGGGGACGACCAGGTCGTGGGCCGGATATTTCGGCGCCTTCGTCTTCGTGTTCCCCGTCGTCGGCGTCGTCGTGATGGCGGCGGCCATGCGTGGTCGTCGGCGCGCGGTCCGGGCCTTCGTCCACGGCCGCCCCACCATGGCGAAGGTCGTGTTCGCCGGCTGGGACGAACACTACTCCATCAATGGCCGCAACCCATTCAAGCTCGCATGGGAGTTCCGCGCCGCCGACGGCGCCGTCTACCGCGGATCGCTGAGCTCGATGAACAGCACGGACCTCGAGCCGTTCGCCAAGGACGGCGAGGTCGTCGTTCTGTACCTCCCCAACTTCCCCCAGATCAATACGCTCTTCGTTGCGGGAACCGGGGAAGCCGTCTGAATCCATTGGCCTGCCGGGGAGCCAAGCGCGACATCCTGGGAAAAGATCAAACACTTGGCCGTCGGGCGGTGTGTAATGGTGATGATTCCCATCTCGGACGACGCACCCCGGGCCATGGACCACCTTTCGCGACATGCGGCTTGGACCCACAGGCTCGCGAGGAGTCTGGTCTCCGACGAGACGCTGGCGGCGGACATCGCGCAGGATGCGTGGGTCTCGGCCTTGCGGCGACCACCCGACACGAGCGCGCCGCTGCGCCCGTGGTTTCGCCGGGTGGTGCGCCACCAGCTCTTCAACCGTTCGCGCGAGGCCCAGCGCCGCACGACGCGAGAGCGGTTTGCGGGTATGCCCGACGGCGCCCGCTCCCCCGAGGACATGCTCGGACGCACCGAGACCCAGAGGATCTTGGTGGAGGTGGTGACCGCGCTCAGGGAGCCCTACCGGCAGATCGTATTGCTGCGCTACTTCGACGACCTGTCGTCCACCGAGATCTCCCGGAAGCTGAACGTTCCTGCGGCCACGGTTCGCGGTCGCTTGAAGACGGCGCTCGAGGAAGTGCGGTCGCGACTCGACGCGCGTTGCCGCGGTCGCGAGGAATGGCTGGAGGCGATCGGCGAGCTGCTCGACGGCGTCGCCGGATCGGGCGGAGGTTCGTCGTCGTCGGATGGGACGGACCGGTCCCAACACGGCTCGCGATCGAGGGTCGATTCGGCCTCCAGACTCGGGCCCCCGGTGTCTCCTCGGTTCGTGGTCACCGCCGCGATCGTCACGATCGTTACGGTCGGGTCGGGCGCGGGGTGGATCGCGAGCACCCGGGCCAGGCGGCAGCGCGACGTTGCCGCCGCCGCCGGACGGGCCACGGACGACAGCGACCAAGTCGCAGAAGGAGCGCCCGCGCCAGTCGCCAACGACGGATGGTCAGTCCCGGCACGGCTCGACGGTCGAGCGACTTCTCCCGGCGCTGGGATCGCCCCGCGGCAACCGGCGAGCGAATTCCCGGCGCCTCCGGCCGGCGCCTTGGGTAACACGAAGCCGCCAGTCTTGAACCGCGCAACCCGCCTGGCAGGGACGGTTCAACTGGAGGGCTTGGTGCGCGGGGCCGACCCGCTCCTCGACAGCGCCGTTGGCCCGGGGGGTGGCCTCGCCAACGTCGTCGTCAGGATCGTGAAGGGCCTGACGGCGCGTTATCCGGTTCCACCCGAACGAGTCCGGGTGCGCCTATCATCGGGTTGGTTCGCTCCCCAGATCCGGGTTGGGTGGTACGGGCAACCGATCGAGCTTACGAATCTCGATCCGTCGAGCCACGACGTGAGCGCGATCATAGGATCGACCGTGGTGTTCCAGCGGGTCCTGTCCCCGGGGTCGAGCGTGGTGATGGCCGCACCAGCCGCCGCCGAAGTGGTTCGAATTTCCCTCGACGGCGTCCAGGACCCCATCGGCTACGTAGCGCTGACGGACAATCCTTACGAAGCGGTGACGAACACGAATGGCCGCTTCGTGTTCCGTGGCCTGCCGGCCGGGCGTTACACGGTCATGGCATGGCACGAGCGGTTCGGCTCCTTGACGGCCGACGCGAACGTAGACGCCGGCGAATCACCGGGCATGAGCTTCGTGTTCCACGGTGATTCCGCGAGTAGCAACGCCGCTGTCGCGGCGCTGCCCGTTGGTGCGTGCAAGATCGCGACGCGCGGGGAGGATCCGGTCGCGAAGGCCTGCATGACCGGCGGCCGGCCGGCCGCGAAGCGGGAGATGAAACGGCTCGTCTGGGAAAGTAAATCGAGGGGGATCAAGTTCAAGTGCGAGGGTTGCCACAAGGATCTCGACGGCTATGAGCTCACCACCAGCGCGCGAGCGGACTTCTCGAGGATGCTGCGGATAAGCAAGCTGTGAGGAATATCTTGCTCAGAACGTCAGAGCGAGGCCTGCCGTGAGCATGACCTGCGTGCCCGGCGAGGCGAGGTGGACGGTGAGCGGCGGCTGGCTTCCGTCGTTCGCGGTCACGGTGCCGGTGACGCTGATCGGATGGTGGAGGTAGCTCAGCTCCGTGAACAGCCCGAAGTGCCCGAGAAAGATGGCGCCACCGGCCCCAAGGCCGAAGTAGATCTGCCGGTGTTGCTCGATCTGCGTGGAGAAGGCGCGATGGGCGGGGAGGGCGAGCTCCGCCCGGCCGACGCCGAACGGCAACATGGCGTAGCCGTCGACGCGATCCAGTCCGACGTGAGGAGCGGGGCGGAACCCGTGGGTGAGCCGGACCTCGAGGCCGAGATCCTCGGTGGCGTTGATTCCGCCGAGCCCCTCGACGGCCGCGCGATCCGGGAACGCGACGCCGGCGGTGGCGGCCACCGACACGCCGCGCCCGACGCCGACGCCGAGGCGCGCCGTCAATCCCAGGACCGCGGTCGCGCTGGCGTCCGCCGTGGCCGAGGTCGCCCCGAGGCCCATGCCCAGCTCGAGCCGGAGGCGCCAGCGCGGCGGGGGCGGGGGCGGCGACGGCGACGGCGGCAAGGAGGCGTCGGTGGGCGCGGATGCCTGTCCCGGCGGTGCCGCGGTCTCGGCCGCGACCGGCCCGGCGCCGGCCAAGAGCCCCAGCAGCGCCGCGCAGCCGAGACCGCCCCGCACAGGCCGTTTCAAGGCGCGTCACCGCAGGGGGTGATCTCAGGCAAGACGAGTGACGTGGGCGTCGACACGACCAGGGACGAGCCGGTCTCGTAGATGCGCTCACGCAGGCGTTCGAGGTAGATGCCATGAGGATCGAGGTCGTCGGTGAAGCCTGGCTCGACCGATTGCAGGTCGACGTCGATCTCGCCGACCTGTTGCCAGGACAGCAAGGTGTCGGGCTGGCCGTCCACGTGAACCACGACGGCGTCGCAGTCCGGGCCGGGCCCGCCGGGTCCCTGCGCGATCCCGGCGTCCGTCCCGGTGATCCGGAGCCAGTTGCGGCTGAGGGGAACCAGCTTGCCCGCGTCCAGCCGCCAGCAGGCCACCGGATCGAAGGGGACGCCGATCAGCGCGGCAGCGGGGTCGGACGCGAGGGCAGCGCAATCGAGGGGCGCGCGCGCGCGATGAAGCCGGGCCGTGACCGGGCTCAAGGTCGCGTTGGCGAGATACACCGACGTTCGATAGGCGCCGAGATCCACCCGCGAGGTCGCCAGGCAGGCGGCGGCGCCGAGGATCACGGCGGCGGCGTTTCGCGGCGGCCGGGCGGCGCGCGCGCGCCACGACGCCGACGGTGACGGCGTCGATGTCCGCGCGGTGTCCACCCGCCACGCGACCGGCAGGATCAGCAACGCCATCAGGTCGGTGGGATCGGACCAGACCTTCGAGGCGATGCCCAGCGCGCCGGCCGCGGCCTCCGCGAGCCGCGCTGCCGGGGGCCAGAGCTTCGTCGCGCCGAACAGGGTGGCCACCAGACAGAAGCAGGCGGCGCGCGCCGCGGATCGCCGGGCGCGGGCGATCGTCGACACGACGACGGGCGCGACCATCAGGCCGGCGAAGTCGCTCAGCTTGCCGGTCAGCCAACCGGGGAGCAGCCCCGCGCCCTTGAGGACGTGATCGTTGACGATCAGCAGCGCGAGCGCGACCCACCAGACGAATCGCGATCGCGACAGCGCTGTCGCGATCGACCTGGCGCGGGGAGGCTGCCTCGGTGGATAGGTGGCGCCGAGCATTCTGGTACAGCTGGGTCAGCAAGGACCGCGCCCGGCGGGTCGCGGGCCCGCCGAACGCGAGCCCGTGACGCGCGTACTACGCGACGAGCGGGCGGTTGAGCTCGGTTTGCCAGGTGCCGGGATCGGGGTTCATCGAAGGGTCGGTGATGTACTGCTCCCAGAGCCACCCCGCCGGGCGGCGACCCTGCGCGGCGACCCACGCGTCGAGCTCGGGCCAGGCGGCGGGCAGGCCTTCGTACGGGCCCCGGTAGATTGTGCGCGCGATCGTGGCCGCGGGCAGCGCGCCGTTCGTCACGCGGCCGGTGGGGGTCACAGGCTTCGGGATCGGCACGCCGATCTCGAAGTCGAAGATGCCCGGGTCCATCTTGAAGTGGTGCGTTAGCCAGCGGCCCGACGGCGTGATGCCCTGGGCGGCGAGGGTGGACATCAGCTCGCCGACGCCCGGTCCCATCACCGTCCGAATTTCATGGCGCGGAATGGTCAAGCGGATCACGGCGAGCGGCTGCGCCGCGGTCTGCAGAATGCGAGGCGGATCAATCATGACGTTCTCCTGTTGGGGTCGATGGGGCATGGGCGATGTCGATGTCCGAGGCACTAAGTGCACCGCCGTCGAAATAGCATCACGTTCGGCCGACGATCCGCGCCGGCCGCTTCGTTGCTCCTCCTCACCATACCTACGGGTATGCCTCGTCGTCGCGCCTCGCGTCCGGCGCGGCTTGTCGGCCTCGGCGTTGACGCTATTTCGACGGCGGTGCACTAGGCGCGCAGCGAGACCAGCACCTCGGCCAGCTTGTCGTAGCCGGAGGTCACGCCTTCGGCCATGGGCGACGCGATGACGGCATCGCGGGTCGCGCGCGATTCGTAGAGCACGGTCATGGTGAGCGTGGTGGTGGTGCCGTGCTCGACGAGCACGACGGTGCCTTGCGCTTCACCCGAGTACCACGCCTGATCGAACTTCTCGGTGTTCACGATTCGTTCGGGCGCGACGATCTCCTTGTAGACGCCGCCCATTCCCATCTCTACCCCATCGGGGCCGCGCCACACGTAGCGGTAGGCGCCGCCGACGCGCAGATCGATCTCGCACACGGCGAGCGACCAGCCCTTGTGCACGCCGAGCCAGCGTTTGACGAGCTCCGGGCGCGTCATCGCCTCCCACACGAGGGCCCGCGGCGCCTCGAAGGCGCGAGTCATCGCGATCTCGCGATCGCTCGGTGTCGTGACCTTCAGTGTTCCCCGATGGATCATGGTCGTCTTCTCCTGCGGTGGGCACGCCCGCGCGTCGTCGTGCTCGCGGTGGTGGGCGTGCGTGTGGTGGCGTGCCTCGCGGCGGCCTCGGTGTCGTCGCGCTTGCCTTCTTGCTTGGGGGCGCCCGCTCTGGTTTGGGCCTTCAGCTCCTCCAGCACCGCGTCGAGGCCCTGATAGTTGCTCTCCCAGTAGTCGCGGTAGCGTTGGAGCCACGCGGTGGCAGCCGCGAGAGGCCGGGCCTCGAGGCGGCTCGGCCGGCGCTGAGCGTCGCGGCCGCGCGAGATCAGGCCGGCGCGCTCGAGCACGCGGAGGTGCTTCGAGACGGCCGGCTGGCTCATCGCGAAGGGCGCGGCGAGGTCCGCCACCGAGGCCTCGCCCGTGGCCAGGCGGGCCAGGATCGCCCGACGGGTGGGATCCGCGAGGGCGGCGAAGGTCGCGTTCAGCGCGTCTTCGTTCGTCGACGGCGCCGACAGGGTCAATGTCTATAACCTCGGAGTTGCATAACCAAGTAGTAATATATGTGCCCGCGCCCGTCAAGCGCGAAATCGCCGCGGGCCGAGTCGGACGCGCCAGGGGTGCTCGGACGCGCGAGAGGAAGACCCGCGCTATTCCCCGCCGGGGATGACACGGAAGCCCTCGCGGGCGGCGGCGCGGCCCAGTTGGGCGTCAAGGGTCACGAAGGTGCGACCGGCCGGCCGGCCACCTGCCCACTCCAGGGCTGCCCCGAGTTGCATCGCATCGGCGGCGCGCAGCGAATGGAGCCGCAACAGGCGGCGCGCCTGAGACTTGACCGTCTCGATGTTCACGACGAGGTGGCTGGCCTCGACCAGCTCGTCGACTCTCGCCTCGGCGGTGTTCGCGTCGCGTTCCGCCAGGAGGCCTTCGCGGACCAGTCGCCTGAGGCCCGACGTGAGCTCCACCGGCGTCAGCGACCACAACGCGAGCTCTGGATCGTCGGACAGCCAACGGTCGACCTGCGGCGACGCGACTTGAGCCACGATGAGCGGCACGATCGCCGAGCTGTCCCAGAACCTCATGTCGCGCGCGCCGGACTATCGACCGTCTCGGCGCTCGTCGAGGAGGGCACCAACGAGGTCCGCCGCGACTGCGGGCCGCCGGACCAGCCAGCCACGGGGGAGCTTCCCGGCGCCACGCCGGACGACTCCGCGCCGTTCGAGATCGTCGAGCCAGCCGGAATCGTCCGCTCCGGTCGAGGCAAGATCCCCGGCGGGCTCGATGCGGGCGATCACCTGATCGCGGTCGCTCACCAACACCGTCTCTCCGCGCCGGACGAGCCGCAGATAGTGGCTGAGGCGATTCTTCAGCACGGAAACCTTGACCACCGACATGACCTTAATATAGCCGTGTAACATAGCTATCACAAGGCCTGGTTGGGTCACCTCGACGCCGGTGCGATGTCCAGAAGTAGACACGATGATGTCCAAATTCATGGTCAAAGGGACTGGCATGCGACCCGCTCGACCTCGCGCATGACCGCCGCCGCGTCCACCCGCCGACGGAAGCGCACCACGGGCAGGCCGGGGGGTAGCTCGCCGTCGGCGCAAGCCCGATCCTGGTCCACGCAGAGAACGAATGCTCCCAGATGAGCGCGGCGCAGCCGCTCGAGCTTCGCGGTCAGGTACGCGGGTGTCCAGAAGCCGACGATTTCCACCAGCACGCGCCGGTCCCGGTGGATTCGATGTCGCAGGAGAAAGTCCGGGAAGATCAGGGTCGCGCCCGCGCGCAGCGGCTCGGGCTCGCGAATGAGGTCCCAGTCGGGCGCCAGCCGCTGCACGTCGCGCGCGAAGCGCTCCTCCAGCTTGCTGTCGAAGGGCTTGGGCGGCTTGGCCGGGAAGATCGGATCGCCGCTCTGCAAGAAGACGTCGGCGGATCGCCCCCACACGAGGCAGGTTGCGCGGAGTCGAAAGCGCGCGCACCACGCCAGGTGGGGAAGGATCTCGGCCAGCGCTCGTCCGTAGATCAGCGTGTGTCGAAACAGCGAGAACGGACCGGAGATGTGCAGCATCGGCACGCCGGGCGATGGTCCGCCTCCCTGGTCGTTGGGCCGGGCTTGCTCGGTCACCACGCACAACAGCCCCCGCAGCTTGGCCAGGCGCACGATGGGCCGAACGCCCCCTTCAACGCACAGCTCGACCGCGGAGGCACGCATCAAGACCGCCTGAGCGATCGCGAGGTTCGTGCGCAGCGCGATCTCGCCCGCCGAAGGCATCGGTCGAGGGCTGCGCACCAGGCGCTCGCCGGGAAGATCGCCAAACAGCTGTTCGGTCAGCTCCGCTTCGGCGAGCCCGAGTTGCTGCGCGACCGCTGCGACCATCGCGGCCCGTGGCGACTCACAGGCGGCCGCCAGCGCGAAGGCGCGCGCGCGCAGCTCGGTCGGACGCAGTCCCGCCACCCGGGCGACGCCCTCGCGCCGCCACAGCTTGAGGAGCAACCGCGTGGCGGCACGACGCTTGAAATGGGGAGCCTCGCAAGGCAGCGGCTCGGCCAGGCGTAAGCAGAGCTCTCGGCGGCGGCGACCCTCGAACCGCGCCATCTCGGCGAGCAACACCCGCAGCCAGGGTTCGTCCTGCGGCCCAAGGAAGTCGAAGTACGCGCCCTTGTCGAGCAGCCTAAGCGGCAGATCGGTCTCGAGGAGCAAGTCCTCCTCCTCTCCTGGCCGCCTGCCTGACCTCGCTCGAATGCTGGACGACCAGCTCGTACACCAGCGCGCGCTTACCGTCTGCCGGACGAAGGAGCCGGCCGATGCGCTGCACATGCTCGCGCTCGCCCATGCGCCCGGCGACCACGACGCCGACGTCCGCGTCCGGCACGTCGAGGCCCTCGTTCAGCACCTGGGCCGACACCAGCGCTCGCAGCGCGCCGGTGCGGAATCCGGCCAGCGCGGCCTCACGCTCGAGGCGCCCGATGTCAGCGGTGAGCGGCGTGATGAGATGCTCCCGCGCGATCGCGTAGGCCGTCTCGTTGTGAGCCACGAACACGAGCGTGCGTTGTGCCCGGTGTTTGTCGAGCAGCATGGCAAGGGTCCGTCGCTTGCTCGTGGGGAACGCCAGCAACCGCCCCGACCGCCGCCACGCCGCGATCGCCCGTCTCCCATCATCAGTCCTGGCGGCGTGGTGAACAAAATCTTCCCACGAGCAGCCGAGGTGATTGCCCTGGAACCTCTCGAACGCCGCGCGGTACACGGCCCTCAGCGCCTCGTATTCTCGTCGCTCCTCTGAATCCAGGGTCAGCCGCAGCGTGATTCGCGTGAGCGGCGCCAGATAGCTGCCCACGAGATCGGCGATGGCGAGCTCGAACACGACCGGTCCAAGCAACGTCACGCGCCGCGCGGCGCTGGCCTCCGGTGCCGATGGCGTCGCCGTGAGACCGAGACGCAGAGGCGCGATGGACATCTCCAGCGCCTCGTCGCCCGCGCCGCCTCCGAGGTGGTGCACCTCGTCCGCGATGAGCAAGCCGAACCGGTCACCGAGGACCGCCATGTGGCGACAGGCGCTGGCGAAGGTCGCCACGGTGATCGGCGCCAGCTCTCGCGCGCCGTCGCCAAAACAGCCTATCGGGCCGTCATAGACCTCCGCGAGCGCGGACGTCCATTGCGCCAGCATCGCGCGCGTTGGCACCAAGCACAGGCACGGCGTCCGGGTGGCGGCCATCGCGGCAAGCGCCACACGGGTCTTCCCGCTGCCGGTGGGCAGGACCACCACGCCACGCCGGCCCGACGAGCGCCAGGCCGCGAGCGCCGCCTCCTGATAGGGGCGCAGGGCGATCGGACGGAATCCGGCCGGTGGAGCGAGGCGCGGTCGGGGCCTGTCTGTGAGCCGGACACCTCGACGGCGCAGCGCCGACGCCAGCGAGTAGGCACGCCACGCCGGGGCGCGAAACGCTCCAACGCGCGAATCCCAAAGGACGTCGGACAGTTCCCTGGCGTGGACCCCCGCGGGCAGGTCCTCGAGCAGCAGCGTTCCCCGATCGAAGACGATCCTCACGCGCTCGGCCAATGCGAACCGCGTGCCGGTGCCGCGTACGCAGGTGGCCGCCGGGAAAACGCCCATCGGCGCGGACGGCGGTCGAGGCGCTCATCAAGCGGAAGCCCAATTCTCGAGGCGTAGTCCGGCTATTCGTTTGAACTCGCGTTCATTGTTCGACACGAGGATCAGCTTACGGGCCACGGCCTGCGCAGCGATCAAGGTGTCGAGCGGGGATATGGGCGTGCCCGAATGCTCCAGCTTGGCTCGGACCATCGCGTAGGCCTGCGCATCATGCGAGGTGAACTCGAGGACGGCCAGCGGCCGCAGAAAATGATCGAGGAGGCGTGTGGTCTTTCCCGCGGACGTGCTCTTCGCCGCTCCTGTCCGGAGCTCGGCTTCCGTAATCACGCTGAGGCCGACATCGATCGGGCGTTCCGCAAGCAAACGCGTCAGCACAGCTTGGTTTTGCCTGAGCGCGTAAATGCAAATATTCGTGTCGAGCAAGAACCTCATCCAAGCGTCTCGCGTCGGTCCGGCGTCCCTTGTGGAGCCCTCTCGAAGCTATCCGGTATGCCGGCGAACGAGAGCACATAGCCGTCGGGCCATCCGTCGGGCTCTAGAATCACGGCCGAGCCTTCGTGGCGAATGAGCACGGTATCGCCGGCGAACCGAAACTCCTTGGGGAGGCGCACGGCCTGGCTCCGGCCCGTCTGGAAGAGCTTGGCGCGCTTGATCGACATGGTACATACCATGATATGTACCAGACCAAAGGAGGTCAAGCCTCGATGCGCCGTACCGCGGGAAGTTGTGCGATCGTCCTTGGTCATGCGTGAGCTGCGCTCCCTTCGGCCGAACACTCTCGACCGACAAGGGAGAGCCTTCCATGAACCATTTGTTTCGCTCGATGCATTTCCAGGCAGCCTGCCTCCTCGCGGCCGGCTTCCTCGTGAGCTCGGCCGCCTGCGGCCGCAACTCCGGAGCCGGCCTCGGCTCGGGGGGCACGCCCGGCCCGGGGGGGACGGGGGTTGCGACTGGGGGCGCCTCCGGCTCGGGCGGCGGCGACGGGACGACCGGCTCCGGAGGTCGAACGAGCTCCGGCTCTGGCGGCGCGACAGCGCCTGGCGGCAACGGGAACGGCGGAGCCACGGTCAACCCGACGGGCTCGGGAGGCGGAGGGGCGGGAGTGGCAGGAGTGACAGGAGTACGAGGAACAGGAGGAGCGGGAGGAGCGGGCAGCCCCGGCTCGACTCCCTTCCCCGCCGCGTGCGTCACCCCCGCCGTCACGGGAAGCGCGACGCGGCCCCTCTTGACCGACGCCTCGGCCGAATGCTTCACCATCAAGAAGTATCTGGCGCAGGCGGGCCCCATCGGCGCCGTCGTGACCGACAACTGGGATCCCTCGGCCGGTCTGCCCGCCGCCGCCACCTTGACCCCGACCTTCACCGTGGCCGCCGACGGCAGCGGAACCCACACCACCGTGCAGGCCGCGGTCACCGCCGCCAAAGCTACCGGCGGGACCGCTCGCGCCTATATCCTCGTCACCCCCGGCACCTACCGCGAGCTCGTCTGCGTCGACGGGAACGTGCCCATGACCATCTACGGCGCTGGAGACGACCCCACGCGGGTCACCATCGCCTTCGACAACTACAATGGCAAGACCGTCGATCCGCTCAGGACCAATGCGTGCAACATCCCCACCACGGCCACCTACGGGACCAGCGGCAGCAGCACCTTCTTCGTCAAGTCGGCCGGCTTCCAGGCCATGAACCTCACCATCGCCAACGACTTCGACGAGGGCGCCCTGACCGCGAACATCCAGGCGGTCGCGCTCACCACGCAGGGTGACCAGGACGTGTTCCAGAACGTGCGAGTGCTCGGCAACCAGGACACCCTTCAGGTCAAGTCCGCCTCGGTCGCCACGATCGCGCGCGTCTACTTCAAAGACAGCACCATCGCCGGCGATACGGATTTCATCTTCGGACGCGCGGCTGCCGTCTTCGACGGCTGCACCATCAACTACGTGGCCGGGCGGAAGACGAACAGCACCTATATCGCGCCCAGCACCGAGACCCTGCACCCCTACGGCTTCCTCATCATCGACAGCATGTTGACCGCCGATCCGGGAATCACGGGGACCACCTACCTCGGACGCGCCTGGGACGACAGCTCCGGCACGATGCCGAACGGACAAGGCGTGATCCGCAACAGCCAGATCGGCGCCCAGATCGTCGTCGCTGCTCCCTGGGCCCCCGCCGCCACCTCGAACCGGGCCTTCAGCGCCAGCGGCAACCGCCTGTACGAGTACCAGAACACAGGACCCGGCGCCGCGCCTCCGTAGGTGGTGGCGGCGTCGGACTGCGCGCCAACGCGACTACTTGGTCGAACTGGCGGTGTGGCGGCAGGGGCGATCGACGGGGAGGTTGTAGATGATCGTCTCGTCGGGACCTGACGAGAAGCGGCGTTCTTCGACCAGGTCCGAGCGATCGATCGAGCCCTGGAAGCGCACGGTCGGATCGAAATCGGGGTCGAAGGCCGTGAACGTTCGAATTCGCGGGTCCACGTACAAGACCGGTCCAGCGAAACCGCTGGCCCGAGCGCGGTCCACCCGGGCGCAGTAGTCGTAAGCGCCGGTGTCGGCCAGGCGCAGCCCTTCGAGGATGGCCTGTTCGCTGCGATGGATTCGCGGTGGAAAGGGCGCGCCCGCATCGGTGACGGCCCAGACTTGGCTGGCGATCGACTGCGGGAGCGCGTTGGTGAGACAACCTGCCCGGCAGCGCGTTTCCAGGTAGGCTGCCGCTTCGTTGAGCGCGCGGCTGTTGCTGACGGTGCGTTTGCCGGCGGCCCCGACGAGCGCGATCGCGGCCAGCACGGTTACACCAGCCAAGATCCGCCCCTTTCGGGGCCCGAGCGCGGCGCCGAGACGATCGGCGCCACGGGCGATGGCCAGCAGCATCGGCGCCGCGATGCTGAGGTAGTAGGCCGGGTTTTGCTGCGGCACGAACAGCATCCCCAACGGGAGCAGGTAGGCGCCGAGCAGCCACGGGCGGCGCTGCTCCAGCGGATGGCGCTTCAGGATTCCCCCAAGGCCCAACGCCGCCAGCCCGACACCGACGGGCGTGAGGCCGTAGATCCACAGCAACACGGCGAGATGATCGACGGGCTTCGCGACGAACCGCAACAGCGCGAAGCCGGGGTGATGCAGCAACGCCTGCAGAACGCTGCCGTGGTTTTCGTCGAAGGTGCCGAAGAACCGCACGGACGCCCGGTAGCGCCCGTACTCCGTCCCCGGTAGATGCGGGAACATCAAGAGGGGAAGCCCGTCATAAAACGTGTAGAGCCCGTAGGTGCTGGTGACGGCGGCGCCGCCGGCGAGCGCCCGCCGAATGGCCACGACCGCCACCGCTCCAACGGCGACGCCGGCGGCGAGCGCGGTCGCCCCGAGCTTCGCCAGCGGAGTCGCTCGAGCGCTGGTGGCGCGCGCGAGCTCGGTTGGCAGCCCGCTTCCGAGCAGTGCCAACAGCCCGGCTCCGGCGGCGCAGGTGGCGAGCGCCTCGTAGCGGCCCCCGCTGGCCAGCGCCGCCAAGACCGCGGCGAGGACGAGCCTCGCGGCCACGTCGGGACGCACCCGCGCCGCCGTCGCGGCGGCAGCGGCGAGGGCGAGCGCGCTCGCGGCGAGCCCCGCCGCGAGGCTGGCCCCCAGGTTGTTGCGTCCCGACTCACAGGCCAGCAGCGGCGTCAGCGCGACGGCCGCGGCCAGCGCCGCGCGACGCCGCGCGCTCGCGGCGGGCCACACGAACTGCCCCAGCCCGACCACGCCCATCGCCAAGAGCAGGTGGGCGACCAGATAGACGACCTCGTTGGCCACCCTCGCCCCGAACCCGAGCCCATGCGCGGCCACCAGCGCGAAGTAGGTGAGCGGCTGCTCCTCGATCGCCTCGTGGCCCCCGAGCGCGATCGTGCGGGCGTGCTCGAGGTAGCCGAGGTTCATCCACCCGATGTCCCAGCCGTAGCGCAGCAGGTAAAGAAGCCGGGCGGCCAGAACCCCGGCCGCGGTCCTCACATGGGTCGCCCAAGACCATCCGGTGTCAGGCCTCGCTGTCGGGGGCGCCAGCGGGGCGTCGGAGCGGATCGTCATCGGGGCAAGAGTGTACCGGTGGTTCCGCCGAGGCGCCTGGCAGCCCATCGACAAAAGTCTCCCGTCGCCGAGAACGGGTTGTGCGGCGCCGTCTGCTGAGTCGCAGCTCAATCTGGATCTGCCCGATCGAAATCCGAACGAATGAGGCAAGTTCTATCCGGCGACGAGAGTGCCAGTCCAAGCATCGGGAGGCGCAGCTTTGCTGCGCGGCATCGACGTCGAGCGGGGAGGGCCCGCGGGAGGGGCGAAGCCCCTTCCTAGAGCGGCAAAGCCGCTCTAGGGCCGGATCCACAGGAACACCTGCTTTATCCCCGGCGTCACGATGGCGAGCCGGCGCAGGTTCAGGGTTCGGTTCGCGCCGTATTCGAGCACGGTCGCCATGGGCAGCCGGAACGGTGGGAGGCGCAGATCCAACGGACGAAAACCTCCGTCGGGGATGTCTGTGTTCAGCAGGTGACGGCTCTTCTTGATGCAGTTGGTGACGAGCACGTACTTGAACTTCGGAAAGGCGGCCAGGCAGTCCATGACCTTCCGGTTGGACAGGTGTTGAAAGACGTCCTTCACGAGAAGGAGGTCGGCAACCGGGAGGTGTGCGGGATCGGCAGGAGAGGGCGCGAACTCCACCGCCGGCGTGCCGTAGGTCCGCCGGTTGCGCTCGAGCACGTGCGGGACCACGTCGAGGCCCAGGTACTGCGCTGCGCCCCAGTCGATGCCACGCGAGAACTGCCAGTCCCCGCACCCGAGGTCCACCACCGAGCGCACGTAGTTGAAACGCAGGAATGACTCCAGGAAGCGCACATAGGGACGGTTCACGCCAGGCAACGATCCGGGCCCCGAGCCGCCGTTCCATTTGTCGCCGCGATAGATGTCCTCGAAGATCGCCGCAGAGTCGGCGACCGTCGCGTCTGCGTATTCGGCCATACACAATTATTATCACGGAGACCCGCGCGACCAAAATGTGAATTCGCGGCGGCGCTGGCGCCCCCCGGCCGTTGTGGCTTCGTGCATACGACGGTACTCTTTCCGTATGCGCAGGATCACCATCAGCATCGACGAGGACCTGGCACGGCTCGCGGAGGCTGAGGTACGAGCGGGCCGCTCGGCTTCCGTGAGTGCGTGGGTCGCCGACGCGATTCGCGCAAAGGCGCGCGCGCGCGCCGAGCTCGTGGCGGACCTCGAGGAACTGGAACAGCGGGAGCCGACCGCACCGGAGGTCGCAGCAGCCATGGCGCGCGCCCTGGGCCTGCCGCGCGCGGCGGTCGTCCGGGCGCTCAAGCCCGGCACCAGCCGGCCGAGGGGGCGGCGGGCGGCTTGAGGACCGTCGTGCTCGATACCGGAGCTTTCGTTGCGCTAGAGCGCGGCTCGACGCCTGTCCGGGGATACGTGCTGCTCGCGGATCGCGGCCATGTCGAGCTGGCGACCAGCGCGGCAGTCGTGGCTCAGGTCTGGCGGGGCGGGAACCGACAGGCACGCCTTGCGCGTCTCCTCGCGAGCAACCTCGTGACCGAGCTGGCGCTCGACGCCGAGGCGAGCCGCCGCATAGGCGCGCTGGCGGCGGCGGCGCCAGGCGCGCGCGACGTCGTCGACGGCCACGTCGCGACCATAGCCATCGACCGAGACGCGGTGGTCCTCACCAGCGATCCCGAGGACATTGCGCGATGGGGGGTCCTGGCGGCGAGAATCGTCCCCTGCTGACTCAGGTGCCCGCGATGCGACGCTTGAAGTCCGCCACGGTTCGCACGAGCCCTTCGTCGAGGGGGATGGTCGGCGTCCAGTCGAGGATCTGCACCGCGCGAGAGATGTCGGGGCGGCGGCGCACCGGATCGTCCGTCGGCAGCGGCTCGTGGACCAGCGGCGAGCGCGAACCGGTGAGGGCCCGCACCTTCTCCGCCAGCTCGACCATCGTGAACTCGCCCGGGTTGCCGAGGTTCACCGGCGCTTCTTCTGCCGAGGCCATCAGCCGCACGAAGCCCTCCAGCAGATCGTCGACGTAGCAGAACGATCGCGTCTGCGTGCCGTTGCCGAACACGGTGATCGGGGTCCCGCGCAGGGCCTGACAGATGAAGGTGGAGACGACCCGGCCGTCGTTCTCCAGCATCCTCGGGCCGTAGGTATTGAAGATGCGGGCGATGCGCACCGGCACCCCGTACTGGCGGGCGTAGGAGACCGTCAGCGCCTCGGCGCAGCGCTTGCCTTCGTCGTAGCAGGCGCGCGGGCCGATCGGGTTGACGTTGCCCCAGTAGGCTTCGACCTGCGGGTGGGTCAGCGGATCTCCGTAGACCTCGCTGGTGGACGCGATGAGGATCCGCGCCCCGACCTCGCGACACATGTCGAGCATGTTCAAGGTCCCCTGCACGCACGTCCGGATCGTCCGCACGGGGTTCTTCTGATAGTGGATGGGCGACGCGGGGCAGGCGAGGTGATACACCTCGTCGACCTCGAACAGGATGGGATCGCAGACGTCCTGGCGCACCAGCTCGAACCGGTGGCTGTCGAGGAGCGGCTCGATGTTGAGGCGCCTGCCCGTGAAGAAGTTGTCGAGGCAGACCACCTCGTGACCGAGGCCGAGCAGCTTCTCGCAGAGGTGCGAGCCCAGGAAGCCCGCGCCGCCGGTGACCAGAATCCGTTTCCGCATGTTCGATGTCTTTCCGTGTCGAAGGCGAACCAAGGTTCCGGCGCGCTGCTGCCCCCGAGGCCAACTACTATAAGGAGTCACCCTCGCGCCACAAGGGGAGATCTCCAGCTATCGGGTCGATCAGAAGTAGCTCGTGTGCAAGGTCTCCGAGAGCAGGTTGCAGAGTGCGTGGAACGCCGCGCCCGCTGCCAGCGATCCCGTGCGCGCCCGGATCCAGGCAAAGATCAGCGCGGGGAAGAACACCGCCAGCCGCTGCGGGTTGAGGTCGACGAGCACGTGACCGAGGGCGAACAGCACCGACGACGCGAGCAGGGCCATGCCGACCTTGGCGCCCCCCACGCGCACGCCGGGAGGCCAGATGGCTTCCAGCCGCTCCAGCAGATAGCCGCGAAAGAAGACCTCCTCCGGGACCGCGACGATCAACACCTGGTTCGCGGCGAGCAGCAGGAAGCCGGAGGGCAGGTGCAGGTGACCGCCGGTCCAACCGAGCCACCCGCCCCCCGGGCACAGGCGTGACAGCGCCACCGGCAGACCACGCGCGACCGGCGCGCACACCGCCCCGTAAAACCCGAAGAAGGCCCCGATGAACAGGGGAAACACGATCGCGATGGCGACGGCCAGGACCGCGAGGTTGGTCCGAAGCGGTCGCAGCGTCAGCCCGGCCTCTCGAAAATCGAACGGCTTGTCTGACAGCCGACCAGCGATCACGGGCGCGTAATAGAAGAGCACCGCGATGAACGCGTGAAGGTTGTTGTGCAGGAAGGGGACGTCCTTCGAGCTCCAGAACAGGCCCGCCGCCACCGCGGTGGTCGCGGCGAACGTCAGCAGGGGCTCCCGCAACGAAGGGCGCGCCGACCCGGGCGAATCTGCCCCGGCAGCCATGGGTCAGCGTAGCTTGCTGACGGCGACGTTCGCGCGGGTGGCGGCACGTCGCAAGCGATCGACATCGTCGGTTGCGGCAGCCCCCGTGGCGCGTAATGAAGCGAGCAAGGTATCGAGCTGGCGCTCGAGGTCGCTGACGGCCTCGCGGCTGGTTCGCAGGGCCTCCTTCAGTCGCTCGCGTCGCGCCAGCGGGGCGCTGGCCTGAGCTGGCAGCGTCATACGCGATCGCAGCGGGACCTTTCGCCGGAGGCGTGGCGTCACGGTGCGGGACGGCGAGCGCATGCGCCTTGCAAGCATCGGCGACCCACGGATTCTGTCAACTTTCTCGTCCGTCCTCGTCACCGATCCGAGCCCCGACGCCGTCGCCGCCGCTCCCCTCGCCGTCCTCGCGAAGCAACCGGCGGCGTGACGGATCGACGACGACGCCGGCGCCGAGGGCCGTCCGGCCGATGAGCATGGGGAACAGCATGTCGCCTCGGTCCGTCAGCGTGACCCGGATCTTTCGCTCGATGGGACCGAGTCGCAGCAGCGTCTCGATGACGGGGCGCCGTTCGGTACGACCGGACGTGTCCTTGATCTGGACGTAGTCGCGCACCCGCACCCGAACCACCCGCGCCTCCTTGGGACGCTTCGGGCTGCGCGGAATGGTCACCTCGAGGATGGGCCGGTGGTGGAGCCCCGGTCTCGTTCCCACGACTTTCATGCGCGCCACGTGCAACGCCGACGTTCGTGCCCCGGTGTCGATCTTGGCGAGCAGCCGGACTCCCAGGCTCGGCAGAGTCACCGGCTCGACCCACCCGATGCAAAGGGGCGGGCCGGCTTCCGGAGCCGCCGATCGCTCGGCGGATGGCGGAGGGGGTGGCCCGGCCGGCGCGTCTCTTCCCGTCCGCTCGGCTCTGGGCCGCGCCACCCGGCCGAGGAGGAAGAGCTTCGCGCCCCGACGCGTCCCTGATCGCGCCGGCGCCTCGAGCACGATCCCGGCGTGGGGAGCGAGGAGCATCGCGGCGCTTCGAGCCAGGGGCGGCGAGATGGCCGCCAGCGCCTCGCCCTTCGCCACGAACGCGCCGGGCGCCGCCACGACGTCGACGAACCCACCCGCCGGCGCCAGCACCGTGGTGACCTGACGGCAGACCGCAGGCTCGCCTCTGTCGCCAAGCCAGGGCGGCATGGCCGTCCAGGTTCCGAACAAGTGCAGCAGGCGTCCGGCCACGCGGGCCGCGGGCGCGGCGACACCGTCGGCGTTCGCGGTCCCCCGCGGGGCTCCGAAGGGCCGAAGCGGGGGCACGATCAGGTCCAGGTAGATGACCTCCTCCTGGGGGAAGGCGCCGATGGGCAGGCTCTGGCCGCCGGCTTCGCGTCGAGGCGAGTGAACCAAGGCGGTGGCGCCCGACAGCCGCGCCAGCCGGCGGACGCGCGGGTTGTCCAGGTCGCCCTCGATCGTCACGGCGGCGGCTCGGCCCGGATCGGCCTCGGAGATCGTGAGCACCAGGGCGGCTCCGGCGACGAGCTCGGAGAACACCGCGAACGCGTCGCGCGCGGCCCGCGTCCCCGCCGGATCTCCCGGAAGGCGCCACTCCATCGCGCGCTTGACCGGCCGGCCGGCGGCGGCGAATCGCCCCCCGGGTCGCGCAACCGGAACCAGCACGATGCTGCCGCGCACGTCGGCCGGCAGCACCATGTCCTCGAGCGCGGTCACGCATCGCGCGGCCTGAACCTCGAAGCCGCGCATGCCCCCGAGGACCGCGACGCGCGGCCCCGGCGACCGACCGGCGATGACCAGCGCCGGGACCGCGTCCGCGGCGCTGGCGTCCCCACGGCGATCGGGCAGCGGCAACGAAACCGAACAGGCCTCCCCTCCACCGACGGTGGCGCCGCACACGCGCAGGCCGAGCCAGGCCGACTCCGCAGGCATGGCGGCAGGTTACTTCGGGGGCGTGAGCTTGGCGACTTCGGCCTGCAGGCGCGCCAGGATCTCTTTGGGCACGTCGAACAGCCGCACGCCGATGGTCAGGTCCTGCTTCGTCAGGACCTTGCCCTTCCCGGCCACCAGCGTCTGTCCCTTGCCATCGACGATCTCCACGGCGAACGTGGCCCCGAGCGGGACGTCCTTCTTGGTGGGGATCATGAAGCCGCCCGTCCGGGCGTTCGCGAGCGGGTTGCTCGTGAAGTGGTGGACGGTGTCGAGCCCGAGCACGAGGCGCAGGCGCGCGCCGTCGAACTGCAACGGCGACGAGGGTGCCGTGGCCGCCAGCGCGACGGGCGGAGCGCTAGCCGCGACAGGCGCCGGTTCATTCAACTCCACGAGGTCGGCCGGGTCGGCCAGTTCCATCATCATCTCGTCGGTGACCACGGGCATCTGGGCCGCGGTGGCCGGCCGCGAAAAATCGAAGGTCAGCGTGGACACCCGGCCCTCGTCGCTGTTCACGGCGACGATGCGGTCGATCATGCGCTGGTTCTCGACGTCGAGGTCGAGGAATCGCACCCCCATGCCTTCCACGATACCGCGGGTGGACACTCGCACCACCTCGGCCAACCCCTTCAGCAGGACGAAGCCATCGGTCAGCGAAAACTCGAACTCGATGTGGCTTCCGAGCGGGGCGGGCGCTTCGGTCACGATGAACATCCCCGTTCGGCTGATGTTCATCGACTGCGTGTCGACGAAATCCAGCACGCTCTCGTAGCGCAGGCGGACGGGGATGACGAGGCCCGCGCGCTGCGCCGAGCGCCGTTCGGAGCGCGGCGGCCCGGGGGGAACCGGAGGCGGTTTCGGTCGTCCCGGCATCAGTCCTTCGTCGAGGAGGGAGGTTTGCCCGCGGCGGTCGCTTCGCCGGCGGACGGGGCGACGTACTCCGGCGGGTGCTCTTCGGTGCCTCCCCCGAAGAAGAACTCCTCGGCCTTGTCGAGCAGCATGCGCTGTCCCTGCGGGGACGTCAGGTCGATGCGATATTCGTTCACCATCATCTTCGACTGCTCGATCCACATCCGCCATGCGTCCTGCGAGACGTTTTCGTAGATACGTTTGCCAAGCTCGTTGTCGAACGGCTTGTAGATGACGCCGGGCAATTCCTGGCCGAGCTTTACGCACTTAACCATGCGGGGCATTGAACGAACTCCTTTGTCACGGACGAAGAGGGAACCTCGTGGTCGAGGACAGGGCAGGGCTCTCGAGAAGCTGGGCGTCCTTATAGGATATGCGCGTACGCCCGTCGACGCTCGCCTCGTGAAGCAAGCCATGGCAGGTTCTCCGGCATGGTGCCGGCGCCACATGGCCGCCTTCGAGACCGGTTCGCCCCGCCGCGCGGGGTGATCTTCGATCTCGACGGCACGCTGACGGAGCCCCTGCTCGACTTCGAGGCGATCCGGCGCGAGGTCGGGATCGCCTCTGGCGCGCCGATCCTGGAGGCGCTGGAGTCGTTCGACGCGGCCGCGCGCGCGGGCGCGGAGGTCATCCTGCGCCGGCACGAGATGGACGCCATCCGCGCGGCGACGCTGGCGCAGGGGTGTACGGAGATCCTCGAGCTGCTGGCCGGGCGCAAGGTCCCCGTGGCGATCCTGACCCGCAACGTTCGCGAGGCGGTCGACGAGTTCGTGCGCCGGTTCGACGTGCGGGTCGCTGCGATCTTCACCCGCGAAGACGGCCCGCCCAAGCCCGCGGCGGCGGGCGCGCTGGCGCTGTGCCGGCACCTCGGGCTGGCGCCGCCCGAGGTCTGGGCTGTCGGCGACTACAAGTACGACATCATCGCGGGGCGGACCGCCGGCTGTCGGACGGCCCTCGTACGCGCCGAAGCGCCAGCGAATCTGGCCGAGTGGGGGCCCCCGGACGTCGTCGTCCCGTCGTTGCGACAGCTGGCGGCGATGTGGCGTGTATCTGCCTGGTAGAAGAGCAGGGCCGGTCGCGGTAGCCTGCCGGGGCGGCTAGGCGGCCGGAGGCGGGGCCAGCTCGGCCATCACGCGAGGGAGTGTGTTCGAGAACTGGCCCTTCGCCATCACCTGGCTGCACCCACGCGCGAGCGCCTCGGCCATGACGTCGGTCTTCTCGTGATCGATGAACCCTATCGAGGGGACGTCCTTCGCGGTCGGATTCGCCGCCAGCGCCGTCAGCGCGTCCAGGGCGAAGGGGAGGCGAAGATCGACGATCACCAGCTTCGCGTTGCCCGCGGCGTTCGCCACCAGCGCTGCCGGATCACGCGTCGCCTGAACAGAAAGACCGAAGGCCTTCGCGGCCTCGCGAATCTTCGACGTGAACAGCATGTCCTGTACGAGATAGACGACGTCGGCCATGCACCCACCCAGCTCACTCAGATGGAGATAATGTCCCGAGCACCCGGTTGGCCGGTTACCGTTGCTCCCTTCCGGGCCTGGCGGGGTTCGCCAGCGTTCCGCCGCTCGGGACGCCGATCTTTTCGCACAGACCCGCCCGCTCCGCCAGGGAGTTTTTCTGAACCTGGGACTCGGGGAGCGCGGCCGAAGGTCACGACCGAGCCGGTGTGCGGGCGACCCTTCCTGTCCCCTCTCCCACGAATGTGGGAGAGGGCCAGGGAGAGGGGACTGAGCATGCTGAAAAAAGCTCCGTCTGGACCGGCTCCGGCTGCCCTCTCCCTGCCCCTCTCCCGCAAGCGTCGCAAGCGGGAGAGGGAATCCGGTAGTGTCACGCGCCGAGCTGAATCGAAACGGGGAACCCCAACCTCGGCGAGGGTCCGTCGCCGCCCGCAACCCGCCGGGGGGCACGGGGGGCGAAAGTCCGAGACGACCCAGTCGGTAGGCGGGCGCAGCGTGGCTTCGCCACGCGGAGCCCGCCGGGGGGAGCGGGGGGACCAAAGGTCGCGTCAGCGACCGACGTCCCCCCGACAAGATAGAGGAGAGAGAGGGATTCGAACCCTCGGTACCTTGCGGTACACATGATTTCCAATCATGCGCCTTCGGCCACTCGGCCATCTCTCCAGTTTTGTCAGGAACCCTCAGAGGGTTCCTGCGACCTCCCGCGATGGGGTCGGCCGAGCGAAGCTCGTCCGCCCCCGACGCGGCCGATCAGGAACCCAGCACTTCGAACCACCTTTCTTGATGGGGTCGGCCGAGCGAAGCCCGTCCGCCCGCGACGCACGAGCCTTGGTGTCTTTGTTCTTTCTTTCGAGGAGAGAGTGGGAGTCGAACCCACGTTGGGCTTGCGCCCAAACCTGATTTCGAATCAGGCGCCTTCGGCCACTCGGCCATCTCTCCGGGTGCTCCATTCTGTCGGCAGGGCGGATCGTTTATCACTGCCCGCCTGCCACGTCGACAGCGTAGCCCAATTCAGTGTCAGGAGGTGGGCAGGAAGCCTGCTAGGCTGGCCATCCAGTGAAGACATGAGCGACATCGAAGAGGTCGACGGGGGCGGGGTTCGCCTCCGTTTCGAGGGAAAAAGGTGCATTCACTCGCGAAACTGCGTGCTCTCGCGGCCGGACGTCTTCGTCCCGAACGTCCAGGGCGCCTGGATCCATCCCGAGAACGCCACCCCCGAGGAGATCGCGGAGCTGGCGCACACCTGCCCCTCCGGCGCGATCACGTATAGCCGCCTCGACGGAGGCAAAGGTGAGGCAGCCCCCCTCGTCAACGTCGTCCGGGTCCGCGAGAACGGTCCCCTGGCGGTCCACGCCCAGATGAGCATCGAGGGACGGGGCGACTGCTTTCGCGCGACGCTGTGCCGCTGCGGCGCCTCGAAGAACAAGCCGTTTTGCGACGGCAGTCATACGGCGGCCGGGTTCACCGCGACGGGTGAGCCCCCGGCCCAGGAGTCCCAGCCGCTCGCCTCCCGCGTGGGCGAGCTCAAGGTGACCCCGCAGCCGAACGGTCCCCTGCGCGTGACCGGGAACCTGGAAGTCTGCGCAGGCACCGGCCACACCCTGAATCGGGTCACGAAGGTCGCCTTCTGCCGCTGCGGACAGTCCTCCAACAAACCGTACTGCGACGGCACCCACGCCAAGGTCGGCTTCACGACCGAATAAATTGCGGGCGTCGCTCGGTCCCGCCGTCTCTCTCCCGCGCCAACGGGAGCGAGGGGTCCGGGCGACGGGCGAACGGCGCCCGTGGCGGCCCTTTCAGTAAGTTGACGATCAGACCAGACCAGACCAGACTTGCCTCATGAAGTCGGTGAACGTCCAGGAGGCGAAGACGCATCTGTCCCGGTTGCTGGAAGAGGCCGTCGCGGGACAGGACATCATCATCGCGAAGGCCGGCCGCCCCTACGTTCGCCTCGTGCCGTGCCCGATTGACCGGAGGGCGCGCGTCCTGGGGGCGTGGAAGGGGCGGGTCCGGATCGCCAAGGATTTCGACGCGACCACCGACGAGCTCGTAGCCCTCTTCGAAGGCAAATGAGGCTCCTGCTGGACACCCATGTGCTCCTGTGGGCCCTGGGTCATCCCGACAAGCTCTCGACGAAGACCCGCCGGGCGATAGAGGACCCGGACAACGGCGTCTTCGTGAGCGCCGTGTCGGCGTGGGAGGTCGAGATCAAGCGGGCCCTCGGCAAGCTTTCCGCCCCCGCCGATCTGTCGGACCAGATGAAGCAAGCCCGGTTCACCGAATTGCCCCTTCACCTGCGACACATCGGGACCCTGCGATCCTTACCCGCCTTGCACCGCGACCCCTTCGACAGAATGTTGGTCGCTCAGGCCCTCACCGACGAGCTCGTCATCGTCACGAACGACCGCCAGATTCGGTCCTACGCCTGCAAGACGCTCGTCGCCTGAAGAGCTAGTACTGCGATGCGCCTACAAGGCAGAAATTGAAACTGACCGCTCCGTTCGCGGTGCCGGGGACGAGGATCTGCAGGTTCGTGATGGGCGTTCCCACCCTGTACGCCATCGCCTTGGGATCCGCGGGCATGTAGCACAGCGTGTTGAAGGTCGACCATGGGATGCTCGCCGACAAGCCCATCAGGTCTGCGCACCAGGTCGTGGTTCCGTCGCCAACTTGAACGCGGAGACCCGAGGACGGCATCCCAGAAATTTCGACGGCGAGACCTGTTCCCGAGGTCGTCACCGTCGGGGTTGCTCCGCCCGTGGAAGGTTGTCCCAGATTCCATCCGAGGAATGCGCCATCTGCGCTGTTGGCGGGGACGCTTCCCATCGCGCATGCCGTCGTGCTGGTTGAAGCGAAACATGGGGTCGGGCAAGTCGGAGTCACCGACACCCCCGTCCCGTAGGTCCCCGTGAAGGCATAGCCGGTCCAAGGTGCCGCCATGCCAAAGCCTCCCACGAACGAGATTGGCTTGGCAGTTCCTCCCCCGGTCGTGCCGCCCGAGCCGGTGGTCGGCGTGGTGCCGCCGGTCGACGTGGTTCCCCCGCTCGATGTGCCCGTCGTGCCGCCGCTCGATGTGCCCGTGGTGCCGCCCGAGCTGGTCTTGCCGCCAGTAGCGGTCCCGGTTGTGCCTCCCGAGCTGGTCCTGCCGCCGGAGCCGGTGGCGCCGCCGCTGCTGGCGGTGTTGCCTCCCGATGAGGCTCGACCGCCGGTGCCGCTGGTCGAGCTGCCGCCGCTGCCGTTGCCGTTGTTCGAGGAGCCGCCGCTGCTGCTTCCGTTGTCGCCTCCCGAGCCGTCGCCGGCGGGCGCGGTTTGACCGCTCGCGCACGACTGCGCGAGGGCCGCGCCGAAGGCCACCAAGAGGAGGGGCACCAGATGTGTCGACGCCTTCTTCATCAAAAGCATCCTTTTTCCAAAATCGTGGGGTGGGAAACCGTAAAACCTAGCACAAATGCCCCGCCGGGGCGCTGATATTGCCACCGCAGGCCATGGCGGGATCCGGCCGATCGATCACGCACGCGCCACCTCGTGGCAACGGTAGCCGGCCGACCGACTGATCCGGCCGCACAGCTATGGCGCGTGCCAGGGATCGATCAGGTCGTCGCCCTCGCCCGTGCGCGGCGGCAGGCCCTCGAACGAAGGCGCCAGGATCGCGTCGGGATCCAGGCGTCCGAATCTCGCGGCCTTGGATGACGACGATCGGTCCGTGTCGGACGCGAACAAGGGCTCGATGATCGCGTCGGGATCGTAGAAGTTCGTCGTCACGCGCCGCGCCCTGCGTCGGGACGACGACGTCGAAGCCGACTCGTCGAACGGCGCGAGCGCGTCCGAATCCGACGTCGTTGCCACAGGAGCCTCGGCCGGAGGGGGCACCGAGGGATGAATCGCCACCAGCGAAAGCCGCAGCCGTTCGAGGTCGTTCCAGGTGTACGCGCGCCACTCGATCGCGATTCCGTACGTCGTCCGCAGCTCGTCGGCCTTGCCCGCGCGCAGCCGCATGTCGATCAGCGTGGCCAGCGGAACGGCGCGCCAGTCGACGTCGATGCCATACAGCGCGTGCAGCGCGCGCGCCGCCTCGAAGCGATCCCGGCAGTCGGTGATCTCGGCGAGGCTGTGATCTTGCCAGCGCAGGACGATCCCCTGCTCGGAGAGCGTCTGCGCGATGTCCTGCCGGCGCAGCTCGTCCACCTCGCGCCGGCGCCGGGTGGAGAGCCCCGCCGTCGCTTGCTCCGCCGCCGTGGTGAGCGCGCCCGACTCCGCCGCTTGCGCGCGCTCACCCGGAAGGGTGACGGCGACGGCGACCGCAAGACCCAAGGCAAGACCCAAGTATAGATCAACCCCGCAGAAAGCGTTCCCCCGGACATCGAACCATTCCCGTCGCAGGGACATGACGAGTGGCGATCAAAGCAGCTCCGAGGCGCCGAGACAAGGAGAAACTGGTGACGAGGGCAACGATCGGCATCAGCGGCCGTTGCGCGGCAGCAGGCGCTCGACCGCCGCTCCGGCCTGTCCCACAGAGGCGCACAGCCGGCCCACCAGCCCTCGGAACTCGTCTTCCAGCGCCTCGGCGGAGCCAACCTTCGCGAAAAGGCGCGCCCCCGCCATGGTGCCGTGCCCGCCCGCGGCCCCCAGCGTTCCCACGATCTCGCGCATGAGAGCGCCCGCCCGGCGTTGCGTGGGCTCGCTGCGCAGGGACAGGTACGCGGTCCCGTCGTACCGGCCCACGCACAGCACCAGCTTCGCGACGTCGTAGGACAGCAAGAGATCGGCTATCTCGGCGACCAGGTCTGGGTAGTCCAGCGTCTCGAGGTTGACGGCGACGACGGTGCCGTGGACCTCCGCCTGGCGAAGCGCCCGGTCCAGCGCGGCGAAGTGCGCCCGTGGCACCTTGGGGTGGGTCATCTTGTACAGCAGCGCGTGGTTCACGAACGGCACCACCGCCAGATAGGCCCGCCGTTCATCCTCCGTCGACTCGCGCCCGAGATCGCGGGTCTCCGTGCGCAGGGCGAAGAAGAACGCCGTCGCCAGCCCCGAGTCGATCGGCACCTTTCGGGCGCGCAGGTACTCGAAGATGATCGTCGAGGTGGCGCCCAGATCCGGCCGAATGTCGCACCAGGCAGCCGAGCGGCTGTCCGGACGTTGCGGATGATGATCGATCACCACGTCGATCGGATGGTCGAGCGGCAGTGAGTTGTTGCCCGTTGCCGGCTGGCTGTCCACCATCGCCACCAGATCGTGCGCGCTGGGATCCAGCCGCTCGATCGGGGTCAGGTCGATGCCGAGGCATTCGATCATGGCGCGGTTCTGCGCCCGGCCCACGATGCCCCCGTGCGCGATCGTGGATTCGATCCCCAGCTCGTGCTCGAAGAGCCGCGCCAGCCCCCAAGCTGCGGCGAGCGAGTCCGGATCAGGGTTGTCGTGCGTGTAGATGAGCGCCGACTTCCGGCCCCGCAACGCGCGCAGCCGGGTGCCCACGGGGAAAATGCGGCGGCGGCGCGGTGGCTTCTTGGAATTGAGATGCATCAGGGAAAGGGCCTCACGGAGAGGTTGTCGAAGCTGACGTCCGCCTCCCAGTCGTTGACGGCGAAGTATTCACGACCGTCCCCGAACAACGGGGCCGGATCGGTCCACGCAAGGAAAGGCGTGCCGTCGACGCGCCAGTCGATGCGCCCGTCCTTTCGCGTCACCGCGAAGTGGTAGGTGCGGCCCGGCTCGACCCTCCTGTCGGCGCGCATCGCCTTGCGCCCTTCATCGTGCTCGTTGTTGCGGCAGATGACCGAAAGCGAGTTGTGCCAGCCTCCGAAGATGAGGACGTACCCCGTCGACACATAGCCGCCCCGATCGGGATCGAAGGAGTGCCCGTCGCCGAACAGCTCCACCTTGATGTCGCCGGCCGCGCTGTTCGATTCCACGTCCACGTCGATGGCCACGTCACGCGGCAGCCGCCTGCGCAGCCACGCCGGGTGGTTGTAGGCGTTGCGCGCGCGCAGCTTCCCGTCGGTGACCCGGTAGTCGCCGCCCGTGTCCAGCCAGTCGGAGCCAAGCGCGGTGCGCTCGAAGGCGTCGGCGAAGGGGCCCGAGATCACGGCGTCCCGCGCGCGACAGCCGGCCGATCCCACGAGGGCCAGCAGGCCCGCCCCCGATAGCAGGATTCGCGTCCGGCGGCGTCCGTCGATCGCGCATCTGGCCGCCGCACGAGGCCCCCTCACGGCTGCAAAATACCGTCACGCGGCGCGCGCGGCAAGGGTTCCGCGTCCGTCATTTGTGCTCTGCCGCGCCGGGCTCGGGCGTGGCAGGGGGCGCTAGGGCGCCGGCCCGTTCGTAAAAAAGTCCCCAGCGGATGCCGCGATCGCTGATCCGGACCTCGGGGACGCCCGCCATGCGCACGATCCCGCGCAGCAGCAGCGCGCCCGCGAGGATGACGTCGGCGCGACGCGGATCGAGGCCGGCCATCTGCTCGCGCTCGGCTTGCTTCGAGCGGGCGAGCCGCACGATCTGCGCCTCCAGCGCGGCCAGGCTCAGGCGGCTTCCGTGCACGCGCGCGGAGTCGTAGGTGACGAGATTCATGGACATGGCCCCGAGCGAAGTGACCGTGCCGGCCACTCCCACCAGCGCGCCGAGCGGCGCCCGTCCGAATTCGACGGCCGCCTCCGCCAGCGTCGCAGCGACCTCGCCGTCGATGGCCGCGAGCTCCTCCGGCGTCGCGGGGTCGTGGCGAACGTGGCGCTCGTGCAGGCGCACCGAGCCGAGCGGGAAGCTACGCCGAAAGCGAATGTCCCCTCGATCGGAAACGATCACCTCCGTCGAGCCGCCGCCGATGTCCACGACGGCCATCCGCTCGGCGGCGAGCTCGCGAGGGAACGACGCCGCGACGGCCCGAAACGTCAGCGCGGCCTCGCGATCGCCGTCGATCACCTCGATGGGGCCACTGAGGATGTCTCGCGCAGGCGCCAGGAACTCCTCCGCGTTTGGGGCGCGGCGCAGCGCCTCGGTGCCGATGGCGGCGATGGCGGCGCCGTGCTCGGCGGCGAGGGCCGCGTACCGGCGCAGAGCCGCGAGGGTGCGCTCGATCCCCTCGGGTCCCAACCGGCCGTCCGTTCCGATGCCGCGGCCGAGGCGGGTGATCTCCGCCGCCTCCGCCAACACAATCGGATCGCCGGCGCCCCGCGCGCCCGCACGTGCGACCAGCAGCAAGGTCGTGTTCGTGCCGACGTCGATCGTTGCGATGGCGGGACCGTTCACTCGTTCACCGCTCTCGGTCGTCTGCATCAGTGCCTGGGGACGGGACCCCAGGAGGGCGAGGCGGCGCCACCCTTCATGATCTGCACCTCGTGCCGCGTCTCGGGGTTCGCCACGAACAACCCGCCGCGCGAGGACGCGTAGACCAGCAGCCGCCCGTCGGGTGACCAGGCCGGGTCGAGGTTGGAGCCCTTGCCCTGGGTCACACGCGTGACCTGCTGGCTCTTCACGTCGATGTAGAACACGTCGAAGACGCCGCGCTCGTCGCGGCCCGTGAACGCTATGAACGGCTTCTTGGGATCGGGGTTCCAGCGCGGCGTCTGGTTGTACTTCCCTTGAAACGTCAGCCGCCGCGCGCCGCCGCCCGAGGCGCTCATCAGGAAGATCTGGGGAGATCCCTGGCGATTCGACACGAAGGCGATCTGGGAGCCGTCCGGCGAGAAGCTGGGCGAGCTGTCGATCGCCGGGTTGCTGGTCAGGCGCGCCTTGATCGATCCGTCGCTCGGACTGATCCGGTAGAGCTCCGCGTTGCCCTCGTAGGACAGGGTCAGCACGAGGGAGCCGTCCGCCGACCACGCCGCGCCCGTGTTCATGCCCGGCTGCTTCGACGTACGCCTGGCCCGGCCGCCGGCCGCCGGCACGATCCACAGATCGGGGTTGTCGCGAAGGTAAGAGGTGAAGGCGATCTCGCCGCCGGAGGGCGAGTACGAGGGCAGCAAGCAATCGGATTGCATCTTGGTCAGGACGGCCACCCGCCCACCGTCCATGTCGACGCTGGCGATCTCGTGGCTGCCGTGGCCCGTCTGCGCGAAGGCAATCCGCGAGCCGAAGACGCCGCGGATGCCGGTGAACGACTGGAGGATGTCGTTCATGAACTGGTGCACGGCGTCTCGCGTGTCGGCCCCCGCGTACTTCTTCGACAGCGCGGCGGTGTCGCCGCGCGCGACGATGAAGAGCCGACCCTCGAGGCTGCCGCCGGCCGCCTTCATCTTCACGACCGCCTGCGCGCCCACCTGCGACCACAGCGCCGAGGAGAACGACAGCCCCTCGCTCTGAAGCTGCTGGGGGAACGACGCTGGGTCCAATACCTGGAACAGGCCGCTGACGTCCGCGTCCTTCGAGAAGGTCTCCGTGGCCGTGCGCGCCGATTCCCCGTCGCCCTCCGCGCGGGCGACCGCCAGCTTCAACAACTCGGCGCCCGCCCCCGAGATGCGGATCGCGGGCAGGTCCTCGTCGCCGCTCGGCGCCTGGGCGCGCGCCACGTTCGCGCCCGCCCATGACGAGAGAATCGTGACGACGATCAGGGCCGGGGACAGCTTTCGCGCGCTCATTTTTCGCAAGCGACGCTAATCCCGCGCTTGTGGAATGTCGAGGGCGGCGGCGGAACCCGGTGCGCCAGCTTGGCGGCGTCCACGCACGCGTCGTCGACGAGCGGATTGCCGGACGACTTCGTCAGCTTCACGTCCGAGATGGTCCCGTCGTCGCTGAACCTGAACCGGATCTCGGGCGGCGTGGAGATCTGCTCGGGCGCCATGCCCGCCGGCAGATTGTAATTCTGTTTCAGCAACCCCGAGATGGCGGCCAAGTACTGGTCCCCGATCGCGTGGTTGGCGGTGCCCAGGCTCGAACCGCTGAGCGATCCCTCATCGGATTCCTCGGGCACCGCCAGCTCGGCCAGCTTCCGGGCGCGGTCGAGGGCGTTTCGGAGATCCTTCTTGATGTTCTTGTCCTCGGGCTTCGGGGCCTCCTTGGGCGCCGGCTTGGCGTTCGGGTCCTCGGACACCTTCACCGTGTCGGGGGCCGCCTTCGGGGGCGGCGGCTGCGTGATGCGCGGCAGCCAGAACTTGTCCCGGGGCTTGCCGAGCTTGACCATCTCCGCCATCACGAAGTCGTGCTGGACGATGAGCGGGGGCTCCTCCTTGCCGTGCGCGACGGCCACGGCGGCCAGCACGCCCCCGTGCAACGCCAGGGTGACCAGCAGGCCCGCGCTGTTTCCGCGGCGCGCCCGCCGAACCTCCGTCTTCTCCATCAGGTCGCCGCCCGCACAAGGCCCCCTGCGAGCCCGACGTTGCCCCACGTTCCCACGATCGTCGCCACGTCACTCCAGCGGATCGGTGACCATGCCCAGCTTGTCCACGCCGGCTTGCTTCACGGCCGCCATGATCTTGACGACGTCGCCGTACAGCAGCGCCCGGTCCGCATGCAGGTAGAGCTCCTTGTCGGCGTTCAGCTTGGCGTTGTTCTTCAGCGTCGCCTCGACGGCATCCCAGGGGATCTGCAGCTTGCCCAGGAACACCCGCTTGTCCTTGGTGACGGTCAGGATCAACTTGCCCTCGTCGTCGGGGATCGTCTGGGCCTTGGCCTGGGGAAGGTTGACGTCGATTCCGGTCTGCAACATCGGCGCGGTCACCATGAAGATGATGAGCAGCACCAGCATGACGTCCACCAGCGGCGTCACGTTGATCTCGGTGATCGACCCGCCCTGCGGGCCGCCCGTACTCATCGCCATGGTTAAAAGAACCTCCGCCGCACGATGTTCAGGAAGTCGCTGGAGAACGTCTCCATCTCCGACGAGATGACGCGAATTCGTCGCGAGAAGTAATTGTAGGCCATGACGGCCGGGATCGCCGCCACCAGGCCGATCGCCGTCGCCACGAGCGCCTCCGCGATGCCGGGCGCGACGGTCGCCAGGTTGGCGGCGCCCTTCGCGCCGATGTTCCTGAACGAGTTCATGATGCCCCACACCGTGCCGAACAGGCCGATGAACGGCCCGGCGCTGGCGGTCGTCCCGAGCAGGGGCACGCGGCTCTCCATCTCGGTGATGGCCGTGGTGCGCGCCCGCACCAGCGCCCGCTCGATGCTCTCGATGTCTCCCAGCAGGTCGTCGTTCCCCGCCGTGGGATCCGAGGTTTGCTCCTGGCGGCGGCGCTGCAACTTCGCGAGCTCGGTGTACCCCGCGCGAAAGACCTCGCTGACGGGGGACGGCTTCGAGGCCTCGGTGGCGCGCCAGATGTCGTCGAGGCGCCCCGTCTTCCAGAACATCTCCTGGAAGCGCATCGAGCGGCTGACCGCGTTCGCGAGATAGATGGTCTTCGAGCCGATGACGAACCAACACGCCACGGACATCGCGATGAGCAAGCCCATCACGCCCTTCACGACCGGCGAGGCGTTCAGCACGAGGGCGAAGATGTCGAGGCGGTCCCCGGCCCCGGCCTCGAGCAACAGCGGTAGCGTCGACATGAGTTTCCGATGCTCCTGTTCAGGGTGGGTTTAGGTACGCACCGCGCCGGGTACCGCTCGCGGCCCCCGCAACCAATACCAGACGGACGCCGGATTGGACACGTCTCGGATGCGCGGATGAATTTTCGACGGGGGCGCTTGGTCCGATTTTCGCTTACGAGAAAGGGCCACGAGGGCCAGATGCGGCAGGGCGGCGTCGCGGGGGGGCAATTCGTCCGGCAGATGCAGGATTCGAGAGACAGTCTAGACTGTTGAATGACGCGTTTCGACCACGGAGGAGCGAATGATGACGAAGCAAATAGGCACACTGTGGCTTCTCGGCTTCATGGCGCTGGCGCCCGCGGCCGGCTGCATAGAGACCGTGCATGATCGCGGCGGGGGACCTTCCCAGTCCTGTTTGGACTTCCAGTACTTCACAGTCGACTGGGGCGTCGATCACGGTCCCGGCACGATAGCGTTGAGCTGTTCCGACATCGCGGCCATGGCCTCGCACGTCGAGCTCAGCACCAACGCCGCGCCGCCGAACGACGTCCTCATACCCGCGTACAACCTCTACTGCCAGGACCGGCTGACCTGCACCGACGGGTCCCCTTGCAACATGTCAGCTGATACGGGCAGCGGGATTCCCGTCGGGACGTATGTCGGAGCCGCGAGCCTCGTGGCCAGCGACGGCACGGTCCTGTCCACCGCCCCGGGCCCGGGAGCCGCCTACGGCATCACCTCCTGCGACGGGGCGGTCCTGCAGTTCCCGTTCACGATCCAGTAGCGATCCGGAAACGTCGCCCGTGGCCCAGACAATGCTTGCGGTCGAGAAGAATGCGTCGTAGGACATAGCCGGCTCGTTTTGGAGTCGCTAACAGCGACGGCTCACCGGCGTGACAACGTGGTGAATCCGTGAAGGAGGCCCCATGGCACGCATTACGGTGGAAGACTGTCTGGAGAAGGAATCGAACCGGTTCGCACTGATCGTGCTGGCGGCAGAGCGCGCCCGGCAGCTGGCGAAGGGCGCCCGGCCCCTCGTTCACTGTCACAACAAGCCGGCCGTCGCGGCCCTCCGCGAGATCGCCGCCGGCAAGGTCAAGTTCGTCGAGAACGTGAAGGCGGTCCTCGTGACCTACATCGCCGACGCGAAGGTCACGCTGGCCGGCCAGCGGATCGCTCGCGGCACCCGCGGAACGGCGCGCCCGCGCGCCGGCACCTGAGCGTCGGGGGCCAATCGGCCCTGGCACGAACGCCTTGGGACGTCCGTGCGCCAGGTGCTACTGTGGTGGCACCACCGGATCAGTGAAGGGACCGCGTCCATGACCCAAGACACAAGCTCGGTACCGAGGCAAGCGCGAGACCCCCACCCCGTGACGGGGGCGGCGCTGAAGTTCGATCTGGCTGGTGAGGCCGAGCAGCTCATGCGCGAGCCCACCTGGAAGTCGCACGGTCACAACGCCAAGACGCTGGTGAAGCACCCCGACTTCCGCGTGGTGCTCATCGCCCTGCGGGCGGGCGCCCGCATGCCGGAGCACAAGACCGACCACTGCGTGACGATCCATGCGCTCGAGGGGCGGCTGCGGCTGCACGTTCCTGGCAGCACGATCGAGCTCGGGCGCGGCGAGCTGCTCGCGCTCGAGCAGACGGTGCTCCACGACATCGAGGCGATGGACGACAGCGTGTTCGTGCTGTCCCTCGGCTGGTCGACGGGCGCTGGCGGTCGGCTGTAGCGACGGGGGCGTTCAGCCGCGCGCCGCTTCCCGCGCGAGGCCGTTCGCGTTGTCGTTGATCTTGTCGTTGATCCTATCGTTGATCTTGGGCTCGGCGAGACGGAGCACCTGTCCCACCATCGAGGGCTTCGAGACGGACGGCGGCACGCTCGGCACCTCGAGGATGAGTCGCGAGCGACGGTGCCAGGTGAAGTACGAGAACCCCCATTCGAGCAACACCGAGAGCCGGCTGCGAAAGCTCACCAGCGACAGCACGTGCACCGTGAGCCAGAGCCACCAGGCCACGATGCCGGACGACTTGAAGCGACCCATCTGCGCGACGGCGCGGTTGCGCCCGATGGTCGCCATGGACCCCTTGTCGATGTAGCGGAACGGGAGCCGCGGCCGGCGCGCCACGCTGAGGCGAATGTTCTTGGCCGCGTGGCGTCCGCTCTGGATGGCGAGCTGGGCCACGCCGGGCAGGGGCTTGCCGGCCTGGGTCTTCGCGATGAGATCGCCGACCACGAAGACCTCGGGGCGATCCGGCACGGACAGATCGTCCTCGACCCATACGCGCCCGGCGCGATCGAGCGGAACCCCGAGGTGCGTGGAGAGTGGGCTGGCGCGCACGCCCGCCGCCCACAGCACGGTGCGGGTGGCGATGGCCTCGTCGCCTAGCTCCACGAAATCCTCGCCGATGTCGGTGACGCGCGCGTTGACGCGCACCTCGATGCCGAGGCCCTCCAGCTGATCGCGCGCCTTGCTCGACAGCTCCTCGGGGAAAGTGGACAGCACGCGCGGGCCAGCCTCGACCAGGATCACGCGCGTCGTCCTCGGGTCGAACCGCCTGAAGTCACGCGCCAGCGTGCGGCCCGCGATCTCCGCGAGCGCGCCAGCCATCTCCACGCCGGTGGGCCCGCCTCCGATCACCACGAACGTCGTCCAGGCCCGCTGCGACTCGATCGACGTCTCCAGCTCGGCCTCCTCGAACGCGCGCAGGATGCGCCGGCGCACGTCCAGCGCCTCGCCGATGGTCTTCAGGCCCGGCGCGAAGGCCGCCCACTTTTCATTTCCAAAATAGGCATGGCTCATCCCCGTCGCGAGGATCAGGTAGTCGTAGTCGAGCTGACGGCCCTCGAGCAGGACGCGCTTCTTGGCGACGTCGATGCGCTGGATGCCCCCCATCAAGACCGTCGCATTGTCCTGCCGCGACAACAGCTGGCGAATGGGCGCCGACACGTCGGGCGCGGCCAGCGCCGCGGTGGCGACCTGGTACAAGAGCGGCTGAAACAGGTGATGGTTGGTGCGATCGATCACCGTCACGCGAATGCCCGGCGCGTCGAGCGCGCGCGCCGCCGCCAGCCCCCCGAACCCCCCACCCAGGATCACGACGTGAGCCTGTTCCTTCTTCAACATCATGGCGAGGTAGAGCGTAGACCCGGTTCGAAGGACGTGGCGTTTCCAGGCGGCGCACGCGATGTAACGACCGCCCGGGGCGACAAGCCGCCGTTACGGAGCCAGGCGCGCGCCGACCGAGCGGCGGGCGGCACGTCTCAGAAAGCATTCACCGGCCCAAGCGACGACGAGGATGCAGGCCCATGGAGGCGTTTCCACGGGCGGGCGGGGGCCAGTGAATTCAAGTAACCGTTCACGGGCCGGAGTTTATGAGGGATGGTGGGGGCTCGCCATGTAGCGCCGCCTGACAGGCGGAGCCGCCCGCAGTAAGCGGTCTATTAGTCCATCCGGCGTACATCCTGAGCCAGAGCTTCCGGCAGCTCCCAATCACCTTCGAGCATGCGGAGCGCGCGGGCGGCCTCGGCATCGCGAACCGTCGATCCCTTCGACCGGATGCTGGTCGCTCAAGCTCTGACCGACGATCTGACGCTCGTGAGCAACGAGGCGAGCTTCGAGGCGAGCGCCGTTCGACGTCTCTGGTAGGGGCTTGACGACAATCTGAAGCGAGCAGCCAGCCGGGATGAGGTCCCGGATCGTGTGTTCAGCCGACTGTTGGTTACCGCCGGTAATTGACTTGAAGTACCGCGGGTAATTGGCTATTCTCTCACCATGCGCATCGCCGAGTCCCGACTCACCACGCAGGGCCAAGTATCTGTCCCGGCCGAGATTCGGAGGAGGCTGGGTGTCGTCCCCGGGGGGGCGATTTCATGGGAGCAGCTCGACAGCGGAGAGATCGTCGTGCGTCGAGCCGACAAGCGGTCCTTCGACGAAGTCAGGGCTCGGTTCGCCCATCTCCGTCCCGCACGGCCGGTTTCAGTGCAGGAGATGAACGCCGCGGTGGCCGCCCACCTCGCACGCAAGCACAACCCCAGAGGGCGCAGGTGAAGGCCGCCGATACGAACGTTCTTGCGCGCGTGATCGTCGGCGACGATCAGGCCCAGTTGCCCTTCGCCGAGGCGTGGCTGTCGAGCGGAGCTTGGGTCTCGGGGCTCGTGCTCGTCGAGCTGTCGTGGGTCTTGAGCAGCGCCTACGACTTTCCGAGGGGAGACGCCGTGGCGGCGCTCGAAGCGGTGCTTTCTTTGCCCGGCATCAGCGTAGAAGACGAGACCATCGTCCGAAGCGCGCTGGCGTCTTGGTCGGACGCGAAGGGGGATGTCGATTTTGCCGACTGCATGATCTTGCACACCGCCGCCCGTGCTGGCCATGGGCCGCTTGGCACGTTCGACGGGGACTTGTCCAAGCTGTCCGGAACCGAACGATTGGGCCGGCCGAAGCGCAAGCGGGCTTGAGGAACCGACGCAACGGAAACAGGGCCCGGGGTCGCCATGTCACTCTGGCGACGCTGCGGATCCATGCAAGATCCAAGGACAGAAGCGGAGTGGGCGTTGACAACCGCGCCGTCCTGAGGCTTGCTGGGGCCACCATGCTGAGCCAGATCACCGAGAAATTGCGCGCCTTTGGTTATCGTCAGATCGAGGGCGACGGCGCCGGCAAGAGCCACCCGTTGGTCCAGCACGCCCGGAACCTCGCCAGCATCGTCAACGAGCTGCTCGGTCAGCCGCTCCGCCCCGCGGACAGGCCGGTCGTGGGCGCGGGATCTGCAGGGCCGAACGGCACCAATGGAGCCAGGCCTGCGCCGGTCACCGCGGCGCCGGCCCCCCGTCAGGCCCCCGTCGTCGTGTACTTCGACGGGAAGGATCACCGCACCAGGACCAAGGTGGAAGAGCTGCTGCGCGGGCGGGACATCGCCTTTCAGACTCTCGACGTGACCGACGACGAGGCCGAACGATCGTGGGTGACCACGGCGGCCAAGATGACGGAGTTCCCCATCGTCGTCGTCGCGGGCGTACCGGTGGGCGGCCTGGCCGAGCTCACGCAGCTCGATGTGACCGGCGAGCTCGTTCGACGCGTCTTCTTGCCGAACTGACGCGCGCCTCGGCCGGTAGCGCGAACTTCCCCTCTGCTAAACTTGCGCCCGCGATGTTTCGTCGGATCTCAGCGGCCTCGGCCGTGTTCGCCGTCGTGGCGATGGCGTTCATCGGCCCGACCTGGGATTCGGCGCGCGCGTGGGCGGGCGCGGTGGGGGGCGGGGTCGTGGCTGCCGACATCGTCGGGCGCCCGGCGAGCCCGCCCGGCGCGGGACGGCGGCTGCGCGGCGATCTCGCGGGCGCGGACACGGGCCGGCACCGCCGCGCCGATCCCGTCGGCCTCGACCACGGCCGGCTGTCATGGCTGGCGACCGGCGCGGCTCCGTTCGTCCCCGATTTTCCGGTGGGATCAATCGCCGTTGGCTGCGCGCCGTTGCCGGCGCCAGCGACGGCGGGAACGCCCAGAACGTCCCGCGGTCCCCCCGCGTTCGTGACCCCGTAGCGTGAGTGATCCTGGCGCCGTGGCCGACCGGTCGCGCGCCTCAATCTGCTTTCACCGGAGTTGCGTCATGAACGAGACCGAAACCGAGATCGAGAATCGTCCTGTCTTCAGCGAGTCAGAGCGTCCGCCGCGCAAGTACGACAAGCGATCGCTGCTGGTGTTCTTCAGCTTCGTGGCGGCCCTGGCGTTGCTCGTCGGCCTGAACATGAAATAAGAGGGAGCAGGGCTCCGGGCCTCGACGCGCGCACCCGCGCGCCTCGAGGCCCGGCTCCCGTCCTTCGCATTGGTTCGAAATGCCCGATTTCTTGGCCAACCTCGCGGTCGTTCTCGGCGTCGCCGCCGTGACGACGATGTTGTTTCAGCGCCTGCGCCAGCCGGTCGTGCTCGGCTACCTGCTGGCCGGCCTCATCGTGGGGCCCCACCTCCCCGTTCCCGTCGCCGCGAACGAGCCGCTCGTGCACACGCTCTCCGAGCTGGGCGTGATCCTGTTGATGTTCGCCCTCGGCCTCGAGTTCAGCCTGCGCAAGCTCGTGCGGGTGGCGCCGACGGCGGGGCTCGTCGCGTTGATCGAGTGCAGCGCGATGGTGTGGCTGGGCTACGTCCTCGGCCGGGCCTTCGGGTGGACCGGCTACGAGAGCATCTTCACGGGCGCGCTCGTCGCCATCTCCAGCACCACCATTCTGGTCAAGGCGTTCGCCGAGATCGGCATCAAGGGCAAGATCACGGAGATCGTCTTCGGCATCGTCATCGTCGAGGATCTGGTCGCGGTGCTGCTGCTGGCGATCCTGACCGCGGCGGCGTCAGGCGCGGGGCTGTCCGCGGGCGCGCTGCTCAAGACCGTCGCCCGCCTGGCGGGCTTTCTCGTGGCGTTCGTCGCGATCGGCCTGATGCTGGTGCCGCGGATCATGCGCGCGGTCGTCCGGTTGGATCGGAACGAGACGACGCTGGTGGCGAGCGTGGGCCTGTGCTTCACGCTGGCGCTGGTGGCACGCGCCCTGGGCTACTCGGTGGCGATGGGGGCGTTTCTGGCGGGCGCGCTCGTGTCCGAGTCGGGCGAAGGCGACAAGATCCGTCACCTCGTCGAGCCGGTCCGTGACGTCTTCGCCGCCATCTTCTTCGTGTCGGTCGGCATGCTGATCGAGCCGCGCGAGGTGCTTCACCACGCGGGCGCCGTGCTCGCGCTCACCGCGGTGGTGCTGACGGGCAAGCTGGTCGGCGTATCGGTCGGCAGCTTCCTCGCGGGCAACGGCATCAGGACCTCGATTCAGGCAGGCCTGAGCCTGGCGCAGATCGGCGAGTTCTCGTTCATCATCGTGGGGGTCGGCACGTCGCTGGGCGTCGTGCGTGGGTTCCTGTATCCGGTGGCGGTGGCCGTCTCGGCGCTGACGACGCTCACCGCCCCGTGGTTGATTCGCGCGGCTGGGCCGGTCGCCGCGGGAATCGATCGGCGCCTGCCGCGAGCGCTACAGACCTATGCCACGCTGTACGGTTCGTGGGTGGACGAGCTGCGAACGGCGCCGCCCGTTCGTTCGGAGGGAGCGCGCATCCGCCGCAGCGTGCTGTTGCTGGTCGTCGACGTCGCGGTCATCGGCGGGGTGGTCGTCGGCGCGTCGATCGGGTCGAAGCACGCCATCATCGTCGCGCGGGCCTGGCACGGCGCCGGCCCGGCGGTGGCGAAGGTGGTGATCCTGGCCGCGGCATGCGCCCTGTTGCTGCCCTTTGTTCTTGGCGCGATTCGCACGTCGCGCGCGCTGGCGCAGGTGCTGGCGCGCCGGGCGCTGCCGCTCGGCGGTGCGGGCGTGGACCTCAGCGAGGCCCCGCGGCGCGCCCTCGTCGTCGGCATTCAATTGACGATCCTGCTGGCCACGGGGCTGCCGCTCGTGGCGTTGACGCAACCGTTTGTCCCGTCGATCCCGGGACCGCTGCTGCTCGCACCGCTGGTGCTCGCGCTCGCCATCCTCGTGTGGCAGAGCGCCGGCAACCTGCACGGTCACGTGCGGGCGGGCATCGAGATCATCACCCAGGCGCTGGCCGCCGAGGCGCGCTCCAACAGCGGCGATGAGCAGGGGGGCGGGGAGGCCGAGAAGGCGCTGGAACTCGACTCCGCGCGCATGCTCCCCGGGATCGGCGCACCTCGCGCGGTCAAGCTGGAGGAGGGGGCGGCTTCGCTGGGACACACCCTGAAGGGGCTGAACCTGCGTGGTCTGACGGGCGCCACGGTGCTGGCCATCAATCGCAGCGGCGTCCGCGGCGGCGCCGAGATCCTCGTGCCCACGGGGGACGAACAACTCCGCGCGAACGACACGCTGGTGATCGCCGGCAGCGCGGAGGCGACGCGGGCCGCGATCGAGTTGTTGAAGTAGCTAAACTAAGCTACTCGTGGGGCTCCGTGCCGTCGCCGACGCCGGAGTCCTTCCAGCTGTTGCGGAACGCGTTCAGCGCCGGCCACCGGCCCAGCTCGACGACGTCGCGAAACACGATCCAGTCGAGCGCGCAGCCCAGGGAAAGCCCGGACGGGCCAAGCGGCCGGCGAAACACCACCCGTTCGTCCAGCCAGGTGAGCACGCGCTCGACGCGCAGGCGTTGCTTCGCGATGTAGCCCGTCTCGATGAATCCGTCGAGGCGCAGGTAGCGGTGATTGATCGCGGCGTCGAGCGCGCCTTCCACCACCGTCTGCAGCGCGCGATCCTCGAACGCCAGCGGATCGAGATCCCAGCCCGCCGCTCGCAGCGCGGCGGATTCTGTCGCCCAGAGCCAGCTGGAGATCAGCGACGAGTCGGGAATGATCTTGCCGTCGTCGGTGATCAGCACGGGGATCTTCCCGAGCGGCGCCGCCGCCCTCAACGCCGCCGAGCCTGGGTCGGTCCGGATGTCGAGGAACTCATACGGGCGCCCGAGGGCGTTCAGCAGGACGCGCGCCTTTCGGGCGTAGGGGGACGTCGTCGTTCCAAGCAGCCTCATCGTCATCTCCTCGCGATGACGCCAATCTACCGCGGCGCCGCCGGATTGTCGGTCCGAATCTTCTCTCGACTCGCCCGACGTTCCGGGGCCCGAGGCCTCAGCTCGTACACAGAGCGTCGGCACACACCTGTTGCGCGCCGCAGTCGGCGGCGACGCGGCACATCGGGGCGGCCTCGCCTGGGGTCACGCAGAGTCCCGCCTTGCACACCGTCGCGCTGCCGCAGGTGCAGCAGTCGGCGCTCGACGCGCAGGTGCTCCGGCACACGGCGTTGACGCAGGTCTGGCCCGCGCCGCAATCGGTGTTGCCGACACACTGGGGGTGAGGACGGTGGTCAGCCTGGCAATAGCCGCCCTCGCAGCGATCGCGCGGGCCGCACTGCGCGTCGGCCGTGCAAGCCGCGCGGCACCCGCCGTTCACGCAAACCTGGCCCGTCCCGGCACAGTCGGCGTTGTAAACGCATTGCCCCGCGGAGGCGGGGTTTTCGCGGCAGCTTCCGCTCGTGCAGACGTCGCCGGTGCCGCAGGCGGCGCTGCTCGTGCACGCCGCTTCGCAGACCCCGTTTCGGCAGTGGCCGGCGCCGCCGCATTCGCTGTCGAATCGGCACAAGGGGGCATCGCCTCCGGCGCGCGGTTGACAGCCACCCGAAACGCAGCAGCTGGTGGCGGGGCAATCGACATTGCCGACGCAGCTCGGACCGACGGATGAGCCGGCGCTGCCGCCGATGGCGCCCACACCACCCGGACCATTCGCCCCAGCCGCGCCCTGGCCTCCAGCGCCGCCGCTCGCGCTGGCACCGCCCAACCCGCCTGCCCCCTCGGTCCCGTAACTGCCGCCTGCGCCTTCGGCCGGGACGCACGTCGAGCGAGCGTCACAATGGAATCCCGCCGGACAGCCGCGGCCGCTGAAGCAGCTCGCGGACAGGACGCAACGAAACGTCGCACGGTCGCAGTAGTGCCCCCAGTCGCAGTCCGTATCGCTGAAACAGGCGTCGAAGCCTGTCGAACCTCCACCGCACGGGCCTGGGTTGCGTTCACAATCATCGTCGCGCCCGACGTCGTCGATGCGGCAGGACGACAGCGACGCCGACAGGACCGCAACGCCGATCACGAGCAGAAGGTGTTTCATCATGGCGAGCTCCTTGTCCCGCGACGTCGCCGCAAGACACGCGCCAAGCGGGAGACTCGTGACGTTCACGACGCTTTCCACGCGGGGGCGCGCGCCTTGCGGCGCAGGCTGTCTCGCGATCGATGCCGCCCGCGCGCGCCCGCGACCGCATGTGGTGCCCCTTTCACGGCGCGGGCGTGAACGACGCGCACCGATGCACCGCGCGCGCGGCTCAGCCCAGGTCGAGGACGGCCAGGCCGCGACAGTACAGCGTGTAGCCGGCGACCAGCGCCAGCGCCAGCACGCATGCCACGGCCAGCGGGCGGGTGCGGCGACGGCGACCGAGCGCGTCCGCGGCGATTCCGAACAGCGCGAAGAAGGCGGGCGCCGCGAATTGCAGGTAGGCGCCCTTCACGGGTCCCCAGTCGTCCGCCGGAAACGACACGGCGTAGTGCAGCTGTCCTGCCACCGCGAGCGCCGCCGTGAGCACCGGCACCAAACGCGCGTCACGCCGCCGCGCCATTCGCCGCGCCGCGATCAGCCAGGCGAGCCCGGTCACCACTGCCATCACGGCCCCTCCCAGAAACGCGAACCTCGCGGTTCCCACGGCGCCCGGAGGAATGGCTCGCCCATTGCGAAATACGCGCGGGTTGCCGTCACGCGGGACGGGCGCGAACGAGTGACTCCAGTAGTCGACGAACGTGCTGGCCACGAGAACGGGCCAGAATCTCGACGCCGGAGCGCTGCCGCTCGGATAGTAGGGATCCCGCGCGACGTCCGCGGACCAGCCGACGAAGTAGGCCGCCGGACGCCTGCGAAGATAGGGAATCCCCTGGAACCTCTCCTGCGCCGCGCTCCCCGCCCCGTTGTAAGCGGTCGGCGCCCAGACGCCGTAGCAAACCCTTTGGTACATGTAGAACCAGCCGCTCGAGCCCCCAACCACCGCGACAAACACCAGCAGCGGCGCAAGCCGGGCGCCGAGTCGCGTGCGATCCGGTCGCGGAGCGGAGCTCGCTGTCACGCAGCGCAGCCACACCCAGGCCCAGCCGGCGCCCACCGCGCCCACGATCAGTACCGCCGAGATCTTGGTCAGCAGCGCGAGGCCGACGACGACCCCCAGCGCCGCCATCCGGCGAATGGCCGTCGCCCCCTGCGCGGCGACGGCGCGTGGCGCGAGCACCAGCGCCAGCGCCGACAGAGCGTTGTTGAGCGGCTCGTTCGAGACCATCCCGTCGATGTGGATCGAGCTCGGCAGGACCGCGAGCGTCGCGAGCGCGATCAGCCGCGCCGGCCGCCGCTCGGGCACGTAGAGCTCGAGGCCCCACCACACCAGCAGCAGGCGCGCCACGCCGAACAAAGCCGAGACCGTGGCTAGCCCGGGCGACCCGAGGCCGAGACGACGGAGTCCGCCCGCGAGAAAGTAGTAGAGCGGCGCGTGGTAGGCGACGTAGCTCGCGCGGAGGTCCGGGATCGTCCCGTGGCGCGCGACCCACTCGATGTAGCGCCAGTGCGCCGCGAAATCGAACCCATCCGAGGGCGCGCACCGTGCCCGCATGGTGAGGCGCAGGATGATGCCCAGACCGACGAGCGCCAGCTCCGGACGATGGGCCGCGACGAAGGGGAGAATCCGGGGCGCCCGCCCCGCGCGATCGTTCGTGCCCAAGGCTTCGCCATTCTGCACGTCCATCCGGAAACCTCCAGCGATGAGCTGGCGATGAGCCGCGGCGATTGTGGCCGCCGCGCCGTCCGCGGTAGGGTCGGGCTGCGATGTCGGACGGGCCGCGGCCGCAAGACGATCGGGACCGCGCGAGCGCGGGCGCGCACGAGGCCAGCCAGACGAAGGCGATCGATCCCGCCATCGGCCAGACGGTGCGCGTCGGCTGGTTGCTGCTGGCGGTGTCGCTGCCGTTCGGGCTGACGCTCGAGACGTTCCACGCCTGGAAGGCGCCGTTCTACGTGGGAAGCGAGACGCGACGCGAGATGTGGCGGCTGGCGCACGCGCACGGCACGCTGCTCGGTGTCGTGTGCCTGGTGTGGTCTGCCCTCGCCGAGGCGCACGTCGCCGTGCCTCTTCGCTCGTCGGTGGCGCGCCAGCTCAGATGGGGGGCGGTCTTGATGCCGGTGGGGTTCTTCGCCGGAGGGATCCTCAACTCCGAGAGCGATCCTTCTCTCGGGGTTCTGCTGGCGCCAGTCGGCGCGGCGCTCTTGATCAGCGCGCTGCTGCGCATGGCGTTCGGTCGGTCACACGCCTGAGCCGCGCCGCTCGTCAGGCCGGGGTAACGGCTCAGCCGACCCAGGCGCGCGCGTTGCGGAACAGGCGCATCCACGGGCTGTCGGGACCGGCGAAGGGGTTCCACGACAGCTGCACGGCCCGAAATACCCGCTCGGGGTGGGGCATCAGCACCGTCACGCGCCCGTCCGGGGTCGTGAGCGCGGTGATCCCGTCGGGCGAGCCGTTCGGGTTCGCAGGGTATGTGGTGGCCACGACGCCGTGGCTGTCGACGAAGCGCGCCGCGACCAGGCCGGTGCGGTCGAACGCCGCGCGCGCGCTGTCGGATTCGAACTCAGCGCGACCCTCGCCGTGCGAGACCGCGATGGGGGCCAGCGTCCCCGCCATGCCGGCGAGCAGGATCGACGGCCCCGCCTCGATGCGCACGCGGGCCAGACGCGCCTCGAACTGCTCGCTGCGGTTGCGGACGAAGCGCGGCCACGCGCCCGCGCCCGGGATGATCTCCTTCAGGGCGGACAGCATCTGACACCCGTTGCACACGCCGAGCGTGAACGTGTCCGGACGGGCGAAGAAGCGCGAGAGGGCCTCACGCGCGCGCGCGTGAAACAGGATCGACTTCGCCCAGCCCTCGCCCGCGCCGAGCACGTCGCCGTACGAGAACCCGCCGCACGCCGCCAGGCCTCGAAACTTCGCCAGGTCGACGCCGCCCGACAGCACGTCGCTCATGTGCACGTCGACCGCCTCGAAGCCCGCGCGATCGAACGCCGCCGCCATCTCGAGCTGACCGTTCACCCCCTGCTCGCGCAGGATGGCGATGCGGGGACGCGCCGCGGTCGCGATGAACGGCGCCGCGAGGTCTTCGTCGGGATCGAACGACAGCCGCGCCGACAGCCCCGGGTCATCGACGTCGAGGCGCGCCGCCTGCTCCTCGTCCGCGCACGTGGGATCGTCGCGCAAGCGCTGCACGGCGTGCGTGGTCTCGGACCACACCCCGCGCAGAAACGCGCGCGCCTCGTCGAGGACGACGGTGTCGCCGGCGCGGATGACGATGCGCGCGCCCAGCGTCGGCTGCCCGACACTGTGGACCACGCCACCGAGCCCGTGGGCCGCGAAGCCGGCGATGACCCGCTCCACGTCGGCCGTCAGGACCTGCACCACGGCGCCGAGCTCCTCGGAGAACAGCGCCGCCAGCGCGCCGGCGCTGGTGCTCGCGCCCGGCAGCGCGCCGAGGTCGATGTCGAGGCCCGCGCCGCCCGCGAATGCCATCTCGACGAGCGTCGTGAACAGCCCGCCGTCGGAGCGATCGTGATACGCCAGCAGCAACCCGTCGTTCGCCAGCGCGCGCGTGGCCGCGAAGAAGCCCGACAGGGACGCCGGCGCGTCGAGATCGGGCGGGTGCTCGCCGAGCTCGCCGTAGACCTGCGCCAGGCACGACCCGCCGAGCCGGTTCTTCCCGAAGCCGAGATCGATGAGCAGCAGCGTCGTGTCGCCGGCGTCGGCGCGGAGCTCGGGCGTCAGCGCGCGGCGGACGTCGGTCACGGGCGCGAACGCGCTGACGATCAGCGACAGCGGCGCGGTCACGGCGCGCGTCTGGCCGTCCTGCTGCCAGACGGTGCGCATCGACAGCGAGTCCTTACCGACCGGGATGGCGATCCCCAACGCGGGGGCGAGCTCGACGCCGACCGCGCGGACGGCGTCGTAGAGTCGCGCGTCCTCTCCCGGGTGCCCGGCGGGCGCCATCCAGTTCGCGGACAGCTTCACGTCGCCGAGCCGCGCGACCGGCGCGGAAGCGATGTTCGTGATCGCCTCGCCCACGGCCATGCGCGCTGACGCCGCCGCGTCGAGCAGCGCGAGCGGCGGGCGCTCGCCCATCGCCATCGCCTCGCCCGCGAACGTGTCGAACCCCGCCGAGGTCACCGCGGCGTCGGCCACCGGGACCTGCCAGGGGCCGACCATCTGGTCGCGCGCGATCAGCCCGCCCACGGTGCGATCGCCGATGGTCACGAGGAAGGTCTTGTCCGCGATGGTGGGCAGCCGCAGCAAGCGCAGCGCCGCCTCGCGCACGTCAATGGCAGCGGTGGCCAGCGGACGCGTGCGAACGGGCAGGTGCCGCGCCTCGCGCGTCATGCGCGGGGGCTTGCCGAGCAGCACCGACAGCGGCAGCTCGATGGGGCGGTTCGCGAAGTGGGCGTCGTCGACCGTCAGGCGGCCATCGTCCGTCGCGTGACCGACGACCGCGTGCGGGCACCGCTCGCGGGCGCACAGCGCCGCGAACTCCGCCACGCGCTCGGGCGCGATCGCCAGCACATAGCGCTCCTGGGCCTCGTTGCACCAGATCTCGAGCGGCGACATCCCCGGCTCGTCGTTCGGGATCTGACGCAGCTCGAAGCGCGCCCCGCGACCGCTGTCGTTGACCAGCTCGGGCAGCGCGTTCGAAAGACCGCCCGCGCCGACATCATGAATCGACACGATGGGGTTGTCGCCGCCCATGGCCACGCAGCGGTCGATGACCTCCTGACAGCGGCGCTGCATCTCGGCGTTGTCGCGCTGCACCGACGCGAAGTCCAGGTCCTCCGCCGAGGCGCCCGACGAAACCGACGACGCCGCGCCGCCGCCGAGGCCGATGAGCAACGCGGGCCCCCCCAGCACGACGATGGGCGCGCCCGGGGGGATCTCGTGCTTCTGCACGTGCTGGGGGCGGATGTTGCCGAGCCCGCCCGCGATCATGATCGGCTTGTGGTAGCCCCGCACCTCGCTCGCGTCGCCGCCGCCCGGCGCGGGGACCTCGAGCTCGAAGGTGCGAAACATGCCGCACACGCTTGGCCGCCCGAACTCGTTGTTGAACGCCGCGCCGCCGAGCGGCCCCTCGATCATGATGTCCAGCGCCGAGGCGATGCGCTCGGGCTTGCCGTGGTCCTGCTCCCATGGGCGCAGCGCCCCCGGCAGGCGCAGGTTCGACACCGCGAACCCCACGAGGCCCGCCTTCGGCTTCGACCCGCGGCCGGTCGCGCCCTCGTCGCGGATCTCGCCCCCGGAGCCGGTGGCGGCCCCAGGGTAGGGCGAGATGGCCGTGGGATGGTTGTGCGTCTCGACCTTCATCAGGATGTGAACGGGCTCGACGACGGTGCCGTAGACGCGCGTATCCGGATCCGCGAAGAAGCGGCCGGCGCGCGTTCCCTCGATCACGGACGCGTTGTCGCGATAGGCGGACAGCACGCCGGCGGGCGAGGCCTCCGTGCTGCGGCGGATCATCTTGAACAGCGACAGCGGCTCGCGGCGCCCGTCGACGATGAAATCGGCGTTGAAGATCTTGTGACGGCAGTGCTCGCTGTTCGCCTGCGCGAACATCATCAGCTCGACGTCGGTGGGATCGCGGCGCATCGTCTCGTAGGCATCCAGCAGGTAGTCGATCTCGTCGGGCAACAACGCCAGGCCGAGCCGGGCGTTCGCGGCCTCGAGCGCCGCCCGCCCGGTGGTGATCACCGGGATCGAGGCGAACGGCCTGGGATCGGCGCGGTTGAACAGCGCCTGCGCTTCGACCGCGCCGCCCAGCACCGACTCCGTCATGCGATCGTGAAGCGCGGCGCGCAACGCGCGCGCGTCCGTGACCCGCCCGGCTACCGCGTAGGAGATCCCGCGCTCGATGCGGCGCACCGCGGCCAGCCCGCACCCGCGCGCGATGTCGGTGGCCTTCGATGACCACGGCGAGATCGTGCCCAGGCGCGGGACCACGAGCAACCGCGCCGCCGGCGCCTCGATGGCGGCCGGCGCCGTGCGGGGGCCGTAGCGAAGCAGCTGGCCGAGCACGCCGCTCGCGGTCGCGTCGAGCGGCGCCGCGAGGTCGACGAGGTGGACGAACGTGGCGCCGAGGGCGGTGACGTCCGGGTTCCCGGCGCGCACGGCGGCGAGGCGCTTTTCGAGTCGAGCGGGGGTGAACGCGGGCGCGCCGGCGAGCTCAATCATGATCTGAGCGACAGACTGCCGCGCCCGCGCGCGGGATGCAATCGCCGCGGCAGAGGTCGAGGAGACCGCTGTCAGCCGCCGTCGTCGCTCGAGCCCGGCGGCCCGTACATCACGTCGGAACGGAGGACATACTTCTGGCCCTCGACCACGGGGGCGCCCTCGTGCACGAGGTAGTGGTCGAACACGAGCGCGAGGCCCGGCGCGGGGCTGATCGAGGCGGCTTCGAAGCGCGTCTCGCCGCCCCGGGCACAGGCGTTCAAGTAGATCATCAGGGTCAGCAAACTCTCGTCGCCGCTGCTCCGCCGATGGCATCCGTCGGTGTGCGGCGCGAAGTGCTGGCCAGGACCGTACCTGTAGAACCGCAGTCGCTCGTTCAGACCGACCGCTCGCCGTCCCTCGAGGACCGGCGGAACCTCCGCTGAAATCCAGCACCAGAGGTCATGGGCTCGCTCCGGGGAGTCGACCATGACCCGCGCATTGTTGCGGATGTCCGGACGGAAGACTTGACCGGCCGCCAGCGAGACGCGCGCCGTCTCGTACCCGAGCCTCTCTGACCAGGCGATGTACTCCCGGCACTCGTCCTGCGTCAGGACGCCGGAGACGGTGAATATGCCGCGGTGGATGTTCGTGCGAATCTGAGTCCGTGCGCCTTTGATCATGACGACCGACCGGCGTCAGGAACCGCACGGACAGCAGGAAATTGATCCGCCGCCTGGACCTGACGGCAATGTTCGGCAGACCGCGGGGGGCTGAGGCCACGGCCCCGGCCCGGCAGCACCGCACGCCAACGCGTACTCGTCCGCATGACACTGATTTGCGCATTCCGAATATGAAACGCCTGGCGTGAGATTCGGACCTGGGCATTCCGTCGCGCTGGCGCTCAGGCAAAGCATGCCCCCACCATTCGAGCCTTGACACGAAAGATAGGTGCGTGCGGCCCGACATTGACCCGCCGTCGCGTCGGCGACCTCAAAAGCTGGTGACCAGGTGCAGGCAGGAAGCGCCGCGTGGGACGTCAGAGTGGATGAGTCCCCGCCGCAGGCCCCAACGAATGCCAGGTAGAAAAGGAGCGCGAGAGCTCGTCGCATGGGAAATAAACAGCGAGAAGTATTCATGACCCTCCTCAAAGTGAGTGTGTCGCGTTCGGTTCTCGGCTGTCATCCCAAAGCGTTACTGGTGAGGGGGAAGGCAGCCCCCGCCCCCTGCACAAAATAGCCATTGGCTGCCGTCTGGATACGATACGGTGACGCGCGCTCCGGTTCCTGCCGCCTTGCCAACGATCGCGGCGGCCTCGGTGATCGTGCCATCTGGACCGATCAGCTTTCGACCGGGCAGTCCGCTCAGGTAACACCCATCTGGCTCGGGCGTGAGGTCTATTCGAGTCACGTCTCCACCACAGATCCAATATCCGGTGCACGGAAAGCACGCCACGTCCCCTCCGGAACCACCTCCGCCGTTGGCGCCACCGCTCCCCGCCTGGGTGCCGCCTTGGTCGTTCGAAGAACAGCACACCGTCAGAACGAGAACTGCGACTGCCAGCTTCCATGCGCCTGGGTGAGTGATCGGCATTTTCTCTCCGGTTAGGGCGTCTGAGGTCGACATGCCAGCGGCGGCGCCGTCCGCTGCAACGCTTTGTCGGGCGGCGCCCCTGATGCTAGCATAATGCTGTCATGCCGACGCTGACCATTCGGAACGTCGCGCCCAAGGTCGTCCGCGCCCTGAAGGCTCAGGCCGAGCGGAATCGTCGTTCAATGGAGCAGGAGGTCCGAGAGATCATCGAAGGCCAGGTCGCTGATCGGACCTCGGCGATCAGCCAGATCACCCGGTCTTGGGCCACTCAGAAGCGAGCTCCAACCGCCGTGGAGGTGGAAGCCTGGATTCGTGAAGGACGGCCGTGAAGGCTGTCGTCGACACCAACGTCATCGCGTATTTCTTGCTCGGCACCGCGGGAGTTCGCGACGAATGTGAGCGCTTCTGGCGCGAGGTGGAGGCGCCCGTCGCCCCGGCCTCCTGGGAGGCGGAGCTCACGAATGTCCTCTGGATGGCGACGCGGAAGCACATCGTGGATGTGCCCGAGGCCCTGCACAGACTCGAGCTCGCCAAGGGGCTGGGAATCCGGTCTGTTGCTGTAAGCACCCTGTGGGGGGGGGCACTTGCGCGCGCCCACGCGTCGGGCATCGCCGCCGACGACGCTCTGTTCGTGGAGCTGGCCGACCGTGAAGCGGTGCCCCTCGCCACCTTCGACGAACCCGTCATGCGGGCATTCCCCCGTCTCGCGATGCGCCCACGCCGTATGCGCGTCAGGTAGCCGTCCAATCGGACGCGACCCGGAGTCGTTCGCGCCGGCCCGGCCGCAGGCTGGTATGGCTGATACTGCCATCCAGGTATGGTACGATCGGCAGTATGAAGAAGACGCTCCACATCGACGAGGAGCTGCTCCGGAATGCGAAGCTTGCCTGCCATGCCAGCACCGACACGGACACGGTCAGGCTCGGCCTCGAGGCCCTCGTTCGCCACGCCGCATATGACCGGTTGCGCGCGCTGCGTGGCGCGGAACCCGACGCCCACGACGTGCCCCGCCGAAGGGAACGTCCCAGGAGCCGTCGGGTGGCGTGATGGTCTTGGTGGACACTTCGGTCTGGATTCGGTTCCTGGCTGGCCGCGAGCCCTTTGCCAGCGGCCTCGACCACCTGCTTGGTCGCGACGAGGTGGTTGGCCACGAGTTGGTCTTTGGCGAGCTGCTGATGAGCGACATGGGTGGCGGCAGAAGAAAGCTTCTCGAGGCCTACGCGCAGATGCACCAGGGGAATACGGTCGTCCACGAGGAGATCGTCGAGTTTGTGCGGGGGCGACGGCTCTCCGGCCGCGGTGTCGGCTGGATTGACGTGAGCATCCTGGCATCCGCAATGGTCGAAGGATTCCAGATGTGGACCGCAGATCCACGATTCCTCACGTTGGCCAGTGACCTGCGGGTCGCCTACTCCCACACCCCGCGATAACGCTGTTCAAGTCAACCAGCGGCGCGAAGCTCGATCGGCAAGGGCAGGTGGTTCCGGAACATGAACGCGCGGTGCTCGACCAGCGACGGCGGGACGTCGGCGCCAATCTGCTCGACAAGATAGGCGAACGCCGGGCGGACCAGCGGCAGCATCTGCGGGCAGTCGGCCTCGGGCAGCGGCAGCGCGTAGGTCAGGAACGTCGCCAGATAGATGTCGAGCGCGGTCAGCTGCGCTCCCAGCAGGTAGCGGTGCCCGGCGGCGCGGCTGCGCCAGCGCCGCCTGAAGGGCGCCAAGGTCCCGAAGGCCTGCAGCACCGCCCGACCGCTCCAGCACGCGACCGTGAAGAAGGAGAACCTCCCCCAGGGTCAGGTAACGCATCACCCGAGTCGCCGGTACAGCTCGGCATTCTTGTCGAGCACAAAGGTAGCGGCGGCGTCGAAGTCGGCGTGGGGCTTCGCCAGCTGATCGGCTACGAGCGCACGCGCTAGCTCTTCAGGTGCGACTCCCAGTCGAGCAGCCGCCTCCCGCAGACGCTGAACTTCCGCATCACCGAGGTCGATCGCCAGAACCATGAATGTGACTCTACCACGGTCGTTTCGACGCACTGCTCGTCCGCCGAACGCTATCGCGTCAATCAACCAACTGCTGGGACGTTCTTGTTTCGCAGTGCCGCCGCGAAGTCGGGCGTGCTGGAAGCCGAATCCGATGTGCGCGCACTTTGTGATGTCCTCGTCAAGCGTCGGGCGTCCGCGCTCTGGGATATCTTCCAACGAGGAACCGTCCATCGACCCTTGGAGGCCGCGGCGGATCTGTTTACGGCTGACAGACAGATTCGCGAGCGGGCGGATCAAGTATGGCCACCGTCGGGAGAGGCCCAACCGTCGGTTGAGGCCAGTTTCGTCCCCGCTTACCCTTTGAGCCTGACACCAGAGCAGATGCGTCAGGTCATTCCGCTCGCGTGTATTCCCACGACCGACGGATTCCCATTTTGGGACGTAGGCGACCAGGAGGTACATCGCCCTGTTACTTGGGGCTGGTACGGGCGAATTCCTTTCGCGCCATTCGAGGCGGATAGGCCTGCGCCGAGCTACCTCTGGCTACTCGCGCGCTCAGGCGCGTTTCTCCACCGGGAACACCTTTGGGAAGATTCGCCTCGTTCCGCCATTCCGGCTTCGGCAGAATTCGGGGACGCGGCGGGGACGGGATCGGGGACATTGGCGCCACGGAGGGCGGTGAGGCGGACGCGCAGGAAGCGGCACTTGCTATCCCCGACCCTGACCTGCATCTCGGGGCGGGCGTCGGGCCCACCCCGACTCGTCTCAGCCTTTCGGCCGTGGTCGAGCCTGGCCTCGACGTCGTCGCGCGCTGAGGTTCAGGGGGGCGGAGCGGAGCGGAGGTCGCCCATCTGGCGCTCGTCGCCCAGCACCCCGACCACCCAGTTGTCGCGGCAGCGTTCGAGGGTGTCCGCGATCTCGTCGGGGCGAGTGTGCAGCGCCTGGTCGCGCGCGACGTTCATCGACTCAAGCGGCCAGCCCAAGCTCCAGTGCCAGAGCAGGCTCTCCGCCATCTGGTAGCTGGTGGCGATGCCAAGGTCGGAGCCCTCGGCGATCAGCGCCCGCGCGTGCTCGAAGGTCGCGCCGTTGGTGAGCCCCGAATCGGGGGTCTCGAGCAGCGCGTGCAGACGATTGAGAGCCTCGGGGATGAAGGGATAGTCGAGATCCGCGCTGACATCGAGGACCGTGGTGCCGCCCCGTACGACGCGGACGAGGCTGCCGACGCTGTAGGTCGCGCCGAGCTTTTCGCGCAGCCCGGCGACCAGCGCCCGGCGCAGGCCGAGTCCGAAGATCGCCCGCGCCGCGAGCTGATCGGCGCTGGTCGGCGGCAGGAGGCATTTGAAGTGCAAAGTGGCCTGTTGCGCGCCCGGCCGATTCCGCACGATCAGCCGTTGTCCGTCCGAAAGCGCGGCATTTTCGAGCAAGGGCGGGGCCGGCAAGCTCTTGCTCGGTGAGGCGTTGCGCCCCCAACTGCCGAGCTCCTGTTCGACGGCCGCCAGCGCCGCACGCGGGTCGATGTCGCCGACGATCACGAGCGCCGCATTCCCAGGCCGGCGCACCCGATCGTTCCAACGCGCCACCTCCGCTGGCGTGATCTTTTGGATCTGCTTGGCGGCGGCCCACAGACCGAGCGGATGGTTTCCAAAGACCGCGGCATCAAGGGCGCGATCGAAGGACGCTGCGGGGGCGGCATCTTCCCGTTCCAACAGGTCGACCAGCTCGCCATATCGCTTGGGCGGCCAGAAGACGGAGAAGTCCATCATCCGCGCGAGGTGACGGACGGTGGCGTGGACATCGCTCCCAGTCGAGCGCAGGACCTCTTCGGTCGTATCGGTCGCGAGCCGCGTCTGGTAATCGACGCCCCAGATGCGCGGCGATCCCTCCCTCCAGTAGCGCGCCCAGGAAGCCGCGATACCGACGCCGACGGGGGTGGCCTCGGCGCGGCCGCCGCTGAACCCGAGCAACACAGTGTGGAAACCGGCGCCCGGCCTCGGGAGGAGAATGACCCGCAGGCCGTTTTCGAGATCGTGCGTCTCCAGCCCCGCCAGGAGCGCGTGGGGTGCGCGGGACGCCCACGCAGCTCGCGGCGGATGGGAAGCCGGCGGAAGCGACGGGGGCGCGGGATGCTCCAGCCCCGCCGTGCCGGCCACGGTGGAAGCTGGCCGAAGCGGCGATCCCGGAAAGACGCGCTGACCCGCACCCGGTTGGACCAGAACGACGTGGGCGCGTGCCTTGCCCAAGAACGTGTCGATGTAGGTCGTGATCTCGGCCCGGGTAGGCGCCAGCATGCGCGCCCCGAGCCCGCGCAGATAGTCGGGGCTCCCCAAGACGTTGGCCGACCATGCTCCGTCGAGGGCACGGGTTTTCAGGCCCTCCTCGTTGTAGACGTGCTCGGTGCTGGCGAATCGTTTCAACGCCTCGACGTCGGTCCCGAGGCCCGCGATGGCCTCGTCTGCGACCAGCTCCGCCGTCCGTTCCGGATGGATCCCCTTCTTGAGCGTCACCTCAACGTAGAGCAGGCTGGCGGCAACACCGTCGTTCAGCCCGGTTCGAACGCCACCGACGTCGGTGTCGCGCTCCATCAGATCGTGGGTGCCGTTCCTGATCGCGGCGGTCAGCAAAGGGCCGAGCTCGCCGCCCGTCGCGAAGGCCGAAGGCACCGACCAGCCCAACCAGAGCATGGGCGTCGGCACCTCGGCGTCGTGCGAGCGAAACGAGCGCGGCCGCGCCTGCAGCGCCGCAGGCCGCGGGTTGATCCGACCCGTCAGCGCCGCCGTGACGATTCGCGCGCTCTGTCCGGTCACCCGTTCAACCAACGCCTGCTGTTCGTCGAGCGACAGCGGCGCCGTGATCAGCAGGGTGCTGGTCGCCGCCCGATAGTGCCCGGCCACGAAGGCCCGCGCATCGGCGAGCGTCAAGCCGGACAGGCTCTCGGCCGTGCCGACGGGGCCGTGCGCGTAGGGATCGCCCTCCGGAAAGGTGTCGGCCATCAGCCAACCCACCGCCTCGCCCGGGGTTCCGGTCTCCGTTCGCCACCGCCGTTCGTTGGATACCGCCGACCACTCCTGTCGAAACAGCCGATCGTCGACGCCCGCCAAAGGATCTTTGAGAATCCCCCGCAGGAAGATCAGCGACTCTTCGAGAGAGTCCGGGTTGTCGGTGGTGAGAAACGTCGTGGTGTCCCAGGAGGTGCTGGCCGAGGCGGAGCCGTCGATCGCCCGATCGAAGTAAGGCGTGGTGCCGTGGTCGGCATCGCAGGCGAGGTGCTCGGTCAAGTGTGCCAGCCCGGCCTTGGCGACCGGATCGTCTGCCGATCCCGCACCGATCACCAGCACCGCCGCGGCGGCGTCGAAGGCGGGCGCAACCTCCAGGACCACCCGCAACCCGTCGCCCAGCTCCAGGCGGCGGGTTTGATCGCGGTTCACCGAAACGGTGTGCGTTTCGGTCGGCCGGACGATGCAGGCGCCGAGCCCGGGAGCGCACGCGACCGCGAGGAGCGCCGCTCGCCACGATGAACCAATTGTTCGCTTCGGCACCGGAGCATCATGCCAATCTTTTGGTTCCGGGGGGATCGGAATGTCCCTTCAGGGTTAGACGGCAGCCTACGCACCGCCGCACGCGGCAGAATTCTCCGAGGCAGTCTTGGCATGAACGTCACGACCATCCCGGCGCCACCAGTCAAGGCCGCCAATCAGCTCCTTCACTCGAAAGCCAAGATTGAGCATCTTCAGTGCGCCCTTTGTAGAAGCGTTGCAACCAATCCCATCGCAGTAGACCACGACCAGCGCGTCCTTTTTGAGGTGGGCGGTCGTCTCGACCGACATCGTACGATGAGGGATGTTGAGTGCGCCCGGAACATGCCCGCGTTGAAAGGACTCCGTGGATCGCGCGTCGACGACAATGATTCTCTCTCCGGCCACGGGACTTTAAACACCAAGCCGAGCGGCGCGGGGCGCCAGCCAGGGGTTTGAACGACGCAGCGCAGGCCCCATCTCACCCCACGGAGCGAGCTCGTGGCGCACGGTGGGTCCGGCGCGATCTCGTCGACACTTCCCCCGTTGCCGACAACCCGCCTATGATGTTCGACCCGGAGGCCCCCCTTGCTGCACGAACCTGTATCACCGCGTCATCGCCGCTGCCGTCGTCGCGCCGCGCTGCTGATCCTCTTCATGGCGACGATGGCCGCGGCCGAGGCCGTCGCGGCTCCGCTCGCATTTCCCGGAGCAGAAGGCTTCGCGGCGACGGTCGCTGGCGGTCGCAAGGGCCAGGTGGTTCACGTCAGCACGCTCGCCGATTCCGGCGCCGGCTCCCTGCGCGACGCTGTCAGTGGGGGCAACCGCATCGTGGTGTTCGACGTCAGCGGGGTGATCAAGCTGTCCTCGGTCCTGGTGATCGGCGGCGACAACATCACGCTCGCGGGACAGAGCGCGCCGGGCGACGGCATCACCATCTACGGCAGGGAGACCAGCTTCAGCGGCCGCAGCAACGTCATCGTCCGCTACCTCCGCTTCCGCCAGGGGATGGTCGACACCTCGGGCAGCGCGCAGAAGACGGTCAATATCACCGACGGGCAGAACCTGATCTTCGATCACGTCTCCATACAATGGGGACGCTGGGACAACTTCGGCATCACCGGCACCAGCAGCACGGTGACCTTGCAGAACTCGATCGTCGGCGAGGGTGTGCCGCCGCAAAACTTCGGCTCGATCATCGACGGCGAGCAGGACATCACGATCGCCCACAACTTGTGGATCGACAACAACGAGCGCAATCCCAAGTTCAAGGCCAACGGAGAGTGCATCAACAACGTCGTCTATGACTGGGGCACGGGCGGCGGCATCATCGGTGGCCACTCGGGGGCGGACTGGTACGAGGACTACGTCGGCAACTACCTGATCGCCGGGCCGGCGGCCGTTGCGAATTTCTTCACGTTCTACACGAACACCGATCACGCCTATCAGGTCGGCAACATGGTCGACGTGAACCGGGACGGCCAGCTCAATGGAAGGCCAGTGGTCACCACGGATTTCATGGGCACCTCGCCGCCGACGTTCGAGACCGCGGCGCACAGCAAACCGCCCGTCCCCGTCACGGTGCTGAGCGCGGAGGATGCCTACGCGCGCGTGATGGCTCAGGCCGGGACGTGTCTGCACCGGGATGCCGTCGAGTTGCGACTGATTGGCCAGCTTGGCTCGCTCGGAACGAAGGGTGCCATCATCTCGGACGAGAGCACCGTCGGCGGCCAGCCAACCGTGACCCAGGTGACGCGACCCGCGGGATTTGACACGGACGGCGACGGCATGCCCGATGCCTGGGAGACGGCGCACGGGCTCGACCCGAACAGCGGCAGCGATGGCAACGGCGATAGCAACGGCGATGGCTACACCAACGTCGAGGAGTACCTGAACGCGCAGGCCGATCTCGCTTGTCCGGGCGGCGCGACAACGCCGCCCGCGGACGCCGGAGCTCCCGATTCAGCCGACGCCGCCGTCCCTCCGGTCGACGCTGGCGGCACATCCGGAAGTGGCGGCATGACGGGTGCCGGCGGCGGAGCCGTCGCCAGCGGGGGCGTGACGGGCGCTGGTTCCGGCGGCGGCGGAGCGGGTGGCGCGGCTGCCACGGGCGGGCGGGGCGGATCGGGTGGCGCCCTTGGCACCGGCAACAGCGGCACCGGCAACAGCGTCGCCACCGGTGGAGTCGTGGGAACCGGCGGAGTGTCCGCGAGCGGTGGTGTCACTAGTCCTGGCGCGACGGGCTCCGGCGGCAGCGCCAGCACCGGGGGAGCTCCGGGAGCTGGCGCGGCACAGGCCGGCAGCGGCGGCTGCTCGTGTCGCGTTTCCCAGCTCGACACCGGGAGCTACCCGGCGTTGGCGTTGCTTGGTCTCGTGATGCTCGCACTTCGGGTGCGCAACCGGCGTTGAGCAAGGGTCGATCAGCTGAGTCGTCGTGGCTCAGGGCTCGTCTCGTCACCGGGGGCACGACAGCGCCTGCGTCTCCAGCAGGCCGAGCGTGCTGCTCTTCGTTCCTCTGAAACGCGCGATGGTCTTGCCCCGCTCCGACGAGGCGGCCGTGTCGACCTTGTCGCCCTTGACCACGTACGCCAGTCGTTCCTCACCGGTGTCCGGGTCCCAGAACGTCGCCTGCGCGGCGGTCACGGTGCAGGCGACGGGGGCCTTGACGCTCGCGCGGGAAAGCTCGAGCGACCGCGCCTCTCCCTCGCAGCGTGCGTGGATGCCGATCGCGCTGGCGCTGATGTCGACACGATCCTCGGGCGCGTCTTGGAAGCGGAGCGTGTCGCCTGCCGACGGTGCGGCGATCAGCGTGCACGGCAGCTTCTTGCCGGTCTTCGGTCCGAAGGAGATCGCCCAGGCGTCCTCGACGGCCAGGATCGTGACGTCGCCGTAGACGCCCGACGGATCGGGCAGCGCCGGCAGCGTGGCCAGCGTCGCGACCGCGCCGCCCGGCGCGGCGAGCGGCCCGACGGCCGCGACCCGGAGCACGCCCTGCACGCTGCCCATGGCGAAGTTGTCGAACAGGTTCAACACCACCACGGCAGCGCGCGTGAGGAAGAAATCGCGCTCGCGCTTCTTGTCGATGGGACCGGCCTGCGCGGCCAGCCTCGCCTCGATCTTGCCGTACGCGTCCTGCTTGAACAACGAGCGCCACCCGACCTGCTTGCCGTCGGCGAGCGAGACGGTGAGGCCGTGGTACAGCTTGGTGGGATGCGCGCCCTCCGGGTCGCCGTTGTCGCCGACCGCGGACTCGAGGCCAGAGTAGCGAATCGACAACAAGCCGGCGTCCTCGAGCCCGATCGAGTACGAGGCCTCGATCGCCGTGCGCTGCGCGTCCGTCGCGGGCGCGCAGTCCGCCCGGAATGGACGCTCGCTCAGGAAGGACGCCTCGATGGCCTGATTGATCGCGGCCTCGGCGGGAACGCCGCTGACCTTCGGGTAGGTCACGTCGAAGGAGCACACCTTCCCCTTCGAGGTCCAGGTCTTGTGCGCGGGCGTGATGCGGGGACGCAAAACCACGGCAGGTGCAGCCGCGGGTGCAGGCGCGGCTGCGGGCCCGGACGCGAGCACAGCCGCCACGGCAATGGAAGCGAGCATCGAGCTACCTTACCCGACGAGCTGTTGACATATGAAGTCTCGGAGCCGAAGTTTCTCCGCGCTCACGGTGACGGCACGCGGAGGCAAACGTGGCGGGTTCAATCTCGAACGAAGTCGTTCTGGACGCGGCGACACCGGGTGACGCCGGGTTGCTGGCCAATCTTCTCGAGCTTTATATTCATGACCTGAGCGAGGTGTTTCCCGGCATCGAGCTCGGCGCCGATGGTCGCTTCGGGTACGGCAAGCTGCCGCTGTACTGGTCGGAGCCCGAGGCGCGGTTCCCGTTTCTCATCAAGTGCGACGGCCGCGTCGTGGGCTTCGCGCTGGCGACCCGTGGCTCGCCGGCGACGGCCGACCCCAGCGTCCTCGACGTCGCCGAGTTCTTCGTGCTTCGCCGCTACCGTCGCACCGGCGTCGGTTGCCGGGCGGCCGAGCTCCTGTGGAGTCGCCTTCCCGGCAAGTGGACCGTTCGCGTGTTGGAGGGAAACCCGGGCGCGCTTCGGTTCTGGGCCGGCGTCATCGCCAAGCACACCGGCGGCGCCGCTACGGAGCGGGTGTCCCCCGGTGATCCGCTCACGTGGCGCGTGTTCTCCTTCGAGAGCGTGCCCGGGCGCGGTTCATGAGCGCGGCCCAGACGGCTGTGGATGGGCGCTCCTATTCACCGCGCTCCTACTCACCGAGGATGCGCACGTCCAGCTCGGCGAGGCGCGCCGGATCGGCGGTCACCTCGACCTCGACGATCTTGCCCCCGGCGATGACGAAGCCGAAGACCGCGCGCGGCTGTCCGCCGGGCGCCCAGGCGGCTCCCGCGGCGCCGTCGACCAGCGCCGGCTGTGCGCCGCGCGCGCGTCCCCGGAACACCTCGGCGACCGCGGTGGCGCCTTGCACCGCGCGCGCGAGCGGCGGGGCGCCGCGAGACTGGTTCGCCTCCGCCGCGGCGACGGCGACGCTGTCGGCGCGCAGCACCACGTCTGGATCGAGCACGGCCAGTAGCGCCTGAAGGTCGCCGTCGCGAGCGGCGGCGAGGAAGGCGCCGACCAAGGCCCGCTGTTGGGTCACGTCGGCGTCGGTGGCCGCCCCCCCGAGCTGCACGCGGCGACGCGCGCGGCTCGCGAGCTGCCGGGTCGCCACCGCCGAGCGCCCCACTATGGGGGCGATGTCGTCGAAGGAGAGGTCGAACATGTCGTGGAGGACGAACGCCACCCGCTCGGCCGGCGCCAGCGCCTCCAGCACCACGAGCAATGCCACGCCGACCGAGTCAGCGAGCAGCAGCTCTCTCTCGGGCTCCGGCGCCATGTCGGGCCGCGCCACCAGGTCCGCCGCGTGGCGCTCCGCGGGCTCCTCGCGCCGGGATTTGCGCGCGCGCAACGTGTCCAGGCAGACGCGCGCCACCACGGTCGTGAGCCAGCCGCCGAGATTGTCGACAGCGCCGGTCTCCGACCGGCTGAGCCGCAGCCAGGCCTCCTGGACCGCGTCGTCCGCCTCGCCGACCGAGCCCAGCATGCGATGGGCCACCCGGCGCAGGTGGTCTCGGTGGGCTTCGAAGCGCTCCGCCAGCTCATTTTCGGCCATCGTCACAGTTCTCCTTTGCGATCCGTCATGGGAGTGACGGATCGACACAAGACGATGTGACCAGCACAGGAGCAAAACATGCAAGCACGAATGCAGAACCCCGCGTTCATCATCCCGGAAGCCATGGCGGCGCTGCAGGCGCTGGGCGCCGCCATCGAGAGCGCCGGGTTACCGGCGGCGACCCTCAGCCTCATCGACGCGCGCGCCAGCCAGATCAACGAGTGCAGCGTCTGCCTCGACGGCCACTGCAGGATCATGAGGCGCAGGGGGGAGGATGTCGATCGGATCATCTCGCTTCCCGGCTGGCGGCACGCCCCCTACTACACCGACGCCGAGCGCGCGGCCCTCGCGCTGACCGAGGCGCTCACCCGCCTCGGCACCGGCGCCGATCCGGTGCCCGACGCGGTCTGGAACGAGGCGGCCCGCCACTACGACGAGACCAAGCTGGCGGCCCTGATCCTGGCGATCGCCCAGATCAACGTCTGGAACCGGCTGAACATCGGGGCGGGCGTGCTGGCCGGGGAGTGGAAACCGTAGGTCGGCGGTGAGGGGCTTTCGTCAGCGAACCTTCGCCGCCTGGGCGGCCGCCTCCTGCTTCACGCGCCGCTCCTCGGGCGCGTCGTACCGGCCGACCGGCGCGGCGGCGATCTCCGCGAGCAGCGCCCTGGCCTCGGCGGGGCGTCCCTCGTCCGCGGCGATGCGCGCCAGGTACAGCCGCGCGCGCAGGCTCGCGGGGTTGAACGCGAGCGCGCGCCGCAGCTCGCGGGACGCCTTCTCGCGGTCGCGCTTCGGCCAGGGCAGCTCGAGGTAGTACGCCGCCCAGACGACGGGGATGTTGCCGTGGTCGTATCGCTCGTCGAGCGCGGTGGCGCGTTCGAGCGGCCGCTTGAACTTGCCCTCGATGCCTTTCGCGAGCGCGCTCAGGACGCCCATCCCCTCCGCGTAGCTGCCGATGCTGAGCGCGGCCCAGTAGGGGGCGGCGGCGTCGTTCGGGTTGGCGGCGATCGCGCGCTCGGCCAGCTCGTAGGCCTGCTTCCCCAGACGCGAGCGCTCTTCGGGGGCGCGGGTCGGCTCGTCGCTGATCGTGAAGAGCACTCGCGCGGCGCGCCACAGCGCTCCGTAGTCGTTGGGTGCTAGCGCGAGCGCGGTGTCGGCGAGCCGGCGCGCTTCGGCCAGCGCGCCGGGCTCGTCGCGCCGAGGGTGAAGCGCGTCCAGCCGCGACAAGAGCTCGGGCAACGGCGGCGCCGTTCCTCCCGCCGCCGTCGAGCTCCCGCCGGACATCAGCATGAACAACGGAACGATGCAGACGGCCGAGACGACAGAGACGGCTGGAGACGACACGGCGGCGATTCCTCCTCGTGAGCATAGCCGAGCCGACGCATACGCACGTCAGGCCCGTTTCTCTTCGCCCCTCACGAGGCGCCGGATGTTTTCGCGATGGCGGAGGGTCACGAGGACCGCCACGACCACCGACAGCGCGACATACTCGCGGGGAAGGCCGCCACGCAGCGTGGCGATGACGGGGAACGCCCAGATCCCCAGCAGCGATCCCAGCGACGACAGCCGGGTGAGGGCGTAGGTCGCTGCGTAGACGCCGAGGCAGGCCAGGCCGATCGCGGGCGACAGTCCCAGCGACACCCCCAGCGACGTGGCGACCCCCTTGCCACCCTTGCCGCGAAGAAAGATCGTGAACATGTGCCCGACGATGGTCGCGAGCCCTGCCATCGCGACGAGGCCCGCCCCGCCCGCGGGATCGAGCGCGCGCGCCGCCGCCACCGGCACGAAGCCCTTCAGGGCATCGCAGACGAGCACGAAGATCGCCCACCGCTTGCCGAGCGCGCGGGCGACGTTGGTCGCGCCGATGTTGCCGCTGCCCACGGCGCGAACATCGACGCCCCGCGCGCGCCCGACCAGCAGACCGGTCGGCACGGAGCCGAGCACGTAGGCGGCGGCGCAGATGGCGAGGGTGGTCATCAAGACTCCGCGGCGGAATCCCGTGGCGCGGTTTCGATTCGACACTGCGTAGGACAGCAACATATGCCCTCTCCCGCTTGCGGGAGAGGGGCAGGGAGAGGGCAGTCGACGCCCGGTCCAGAGGCTTCTTTCCGCATGGTCAGTTCCCTCTCCCTAGCCCTCTCCCACATTCGTGGGAGAGGGGACCGGAATCCGTGGCGTTGGGACTGTCCGCGGGCGCCCGACCAGCAGACCGGTCGGCACGGAGCCGAGCACGTAGGCGGCGGCGCAGATGGCGAGGGTGGTCATCAAGACTCAGCGGCGGAATCCTGTGGCGAGGTTTCGATTCGACACTGCGTAGGACAGCAACATATGCCCTCTCCCGCTTGCGGGAGAGGGGCAGGGAGAGGGCAGTCGACGCCCGGTCCAGAGGCTTCTTTCCGCATGGTCAGTTCCCTCTCCCTAGCCCTCTCCCACATTCGTGGGAGAGGGGACCGGAAGCCGTGGCGTTGGGACTTTCCGCGGGCGCCCGACTGGCAGACCGGTCGGCACGGAGCCGAGCACGTAGGCGGCGGCGCAGATGGCGAGGGTGGTCATCAAGACTCAGCGGCGGAATCCTGTGACGAGGTTTCGATTCGACACTGCGTAGGACAGCAACATACGCCCTCTCCCGCTTGCGCTCATGATTGATCGGAGATCGTCGCACTGCGTCTTCCGAGGCCGAAACCGTACGCCAAGAGCAAGAGGTCGCGGAAGCCACGCCAAAGTACAAGCCATCCTGGGCGACCGTTGTTCTTGATGTGTCCACCCATTCTGGCGATTGCGGCAAGGGCCTGGGCGACTGTATCGACCGGAGTCTGCGACTTGGCCCGAAGCACGAAGATTTGATCGGGCGTGAAGCACCCTTCGACGGCGAGGTTGCTGTCGGCTCGTTCGAGTGCTCGTAACCGGAGTAGGCCCCAAGCTACCGGGACGAAGAGCGCCAAGGCGTTGCTGAAGTTGGCGAAGCTT
>Ga0265314_10000230_pt1 | contig 83421 bp, 37 predicted proteins | sample 4126metaG_FD_203106 | JGI IMG/M metagenome (GOLD analysis project Ga0265314, IMG submission 203106) | Rhizosphere microbial communities from Carex aquatilis grown in University of Washington, Seatle, WA, United States - 4-1-26 metaG | ecosystem: Host-associated > Plants > Roots > Rhizosphere >...
GGGCGTCTGGCGTCGTTGCTCCTCAGTTACAGATTTCTAACGAATATGCGCCTTCGTCGCGTCTAGCCATCCGCCCCGCCGCGCTCGCAATCCCTTGCCGACCTATTTTTAAAACACGCTCTAAGGGCATCGAGCATCATGTCAGCCCTGAAACACTCGCTGCATTCAAACGCCACACTGCGGCGTCGCGCTGAACATGGCCCGCGCCGCCCAGCCTGGGCGGTTTAGAGGCCCGTCCAGGTGTTGCCGACAATAAGTTTATTCCAGTAAAACTTGATATTCAGTCGTTTGATGCTTATAGTAGCGGAGCAGTGAACGCAGCCGTTTGGTAGTCGGGGCTGGAGATCAGAGCGATGGATCATCCGCACAAAGTTGATGTGCCTTTGGCTCACGAATTGGGCATGGGCGACGCGACCCGGTTCTTGCTCCATGAGCTAGGCTGCGACAGTTGGTACGTGGCGTGCCACCACGAACATCTGTTCGTGTATCGTTTGGCCCGGGGTGGGGTAGATTGCTACGCGGTCAGCTTTCAATGCACGCCTCCGGTGGAAAAAGCGATCTACCACGCCGGCAAGACGTGGGCGTTTTCGATCATTCCCTTGAACGGGGTCGAGGATCTGCCGGAGGCCAAGTTGAAGGAAATCAAGGCAGGACTTGCAGGGCTGTCGAGCGTGGCCTAGTGACCGGCCTGTGGGGAAGGGGAGCTCGGACGGGGGCAGACCAGGAATATGAAAAAGCTCCCGGTTGGGCATCTGGCCCCGGGCGCTTTATAGCTACCCATGCCGTTGAAGAAGCCAAAACCGTGGGGGCTTTGGTGCGCAATCGCCATCATCGGCGTGGGTCTGATTAACTACCTCACACGAGGGCCAGAGTTTGGCGGGAGCTACCCAGTATCCGTTGAAATCTTCGTTGAGCAGCGAGATGCCAAGGAGTTTTACACCATGACCATCGTCGATCGAGACGCGTGCAGCAGAATTATTCGTGTGCTTTGCGATGCCCGCAAGAGCGATCTCGGTGACTCTCCGGGGATGGGTTGGCTCATGGTCCACTACCCCGACGGAACCACGAACCAGATACACTTTTTGCCGGGACGGAATCCAGAGTCGGAAGGGATTCGCTGGGGTAAGCACGATTTTGCGCTGTCCAGAAAACGCTTCTATGACGTCCTGAGGCAGGCAGGAGTGGATGTAACCAGGATACCGGAGGGCGAGCACTAGCGGCTGAGCCAAAGCCGTGCCCATGAACGGTGGACGGTGCATCTGTTTGGATCGCTTCCTGGGGTGCGGGACGTTCTGATACGCGGGGCAAGGTGCCACGGTATTCGGCCTGATGGCGATTGACCTAACCGGCGGCCAAGGACTTACGCGGTTCTCAATGACGACCTTGATTCGGTGCCGGGTCGGCATGGCAGGCGCTAAGGTTGTCGGGCGGCAACGGGGGATTCCCCCGACTTGTAGTTATGGTGCGCCAAGGCTTTGTTTTATCCTTGTGAGCTGGCTGGCACATGGTGCGGCGATTCGTAGCCATGAAAGAACGATGGTTGGCGGTCCAAGCTCTCTCGGGGATGACCCCCATGCCTTTTGCACGATTTGCCAGCTTTAGATTTAAGCATGAAGACACGCTCATTCACGGGACTACCGTCCGCTCACTGCCTCCGAGGGCTGCTGATCTCTCCGGCGAGGGTTTTCAACATTCTATTATTGTACGGGGTTCTGGCCGGTGGCGGCGTGTGGGTGGCGTTTGGCGCCACCGACCCGGTAGAGGATGTGAAGCGCTTCAGCGAGTTTCGGACGCTCGACTCCTCTCGGCTTCTCGAGGGCGAGGTGCTCGGCGAGCGCGGGTCCTTGATGGAGTTTCCACAAGGCATTTTTGCCCAGACCTGCTTTGTTGTGCCCGTGCCGCCGGATGAGGCGGCGCAACGGTTGCAGCTTTGGACCCCGTCGCCGCGCCAGGCGCCAGGCGTTTTGGCTTTTAGTCCCGTGAGCGTACCGTGCGCGGCTGGGGATTTCCAGAGCCTGAGCTTGAGGCCGACTAACCACGCCGTGCGCTGGCTGTTGGACAAGTCGCTCAAGACCACCGGCGGCCGCTCCGACCTCAATCTCAGCCTGAGCGAGGCGCGGGAGCTGGATGCTGCCGCCAAGAGCCATCCTGACGCGCAGTCCATGAGCACCTACTGGGCGCAGTTGCTGCAGGCGCGGACGACATCGTTCCAGCGGGAGGGCTTCGCGGGAGTGATCCCCTATGAGGCTGGCGGAAAAACAATTTCGCCCACCGAGGACCTGCGCACGATGCTGCGAGAAAAGCCTGCGGTGGAACGTGAATTCATCTCGCTGCTGGAGCGATGCGGTTTGCTCGGCAAGCAAGGGGGCGAAACGCTCACGCCCTTCCACTATTGGGGGCTCTACGAGATTGACCATTGCGGCACGCTGAACCTGGGCGCAGTCTATTCGCTGGCGCTGGGTGACCGGCACCTGCTCCTGGACGCGCAGTATTATGTGAGCGGAGCCTATTACACGGGAGTGACCCTCTACGAAGTCTGGCCGATCCAGGTTGGAGCCAAACCGGGAGCCTTGGTTTGGCGAGGGGACTTCATGGCTGCTCCGACCCTGGCGTTCGCCAAGGGAGCCGAGCGGCTCGCCTACGGCGCGATCATGCTGCAGGAGCTCAAAAAGGCCGTGCGTTGCTTTCAGAATGACGTGACGGCAAGGCCGTGAACTTTTTTGGAAACCGCGCCTGATGAAGCGCTCGAAACAGACATCTGGTTTCGCCCTGCGGGTGGCGGTCCGACTCGGGCTATCATTGGTGTCGTGGAAAGCGACTTTGGTTTCCAGGGCGACGGACCGTTCGTGGGAGATTAATGCCGAGTCGGCCTACGTCGCCGGAGCGAACACGCGCGGGGGCGGGAACAACGTCGGCTCCGTAGACGAGTACCGCCTGGATCTCCGGTGCGTTCTCTCGCGGCAGGTGGGCAAAGACGTTCTGCTGCGTTTCGGCGTCCCCGCGCAGCGGTTTGGGTTCGGCGTCGCCGATCACGCGCCATTGCCTAGTGTTTTGCAGAAGGTGAGCGCTCTGATCGGAGTAGACTATCAACTCAGCGATCACTGGCTCTTGCGCGCGGACCTTCAACCTGGGGTTTACAGCGATTTCCAAGAGGTGAGCTGGCGGGATGTGGACGCGCCATTGCAGCTGGGCGCGGCCTACCTGGTGAACGCCGACCTTCAATGGTTCCTCGGGATGCGCATCGACGCCCGCAGCCGATACCCAGCTCTGCCCGCCGTTGGGGTGCGGTGGAGATTCGCCAACGAATGGACGCTGAACCTGCTACTGCCCAACCCACGACTGGAGTGGGCACTGAGCGAGAGTTTTCACGCCTATCTGGGAGCGGGCATGGAATTGGGCACCTTCCGAATTGGCGATCATTTTGGCGACGATCACGCGCGGCATGACCTGAACCACACGGTGCTCGATTATTTGGAGGCCCGTGTCGGCCCTGGCTGTTCCTGGAGAATCCGGCCCAACACGAGCTTGGAGGCGGACGCTGGTTTCATGATCTCCCGGCGATTCGATTTCGCCGGTCGGGACTTGGTTTTCCGCAGTGACCCTGCTCCGTACGCCCAGGTCGCCTTTCATGTCCGGTTCTGAGCGTCGGCGAATGGGCGCCTTACCGTACGGCCTAGCGCGCGAACTGGAGTTCGAGCGTATCGGGCTAGATCGGCGGTATCTCAGTCGGCGAACGCCCTCTCGCCAAACCTATCGTTCCAGATCATCACAACCTCCATCCGAAGAGTGACCGATTTTAATCCGGGTTTGGCCGTCTGGCCAGGTTATCGGTGGCTTCCACGACCACGGCCCGAGAACCTGTGAGGCGGGATGATTTGGCAGCCCCGACTGAGCACAAATCGGGAGGGAACACAACGACGGCGGCCGGGGGCGTCTGACCCGTGCACCAAAGCCGCCGCACGGCGGTGGTCCCGAAGATGACCACCTTGTCATGCCCCTGGAGTGCCAGGCCCATCACGCTGAGAGGTGATCCATTGATTACCAGAGACTTCCCCACGGGCGGCGATGGCAAGAGGAGGGAGAGCCAAATCAAATCATTTTTCCGGTAACGTTTTGCGGGATTCGCTTCTGTGGAGGGTGTATGAATGAACCGGAACCGGATCCGAATATGCCCGCGAAATGTCCGCAATGTGGCGCTGCGCTCCCCGCCGGGGCGCTGGATGGCTTGTGCCCGGCCTGCCTCCTGCAACAGGGCGTGGCGGAGACGGCTACTCAGCCGGAAACTCCGAGCTTTCAGCCGCCGAGCGTCGAGGAAGTGACCCGGCTGTTCCCTCAACTTGAAATCATTGGGTTTCTCGGAAAGGGGGGGATGGGGGCGGTTTACAAGGCTCGCCAACCGGCGCTGGATCGTTTCGTCGCCATCAAGATCCTTCCTCCGCAGGCATCGAGTGGTCCGGGCTTTGCCGAACGGTTTAACCGTGAGGCGCGCGCCTTGGCGAAACTGAACCACCCGAATATCGTGACACTTTATGAGTTCGGCCAGGCCGGAGGGCTCCCGTACTTTATTATGGAGTTCGTGGACGGGCTGAACCTGCGTCAGTTAGAAAGCGCAGGCCGTCTTTCGCCGCGAGAGGCGTTGCAGATCGTACCCCAGATTTGCGAGGCGCTGCAGTTCGCCCACGACGAAGGAATTGTTCATCGCGATATCAAGCCGGAGAACATCCTTCTGGATAAGAAAGGGCGAGTGAAGATCGCCGATTTCGGCATCGCCAAGATCGTGGGACGGGAGGAACGTGCTCCCTCAATCACGGAGACCAATCAGGCGATTGGCACACCCCTTTACATGGCTCCGGAGCAGGTGGCGAACCCCCAGAGTGTCGATCACCGAGCGGATATCTATTCGCTCGGTGTGGTGTTTTACGAGATGTTGACGGGCGAATTGCCCCAAGGGAGGTTCGGGCCACCATCCTCTCAGGCCCGCGGTGTCCAGGTGGATGTGCGCTTGGACGAGGTGGTGCTGCGCGCGCTGGAGAGGGAACCGGACCGTCGCTATCAGCAGGCCAGCCAAGTGAAGACGGCGGTGGACACGATCACCGGGGCCGCACCGCCCCCGCCCGGTGTGAACGCCGAACACCTGGCTGCACAGATTCTGGCGCGTGATCCGGTTTTGGATATTCGCCACTGCCTGCGGCGGGGTTGGGCCCTGGTGCGAAGTGATTTCTGGCCCCTGGTCGGACTCAACGCCCTTGTGCTGGCACTGCTTGCGGTCGCGAATGGCGGTTCCGCCGCTCAGTCGGCGGCTGGGGCGAACTGGTCGTTCCAATCATCGGTCATCGGGTTGTTGGTGTATGGCCCGCTGGTGGGCGGCCTGTTTCTGCATTTCCTGAAGAAAAAGCGCGGAGAACGCAGCGGGGTCGAGACGGTGTTTTGCGGGTTCAGCAATCGATTCCTGCATTTGTTTCTCGGGGGCTTTGTGACGCTCACGCTGATCGCGCTTGGATTTGTCTGCCTGATTGTCCCGGGCATCTACTTGCTAGTGTCGTGGATGTTCACGCTGGCGCTGGTTGTGGATAAGCGGCTCGATTTCTGGCCGGCGATGGAATTGAGCCGAAAAACGGTTGCCAAGCATTGGTGGAAGTTCCTGGCCTTTTGGCTGGTGATTTTTCTGATCAAGGTTTCCGGTTTGCTTCTCTGCGGCATCGGCCTGTTCCTGACGACTCCGCTGGCCTTGGCCGCACTGGTGTATGCCTATGATGATATTTTCGGGTCCACCGACACCGCGCCAGCACCGGCGTCGGCGGGGATCGGCCCGCACGGCACCAATGTTTTACCCGGAGCAGCAGCCGGGCCACCGGGTTTTGGCGGTGGGCCGTCCAGGCCGGCGGCGATCGGGTTGGCAGCTGCGATCGTCGTGATTGGGCTGGCTGGCATGATGCTCGCCGTGATGGACGCCAAGCGCCAACGGATGCGGGAGGCTCGCGCGCAAGCGGAAATGATGGAATCGAGGATGGCGCCGGGGGTGGCTGTAAGCGGGGTGGTCACGGACGTGGTGACTGGGAAGCCGGTGGCCGGTGCGCGGATCGCCGACATGTTTTTTAACCGAGGTGCTGATCGACCGGTGCGGGAGTTTTGGACGGACTCTGGCGGAGAGTATGAGCTGCAGACCTGGAACGAAGGCTCGCATGAGCTGGTGGTGAGCGCGTCTGGCTATGAGGCGGCATCCCAAGAATACCCAGTCCAGGCCGGAGGCGATTTGCAGGGAGTACGCTTGAACTTCAGCCTGCAACCGAAGGCGTCGGGACCATCCAACGAGCCGAGTCAGCAGGCACTGGGCGTTGTGATCGAGAGGGTGTTGAACAGTCCGAGCACGGATGTTCACAACTCCTGCCTCGATCTGGATTCCGGCCAACTGATTGATCTGCCTGGGCCCTGGCCGGATGCCGGGGCTACGGAAGAGACCATTGGCAATGCCTGGCGGTCGCTGACGCCCGTTCTCATTCGCAGGGGCATCGACCTGGTGGGTGGGGCAAGCTCCAATTCACTGCGCACCTTTCTCGGTTCCACGGTCTCGGTTAGCAATGAGATCTTCGAGACCGGGACGGCGGAGGAAATCACGCATCGAGACGAGCTAAATCGCCAGGCGCGCTCGGGCGGTTCGTCTGAGATGAGCCAGCAGTTCCCGGTCCTCGCTACGCCCTCGACCTGTTTGTTCAGGACGCTCGATGGCCGTTTTGGGGTGATGCAGTTCCAAACCTCGGCGGAGGCGCCGGCTGGGGTTCAGATCCGGTATAAGTTGGTAGACCAGGCCCGACCGGTTGCGGGAGCGGCCTTAGTGGAGGGCCGGAGGATTTCACGGGAGACGCTGAACGATCGACTCCAGGCAGCGTCGCTGATGAACGATCAAACACAGAAGGATCAATCTTTGGCGGCAACTGCAATCGACGCGGCCAAGAGCGGCGAGGCCGGGATCGCTCAGACCGCGATCCGGCAGATGGCAGGCATGGATAAGAAGGGGGAAGCAGCCGCGGAATCGGCCCGAATCCTGGCCAAGGGAGGACTGCGAATCCTGGCCGTGGGGATTGCCCGTGAGATTGCCGATATCTCGATCCGGGATCAGACTTGTTCGGAGCTGGCGACCGACGCCGCCGGAGCGGGCGATGTGAGGACCGTCCAGGCGGCGCTTCGGGAGATGAATGATAGCACAAAACGCGACAGCAGTGCCGAGGAGGCGGTTAGACGGTTGGTCAAACGTGGCCTCAGGAAGCCGGCGATGGAGGTTGCGCGTGGAATCAATGATCCCAGTCTCCGCGACCGTGCGCTGGCGGAACTCGCGCACTAATGATGCGCGCGCAGAATAGCACCCTCCAGCATCGCGTGGGCAAGAGCCAGCCAATGGCGCCATTCTCGACCATCTGGTCATCTCGACAGCACCGATTCACCTCTTTCTTAGGAACCCGTTGACTTCAGAAAACCAAACGCCTGTGAGGAACGCCGCCGGCGAGATTTTCGCCACCACGCGGTGGACGGTAGTGCTTGCCGCCGGCCGCAAGAGCGGCCCTCAGGCTGACGTGGCTTTGGAGGAGCTGTGCCGAACCTATTGGTTTCCGCTTTATTCTTATGTTCGGCGGCAGGGCCATTCGAGGGAGGACGCGGAGGACCTGACGCAAGCCTTCTTCCTCCGTTTCCTGGAAAAGAATTACCTCGAAGGCCTCGGCAGCGACAAAGGAAAATTCCGTGCCTTCCTGCTCGCCGCCTTGAAACATTTTCTCGCGAATGAGTGGGACCGGGCCAACCGGCAGAAGCGTGGGGGCGGGGTGGCGCCCCTGTCCCTTGACTGGCAGGACGCGGATGCCCGGTACTTGGTAAATCCCGCCGACAACCTAAGTCCCGACAAACTGTATGACCGGACCTGGGCCGTCACACTGCTGGAACGGGTTATCACACGGCTGCGAGACGAGTGCGCTGCTGAAGGGCGGTCGAAGATTTTCGACCAGCTCAAACCCTTCTTGATGGTTGGCAAGAGCGCTATCCCCTACGCCGCGGCAGCGAACGCACTGGAAATGAACGAGGGCGCCGCGCGCGTGGCCGTACATCGATTGCGGTGTCGCTACCGGGAGCTCTTGCGGGATGAGATCGGTCAGACGCTTTCCGATCCGGCCCAGGTTGGGGAAGAAATGCGCGCCCTGTTCGCCGCGTTTGCGGAGTGAAGGCAGGGGAGAAGTTCGGATCCATCCAAACTGAGCGCGGAGGCCGCCACCGGTCGAGTCCTTAGCAAGTTCCTATCCACGACAACGATTACTCAGGGAAAATAAATGATGACCAAATGTTCACTGCTCGCCTTATTGACAGGCTTGAGCCAAATCTTGGCGACAGGAGCCAGCGAACCGCGCGGCGCGCAAAAACCCGAAGCCGAGGCAGGGTGGTTAACCGCCGCGGAGGCTCAGAAGGATTTTGATTTTCTCCGCCGAGTCTTGGAGGAAGCCCATCCGGGGCTGTACCGATACGTCGAGAAGGCGGAAATGGACCACGTATTTGACTCCCAGCGAGCCAAGCTGGATCGGCCGATCAAGAGAGTGGATTTCATGCTCACGACTCTCGAAACGGTGGCAGCAATTCGCTGCGGGCACACATCGATCCGGCCCGATGAAGAGCTGGCCGGGCAGATGGAGAGTGCTCGGAAGTTCCCGTTCCGGGTTCGGATCGAAGGAGAGCGCCTGTTGGTGCTGTTCAACGATACGCCGAACGATGAGACCATCCGTCCCGGCAGCGAGATTCTCGAGATCAACGGACACAAAGTGAGCGACCTGATCCGGCGGTTCTGGCCGCTGGAGTCGGGGGATGGTGACATTGAGACCGGCAAACGGCTCCATATCGAGAACGCGTTTGCGCTCTATTACTGGGCGGGGGTTGGACCGACGAACCGGTTCTTGATTCTGGCGAGAGATCCCGAGGGAAAAACGCTAACGGCGACGCTGGACGGCGTGACTGACGGCGAACGCAAGAAGAACCAAAACCCGGCTAATGCGGCGGTGCAGGCGGTAGTTCGCAAGATCAACTGGTCGTCCGAGAATGAAGCGTTGCGGTTCATGAAAGATCCGGATGTCGCAGAGGTGCGACTGCGGTATTTTGTCGGCGACAAGTTCCCTCAGTGGATCGAGGACACATTCAAATCACTACGCGATAAAGGGACCAAGACCCTGATTCTCGATCTGCGCGGAAATGGCGGCGGTGAAGACGGGTATGGCGCGAAGGTGGTATCCTGCCTGACTGATAAGCCGTTCCGGTATTTTAGCCAAATCAACATCAAGGTTCTATCCCCATCCTTCAAGGAACAGTCAGATTGGGACGGCGGCTTCGAAGCCAAGTTACGCGGGGGAACGATTCCGGATGCAAAAGTGGGGTATCGCGTGACACCCGAACTTCATCCCTGCCTCTCGGAGCAAGCTCCAGGCAGGTTTCCCTTTTTGGGCAAGGTGATTGTGTTGATCAACGGCGGGACATTCTCCACGGCGGCCGATGTTTGCGCCGTCCTCCACCATTTGAAGCGGGCGCAATTCGTGGGCGAAGAGACCGGAGGGGGGTATTACGGGAATAACTCGGGCCCGATGCCGATGGTCACGCTTCCGGCGTCGCATCTTGCGCTGCGGTTGCCGATGTATGAGTACTGGAACGAGGTTCCGGGCTACGACGGGAAACGCCGAGGGACGATCCCGGATTATGTTGTGGAGATCAAGACGGCAGACCTGCTGAAGGGGGTGGACGCAACACTGGACCTGGCACTCAAGCTCGCGGCTGAAGGCGCGTTGCGTAAACGGTCGGCGGCCTCACGATAAGGATGGCACACGATACCTTGACCTATGGCACCAATTGACCCCAGCAAGAGCGGCGCTTTGGGCGGGGCATTGCGGTTCTTTCGCGCCTGGTTGTCCAACCCGCGTTTGGTAGGTGCGATTCTGCCATCGAGCGCAGCGTTGGGAAAGGCAATCACGGCTGAGATCACGGTAGTCTCAGCGCCGGTGATTGAACTCGGGCCCGGGACCGGCGTCTTCACGCGAGCGATGCTGGGACGCGGGGTTCCGGAGCACAAGATGGCGTTATGTGAACTGGAGCCAAACTTTGCGCAGCGCCTGCGATTGCGTTTTCCGGCGGCCCAGGTGGTTTGTGCGGACGCGGCGCGGTTGAGGGCCGTGGAGCTGTTTGGCGGGGAACGGGCCGGGGCGGTGCTGAGCGGCCTGCCTCTGCTTAATATGCCGGCGGACAAGGTGGCAGAGATCGTGGACGGCGCGTTCCGACACCTTCGTCCCGGAGCCGCGTTCTATCAATTTACCTATGGGCGGCACTGTCCTGTGCCGAGGGTTATTCTCGAGCAACTTGGCCTCAAAGCAGTCCGCACGCGTCGGGTGATTGCCAACCTGCCTCCGGCGTCGGTGTATCGAATCAGCCGGAGGCAGACACAGCGGACAACGACGCGCTCGGCGTTGTTGCCCAGACGAGACACCGCTCGTGGCACCAGCTTGCGGATGCGCGGTTTGGCTGAAGTCGGGATGGACAAGAAGTAATCGACGATTGCCAAGATACGGGGAGCGGGTGTCGCTGGATGAGGTAGTTTGCACTTGGCGTGGTTTCCGCGGGAACGGAAACCGAACCAACTTGATGGCGTCCGACGCCGGAAGACAAGATCATGTCCTGCGTGGGTGTGAACATTGGTGCCCTGTCGCTGAAAGCGGTGGCCATGGACGGGGAGAGGATGAGTGCGGTTGTGACCCTTCATCATGGACGTCCGCTGGAAACTCTCCGGGAAACCCTTGCCGGGGGCGAGTTTGCCAAGGCCGAGTATTTCGGGGTGTCGGGACAGTTGGGTGATATCACGGAAGTGGCGGCGGTCCGGCGGGGCCTGCGCGAGTTGGGAGAAGATTTTGACGCTGTCGTATCCCTAGGTGGGGAAGGTTTCCTAGTCTATGTGCTGAACCACGGGCGGATTGCCAACGTACTGTCCCACAACAAGTGCGCCGCCGGTAGCGGTGAGTTTTTTGTGCAACAGATCGGGCGGATGGGGCTGGGAATGGAGGAAGCGATCCTGCTTTCCTCCGCAGGCAACGTCGTGCCGTTGGCGTCCCGGTGCTCGGTCCACTGCAAGTCCGACATCACGCACAAGCTCAACCGAAACGAGGCTACTGCCGCGGACATCCTGCACACACTCCATGACAGCATGGCCAACAAGGTGGTTGCCCTGCTGGAGAAGGGCCGACCTGTGAACAGGCGGGTGCTCTTAATTGGAGGCGTGACCCGAAACGCGGCCATGCTGGCGGCTTTGCGCAGCAAGGTTCCCGAGACCGAGTTCGTAGTGCGTCCCGAGAGCCCCTGGTTTGAGGCCTGGGGCGCGGCTCTTCTGACTCGAGACAAGCCCGTGCATCGATTGCCCCGCACTTTGGTTCAGGCACGGCTTGGCCGGCTTCCACCCCTCGCTCGATTTGGCGACTGGGTGACTGTTATCGCGGCGCCCCCCCGGCAGGCGGCCCCAGATCATCCTATGGTGCTGGGCGTGGATGCCGGATCGACGACGACCAAGGCGGTCCTGCTGGACCCATCCACCTGCGGCATCGTGGCATCCCACTATCAGCGCACGCAGGGCGATCCGGTGGCGTCGTTGCGGGCATGCCTGCTGTCTTTGATCAAACAGGTCGGCAATTGCCGCGTTGGGATCATGGGCACGACCGGCTCAGCGCGGGAGATCATCGGCGCGTACTTGGGCACCGAGCACGTTTTCAACGAAATCTCAGCCCATGCCGCCGGGGCGGGCCACTTCGACGACGAAGTCGACACGATCTTCGAAATTGGCGGCCAGGATTCCAAGTATATCCGCCTGCACAACGGGGTTCCCATCGACTATGCGATGAATAACGCCTGTTCCGCCGGCACTGGGTCCTTCCTGGAAGAAAGCGCCCAGAGCGACCTCGGCGTGAAGGTGGCGGACCTCGCGGATGTGGCGCTGGGCGCAACCTCTCCGGTGCATTTCAAGGCGACCTGCGCTGCGTTCATCAATTCGGACATCCGCGCCGCTCAGCAACAGGGGCATTCGCACGAGGACATCGTCGCCGGACTGGTTTACGCGATCGCTGCCAACTATCTGACCAAGGTGAAGGGACCGCGCTGCGTGGGAAAGAAGGTGTTTCTCCAGGGCGGCGTGGCTTTGAACCGCGCGCTGGCGCATGCGTTCGCACAGAGCCTTGGCCGTCAGGTAGTGATTCCTCCGTATCCTGAGCTTATGGGTGCCTTGGGTGTCGCTCTCCTGGCCCTGAAAAGGTCGAACCGCCAGGCGAACCTTTCCGAGGAGTTGAGCGCCCTGGCGTCTCCTGAGCTGCAAAACCTGGGCCGATTCACATGCCGGGCATGCAAGCTTTATTGCAGCATTGATCGTTTCAAAGTAGTCGACCGAGTGTTTCCTTTTGGCGGACGGTGCAGTCTTTACGAGAACGTGTGGAAGCGCAAATCACGAACGGCGGCCGCCCCTGATTTACTTGAGGCGCGGACGAGAGTGGTTTTTGGGGGATCCGTAGAAGTGACGTCGAACATGGGACGGCGGATCGGGATTCCCAAGGCGTTGATGACGCACTCCCTTTATCCGCTATACGTTACTTTTTTCTCCGGCCTGGGAATTGAGACGGTCCTGTCTGGTGTGGATCCGCGGGGCGATCTGAAATCGAACGCTGGCTTTTGCTTTCCGGTGCAAATCGCGCATGGGGCGGTGCTCGATCTGGCGCGCCAGGACGTCCACGATGTTTTCTTGCCGCAGGTGATGAACGCGCCCCACACCACTGAGTGTCGGGGCTGTTACTTGTGCCCGATCACACAGGCCAGCCCATCGTTCATGGCCAAGGCGTTTCCCGACCTCCATTTCCTGTCTCCGTTATTGGATTTCTCCAAGGGCTACGGATCCTCCTTGGCGATGGTGGAGATGGCCGTCCAAGACTTCGGATTAGATCGGGACCTGGCGGTTCGGGCGTGGTCGGACGCAGTGCGGGCTCAAATAGAGGCGGAAGGTGCTCTTTGGGAGCTTGGGCAACGCATTCTCAACCAGGCGGTGGCAGGAGGGAGACTGGCCGTCGTGCTGGCCGGTCACAGCTATAGCGCATATGTGCCCGAAGCCTCTCAATCCGTGGCCAGGAAGCTCTCCAGCATGGGTGTTACCGTGATCCCTGGTGACTGTCTCATGCCGGTCCAAGACGGGCCCACCGCCTGGCATTTCGCCAACCAGATCCTGAATGCTGCCGCCATCGCGAAGAAACATCCGAACCTGTTCCTGCTTTGCATAAGCAACTTCAGTTGCACCATCGACGCCTTCACCCAATCGACGATGGCGTCGCTGATGGGATCCAAGCCCCATCTCATCCTGGAGATCGACGCGCATACCGCGGACGCCGGGATTCAGACTCGTTTGGAGGCCTTTCTCGAAATCGCCGGGAACTACCGGGCGCAAGAAGCCAGTCCTGGTCCAGCTTTCACGGCCTGCAAGTTGTTGCCGCAGGGTTGCGTCCTGACAGGCAATGGCGAGCAGGTTCGCCTGAGTGATCCGCGAGTGAAGATCCATTTCCCAAACTTTTCGCCGTACCACTCGGAAACCCTGGGGATGGCTGCCCGTTGGCTTGGCTTGAACGCTGGAGAGTCTGTGCTGCTGGATCGCAACCAGCTCGACCAGGGGCTTGCGTTCACGTCTGGGCGGGAGTGCCTTCCGCTGCCGCTGTGCGTCGGGCAAATGCTGCGGATTTGTGAAACTCGAGAGCACGAGGAGATCTCGGGCTTCTATATGGTGCGCGGAGGCGCGCCATGCGTTTCGGACTGCTACCTGGGCTATTTTGAACGCTTCATCTCAGAGCAACGGTTGTCCGATTTCTTCCTCCTGAGCCCCGCGCAAGAGAACAGCTGGTGTGGCCTGGATCCGGAGGCGTTGGTTCAGAGCGTGCCGGCGGCGATCCAATTCGCCGACATCCTGGTGGAGATGGAGCAGGTGCTCGGGGCCGTGGGGTCACGCCCGAGTGTGGATCAGCTACGCGCGGAGTCGCGACGATTCATGGCCCGGAGCCGCTCGCTCGAAGAGTTCGATGCCGAGCTACCTGGGTTTATTGAGTGGTTGAGGAGGTTGCCTCGGCAGCGCGATCCAGCGACTTGTCCAAAGGTCGTGGTTACGGGCGATTTCTACACGCGATTCAGCCCCTTCTTCATGGAAGGGGTTCCCGCGCTTTATGCCAAAAGCGGCATCATTCTAAAGCCGGTCGATCTCAGTGATCTAATTCAATACGCTGTGTATCATGATGTGGCGGGGGCGGCGAGCGCGTGGGGGATGAAACCGGGGTACTCGGCCTTTGCCAAAGCGTGCACGAGGATGTTTCAGCCGGACGGCCAGCATTATCTGCGTCAGTGGCTGAACTATCGAACGGAACAACAGTTCGAAGACCATTACCGATCTCTCTTTCGCAAGACGGGGCTGCTGGTAGCCGGCCCGAACAATGTCTCGGCGCTGTTTGACAGAGCCTCGGAGCATATTTCGACGGCCGTTTTTGGTGAAGCGATTCCAAGCGTGGGAAAAGGCCTAGAAGCGGCCAGCGAAGGCTACGACGGAATCATGCTGATCGGGCCGTTCAACTGCCTGCCTTACAGAATCTCGGAGGCTATCCTCAAACCGCTGAGCGCACAAAATGGCATGCCCATCCTGACTTACGAGAGTGACGGTTACGCGGTGTCACCTTCGTTCCTCAGGCAGGTGGAGGTCCACATCGATCAGGTACTTGAGCGGGCCGGCCAACGAAACCCGGGCCCATTGCCGATTGGCGCCAGAATCCGGGCCGGTCTGGCCAGAGCCAGGGCTGGTAGGTAGAGGGCTCGGCTCGTAATCGGGGGGCCCGGGCTTGCGTTTGCGGTCGCAGGAGAGCTAAATGCAAGGCATGAAATCACCGTTATCTTTTTCCAGGGCAATCCTGCCGGTCAGCTTCCTCGCCGTCTGCACGGCCGTCGGCCTGCAGGCGCAAGATGGCTTCGTGCCGATCTTCGATGGCAAGACTTTGACCGGCTGGCACGCGAGCGCGAAGACTGGCCACAGTGGCGCCAGCAAGCATCAGTCTGGAGGGCGATGGGTGGTGGAGGACGGAGCCATTGTCGGCAGCCAGGACATTCCCGGCAACGGCGGCATCTTCATCACCGATGAAAAGTTTGGCGATTTCGAGATCATCCTGGAAATGAATAACGACTTCGGTCCTGACAGCGGCCTATTCCTGAGAAGCACCGAGGATGGGACTGCTTATCAAGCGATGATTGATTATCACGGTGGCGGGAACTTGATGGGTATCTATGGGGAAGGGGGTTTGGGTGGCAAGCCGTCGCTGGCCAACTTCAACTTCACCGATAAGGTTACCGTCATCAAGGAGCGTACCGACGCGCCCACACCCTTGCCGGTCCTGCCCGAGTCCTGGCCGTTTTTCTGGCGGCACGGGCAATGGAACGAGCTGCGCGCCCGCATCGTGCAGAACCCTCCACACATCACCACCTGGGTGAACGGAGTGAAGTTCATGGATTGGACCGAAACGCAGAAGCGGCATCCCGACGCCGGCGGCATCGGTTTGCAGGTGCACGGGGGCGGCGACTACACCCAGCAATTCGTCCGCTACCGCAATATTCGAGTGAAGCGCCTGGACGCGACGGCGAGATGAGGGGGTTGGGAGGAGTGGCGAGTGGTTAGTGGCGAGCGATTCGCGAGTACAATCCGGTACGATGCATGCGACCTCGAAAGTCAGAAGCTATAAGGACCTGATCGTATGGCAGAAGGGATTGCTCATGGTGAAGGCAATTTATCAACTCACCAGCCGATTCCCCGCCGACGAACGGTTTGGGCTAGTTACGCAGATGCGTCGCGCGGCAGTGTCGGTGCCGTCCAATATCGCCGAGGGCCAATCCCGGCATACGGCAGGGGAGTTCGTTCAATTCATTTCTATCGCGGAAGGGTCTCTGGCGGAGTTGGAAACGCAGTTGCTAATTGCCTGCGATCTGGGCATCTGTAATCAGCCGGACAGCGCGGCAGTCCTCCAACAAATCGAAGAGCTGCAGAAGATGCTCAACGGGTTGCGCACCAAACTCACCCCACACCCCTCGCCACTGGTCACTCGTTTCTGAGAGCTTCCATCGGGTCGATACGCGCCGCACGGCGCGCGGGCAACCAGCATGCGACTAGCGCCACGAGCAGGAGAACTAGGGAGACGGCACCAAACGTTAGCGGATCGGTGGGCTTCACCTCGTAGAGGAGGCTGGTCAAAACTTGCATCAAGGCAATTGCGAGAAAGAGGCCGACAACAATGCCTGCGAGGGCGAGTTTCATTCCTTGACCGATCACCAGGGAGAGCACATTTCTTGGTTGCGCGCCGAGTGCCATTCGCACGCCAATTTCACGCGTGCGTTGAGTGACCACAAATGCCAGCACTCCGTAGAGTCCTACCGCTGCGAGCACCAGGGCCAAAGCGGCAAAAAGACCCAGCAATCCGGTTTGCAGGCGTGGCTGAGCCACGGTCTCCGAGAGCAGATCATCCATGGTGCGAATCGCCGGCGTCGGCAGGTTCGGAATCGCTGCCTTAGTTTCGCGCCGAACGACGTTAGCGAGCATCTCCGGGCTGCCTGTCGTGCGGAGGAGGAGCGTCGGTTTCTGCATCGGCCATTGCCAATACGGCGCGTAGACTTCTGGCACGACTTCCGGTTGTGGATTAAGGGATCCGATGTCACTGGTCACCCCTACGATTTGACTCCACTCCTGCTGGCCCCAGACATTGGTGCTGTTTAGCGGGGGTTGGTCGGTACCCATCCTGAGGCGCTTCCCAATGGGATCTTCGCCGGGAAAATAGTGCCGGACGAACGATTGATTGACGAGCAAAACACCGGGTGCCTCCAGTGTGTCGTCCTCGGTAAAGTCGCGCCCGAGTTGCACGTGGGCCCCTAGAGCGCGCAGCCAGTCCGGGGTGATGCCCTTGAACTCGGCCCGTGGCTGGGTTTCCGGCGAGAGCACGGGCCGGCCAAAGACTGCGACAGGGACGCTTGCGGGCTGGTTCTCCCGCCGCAACATGCGGCTGCCCGCGCCGACTGCCTGAACACCAGGAACGGCCCGGAGTCGATCCAGCAAAGCCTTCAACGGTACCTGTGGGCGGCTCGAGGTCGGACGGACCCAGGTCGAAAAGCCGGATACGGAGAAATCAAGCTCCGCGGTCAACAGGTGCTCCGACTGGAATCCCCGGTCGGCGCGCCACATGCGTGCGAAGCTCTGAAGCATTAGGGCCGCGCCAAGGAGCAACACGACCGACAACGCGACTTCGGCGATCACCAGCAGGTTGCGCGTGCGGCCCGCCGTAGTCCCCGAGGAAGCTCCGCGCGCCCCTTCCTTCAGGGCCTCGTTCAACTCGGCGTGGGAGAAGTGCCAGGCGGGCGCCAGGCCAAAGAGGACTCCGGTAACAACCGAGAGGACAAGAGTGAAACCCAGAACTGAAGGGTCGAGCGTCACCTGATTGAGTCGTGGGATCGCGATTGGACTTGCGGCGATGCACAATTTTACGGCCCAACGGCCAACTAATGAACCCAGTCCACCACCGATGACTGCGAGCAAGACGGCCTCGGCCAGGAGTTGCTGGGTAACCCGCCACCGACCGGCGCCCAAGGCGAGGCGCAGGGCGATTTCCTTCTGACGCGAGGCGCCGCGCGCGAGCATCAGGTTGGCAACGTTCGCACAGGCGATCAATAGCACACCGGCGACCACTCCCCACAAGATCAGCAAGGCGGTGCGAAGGTTGCGGCCCAGTGTTTGTTGCAGGAGAGGCACCATCGCGACCTGTGAGCCGATGGTTTCGCCTGGATGGGCCTGTTTGATCCGAGATTGGATGGTGTTAAGTTCGCTCTGCGCTTGGGCGAGTGTGACTCCAGGTTTGAGTCGCCCGATGACATTGTACCAATGAGCCGAACGTCGTTCGGTGAGCGTGACGCCCATCCAGCCGAGAGGCAGCCAGAGTTCGCAGTCGCTTCCCGCGCTGAAGCTGGCGGGCATTACGCCCACGATGGAGTAATCTCGCCGCCCGTAGGTATCGACGGTGAGTGTCTTACCAATCACTTTCGGATCGCCGTTGAAATATCGTTGCCACAGGCCGTAGCTCAATACGGCGGCGCGATTGCTGCCCGGTTGGTCCTCCTCGGGCAGCAACGTCCGGCCTAGGAGCGGCCGTGTGCCGAGCGTCGGGAATAAGGCGGCGGAAGTGTAACCTGCCCTAACTTTTACGGTGGTGTCTGACAGCACCAGATTGAAGTCTTCACCACCCTCCCAAGCGGGGCTCGCGGCCAGGCTGGAGAAGAGCGTGTTTTGACTGCGCCAATCCAAATAATCCGGACCGCTGACGCGCTCCTGTTCGACGCTCCGTTCGGGACTCCGCTCCCAGAGGGTTACGAGCCGATCCGGCTCGGGATAGGGCAGTGGCCTGAGCATCACTGCGTTGATTACGCTGAAGATCGCGGTATTTGCGCCAATCCCCAGCGCCAAAGTGAGCACGGCCACGGCGGCAAATCCCGGGGACCTGGTCAATTGCCTAAACGCGGACTTCAGTTCGTGCATGGTCGCTAGGGGCTATAGGTGAGGGTGGCGTGAACCTAGCAGCGCAATGGTCCTGTGCATTGACAACCTGTTACTCATATCTCAAGGCAACCATCGGGTCGACCCTAGAGGCTCGGCGGGCTGGCAGGTAGGAAGCGAGCAGGGCTGTGGCGATCAGCAGCAGGGAGACACTCGCAAACGCCCAGGGATCGGTCGGGGCGGTAGCGTAGAGCATTCCTTTGAGGACGCGGGTAGCGGCGAGGGCGCCCGCTAGTCCTATTCCGAGCCCTAACAAGGCAAGGATCAAGCCCTGGCGGAGCACTAGTCCCTGGACGTGCGATGTCTGAGCACCCAGTGCCATCCTTGTTCCAATTTCCTGGGTTCGCTGGGCTACAGAATAGGCGATCACGCCGTAGGTGCCGATCAGCGCCAATCCGAGTGCCACCGCTCCAAATGTTCCCAAGAGCACGGTGCGGAACTTGGGTTGGGCCACCGCCTCGTTTACACGCTCTTCCATGGTGCGCACGGAATAGAGGGGTTGATCAGGGTCCAGTGAGGCTAGCGCGTTACGCAGCCATAGCGCCATTTCCTTAGGTTCCGAGGCGGTGCGAACGGCCAGATACATCCGCGTATCTGGAGTCTGCGAGAACGGAACGAACATCTCCGGGTCGGGTGCCTTGTCCAACGTTGCATGCCGGACTCCGCCGACCACCCCGACGATCTCGTACCAGTCGGACTGATTGGCCAAGGGCTTGATGCGGTGGCCGAGCGGGCTTTCGTTGGGCCACATCTTCCTGGCCATGGCATCGTTGACCACAGCCACACGCGAGCTACTTGCAGTATCCTGGCTTGTGAACCATCGCCCGGCCAACAATGGAATTCCCAGCGTCCTAAAGTATTCGGCAGAAACTGAGCGGAAGGCCGCGCCGGGGAATTCGACCCCAGGTTTGAACTCCGTCGGCGTTCGGCCGTCTATCGCCACCAAGTAACCGAGGTTACCCGGAGCCAGGGGAAGGGCTGAACTGACGCCTGCCGCGACGACACCTGGCCGGGCATGGATCTGATCGAGGAGTTGGTTCTGAAACGCAAACAAACGCTCTGGGCTGGAGTATTTGGCGGGAGGCAAGTCCAGGCGGGCGGTCAGTGTGTGCTCTGGCCGGAAGCCAAGCGGTGCCTGCTGCAGCAGCAAAAAGCTTTTAAGCAATAATCCGGCTCCAACTAGCAAGATCACTGCGACCGCCATTTCCGACACCACCAAGGCTGCGCGCAGACGCCGAGTCGAGCGTCCTTCGCTGGCCATCCGAGTTCCTTGCTTTAGGGTTTCGCCGAGGCGGTCTCCGGAGGCTTGGACAACCGGGGCCAGTCCAAACGCCACTCCAGCGAGGAGGGAGATCGTGGCGGTGAAGCAAAGAACCGACAAGTCGAGGTGGATGGGTTCCAGCCTGGGAATGTCGGCGGGCAGCCAATTGTTCACCAAGCCCATGCTGCAAGCGGCGAGCAGGGCTCCGCCCGCTCCGCCTAGGAGGGCCAATATAACGCTCTCAACGAGTAGCTGCCGCACCAGGCGCCCGCGGCCGGCCCCAAGTGCTAACCGAAGCGCCATCTCCCTCTGCCTTCCCGTGGCCCGCGCGAGCAGGAGGTTAGCTACGTTCGCGCAGGCGATGAACAGCACCAAACCCACGCTTGCGGAAAGAATCCAGAGCAGGTCGCGGGAGCCTCCGACCAGGTATTCGTGGAGCGGCACGGCTCGCAGCTTCCAATCCTTCCTGAAGGCCGGGTAGAGGGGCACAGAACGAGCTGAAATGCCGGCCAGTTGGTGCTGCGCCATGCCGATCGAAGCGCCCGGTGCCAGTGGGGCCACAATCCGGAGGTGATAATTGTCATAGTCATTTAATTCGGACGCACCCAATCCGAGCGGGGTCCAGGCCTGACTGCTCTCCGGAAACTCGAACCCTTGGGGCATAACTCCGATCACGGAATAGCTCTTGGCGTCCAGGTTTACCGAGCGGCCTACGACCGACTGATCTGCGCCAAAGTGCTCTCGCCAAAGCTTGTGGCTAAGGAGCACGACTTGCCCGCTAGCGGGCTGGTCCTCAGAGGAGGAGAAGGTGCGGCCCAAGAGGGGATGGGTACCTAATGTGGCTTCGAAGCTAGCCGTGACCTGGGCGGTGCTGATTCGTTCGGGTTGACCAGCACCCGACAGATTCATGTTGCCCGTGGCATAGGCGGTTATGTGCGAGAACGCGGTTGCTTGATCGCGGATTGCCCGGAAATCCCCACCTGCCATGGCCTCACCGAAATCACCCGTGCTCGAGATTAATTCGAGCCGCTCTGAAGCCGAGAATGGCAGAGGTCTGAGCAACACCGCATTGACCACGCTGAACATCGCGGTGTTGGCACCAATGCCTAGCGCCAGAGTGAGCACCGCCACCGCAGTGAAGCTGGGATCCTTTAGCAGTTGCCGGAAGGCGAACTTGAGGTTTTGCATCGCGGGGAGTGGTTAAGGAGGGCTTCACTCGTACCTCAGCGCTTCCATGGGATCGACCTTCGAAGCCCTAAGCGCAGGCAAATAGCCAGCCAAGGTCGTCGCCCCTACCAGGCCTACCAGGGCTATCCCGATCGAGATTGGATCGGTGGAACTCAGCCCGTAAAGAACGCTCGATAGCACTCGATCGCCCGCGAATGTCAGCGGCAGCGCGACGATGATCCCCAGGCCTACAAGCAGGAGGAGTTCGCGCATCACCATCCACAAGACATCCCTGCACTGGGCCCCGAGGGCCATCCGGACACCGATCTCATTGGTTCGCCGGCTGACGGTGTAGGACATGAGGCCGTAAATACCGAGGCTGGCGATGAAGACTGCCAGCAAGCCGAAAGCGGCGGAAAGCTGAGCGATCATTCGCTGGCTAGTGATGGAACGGTCCACTTGTTCAGCCAGGGTTCCGCTCTCGGAGATTGGCAAGCCGCTGTTGATCCCGCCTATCACCTCGTGCACCTGCCGCACGATTGACCGGGACTCGCCAGTGAAACGGACGCTTAAGTTACCGAGATAGGTTGGGCGCTGCGCATAGGGAAAGAATGCCGCAGGGCGTTGATCTTCTCGGAGTTCGGTGTATTTCGCGTCCTTCACGACGCCGATTACCTCGATGTCATTAGCATGCTCAGGGCCGCCGAGCCCGAAGTGAAGGCCGATGGGTAAGCGGGCCCCGAAGAAGCGCCGAGCCATGGTCTCATTCACCACCGCAACCTGAGGCGAGTTGGTAGTGTCGAGCGCCCCGAACGTACGCCCCGCCACCAATGGCATGCCCATAGTTCCAAAGTATGCGGCACCGACCACATTATTGCAGACTACCCTCTCACGGACGAGGCGGGGCTGATAGCCGGTGACCCACGCAGCCTCGGTCCACGCCCCTTGATCGAAGGTGAACATGGAGAAGCTGGCCGCGGTAACCCCCGGGACGGCTTTGAGTTGCGCTTCGATCTGCTCATACAGCCCGACTAGCCTGCCGTCCTCCCGGAAACCCACGGCCGCCGCATCCGTCGAGAACAAGAGCACGCCGTTGCGGTTGAACCCGGTCTCGATGTTGGTGAGCTTGGTCAGGCTGCGCATGAACAAGCTCGCGCCCAGAAGAAGCAACAGAGAAAAGGCGACCTGCATGACCACAAGAGCCTTGGCTAATGGGCTCCGCTGTTGTCCTGCCAGACTGCCCCGGCCATCCTTCAGTGAGGCCACCAAATCAACGCGGCTTGCGCGCAGTGCGGGTGCAGCGCCAAACAAGACGGCCGTGATCAGCGACAGTGCGAATCCGAAGCCCAGCAATCGGAGATTAGGCCCTACGACGAGCGGAAGGGTTTGTGGCCCACCGGAGGCGATTGCCAACAGAGCCTTGCTGGCCCACGCTGAAAGGATCAGGCCAAAAGCTCCTCCGATCATCGCCAGGAGGATGCTTTCAGCGAGCAACTGGCGGATGACTTGCGCCCGCCCAGCGCCAATGGCCATCCTCACCGCCACTTCCCGATGCCGGGTGGTAGATCGAGCCAACAGAAGGTTGGCTATGTTGGCGCAACTGACCACCAGCACCAGCGCTACCGCCGCCATGAGGATCCGGAGTGGAGTGGAGAATTGATAGCGCATACGCGAGAGGCCGGTGGCGACGGACGTCAACGTGATTCCGGCGTGCTTGATTCGTTCGAGTCGCTCCGGGGAGGCTTGAGCGCCGGCGTAGTCGAGAAGGATCTGTTTGAACAACAGGTTCACGTTGGCCTCGCCTTGCCTGGCGTCCACACCCGGCTTGAGCCGCCCGACGAGCCAAAGCGACTGGAAGAGCTGCCGCTCGAGGCCGTTCCACCCTGGGCTGATCTGGGCCTCCATGGCCAAGGGGATCCACAGATCGGGCAATTCACCGACCGTTGTTCCGAAAAACTCCGGCGGCGCGACGCCGATGACCGTATAGACAGTGGAGCCGATGGTCACGGACTTGCCGACCACGGAGTTGGCAGTCCCGCCATGACGTTGCCACCAAACGAAGCTAGCGACCGCGACGGGGTGGCCGCCTGGCGTCTGATCGTCGGCGTCGGTGAGCAATCGACCCTCCTGTGGCTTCACGCCCAAAGTTCCGAAATATGAACCGGAGACCAATTGCACCCGAATCTTCTCCATGGCCTTAACGCCCTCGATTAATCCATGGGGTTCGAGAAGCAGACTCTTCACCGCGCACAAGTCGGCGAACACGTCGTTCTTTGCCTTGATCGTGCGGAACATGGGGTTGGAGAACAATCTCCAGTTTGAATCGGGGAAATCGTCCGTGCTGCCAGCCGATCGTCCGTCGCCGAAGAGGACCAGGCGCTCAGGTTGGGCTACCGGCAGTTCCCGGAGCATGACCGCATCCATGAGACTGAAGATAGCGGTGTTCAGGCCGATCCCGAGAGCCAGCGTGAGCACCACCACGCTGGAGAAGCCCAAGTTGTGGCGCAGAGCTCTAGTGGCGAGGCGAAGGTCGTTGAGCATAAATCGATAGCAACCGACGCTCCGGCGCGCACCTCGGATCGGAGGTATTTGGGCTCTAGCTAACCGTCGATGGCCGAGCGCTCGGAACCGTCGGATGGCAGTTTAGCATCTGTCGTGCCTCGCCATAGACATGTGCCAAGCCATTGATTTGGCGGGGTTTTTGGGGCGCCGTGCCGAGGGAGGTGCGCCTGGGGCACCCGCCGGTGGGAATTAGTTGTCCCAAAAATGGGAAGTATAGGCCCAGCTTATTTGTGCTTCTGGCCTAATACCCGGACGACGATGCTGGCCTTGAGTGGTCCGATTGGCGGTCGGATACGCGAGATCCAGAAGGGAATTTCGCTGATGTGCGTTCCGGGGCTGGCAATCGGGATAGGCGCACCATCCCCAGCACAGGCCCCAAGTTCGAAAGTGTTGGGCGCGGCGTTGGGTGTCAGGGAGTGCTAGTGGATCCAGACGCTGATCATCTCCGCGGTGGCGACTGCGGCCAAAGCCAGGCAGAGATACCAAAGAGGTTTTTTCTTGGTGACCAGACAGATCGAGCCCATGGCGATGGAGATCTGGAAGATGGCAACGGCCAGCCCCATGCCGCCGGACTTGGTGCTAGCCGTGGTGGCATCCTGGCGGGCGTCATCACGCTGTTTTTCCAGGGCTTTCGCTTTGTCGGAGATATCCTTCTTTTCTTTCTCGTAGCGATCGATTCGGGCGGTGAACTTGTCCTGGCCCTTCTTTGAGTCGGTTTCAGAGGTGGCGCCGGTGGGGTTTCCGTTGGTGGCCTGGTCTCTGGCCACTTCGTAGAGGTTCTGTTTGATTGATTTCGCCTGGTAGAAGGACCACTCATCCGAGGCCCGGGCCTGGTCGAAAGTGGAGTCGTTCAGTTTCACAAGGACGCGGCCCGAGTATTTGCCGGACCATTGCATGGCGATCGCCGCGAGCACCGCCACAAACACGAGGGATAAAGAAGTGTACTTGGTCCAGGCTTCGCGTTGTTCTTTGTCCTTTTGGGCCGCCCGGTCAGCCTTAAGGTCGGTGATAAAGCCTTTTAGCTCCTTCAACTCACTCTGCAGATCATCCATACTTCGACGTTCAACGTTCAGGTTAGCTATCGGTTTACGATTTGCGGTTCGCGAGATTCGATCGCTCGCTAAGGGCCGGAGAAACTGCCCTTTGGAAATGGAGAGGTAAAGCAAATTTTGGCAAAAAAACCTTGCCGCAGGTCATTGACTCGAGTTACAGGGTCAGGCGAACACTTAAAAAATCCACCCGTGGCCAGGTCATCACCCGAACGATTATGAAACGGAGTCTTTTCCTTGCAGTTTTGGCGAGTGTTACAACCCTCGCAATTGCCTCTCAGGCGGCGGTCGTTACGGTCACAACCACTAATAACGTCACCCCTCCCGCCGGCAAAACCTCACTGTTTAGCGCCTTGCAGGGCCTGCACGACGGCGACCAAATCCAGTTCAACATAGACGGCACCGGGCCGTTCTATATCCAGACGCCGATCGGTGGCTATCCTCTGATCACGAACAACCACGTCACCATCGATGGCTACACGCAGCCGGGTTCCTCCCCGAACAGCAATCCGATCCTTGGCGGCAACAACGCACGGATCCAGATCATTCTGGATTCAAGCGACGACGCGTCGTCGGCGAGCCCGGACCCCAGCAATCCTGATCTGCTCTTTCGGCGATCGACGCGGTTGATCGATTACAATGGCTATAGTGATAAGGAGAATGCCATCCTGGGCGCGGTTACCGCCACCAACCTCACGGTCCGAGGGATTAGTTTTCTGGGCCGCCACACTGATGGGAGCACGAGCGATCCTTCGATTTATTGCGTGGGGTTGGCGAAAGGGTGTCTTAACGCAAAACTGCAGGGGTGTTGGTTTGGATTGGCGCCCGACGCCACGAATATGTTTCCCGCTGCCTCTGCGATAGCGGCGTTTCGGGAAACAGGGACCGATACGAATTGGTATTCAGCCGGCTTGGTGTTCGGGACGGATGGGGACGGCACCAACGACGTAGCGGAGTTCAACATTACCTGCGGCATGCATATCACCATCGCGATCCAGGCGCCCAACGTGAAGATCTCGGGCAACTATATTAACGTGTTCCCCAATGGGCTCTCCTTCGTGGATGTGGAGCAAGTCCATAACGACCTTCTGGCGCTAGGCCTCAACGGCGATGACACGAGCGTGGAATTCATCGAGAACGGGCGCGTCTGCGATAACTCGGTGATTGGCACCGACGGGGATGGAAAAAGCGACAGCAACGAGAGGAATATCGTGGTTCATGCTAACTACGACCACGACGTGGAATTCTACAGCGCCGCGACCAACGTGGTGATTGCAGGCAACTACTTCGGTGTGGGCGTAGACGGGTTCACCGCCGCGCCTCTTCCGACGAGCAACACACCGGACCTGATTTCGATGTCCGGCAACGGGAGTGTACGGGTAGGTTCAAACGGCGACGGAGTGAGCGACTCGGTGGAAGGAAACCTGATTGTAAACACGCCAGGTCAGAAGTTTGTTGATGGCGGTGCGGGAATGGCGATCGTGGCTCGTCTTAACACGATGGTGAACAACTCCTTCGCGGGTTTCCCGTTTGCGGACTTCAGCAATGCCGACTGGGAGGCCTATTACGCCACGGCGATGGTGGACCCGACGGCCCCTCAGCCGGTCATCACCGGCATCACAAACGGGATCATGTCTGGCACCCTGCCGGCACCGCTTCTTACCACCTATACCAATCATGTGGTAGACATCTATTTGGTGGATGGGCCGAACTTCACAAATAACAACCTCACTTTGCCGGGTACCTGGGTGGGTTCGTTTGTGGAAGGGTCGGCGGCCGATAAAGATCCAGCTACCAATTCCTTCCAGGTCAGCCTTCTGGGAATGCCGATCCCGCCGCAGTCCTTGGTCGCGATCGCCGTTACGTATACAGGCGCCGCGAAAGGCACTCCAACGACGAACTCGCTTACCGGCCCGATCTCGCTCGGCGCGACCGCCGACATTCCGTTATTCACGCCAGGGAGTATCGAGTCGGTTGGGCTGACGCGTATCGTGCCCGACAAGGTTCTGGACCTTTATCCGAATAATTTGCCCTCCCTGGGGAACTGGGAACCCTATACAGGAGTGTTGGGGACGAGCACCTTCCTAATTGAGGGGAACACGTACGCGGACGGGACCACCGACCAGCAGACCTACGTGGTAGCGGCACAGCCAGCGATTGGAGGCGCTTCCGTGGTTCGCGGCGGGTTCTCCGCCGATAACGGCACTTCCTACCGGGGTGTGATCAACAGCTCACGCGAAAACGGCAATCCCGGCCGAGTGACCGCCGACAGGCGGCCAGGGGCGGTCAATTACATGGTAGGCGCCGAGACTACGGCCTACGACTACAGCCCGTTCTTGTCGGACAACCGGTGGAACCTTGGTTTCGACTACAGCGCGCCCGACGGCGTGCGCTTTGGCACGGTGCAGACATTTTCGCTCAGCACGACGACTCTGGCCGCGACGATGCTCTGCAAGGCGTTTGATTCCGCCGATGGCCGGTTAACCAGCGGACAGTCGGCCAGCCAGCAGGCAACACGGTTTGGTGGGGATGTCATCTGCCTGGACAACGGCAACTTCGTGTCGGTGGTGGAGGACCGTACGAACCTGCGCAATCCCACCGGGGATTGCACCACCGCGACGATCATTGCTCCCGATGGCAGCATCGTGAAGGAGAGCTTCGTCGTGGCGGTTGGAGACATCTGGTCCAATGCCACCTCCTACCGTGGCGGATTTGCGGTCCGCGTAAATGGCGTGATTTATCTTTTCGACAACACCGGCCACGCAACCGGTCAGATTGCTCAGACCAGTTCCGGTGAGGCGTTTAGCACCGACCGTGGCGATGGCACCAGGATCGCCGGGCATATCAACAGCCCGTACATTTACCTTGCGGGCAAGGTGCTTACTGGACCGACGGTTCGGGTCGCAGCCTTTGACACACGCGACCAGAGCTTTGTAGCCAAAGCCGACGTGAGCGAACCCGGGTTCCCAGGTAATGTGGACCGTACCACAGTCACTGTGGACGCGCTGGACCGGTTGGTAGTGTCCTGGGAATCGCTCCCGGATGGCTACACGCTGAACCAGGTTGCGGCGCGAGTTCTGGCACTAGACGCTACCGGCAAGGTGATTAACGCTCTGACGCCCAGTTTCTTGACCTTCATTAACGCCGCTCCGACTGGCAACATCCACAGCTTCAGGATGAGCGTGGCGATGACTACCAAGCAGATCCTGGTGGCTGCCAAGGGAGAGATCAACCTGAACAACAACCCAGGCCAGGGAGCGAACTCGCCGACCGAACTTAACTTCTATACGGTTTTCACTCATCCATTCCCCCAGGATGACCCGACCGCTCCAGTGGGTGGGGGACAAACTCCTACTCTGACGATCAGCGTCTCTGGCGGCTCCGCGTCGATCTCTTGGCCCGCCGCGGCGACTGGGTTCACCCTCGAGTCCAAGAACACCCTCAAGGATCCCACCTGGACCGTAGTGGGCACACAGAATCCGACCAGCGTTAACATCGGGACGGGGAGTAAGTTCTATCGGTTGCGCAAGTAACCGCCCGCCCTTCCGGCAACCAAACTAACGCAGCGTTCGCCCCCTCTCGGGGGCGGACGTGTTTTTGGGGCTGGACGTGATTCCGGTTTTGGCTGGCATCCAAGGTTCGGCGCCGATAGTGTGGATACAGCAACGTGCCGCTTAATCTATGAAGAAGTCTTCTCTTTCCCTGGTTGTAGCCTCAGTCCTGCTGGTGTCCCTGCGAGGTTTGGCAGAGGGACCGACGGTTTCCGCTAAAGCGCCAGCCGATATCCTGGAGGCCGCTCTTTCCAAGATCACAGCGATCGTTGAACCGGCCACAGGCGCAGCGCCCCAGACCTTCTCGGCCACTTTGAAGGTAGTCAAGGCCGCAGGCATCAGCGATGCGTTGGTTGGCCACACCGCTCATCTAGCCTTCCAAGCGCCCGACCGATTCAAAATCGACGCCGAGGTCGGAGGCGATCTGTTGGAAGTGGGTCGCGCGGCGCAGGAACTCTGGATCAATTCGCCCAGCAAGAAGTTTGGCCTGATTGGCTCGGCGGATGTACCGCGGTTCACGACCGCACCAGACAAAAAAGACGGCACTCAACTGCCGGCTGTGCGGTTGCCGTTGCCGAAGGATCAGATTCTGCTGATTGCGAGACTGCTTCAGGTGGAGGCGTTGCCGCCGGAGACGGTTGACGGTGCGGCCTGCCACGTGTTGCGATTGACCGCTCAACCGCAGACACGCGACATGCTGAGCCTCCCCAACGGCGAGATCAAGCTGTGGGTGCGGGAGAGCGACTCGCTGCCGACCCGGTTGAGGGTCTCCAACGAAAAAGGTTTTGATCTGGCTGTGGATCTGATGGAGGTTCACCTGGGTGATCCGTGGCCTGAAGAGCGTTGGAAGCTGAGCCCGGGCCGAGACGGCAAAACCGAGGTTGTGGCGCTGTCGCACCTGACCAAGTTCATCCCTGCGGCGTTGTCCCTGCTTGATCAGAAAATTCCCACGCTCGGCCCTGCCAAAGGAGAACGAAAGGTCGTTGCCACCGAGGGCAAAGGGCGTCTGGAGGAGCAGGATGCCACCAAAGTGCTGTTCCTCAAGGGTACGCCCGAGGAAATGGGCCACCAGTATGGCGTGCTGATGCGGAAACAGATCAAAGACCTGCTGACCCGGCTGGTGTATGGGGTGGGGGTGGGCAGTTCGTTCGAGAAAGGTCGCTGGTTCTTCGGCGAGCTTGAAGAGGCTCAGAAGCGACTAATGCCCTACATGGACGAGCGGTATCTCCGTGAAATGGACGCGATGGCGGTCGCTACCGGGTGCGATAAAGAGGAAATTCGATTAGCGAATTTTTTCCCCGAGCTCTTTCATTGCAGCGGGTTTTCGATATTCGGGAGCGCGACCGTGGATGGGCACATGTATCACGGGCGGATCCTTGACTACATGAAAGGGGTGGGCCTCGAGCCCAACGCGGTGGTGATCATTCACCAGCCTGACTATGGCAACGCTTGGGTCAACATCAGTTATGCGGGATTCGTGGGCTCCGTTACGGCCATGAACGAGAAACACATCTCGATTGGGGAGATGGGTGGACGCGGACAGGGCCAATGGGACGGGAAACCGATGGCCCAACTGCTGCGCGAGGTGATGGAGAAGGCCGAGACCCTGGACCAGGCGGTGGAGATCATGCGCAAAGGCCCGAGGACGTGTGAGTACTATTATGTTGTTTCCGATGGCAACTCCAAGAATGCGGTCGGCATCGCGGCCACACCAACTCGCTTTGACGTCATTCATCCGGGTGAGAGCCATCCTCAGTTGCCGCACCCCGTGAAGGATGCGGTGTTGATGAGCGCCGGGGATCGCTACGAAAAGCTGGCCGAGAGAGTGACGATCCAGCACGGGAAGCTCGATGCCGAGAGCGCACGCCATCTCATGGATCGGCCGGTCTGCATGACTTCCAACATCCACTCGGTGCTGTTTGAGCCAGATACGCTGGACTTTTGGGTCGCGAACGCGGATTCCAAGAACGTAGCGAGCAACACGCGTTACACCCATTACAACCTGGCCGAATTGCTCAGGAGGGAGCCTGAAAAGAAGGTGGCCGACGCCTCCAAATAAGCCGGGGTGTATGCTCTGGCGGTCGACCGGGCTTGCACGAAGTCTGTTTGTCTTTGCTTTCTGTGCGGCTGGCTCGAAGTGGCCCACCGATTCACGCCTTTATTGACGCCTGGCGCCCTGCTAGGCCAGTCTTTGGGCCTATGGCAATTCGAAAAACCTGGCCGCTCGTCGTAACGGCCATCTCAATACTGCTAGCCGGCTGCGCCACCGGGCCAAAGCGCTACTTCAAGCGCCAAGTCGGAGAGTCGGTTGTGCTCATCGGTGAGGAGCCAGCCGCGCTTGCTCATACGCCAGTAACGGGCCAGCCCGTAATTGTGCGCAGTACCTATCTGCCGCTGCAACGAGGCGCGGCAAACTACCTCGAAGGACTCGATTTTGTTGTCGATTACACGCACGGGACCATTCGGCGATCAACTGGTTCCGGTTTGCCGAATTTCCGTAACAACATCCTGTTCGGCCAGGAGGAATTTGATCACTCGAAATTCCCTGGCTTCGGCAACGCCCCTTACTTTGCCTACGTGGACTATTGGTATGTGCCTACGGCGCCTTGGCCAAGCCAGCCACCGCAAACCCGGTTCCTGAGCTCCACCCTTGCGAAGCTGGAGGCGGGAAAGACGGTGAAGATCGTGGCTTTTGGTGACAGCATAACCGCCGGAGGGGATGCTTCGAAGCCGGAGCTAGTTTTCTGGAGGCTGTGGGCGCAAGACGTGGTCCGCAACCATCCGCGCGCCACTATTTCCACTGTGAACGGCGCCACGGGCGGCGACACGACCGTGCAAGGGCTGGAGCGGTTGCAGGCAAAGGTGCTGGACCAAAAACCGGACTTGGTCCTGATCGGTTTCGGCATGAACGACCACAACGTTGGGGGCGTGCCGATCCCGCAGTTCGAGCAGAATCTCAAGCAGATGATCGCGCGTGTGCGCAACGAGGCGGGAGCGGAAGTAATTCTGTTCTCCACATTTCCCCCGAACCCCAAGTGGGCGTTCGGTTCCCACCACATGGCCGATTACGCGCTCGCAACTGGGCGTGTTGCGCAGGAGACTGGATGCGCCTACGCGGATGTGTTCAACAATTGGCAGACTGTAGCGGCGCGGAAGAAGCCCGAGGATTTACTGGGCAACAATATCAATCATCCCAATGACTTCGGTCATTGGATCTATTTCCGCGTATTTCAGGAGCTCGGTCTTTGAGCCCTCGGTCTGGAACGACCTGAAGCGGGCTTGCCGCCCGGCAAGGGCGGCTTAGGGACACCCCGCTGACGCATGAGGCATTAAGGGACGCAGGCCTTACTGCTCGCGATCCGCGGCTCCAGGTGGTGGGCCGAACCCCGGTGGCCCTCCGGCGCGAAACGGGCTGAGGTCACGGTTGATCCCATCGCGTATTTGTTCCTCAGTGAGCGCTCCGCTCCGGTCTACGTTCCATTCCTGGAACCATTTGGCGAACCCGCTGGCAAATTCCTCGCGAGTTAGGTGGTCGTCATGATCAGCGTCCATTGCGCGCATGAAGGCCGGCCCTAGGAACATTCCCGGGCCGAACATTGCGGGCCCGGGTCCACCTGGGCCTCCGGGGCCCCCGAAGCCCCCGCGGCGGGGCCCGCCGCGCATGCCGAAACCGAATTCATCGAGGGTTTTGCCTTCACTTTTACCGGCCAGCTGATCGGCAATCGAGCGAGCGCGTATCTCGACGTAGGGTTTGATCGGTTTGGTTGGAAGACCAAAACCGAACCCGCCGCCGCGTATCGCTTTTCCGGCCACCACCTCGTCAAAGCGGGCCAGTTTCTGGTCCGATTCGGCCTGAACTGCCGGGCGCAGCACCAGCGCAAGTTGGTCAACTTGCTGGTGGAAGCGAGCGGGTTGGAAGACGCCCTTGGAATACTCCTGCAGACTTGCCAAATAAAGCTGTTTGAACGCGGCCACTTTGAACACCCTCGCCAGGAAAGGATTCTCGCCTTGCCACGGCTTCTGGATGCTCAGGTCCTCGCGCTGCTCTTGAGTGCCGCGCATGGGGAACTGACCGAAGGAATGGTCCTGGTCCCAGGGAATAAAAATGAATTTCTGTGTCTTGGGATGCAGATAGACGTAGAGGTTTTGGCCGGGACCGAGAATTCCGTCCAGGTCAGAGAGGAAGACCATTACCGCCATGAACCGGGCAAATTCCTCCAGGTCAACGAAGTCGCCCAACTTGGCGGCGAAATCCGCGTCTGAAGCCGAGGTCGAGAACTTGCAGAACTGGATCAAGCGCTGTTTCTGTTGATCGGTGAGTACGGCTTTGGGGTCGTAGGTCTGATTGTATGCCTTCCAGTCATCGCCCAGGTCGCTGAACAGGTCGGGGGTCACGGGCTTGAACAACGCGCCTTCCTTGACGCCGAAATTGGCCTCCAGAAAATGCTTATCGACGTTCTCCACCATGGAATAGAGCCCAAGCAGTTGCTTTTGGTATTTTCCAGGCACGGTCAGATAGACCGACGCAAAAGCGGTGCGGGGGGCAGGTAGTTTGGCATCGCGATAGAGGCGGTACGACATCACCTCATTCATCCAGCTTGGATCCGTGACGCAATTATGGAAATTGAGTTTGGTGAGGCCCGCCAGGCGTTGGCCTTTGGTGTATTTGTTCAACTCAGCTTTGAGCGAGCGTTTGAGCGAACCGCGCGATTCCATGAACGTGCCGTTGCCTTTGTATCGGACGGCCACGTCCGTCAATTGCTGCCCGTTGAACTCCAATTGTCCATGGACGTAGTCGAAGTCGATTCCCGCGGCTGCCGCCACGCCGTTGCGTTTTCCCTCGGGTCCCTGCAGGTTCATGCCGCCGCCGAACCTCCCCGGACCTCGCGAACCGCCAGGCCCGGCACCCGGTCCGCCGAAGGCTCCGTTGAGGCCGTCCCGGACCTGGTCAGCAGTCAGCTTCCCAGTCTTTTCTTTATCCCATTTTGCGAACCAAGCCTCGGACAACGTCTGAAACTCTTCCTTAGAGACCTTGCCGTCGTGGTTCTTGTCTGCTTGTTGGAATAAGGCCGGACCGAGGAACATCCCGGGACCAAATCCGGGCGGCGGACCACCAGGCCGATCGGGACCGTCGCCAGGTTCGCCCGGCCGGCCTCTGGGACCGCCGAAGGGCCCAAATCCCCCTCCGCCCTTGGGTTCCATGGCAGCCCACTGGTCCGGTGCAAAAGTGAAGTGCGCCTCCCAGATGTTGGTAAATCTGAAAAGATCTTTGGCGTTGGCCGGACTCGCCTGGTCGGCGGCGGATCCGAGCGGCGCAAGGCTAAGCACTAATCCAAAGCAAGCCGACCACACGCTCTGGCGGGCTTTGTGAGGACACTGACGCTTCGGCGGTGCCTCGGGCGGGGGGCATGAGTTGTCAAAAAGGGTTGGGCTCATAACCAATTGTGACATCAATGTGACGAATTGGTTACAAAAGAAAGACAAAAGCTTCGGGTCGGAGATCTTCCGTGCCCTACTAAACTCCGCGCCTGGCGAAGTGCCCTATTATCGGTGCATTTCCTCGTTGTAGTGGTACTCCCGCCAGGTGAAGAAAGAGGCTGCTACCGCAGTGAGAATCGCCGCGGCAATGGGGAGGACGACCAGGGAGGTGAGCGTGCCGTCCGGGGACCACTGATAGGTGGAGTTGAACGTGGGGATGTTTGCCAGGAGGGTTCGCAGGTGGCGCGCGATGGAAAGATTGTTGACGTTAGTGGGGATTTGACCGATGCCAACTTCGACCACGAGGCCGTAGATAGCACCGACAACGAGAAAGCGTCGGTGGATCAAGCCTAACAGCGCGCTAAGTGCGCCATAAGCCAGCACCGCCAGGAATTGGATTCCGAAAAGCTTCAACGCGATTGATGCGATGCTGGGCACTTGAAGCACCAAGCCGATCGAGAGCAACAAGGCCATGCTTCCCGCGGCTATTATTTGCACCCAAAGGCCTTCGCAGGCCAGTTTCAGCAGGAATAGCCTGGCGCGTGTGAGGGGGCGGGTGGCGAGGAAGACCAGGGTGTTGGTTTGCAGTTCCCCGCGCACTACGTCGCCCAGGATGGAAAGGCAATAGAGGGGGAGAGCGACTCGGAAGTGGAAAACCACCACCCAAGGAAAGAATCGAGCCGCTCGCTCCGGGTGACTGAACCCCGCCATTGAGGCTAGGGCGGGAATCGCCAGCAGTGTCGCGAGGAGAGCTGGCAGGTGACGCCATGCCACTCGGGGCCGCCAGGTCATCAACCAAAGGCCACGCACGGCGCTGCCAAGGCTCGGCGCCGGCGCCTCCTCTTTGGTGCGGGCTACTGAGTCTGGCAATGGATTATCCACAATTGGAAAAATCACGACACCCTGACCAAGGGACTGCTCGGTGATGTGCGCGGCTCACGTGGTCACTTTGTCGTAGATCTCTTTGAGCGAGCGATTGAGTCCGCGCACGGCGTGAACCCGCACGCCGCTCTGGAGCAGCAAATCCACGCACTGTTCGTAAAACTCGGGAGGTTTCCTAAGGCGGAAGGTGACGAATCCTGGTTCGGGGGCCAGGTCAAATCCCAGCAGGAATCCGGCCTCGAATAGGCAGCGAGCCAATTTCTCTGGCTCATCGCATTCGACCTCCAGTTCCTCGGGCCAGTCTCTGACATCCTTGCGGATCTCAAATTGGCTGCCGGAGGCGATGATGCGTCCCCAGTTGAGGATGATGATGTCCCCACAGAGCGATTCAAGTTCGGCCAGGATATGGCTGGAGATGATGATGCTAGTTCCGGCACTAGCCAATTCTCGGAGCAATTGCCCCATCTCCTGCCGCCCCATAGGATCCAGGCCGTTCATGGGTTCGTCGAGGATCAGCAAGTCCGGTTCGTGGAGAAGCGCTTGCGCGAGTTTGACGCGTTGCCGCATGCCTTTGGAATACTGGCCCATGCGGCGGTTCCAGGCCTCCCGGGGGAGGTTGACCCGATCCAACACTTGCTCGCCCTTCCGCAAAACTCCTCCGTGAGCCAGACCTGAGAGCAGGCCGAGTCCCTCTAGCCACTCCAGCGGCCGCAAGTCGGTTGGAACGGCCTCGTTTTCCGGGCAGTAGCCGAGGCGGGCCAGGAGCCTAGGGTTGTTCCATGGTTCCATTCCGAGGACCGAGAGCGTTCCTGAGCTTGGCTTGAGCTGCCCGGTGATCAAGTGCATGAGGGTGCTTTTGCCGGCACCGTTGGGCCCGACCAGCCCGGTTAGTCCGGCCGAGACCTCAAAACTCACTTTATTGAGGCCCATGACGATCCCGTACCAACGGCTTACGTCAATCGCTTGGATGATCACGGGCCGGCTCATTCGGGTTTGACCCTCCAAATCAGCAGGATTGCTGAGGCAAAAAGGAAGACCAATAGCCCGACCATAGCCCCGAGGATCGCCGGATGTTGCAGGGCGGCCAGGGTCTGCGGCGAGGTGTTATTGAGCATGTCGCCTAGCAACGGGATATTGGCGCGGGCGAGTTTAATGTCGTCATCGAGACGGAAGATCCACGCGCTGAGTTGCGAGAGGTCGAACTTGATGCTTACGTACTGGAGGAAATGGGGGACAGGACTTTCCCTGTGCCCATCCGGCACCTGGGCGGCCTTGCCGAATACCCAGCCGACAAGCCACACTGCCAGCCAAGCTATCACGGTGATTTTTTCGCGGCCCGATATCGCCGAGATGCCCAGCGCGAAGAAGCTCAGAACCAGAGCGCAGATCCCTCCATAAACCAGGGCATGGAACAAGGCGAGACGAGCGTGCCAGAAGAAATTCCAATGGGGCGCCAACAAATTGCCCAGAAACCACGAGAAGCAGACCGGTCCAATCCAGGTCAAGCCGATCAAACCCAACAGGGTGCCAACCTTCCCCGCCAGATAGTCCCAGCGGGATACCGCTTTGGAGGAGTAAATGATAATGGCTCTGCTGGACAAATCACGTGTAATCAAATGTGGAATTGCCAGCGCAATCGCGAGCATGGTGAGGAGTGCCCAAATTGCGCTAATGTAAAAGTAGAGAAAATCCTGAGTCACACGGACGGAGATTTCCGGATGCATCTCAAGCCAGGCAACAAAGCCCCCGATGAGGGTGCGCATCTGGAGCTCCAGATTCCCTACGCTTTGGGCGATCAGGCTGTCCGGCACCAGGAACTGGCCGAGGAAAAACAGGACCGCGATCTGGCCCAGGGCGACGCACCAACTCGCCGCGACCACCCGACGCAGCCAACGGCTCTTAAGGCAGCCTGTCAAGCCATTGGCCGCGATGACGGCTCGCCGGCTCCAAATGCCCAGTCGGAGGCCATCCCAATGCTCGTAATTGGTGTTATGAATCCCCATGCGAAGTCTTTAACGCCTGCATAAAGGTCTCTTCCAGGGCAGCCGGGCTCGGGACGATTTCCAGCGGCGCGAGGCTGATTTCACGAAGCAACTCCAGGACCGCAGTGAGGTCGGGGCCGTTATGCTGAAGTTTGACGCGTCCATTTGGACTCAGTTCGCAGACCCAACCGCGCCGCCGGCACGCGTCCACCAGTTCGCCCTGGCGGTGGCCCACTGCCACCTCGGCGATGCCCCGGCGGCGGGCTTTGAGATTTTCGAGCGTGTCATGAACCAGCACTTTCCCGCGGGCGATGATGATAATCCGGTCACAGATCTGATCCACGTCATTCAGTAGATGCGAAGAAAGAACGACTGATATTCCGTGGACTCGCCACAGGCTCTGCACCAGTTCGAGGATTTGCACCCGGCCTTTGGGATCCAAACCGTTGGTGGGTTCGTCTAAAAACACGATCTTTGGGTCGTGGACGATGGCTTGGGCGAGTTTTAGCCGTTGCTTCATCCCGGTCGAATACGTGTCGATATTGCGGTAGCGCTCCTGACCCATCCCAACGAAGTCCAGCATCTCGTGCGCGCGCTGGCGCGCAACTTGAAAGGGCAAGCCGCAGAGTTGGGCGCAATAGGTGACGTATTCGCACCCGACCATTCCGGGGATGTGGCAGTCCTGCTCAGGGGCAAAGCCAACCAAGGTGCGGGTTTCACGGCCTTCCTTGGTGACGTCTCGGCCCAAAAGCCTGGCGCTGCCACTGGTGATTGGCTGCAATTGCAGCAGGCACTTCATCAGAGTGGTTTTGCCCGCGCCGTTGGGACCCAGCAGGCCGATGGCTCCTGGTGGCACCTCGAGCGCCACGTTATCCAACGCCTTGACCTGTGCAAAAAACTTGCACAGGCCGGTCGTTTGGATGACGGCACCGCTTGCCACTTGAGCCACGATCCTAATTCACACCTGATCGGGCAAAAGTTACAAGAATTTACGGCTAGCCGCGCGTTTGGGCCAATTCTCCCACGGGCTTCCAATCGCCCATACCCTCGCGCCAATAGAGCGTTTCCCCGCTGATCGAGCCGCAGGAGAGCATGTCTTGGACTTGCGAGTGCGTAAAGGGACCGGATTGTTGGCTACCTTCGTAAAGGTAGACCGAGGGTTGTTCATTCGGTTGAGCAACCGATCGAGGCTGGACACGAATGGGTCGAGCCGGTTCCTCCCCCTCGACCTCCGGATGGCGGAAACGGCGGAAGAGCATCATGACGCCAAAACCGCCGAGGAAGCCTCCGACGTGCGCTCCAAATGCCACACCGCCGCCAGCGCTGTCGTGCAGCAATCCCAAGACAGCCATCGCCAAATCCTCCAGGAACCAGAAGCTCAAGACCAGCCAGGCAGGCAACCAAAATTCACCGGCTCCAAAACCAAAGAGAAAATACCAGTAGCGGAAATTGATCTTGGTTTTTCCCAATAGCAAAGTGGAGGCACCCAGGCAGGCTGAGATCGCCCCGGAAGCCCCGATCAGCGGCATTGACGCCGCGTGACCTCCAGCGGAGAAGAGGATGTGCATGAAATCCGAAGCCAGGCCCCCCACGAGATAAAAGATCACGAACTGCCAACGCCCAATGATGTCTTCCACGCAGGCTCCGAACAGAAAGAGGTAAATCATGTTGCCCAACAAATGAAAGAACCCGACGTGGGTAAACAGGTTCGTTATCAGGGCATAGCCTTTGATGTCGCCGGGGATGAGCCCCATCACCTGGGCAAATTGTTCATCACCCTCAATACCGTTGGACATGAACGGTATCCAAGAGATGAGGTAAACCAGAACGTTGATCCCCATGAAGGTGAAGGTTACCATGGGATACCTCCTCGCGTTGTAGTCAACACCTACTGGCAGGATGATGAACATACATGAATGATAGTTATGTCGTCCTGCATGTCAACCTAGTTCACTAATCCGGAAACCAGAGGGCGGACGATGAACGAGGGGTAGTTGTGGTGGACCAGCGGCCGCCCCCCTGGCGAAGCGCCCGGCGCGCAGGTAGCAGGCCGTGGCTGAAAATAGCTCCTCGGTATTACGCGCCTTGATGCGCTGCGGGAGAACCCAACGGGTTCCTCTGACATCCGAGCGAGCCTGCTCGCGGGACAGTCGAGCATCATCCGAGGGCATTAGGTTTGTCCGTTTTGGGGCTGTGATCCTTGTGCGTCGTATTGACCGCTAGTGATGGTTCAGCCTAACTTCCGTTCGGTGTCCATGAACGAATAACGCTACTCGCGCTCACTAATTCCCAATGCCAACGCTTATCTCCACTCCCACCCGCATCACCGCAGTGGGCAATAAACCCAAGCTCATCGACGAATTTGTCGGATGGGTGAATACTAAGGAGTCGCGGCTGAGCATTGCCCAAATGCGCAGCCCGAGTGGCTGGGTCGAACCTGGCCAGACGCCCGAATTCGATGAGTTTACAGTCGTGCTGCGAGGTGTGCTATGCGTGACCCACAAAAGTGGCGTGCTTGAAGTCAGAGCGGGACAGGCGGTGGTCGCCAAGGCGGGTGAATGGGTGCAATACAGCACGCCTCATCCTGATGGAGCGGAATACATCGCCGTCTGTCTACCGGCGTTTTCGCCTCAGAGCGTCCACCGCGATCCCTGAGCGGGCGCCTGCACGGCGACTCCATCGGTGTGCCGAAGCGCGGGGGGGTTGTGATTTCTTTTGTATCGATCACTATGCCGGCTCCGGGGCCTCACCTTGCGGTTGGCATGGCCTCACCCATGAGGCTAAATACGACGACGCCCACGCGAGGCTTGTTTGCCCCCGGTCCGGCCGTGCAACGCTCTTCCGGATCCCGACAAATCGGGTGGATGAAGGGTCGGGTTGAAAGGGGCCGCGACAGGTCTGGCGCTTGGGTTGACCGGTGAAGTAAGTCGGCCAAAGTTCAGCGCCTCGGCTCAGGAGTCGCCTGATGGTTCTTTACGGCGAGACGAGTTTGGCGGGCCGCTAGCCGGAATTTGGAGAACGTGGGTTAAATTCAGACTTGGTTGGTGAGCGGGTCCAGTTCTAAGCTCCGGCGTGCTACTGCGACGATTCAGGTCTCCTGATCCATTGCGAGAATTGCTTTGGCTGGCATGCGTGGCGTGCCTTGGCTGGGCAGTAGGTGCTGGGTCGCGGACGCAGGCCGCCGCACATTCCGGTGCCAAGGTATTCAGCGGGGAGGTCCTGCCGTTGGTCGGGAAATACTGCCTGCAATGTCACTCGAGCGAGAAACACAAGGGCGAGCTTGACCTCCAACATTTCGGTTCCGCGTCGGATGTCTTCAAGCACCCCAAGCCCTGGCAACAGGTAGTTGAGCAACTGGATGCGGGCGAGATGCCGCCGAAGGACAAGCCACAGCCGACCAGGCAAGAGCGCCAGCGTTTACTGGATGGGGTCAACTCCCTGCTGGACGAGGTGGCGTTGGCCCACGCAGGCGATCCCGGGCCGGTGGTGCTGCGGCGGCTCAACAACGCGGAATACACGTACACCATCCGCGATTTGACCGGGGTCGAGTCGCTCGATCCGGCGAAGGAATTCCCGGCGGATTCAGCTTCTGGTGAAGGGTTTATGAACGTGGGGAATTCCCTGGTGATTTCCCCGTCGTTGGTGACCAAGTATCTCGACGCCGCCAAGGAAATCGCCCGGCACGCGGTGCTGCTGCCCGATGGGATTCGTTTTTCGCCGAGCACGTCACAGCGCGACTGGACGGAGGAAAAGCTAGCGGCAATCCGTGGATTCTACGCCCGTTTCACGGAAAACGGGGGAGGTACGGCAGTCAACTTGCAGGGCATCAAGTTTGACACCAAGGACGGAGGTGTTCTGCCGTTAGAGAAGTATCTCGCTGCCACTCTAGGGGAGCGCGATGCCATCAAGGCTGGTCGGAAGTCCGTCGTCGATGTCGCGCGGGAGCGCGGCCTGAATGCTAAGTATCTCGGCAGGCTTTGGACGTCGCTCAACGACACCGCGCCGTCGCTTTTGCTGGACCAAGTGCGAGCGCACTGGCGAGCCGCCAAGCCCGATGACTCTGGGCTGCTGCTGGGGACCATCGGCCAATGGCAGCAGGCATTGTGGCGTTTTACAACGGTCGGCCATATTGGCAAACGGGACGGGCCGAAAGCGTGGGAGATGCCGGTGACTCCGCTGGCGGAGGCGCGAGAGGTGAGGTTGAAGATTCCCTCGCCCACTGCGGGGAAGGACGCGACGATTTACCTGGTGGCGTCGGATGCCGGCGATGGAAACGAACATGATTTCGCAGTGTGGGAGAATCCCCGGTTCATTGCTCCGGGCCGTCCGGAAGTGCCGCTGCGTGACGTGCGCGAGGCGGTGAGGGCGCTGAACTTGCATCGAGAGAAGCTGTTTTCCAGCGCGGCGGAATGCTTGGCTGCCGCCGCGGAGGTGGCTGGGTCGCTGGACAAGGAGGCTATCGCACAGCTCGCGCAAAAGCACGGAGTGGAAGTGTCGGTTCTGGCGGCCTGGCTCGACTGCCTTGGCATCGGCGCGGGCGAGGCGCGAATTGATGCGCATATGACCCAGCAGATGGAAAGTGCGCAGAACTACGATTTTATCAAAGGCTGGGTTGGGGCAGATGCGTTGAGCGTGCTAGCTAACTCCTCGGATCAGCATGTGCGGGTGCCCGGCAACATGAAGCCCCACGGTGTTGCAGTCCACCCCTCGCCCAAGCTGCAAGTGGTCGTCGGATGGCGGAGCCCCTTGGCGACCACCCTGCGCGTAGGAGGGTCGGTGCAACACGCGCATCCGGAATGCGGGAACGGGGTGACTTGGACAGTAGAGTTGCGTCGTGGCGGCTCGCGGCAGCGGCTTGCTGCGGGTACGGCGCAGGGGCCGGAGGAAATCAAGTTCGGTCCGTTCGAGAACCTCGCGGTGCAGCCAGGCGACGTGATGTGCGTTGCTGTCGGTCCGCGAGACGGCAACCACTCGTGTGATCTCACCGCCGTGGAATTCAATCTAAGTGACGGGACGCGGCAATGGGATCTGGGGAAAGATGTCTCGTCCAACATTCTTGCGGGCAATCCACACGCCGATCGTCTAGGGAACCCGGGAGTCTGGCACTTCTATAGCGAGCCTGACAATGGCGGCGGCGCTGGGCCGGTGCTCCCCGCCGGTTCGTTGCTTGCGAAGTGGCAGTCAAGTCCCGCCGCCGAGGAAAGAGAGCGCATCGCCCAGGAACTACAGAGAGTGTTGGCAAATGGCACTGGCGGGCTGGCTAAAGACTCGCCGGATGCGGTGCTTTATCGCCAGCTCACTTCGCTGAGCGGCCCCCTCCTTGGATCGATTCTCCGAGGCAGCCGCTCTGAGACTGCACAAGCGAGCACAGAGAGGGTTCAGAGTGGCGCTGGTTCGGAGGCTGACCGGTGGGGCCTTGACCCGGCCCTGTTCGGAAAGCAGTCCGATGGAGGGGATGTGGGCGCGACGAGCCTGTGCGTGCGGGCCCCGTCGGTGATCGAGGTGCGATTACCGGCGGAATTTGCCGAGGGGTGTGAGTTCGTGGCCACCGGGACTTTACAGAAGGGTACCGGCGCCGAGGGAAGCGTGCAGATGCAGGCGCTGGCGGCAAAGCCGGCGACGTTGGGGTTGGCGGCGGGAGCGGTCAGGGAGCAAGGGGGTAAGAGCACGTGGTCCGACGGTGAACGTCCGGTGGTGTCCGACTCGCCGATCATTGTGGCGGACGGCAGCCTGGCGAGAAAGCGCATTGAGGCCGCGTTTGATGATTTCCGCGAGTTGTTCCCCGCGGCGCTTTGCTATACGAAGATCGTGCCGGTCGATGAGGTGGTCACGCTCACGCTCTACTATCGCGAGGATGATCACTTGCGCCGGCTCATGCTCGATGACGAACAGGCGGCGCAACTGGACAGGCTGTGGGCGGAGTTGCATTACGTCAGCCAAGACCCGCTTAAGCTCGTCGATGCGTTCGAGCAGCTGTGGCAGTTCGCCACTCAGGACGCTGACCCGAGCGCATTCGAGCCGCTTCGCGAACCGATCAAGCGGCACGCGGAGGACTTCAGGAAGTTGCTGATCGACACTCAGCCTGCCCATCTGGATGCGGCCCTGAAGTTCGCCGAGGGTGCTTATCGGCGTCCTTTGACGGAGGCTGAGAAGGGTGAGTTGCGTGGTCTGTATCGGAAACTGCGTGAAAAGGAGATTTCGCACGACCAGGCCATTCGCTTGACTCTCGCGAGGGCGCTGGTGGCGCCCGCGTTTCTCTACCGCGCCGAGCAGGAGGCGCCCTCGGCCCGGCCCGGACCAGTGAACGACTGGGAACTGGCCACTCGCCTGAGCTATTTCCTGTGGTCCTCCGCGCCGGACGGTGAACTGCGCGCCGTGGCGGCAGCAGGCAGACTCCGAGATCCGGATGTGCTGGCGGCGCAAGCCCATCGCATGCTGCGCGACGAGCGCGTGCGCCGCCTCGCCACCGAGTTCGCCTGCGCCTGGTTGCACATCCATGACTTTGAGTCTCTGGACGAGAAGAGTGAACGGACGTTCCCCACGTTCGCCAACTTGCGAGGCGCGATGTACGAGGAGGCTATCCGGTTTTTCATGGATTTGTTTCAAAATGACGAGTCCGTACTGGCGATCTTTGATTCCGACTACACATTCCTCAACGGTCCGCTGGCGGAACACTACGGTATTCCGGGCGTCACCGGGGCTGAATGGCGGCGGGTGGATGGAGTCAAACAGTACGGGCGCGGCGGGATCCTTGGCCTGGGCGCAACGCTCGCGAAGCAGTCGGGCGCGTCGCGCACTAGCCCCATTTTGCGGGGTGATTGGGTGGCCGAAGTGGTGTTGGGTGACCGAATACCACGCCCGCCTAAGGACGTGCCGCGCCTTCCGGAGGAAGAGGCCACTGAGACGCTCACCGTGCGGCAACTTGTGGAGAAACACACCAGCGACCCGCGCTGCGCCGGCTGCCACGTCCGCATCGATGGTTACGGCTTTGCCCTTGAGGCTTATGACGCAATCGGGCGCGTGCGATCGAAGGATCTGGGCGGGCGGCCGATCGAAACGCGGACGAAGGTGTTCGATGGAACCACGGTGGACGATGCCCAAGGCCTGCGAGATTATCTCCTGACCAAGAAGCGTGGCATGGTGTTGAAGCAGTTTAATCGCAAACTGCTTGGCTACTCGCTGGGCCGTGGTGTGATGCTCTCGGACAAGCCCTTGCTGAGCGAGATGCAGCGCCAATTGGAGACGCACAAGTATCGGTTCAGCGCCGCGGTGGAGGCAATAGTTCGGAGCCGTCAGTTTCGTGAAATCCGCGGTAAGGAGATGGCTAGTGAGGACTAGCTAAAAGCAAAAGTTTGCTGTTTCTTGAGCCGATGTCGTGGTATGATCCGGTAAATTAGCGCAACCTATGAGCAGTCATCAATTCTCACGCCGCGCGTTTCTCCGCGGCGTCGGCGTCACCATGGCGCTGCCGTGGATGGAATCGTTGCGCGTTTGGGGTGACGCGCCCGCGACCGGAGTTCAGGCCGCCAGCGAAGCCCCGGTGCGGCTCGCGGTGTTGTTTTCCGGCAATGGGTTTCATTCCAAGGAATGGTGGGCTAAAGGCGAGGGCAAACAGATGGAGCTTGGACAGGTGCTCGCGCCGCTGAACGATTTCCGGGAGAAGATGCTGTTCATCCGCGGCCTCTATAACGAGGAGGCGCAGAAGGGCAACATCCACAGCTCTCAGACTGGCAACCTGCTGTCGGGTGCGCCGCTGGCATCGGGTGGGGAAATTCGCTCGGGCACGAGCATCGACCAACTCCTTGCCCAGCGTTATGGCCGCTCGACTAAAGTGCCCAGCCTTGTCCTCGGGTGCGAGAAGTCGAATCCGTCGGTTCACAAGAATTACTCGATGCTCTACAGCTCCCACATCTCTTGGAGCTCACCGACAACTCCGACACCGCTGGAGATCTATCCCGCCCTGGCCTTCGACCGGCTGTTCAAAGACGAAGTGAGCAAGGGTGATGAGAGCGTGCTGGATGCGGTGCTGTCCGATGCGAAAGACCTGCGCCGCCACATCTGCCCCAACGACCAGCGGAAGCTGGACGAGTATTTGGATTCCGTTCGCGACGTGGAGCAACGCATTGAGAACGCGGGCAAGAAGGGTGAGCTGCAGGGGTGGCGGCCAACCCTGGAAAAGCCGAACATTCCGCGGCCGACCGACGGTATTCCGCAGGACATCGCGGAACACATGCGATTGATGTGCGACCTACTTGTGCTCGGCTTCCAGACCGACACGACGCGCATTACGACGCTGAAGCTCAACAACGACCACAGCTCGTTGCGGTTCCCGAACCTGGGCGTGGATTACATGATTCACCATCTGCTTTCACACAGCGACACGGCTGATTGGTTGAAAGTGAACCGATTCTTCCTCGAACAAGTCGCCTACATTGCGCGCAAGCTCGACGCCATCCAGGAAGGCCCGCGTACGCTACTGGACAATACCATGCTGATGTATTGTTCTTCGATGCTCACCGGCAACCACGACGCCACGCAGCTGCCTGTGGTGATCCTTGGTGGTGCCGGCGGCCGGATCCATGGCGGGCGGGTGCTGGATTATAAAGAGAAGCCCGAGCGGCAGATGTGCCGGCTCTACCTTTCGATGATGGACAAGATGGATGTGCGACTGCCTAAGTTCGGGGATGCCACCAATGCGCTCGAAGAAGTGTAGGTGACGAGTTGGACGGAATGGTTAGGGGATGGCCTTGGCGCGAACGTGTTTTCGCCAGGGATGTCAGAGGAGATAGGGTGCCCGGCTCCGGACCTCTCAACCGCGATGGCAGCACATTGTGTGGCCTAAACCTGCCTCACGCTCCAACCCTTGGGCGCAGCCACGCTCGGTGAAAGTGGAGCTACCGACCCCTACCGGCAGGAAAGGCTGGTGCGCCCGTTGGGACTCGAACCCAAGACCCTCTGCTTAGAAGGCAGATGCTCTATCCAACTGAGCTACGGGCGCTTGTGAGCCGGCGATGTATCGGTAGGGCTCTTAGGACGGTGTGTCCGAGGCGTAATGTGCCCGATTTAACCGCTTCGGCAAGTTCATTTGAGAGCCCCAGGGCGGGACGACCGAGCACTGGATGGGGCTTTGAAGAAGAGAAAGGGAGGCGGGCTTGACGTTTCGTCATCTAACGAACTACGTTGAGGCTAATGCGCGCGGTAATGCCCTTTATTTGGCTCCGTAGGACGTCCAGCGGGAAGGCTGTTCTGGTCCCTCTGCATGGCCGGGGGTGGTGCGCTGGCCAAGAAATCATATTTTATGGAACAACCATCTTCGCTTGCCAATGCGGATAAGGTGCGCGCGGTTGTGCGCGACGGTTATTCGAAGATCGCGCTTAAAACCGAGCAGAGGTGCTGTGGTTCCGGGGTGTCCTGCTGTGGTTCAGCCCCGGCGGAAGCCGAGCAACTCGCCCAGCACATTGGCTACTCGGCCGAGGAGTTGGCGGCATTGCCGGAAGGGGCCAACATGGGCCTCTCGTGTGGTAATCCCGCAGCGTTGGCGGAGCTTAGACCCGGAGAGATAGTGCTCGACTTGGGGGCGGGCGGGGGTTTTGACGTGTTCATTGCCGGACGCAAGGTCGGGGCAACTGGGCGGGCGATTGGCGTAGACATGACGCCGGACATGCTCAGCAAGGCTCGGCGGAACGTCGCTGCCTATCGTCGTCAGAGCGGCTTAGACAATGTCGAGTTCCGGCTTGGGGAGATCGAGCATTTGCCGGTCGCAGATGCCAGCGTGGACGTGATTATCTCCAACTGTGTGATCAATCTCTCTCCGGACAAACCGCAGGTGTGGCGGGAGATGGCGCGCGTCCTGAAGCCCGGCGGGCGGTTGGCAGTTTCGGATATGGCGCTGTTGAGACCGTTGCCCGAGGTCGTCCGGGAACGGGTAGAGGCCCTGGTGGGGTGTGTGGCCGGGGCGGTTTTGGTCGAAGAGACCGAAGCGATGGCACGAGCTGCGGGTTTGACGGAGATAGAACTCAAGCCCAGACCGGATTACGTCAAGGCGATGACACAATGGGAAGATCCCCTTTATCGGGAGATTGCCGAGCAGCTTCCAGCGGGTTTGACCGCTGCCGACTATCTGACCAGCCTGGAGGTCAAGGCGCGGCGGCCCTGAGCCGGGCGGCGGCGGGTTGGTGAACCGGCAGAAGACTATCGGAATTAGCTTGCGGCCTCGGTGCCGCCATGAGAATTAAGCCTCTGATGGCGCGCAGTGCGATGGGCGTTGGCTTAGCGAGCACGGGCGAAGACAGTTAGCACGGCGAGAGAAAGCGGTTGCGGATTTCTGAATCTGGCGTCAGCGTTCAACCGTAACCTGTTGTCAATGAATGGCTGGAAGGGTGGCTGAGTGGTTGAAGGCACCTGACTCGAAATCAGACGTAGGCGCAAGCCTACCGGGGGTTCGAATCCCCCCCCTTCCGCCAATTCGTGGAGGCTGGGACCCCGACCGACCTCATTTCGCCCAATCGAGAAGCCAGGATGCCCTTTTTGGCCGTGCTCTCAAAACGGATGCGTGGGTAAGGGTGCATGGTGGAACGATGGGTAGGGGTGCTGGGTTCCTCTGCCTTTCAATTTAGGCTTCCATCGAGGTCCTGGTTTCGTTACAAGGTGGAACTTGTTTCGCGTGGTGTTTCGCCGTCGATTTTGGTTCGGGAGGCCGCGCCAGCGAAGAGTGGAATGCGAAACCGTTGAAGGCTACTACTGACCCGAGAAAGGGGCAACCGTCGCAGGAAGTCGCTGAGCCCTCGTCACTAGCCGTGGCTCGCAGAACAAAGAAGTCGTCACCGGACTTCTTGCGCGCCGCTCTTTTGGAATCAGGCCATGTCGCGGACTGCGCCGTCCTTTGTCGAAAGGCGGTGGACGAAAGCGAGGAGAGTGTCGCCTACGTCATGCCATTGCAAAACGCCTCGCCCGCTCGAATCAAAGAGACACTTCGGGAAGAACTTCGTAAACAGGGACTTGAGTGTCTTGTGGTGGTCGTCTCGGAGTTGCCCTTGACCCCGGACGGTGTTATCGACCGCGCGACGTTGGAACGGTTGGGGGTGTGCGACAGGCGTTCGTTCTCTCGCTGGGAGACCCTAGTGAAGACGCGATTTGCGTGTGAGTCGGTGACCGTTGGCGAGATCGACACTCTGCCATCGTCGCCGCGGGTGCACGTCTCCGAGCTTTCAGTCTCAGGCCCACTCACTGCGGCGGCTGCATCGAAAGGGACTGGGGCATACGACCTAAGGGCGGCCTCGCTCGCTCGCGACACCCGCGAGACTGCCGCGTTCCGCCCGTCGCTCCTGCAGGGACCGGAGCTTCCGGAATTGCCGGGATTGCCGGCCGATTTGGGGGACGCGCTGTTGCGGACAGCCGCCGCATTTCCCGAACACGGGGTGACCTACCTCTACGATCAACGCGAGGAACGGGTGGAGTCGTATCGCGCGTTACTCGAACGTGCTCAGAGAATCCTTGGCGGCTTGTGTTCATCCGGCCTCTCGCCGGGGGATAAAGTGATTTTTCAACTTAGCGAACCCTACCAATTCGTTGGGGCCTTTTGGGCTTGTCAGCTTGGAGGTTTCGTCCCCGTTCCGATTGGCGAAGCTCCGAGCTACCAGGAGGAAAACGCGGCTCTGGCGAAACTCCAGCAAGCATGGCAACGTTTGGATCGGCCGCTGGTCATCACCAAACAATCTCTTGTTGCTCTGATCCAACGACATGGCCTAGGGAGTGGCGGAGACCCGGTCAGAGCAGTCGCGATCGAAGATCTAGAGAATGGGGAAAGCAGCGAGCCTCGCCGGGAGAAGCGCGGGTCGGACCTGGCACTTTTGCTGTTAACTTCCGGGAGCACGGGACAGCCCAAAGCGGTGATGCAGGATCATCGTGCAATTCTGGCGAGGTCGCTGGCAGCGCAACTCAGCGGTGGATTCACTCCCGACGATGTGACGCTGAACTGGTTGCCGATGGAACATGTGGGTGGGATTTTGAACTGTCACGTTCTCGATGTCTTCGTGGGTTGTAGTGAAGTCCTCGCGGACTCGGACGCCTTTTTGCGGCGTCCGCTCACATGGCTCGACTGGGTGGATCGGTATCGAGTTACGTTTACTTGGGCACCTAATTTCGCATTTGGGCTGGTTGTTAATAGTGAGGAGGTAACCAGGCAGCGTTGGGATCTTGGCTCTTTGCGGTTTCTGATGAACGGAGGAGAGGCCATCGTTCCGAAGCTTGCGAGGCGCTTTCTCCAACTCATGGAGCCCTACGGCTTAGCACCAGGCGCCATGCGTCCGACATGGGGGATGTCAGAAACATGCTCGGCGTCGATCTGGTCACATGCATTCACTCGCGGGAGTACGAGCGACAGCGATCAGTTTGCGGCTGTTGGCCAGCCGATCCACGGCTTCTCCCTTCGGATCGCGGACCAAGAAGACAGGGTGCTCCCGGAAGGTCATACGGGGCGGCTCCAGGTGAAAGGAGCGATGGTGACCTCGGGCTATTTCGGAGATCCGGAACAGAGCGCAGCCGCGTTTACCGGTGATGGCTGGTTCAAGACAGGCGATTTGGGCATTATTCGGGATGGTGAACTGACGGTGACGGGAAGGGAAAAGGGCATCATCATCGTCAATGGAATCAACTATCACAGTCACGAGATCGAGACGGTCGTCGAAGGCGTCGCCGGGGTGGAGATCTCCTATGTAGCGGCGTGTCCGGTGCGTCGTCGGGATGGATCGACCGAGGACCTAGGGATCTTTTTTTCGCCGAGCAGTTCCGAGGCTGAGTCTTTGCCGGCCGTCATTCGTTCGATTGGGGAGGCTGTAAGACGGCAGGTCGGGCTCAACCCTGGCTACGTCGTTCCGCTCGCCAAAGCGCAGATCCCGAAGACCGAGATTGGGAAAATACAGAGGTCGGCGCTGAGCCACAGATTCGAATCCGGTCATTACGATCAACAGTTAAAGGAGATCGACCTCTTGCTCAACAATGAGCGAGTGCTAACCAACTGGTTTTTTCGCAAGGAATGGCAGCGCAAGGAAAGCGTCTTGTCTCGCTCGTCCCCAGATCATTCTACAATCCTCATTCTCGCCGATCTGGCATCTCTTCCCGAAGGGCTGGGCGCCGGTCTGGCTCGCGAGGGGCTGAGTTACATCGCAGTGCACCCAGCTGCGGCGTTTGAGAGGGAGTCGAGCTACAATTACCGCATCGACGTGGAGAACCCTGGTGATTACCGGCGGCTTTTCAGCGCCATAAGTCAGGAAGGGACCAGGCTTGCGGCCATTCTAGTGCTGGATTTGCTGAGTCATGATAGGCTGCGGGACAATTCGGGAAAAGCCTTGGACACATTGTTGAGTAAGGATTCGGCAGTCGTTCTGTTGTTGGTCCAGGCTCTGGCGTCCAGCCCATTTGCCGGGCTTCCGTTGCGTTTGCAGGTGGCGAGCATGGGCTCCCATTGGCTTACGCAGGATGATCCCGCGCCGTGGCGGGCGGCGCTATCCGGCTTCTTGAGGACCGTTCCCCAGGAGTATCCCTGGATCAACAGCCGCCAGGTTGACTTACAGCAGGGGAGTCCGACGGCGGAGACCGTTGAGCAGGTTCTTACGGAATTGACTAGTGTCGAACCTGACCCATTGGTGGCCTACCGCGGGGGCCACCGGTTCATTCCGCGCTTCGTCCGTTTGGGCTTCTCTAAGGGCGACACGGCTGGGCCGGCTGCCCGTTCAGGCGGCCTCTACCTTGTGAGCGGTGGTGCCGGTGGGATTGGCCGACTCATCACTCGTTGGCTGATCGAGCAGTTCGATGCGCGGGTTCTTTGGGTCGGGCGACGGGCCGAGGCAACGATGGCAGATGCGGTGAAAGGGGCATGCGGCGACCAGGATTCGGTTATGTATCGGGCTGCTGATGTCGGGGACGCAGACTCGGTGAGACAGGCGGTTGAAGGGGTGGAGCAGCAATTGGGCCGACAGATCAGCGGAATCTTTCACCTTGCAGGAGTTTTTGACGAAACGGCCGTGGGAGGATTGACTTCGCAAGGCTTGGTCACGGCGCTTCATTCCAAGACGATCGGCACGCTGGTGTTGGCGGATTTGGCAGCCACTCGGCCGGGTTGTCAGTTGGTGACTTTCTCTTCGGTCAATGGCTTCTTCGGTGGTGTGTCGGCCGGCGCCTACGCGGCGGCAAACTCGTTTGTGGACGAGATGTCCGCATATCGCTCTGCCCAAGGCGAGAACGTTTGCAGCTATGCGTGGACGTTATGGGACGAAACCGGGATGAGCGCCGGGTATTCCATGAAACAGTTTTCGCGCAACCGTGGCTTCTTCGTGCTGGCGCCTAGCGCCGGGATTACATCTTTGGCCTGTGCGCTTGCCCGGGGTGAGCGGCGACTCTGGATAGGCCTCGATACGACGCGGCCCATCATCAGCCAGCATTGCGCCGCCGAGTGTCACGCGCTGACTGGCCCGGTCGCCCGTGTGAGTCCATCGCCCCACGGTCGCTCGTCGGGTCCGAGGTTCCTTCAGGTGACGGATGAATTCGGAAGCGCGATGCAAATCCTGATCAGCGATGAGTCCTCCCCATCCACGGCACAGTCACCCGGGAGTGGGGCGGCCGAGGTTCCGCCGTCGAGCACAATGGAGCAGCTCATCGCCGAGGTGTGGACTCATGTGCTCGCGGTGGAATCCGTCGGTGTCGATGCCAATTTTTATGACTGCGGCGGGAATTCTATTTCGATGGCCCGGGTGAGCTCAGAACTCCAGAAGCGGCTTGGCCGGCCGGTGTCCATGACGGCGATGTTCCAATATCCTACAGTTCGCGGTTTGGCCGGGCATTTGAGCGGAACTCCGGATCGCTCGGAAACGCTCTCTGGCGAAGATACCGCGGATCGCGGTGTGGATCGGCGGACGCGCATGCTGCGACGGCGTAGCGCCAGGGCAAACCGAGAATCGAGCTGATGCAAGTCGCGGGCAAAGGAACCTCATTGGCGGGAACCGAGGACAGCCTCGATGTCGCCGTGATCGGCATGGCTGGGCGTTTTCCAGGTTCAAGGGATATTGCTGCATTCTGGCAAAATCTGGCAGCCGGAGTTGAATCGATCCAACAAGTGCCGGAGAGCGAACTGCTCGATGCGGGGGTGGAACCGCAGCTTCTGAGGCACCCTGATTACGTCCGGGCCGCGTCTAGGCTGGAGGATGTGGAGCTATTCGACGCCGAGTTCTTCGGCTGCGCACCGAAGGACGCGGCTGCCATGGATCCGCAAAGCCGTTTGTTCCTTGAGTGCTCGTGGCACGCGATAGAGGACGCGGGTTACGACCCGGCGCGCTGCAATTGTTCCGTGGGAGTGTATGCCACGTCCTCGCTCAACACGTACCTGTTAGGCCATGTCCATCCGCGGCTGAACTTTCGAGAGTTTATTCTCTCCGGGACCAATCTCTCCCACATAGTGGCGAACGGCCAGGATTTCTTAGCGACGCGAGTGTCCTATAAGCTGAATCTTCGCGGGCCCAGCGTGGACATCCAGTCAGCCTGTTCAAGCGCGCTGGTTGCTGTTCATATGGCCCGGCAGAGCGTTCTCAACGGGGAGTGCGATATGGCGATCGCTGGAGGCGTTTCGGTCTACCTACCGCAGACGGCGGGTTACCTTTATGAAGAAGGGCTGATTCTCTCTAAAGACGGTCATTGCCGCGTTTTCGACAGGAACGCAAGCGGGACAGTGTTCGGCCGTGGGGTTGGCGCCGTTGTCCTCAAGCCGCTAGCCGACGCGGTGGCCGCCGGGGACCGTGTGCTCGCCGTGATCAGAGGCTCGGCAATCAACAACGATGGCTCGGATAAGGTCGGGTATACGGCTCCGAGTGTGAACGGCCAGGCGACGGTGGTCGCCGAAGCCCTGTCCGACGCCGAGATCACTGCTGACGCCATCAGCTATGTGGAAGCTCATGGGACCGGGACCAGGCAGGGTGATCCGATTGAGGTGGCCGCGCTCGACCTGGCGTTCAAGCGGCATACAAAGAGGACGGGCTTCTGCCGAATCGGGTCGGTGAAGTCAAATATCGGGCATCTCGATGCCGCGTCCGGCATAGCCAGCTTCATTAAAGTGGTCTTGATGCTCATGCATCGTCAGATACCGCCGAGTCTCTATTTCGAAGCACCAAATCCGGAGATCAATTTCTCTGCCACGCCATTCATCGTCAATACAGCGCTGCGGGAGTGGACGAGCGCGCAGGGACCGCGTCGCGCGGGGGTGAGCGCGTTCGGGATCGGCGGAACGAATGCCCACGTGGTGCTTGAGGAAGCGCCCGGACGGCCGCCGCTGGAGAAACCGGCCGAGGGATGGCGAGTGCTTACACTCTCTGCCCGTAGCGAAGCAGCGTTGCGGCGGTTGGCGCGGGACTATGCGCGACGACTTGAGGACGCCGCCGCCCTAGCCGACATATGCTTCACCGCAAACTCTGGGCGGGCTCGCTTCAGTCATCGCCTGGCGGTGATCGGCGCGGCAGCGTCAGAGATCGCAGGCTGCTTGCAGCAGGCGGGCAACGAGGAGGGCCAAACAAACGATCGCTCGCCGGCTTGGTGGCGGGGCCACCTCCACTTCAAGAGGAAGCCAGGACTGAGCTTTCTATTTACGGGACAGGGCTCGCAACATCTTGGCATGGGAGCAGGCCTGTACAAGCGGGAGCGGTTGTTCCGCGAGATATTGGATCGATGCGATGCGACGCTGAGAGGCAAACTGCAACTTTCATTGGTGGATTTGCTGTTTGGAAGCCACGGGGATGAATCGCGGCTCGCTGAGACGGGATTTACTCAGCCGGCCTTGTTTGCCTTGGAGTACGCCCTGGCGCGGCAGTGGATCGCTTGGGGAGCCGAACCAACGGCGTTGCTTGGTCACAGCCTGGGAGAATATGTGGCGGCCTGCCTCGCTGGAGTGTGGTCGCTTGAGGATGCCTTGGGGCTGGTGGCCAAGCGGGCTGCCTTGATGCAATCCCTCCCCCACGGCGGGGGTATGGCGGCGGTGCTTGCGCCGTTGGACCAAGTCCTCGACGTGCTGAAGGCGCTGGGAGGTGACGCCCACGAGGACATCGAGGGACCGTTGGGTGTGGGCGTCGCGACCATCAACAGCCCCCGAAACATTGTTCTCTCGGGGCTGAACACCGGCCTGGCGCGGGTTCTGGAACGGTTCGCCGACTTGGGGATTCCTACTCGAGACCTGAGAGTGAGCCACGCCTTCCACTCGCCATTGATGGAGCCGATATTGGCAGAATTCAGGCGATTCTTGGGTGGTCTCCGGTTTTCCGAGCCGACGATCCCAATTGTTTCGAACGTCACCGGCGTCGCGGCGAGGCCGGGCCAACTTTCGAATCCGGACTACTGGATTGAACACATTCGGAAACCAGTGCTTTTCGGCGCAGGACTGGGTGCGCTGAAGGCCTTGGGCTGCACCGTCCATTTGGAGATTGGCCCCCATCCCACCCTCGTAGCGATCGCGCGCCAAGTTCTGACATCCGCTGATCAGGTCTGGATCGCCTCCATGGCGCGGAATATCTCGGATGATCGGCAAATTAGGGAAGCCATGGCGCGCATGTTTGTGGCGGGAATGGACTTCGATTGGAGCCAAGTGGAAGACGGCGCACGAAGAAACAGGGTTGAGCTTCCGGCGTACCCGTTCGAGCGAGGCCGGCATTGGATTGACCCGCCGTGCTTGTTGGCATCCTCGGACAGGGTGACGCGGCTGGGCTCTGGCAGAGCCACCCACCCGCTGCTCATCGGATCCCTGGACACACCTGTTGCCGACAAGATTGGAATAATGGTGTTGGGCCGGGACCGCCCCGCATTCCTGGAGGATCACGTCATTGGGGGGAATAAGATCTATCCTGCAACAGCGTTTCTGGAAACGGCGCGGGCGGCCTTTCAACAATGTCGAGAGGAACCGGCCGAGGTTTTGGGGATCGTGATACATCAGTCCTTGCGCTTGGACAGCGACACGAGGCTTGGCCAGACGGTCTTGTCGGTGAATCCGGAGGGAAGCGGGTTGGTCAAAATCTTCTCGCGAGACGGCGAGCATGACGGACAGAACACCAGTTGGGTTTTGAACGCCGAAGCCACACTCGGTCCCATTCACGCCAGGACGAATCCTCTGCCAAAGCTTAATCTTGGCGATACGAGTTCTCAGCTAGGGGAGCGTATTAGCGGACCGGACTATTATGGATTCTTGGCCAGTGATGGCTTTGAGTACGGACCGGCGTTTCGGGGCATCGTGAGTATTGCGCGCCGCGACGGTCAAGCGCTGGTAGAAGTGGAGGCGCCTGAAGCAATCGCTGGCGAACGCCAGGCGTATGCCGCGCATCCCGCATTGTTGGACGCCTGTCTCCAAGGCGCCTTCGCGCTTTTTCCCGCGTCCTGGCGGCAAGCTGATGCCGACGGTTGTTATCTTCCCGTTAAGTTCGGGCGTGTCGCTTTCTACGGCGATTCCGTCGGGCCGCGACTGAAGGCCCTGCTGAGCCTTCGCGAGGCGCCCGCGAAACCACCGGGAATCTGCGTCTGCGATGTTTCGGTATTCGATGCAGTCACGGAAACGTGGGTGGCCAGCCTGACCGGTATTGAACTGCAGCGCGTGAGTCGGGGCGCGCTGGCCGGGCCGCCCGATGGAGTCGAGCGGATCCTGTACGAAGTGCAATGGCATGAGCGTCCGTTAGTGGCGGCCTCTAGCCAACCCGGACCGAGCCTCTCTCTCCCATCCCCAGGCACTCTGGCCGGACCCCTGGCCGAGGGATTCTCGGGATGGCGCGAGGAGCATGGGATGAAAGGGGCGGATGAATTGGCTCGGCAGCTCGACTTGATCTCCTCCGCGTACGTAGCTTCGGCGCTAAGCGAGATGGGCTGGCAGTTGGTTCCGGGGACACGAGTCGAAGGTTCGCGATTGATCAACGATCTCAAGGTCGTGCCAGCACACCGGCGCATGTTCAGCCGCATGCTTGAGATCGGGGTGGACGCAGGTTGGTTAGCCGGGGTTGAGAACGAATGGCTGGTGGTACGCCAACCTTCGGACAAGAAGGCCGCTGAACTGTATACTGAACTCTGGACGGATTATCCCACATGGCGGCCGCTCCTGAGCGTGCTGAACGCGTGTGGGGGTCGCTTGGCTTCAGTTTTGCAGGGGAGCACCGACCCGCTTCAACTTTTGTTCGGCAGCGGAGCACTCGAAAAAACTGCAGCGTTATACACCGACTCCCCTTTCACTGCCGTCTATAACCAGATGATCCGCGCGGCCGTCCAGCAGATTGTTGCCGTTCTGCCGGAGGACCGAACTCTTCGAGTACTGGAAATCGGAGCTGGCACCGGCGGCACGACGCGCTATGTGCTGCCGGAACTCCCCCCCGGCCGGACACAATACTCCTTCACCGACCTGTCGCCATTGTTTCTGGCTCGGGCCAGCGAGCGCTTCAAGGGTTTTGGCTTTGTAGAGTATCGGTCTCTCGATATTGGGAGGCCGGCGGGAGAGCAAGGATTTGCGGCCGGTCAAGCCGATCTGATCATTGCCTCCAACGTGCTCCACGCCACGCCGGATCTGGCCACGACGGTCGAGACCGTGCGTGAACTGCTTGCTCCAGGCGGCTTGCTCCTCCTCGTTGAAGGCGTGGCCAAACAGCGTTGGGTTGACCTGATATTTGGATTAACGTCCGGCTGGTGGAACTCAACGGACCAATCTCTGAGGGGTGGTTACCCGTTGATCAGCCAAGCAGCGTGGCGAGCCTTGCTCTCACGTAGTGGTTTCAGCGAGACCGTGACCCTCCCCGGGGATGGAAGGGAAGGAGAGTTGTTTCAGCAATCGGTGATCATTGCCCGGGCCCAACCAGACAAGCAAGAGCGTGGATCGGTGGCCGGGGCTCTGGGGTATTGGCTGATCCTGAGCGACCGGCGAGGGCTGGGACCGCAACTAGCCAATTGCCTACAGGCTAGAGGCGAGCCAAGCATTCTGGTATTTGGCGGCGATGGTTTTAAACAACTGTCGGAGACGACGTTTGAGGTGAACCCAACATCGCCGCAGGATCTCGATCGGGTGCTGGCTTCACAGAAGACAGCTGCCGGCCTGCGGGGGGCGATCCACCTTTGGTCGCTCGACGCCTGCGCCGAAGAACTCGCGCTGGAGCAGATTAAAGCTGAACAAAGGCACTCATGCGGAGGCCTCCTTACCTTGGTGCAGGTTCTGAGCCGACAAGGCGCGCAACGTCCGAGGCCGGTTTTCCTGGTTAGCCGCGGAGGTGAGCCGTCCTCAACCGCTGCCTTGGCGGCAGCGGTAAGTCCGTTCCCCGTCCATGGGCTAGCGGAGGTGGCCGAGCTCGAATGCACAGACCTGGAGATCAAACAGATCGATTTGGACCCCCTGTCCGGAGACGCGGAAGCGGAGACTGTCCTCCACGAAATGTGTTCCGATGATAGAGAAAAGCGGGTGAGCTATCGCGATGGGCTTCGCCGGGTTCCCAGGCTTGAACGGGCTCGATTGACCAACTCGCATCTGGGCCCGAGTGCAACGCCAATCGAGGGCCCAGGTCGTTTGGTGAGCATGCGTCCCGGAGTGCTGGAGGAATTGGTCTTGCATCCGGCCGAACGTCGGCAGCCGGGGCCCGGAGAGATCGAGATTCAAGTCGCCTATACCGGCCTCAACTTTCTTGACGTTCTGGTGGCGTTAGGAATTGGGCCCTTCGGCCAACGCCCGTTGGGGAACGAATGTTCGGGATTCGTTGTTTCGGTCGGCGAGGGGGTGGAGGGGTTGAAAGTGGGCGACGCCGTCATGGCCTACGCACCGGGCAGTCTCAGCAGCTTCGTGACGACCAATGCCCACTACGTGGTCCTCAAGCCTGGTTCGATCAGTCTGGAGGAGGCGGCAACGATACCAGGAGCCTATTTGACGGCCTCTCACGCCTTGCTTGATTTTGGACGGATGCAGCATGGAGACCGCGTTTTGATTCACGCGGCGGCCGGCGGCGTGGGCCTGGCCGCGGTTCAACTGGCCCAGAGGGCCGGAGCCGAGATCTTTGCCACCGCAGGCTCAGAGCGAAAGCGGGAGTTGTTGCGCGCTATGGGGATCAAACACGTGATGAGTTCCCGCTCACTGGAGTTTAGCGAGCAGGTGCTTGAGGCCACGGGGGGACGCGGAGTAGACTTGGTGCTGAATAGTCTCGCCGGGGATTTCATCGAGAAAAGCGTTCAAGCGCTGCGTGCCGATGGACGGTTTATCGAGATCGGAAAGACGGGTGTGTGGTCACAGGAACGGTTTGAGGCGGTCCGGCCCAAGGCACTCTACAGACTGGTGGACTTGAGCGCAGATCTCGACGTCAACCCGGCGCTTGCAGGCCGGTTGTTTTCCGTAATTCGTAGCGCGGTGGCCAATGGAGAATTGCAGCCGTTGCCGAGGCGCACTTTCTCGATTCTTCACGCCCCCAAGGCGTTCCGGTTCATGGCCCAAGCTCGCCATATCGGAAAAGTCCTTGTGTCACACCCGCACGGCCTGAGGCCGTCCGATTCCGTTGTGAGGGGTGGTGGGCGACTGCAATTGCGACCGGACGCTGCTTATTTGGTGACGGGTGGCTTAGGCGGGCTTGGGCGACCTCTAATCCGGTGGCTCTTCCAGCACGGGGCGAGGCATCTCACCGTGGTCACTCGCCGCATCCCCGACGATTCGGTTCGCCGTGAGTTTGACCAACTGGTGGCGGGCGGTCTCGATCTGATCATCGAGGTGGCTGACGTGTCGGATGGCATCGGAATGGAGAGGGCGATTCGGGCATTGGACTCCCGAGGCCGGCCCTTGCGCGGCGTGATCCACGCAGCGGGCACGCTGGACGATGGCGTCCTTCAGAAGTTGGATTGGCCGCGGTTCCGCAGCGTAATGTCAGCCAAAGTGGACGGAGCTTGGAATTTGCATCATCTCACACGAGATCACCAACTCGACTTCTTCGTGCTTTTTTCGTCAATCGCGTCGTTGTTTGGCTCTCCGGGACAGGGGAACCACGCGGCGGCCAATGCATTTCTCGACGGACTGGCCGGCTACCGTCGGGTGCTGGGCCTGGAAGGCCTCAGCATCAACTGGGGCCCGTGGTCTGAGATCGGGGCTTTCGCCAAGCGAGAAGTCGGCGCTGAGGTAGCGGCGCGAGGCATCCAAGCCTTCCCACCCAAAAGAGGTTTCGCCGCTCTAGAAACGCTGATGCTCAGCGATCTGGCCCAGGCGGGCGTGGCTCCCGTGGACTGGACTCGATTCCAGCAGCAGTACCCGCCGGGGCGCGTTCCGCGATTCTTCGAGGGCTGGATCACCAGGAGCGGGCCGACCACTCCGGTCGCGGATGAGGTGAGAGCTGACGAGAATCTGGCACCAAGGATTCTCGCCGCGCCCGCCCGGCAGCGGCGATCGCTCCTAGTTGCATATGTGCAGGAAGCGGCTACGCGCACCCTGGGGGTCAGCCGCTCCCAACTCCAGGATTTGGCTCGGCCGCTTGCGGATCTGGGCATGGATTCACTGCTTGCGGTAGAGATGAGAAATGCCCTGGGACGAGGCCTTGGACTGAAGGCCTCCCTCCCAATCGGTTTGCTTTTTGACCACCCCACCATTCGGGCCCTGGCGGATTATCTTCAGGCGCGGCTGGAGTCGGCCGTCGTTGCGGGAGCAGGAACACGCCGTGAAGAGCCTCGGATGAAGGAGACAGGCGGTTCACCTGATCTCGAGAATCTCACGGACGAGGAGGCCGAAGCGCTGCTACGGCAGGAACTGGGAGAGGAGGGCAGTTAGTATGCCGCAGGACGACTTGAATAATGCCTCGACGGTGAAGCGCGCCCTAATTGAGTTGCGACGCCTAAAAGGCCGCATTGAACAGCTAGAACGCGCAGCACACGAGCCGGTCGCGATCATTGGGATTGGTTGCCGTTTCCCCGGCTCGATCGGGCCCGCGGAATTTTGGAGTCTGCTGAGGGAGGGCCGCGACGCCATCCGCGAAGTGCCGGCCGAGCGATGGGACATTGATGCCTATCATGATCCCGAGCCGGGCCGACCGGGAAAAATGGCGACTCGCTGGGGGGGGTTCCTGGAAGGTGTGGACGCTTTTGATCCCGGATTTTTCGGAATGACGCCCAGAGAGGCAATGAATGTGGATCCGCAGCAACGGCTGTTATTGGAGGTGACCTGGGAAGCCCTGGAGGATGCCGGTGCGGCTCCGGACCGTCTCCGCGGCAGTGCAACCGGAGTGTTCATCGGCATCGGCACGCAAGATTATCTGCAAATGCGGATGCGAACCGGGAGGGCTTCGGACTTCGACGCGTACCTGGCGGTGGGTTGCGCGTCGCATAGCGTAGCCTCGGGCCGGTTGGCGTATTTCTACGGCCTGAACGGGCCCTGCCTGTCGGTGGATACGGCCTGCTCCTCGTCTTTGGTGGCGACGCATCTGGCTTGTCAAAGTCTGCGGAACGATGAGTGTGGGATGGCCTTGGCTGGAGGTGTGAATCTGACTTTGAGTCCCGAGAACACTTTGTCGTTGTCCAACGCCGGGATGATGGCTGCGGACGGGCGATGCAAGACATTCGATCAGTCGGCGGATGGATTTGTCCGTGCCGAGGGCTGTGGAATTGTAGTATTGAAACGCCTTGCGGCGGCACTTGCTGATGGGGATCGGATCTACGCGGTGATCAGAGGCTCGGCCGTCAATCAGGATGGTCGGAGCAATGGTCTGACCGCACCGAGCGGCCCCGCGCAGGAAGCGGTGATCCGGGCGGCCTTGAGGAGCGCCGGGGTGGACGCACTGTCGGTCCAATACGTGGAAGCCCACGGGACCGGTACAGCGCTGGGCGATCCCATCGAGGTACGGGCGCTGTCCGCCGTTTATTGCGAAGGCCGGCGCCGCGAACGACCGCTGATCCTGGGATCGGTCAAGACCAATATTGGGCACGGGGAAGGCGCGGCGGGGATCGCCGGGCTGATTAAGGTCGCCCTTGCTCTGGATCATGGCCAGATACCCGCGCACCTTCATTTTCGCAGACCAACGCCTCACATCCCTTGGGCTGAGCTACCGCTAGACGTCCCCATCACTACGCGGATATGGCCGTCGGCAGAGCCGGGCAAGCGTCTGGCCGGGCTCAGCTCGTTCGGTTTCAGCGGCACCAACGCACACCTGATACTCGAGGAGGCGCCTCCAGTTCCGATCTCGAGCGCTCCAGAAAAGCGCAGGGTGGAGTTGCTCGTTTTATCGGCGAAGACGCCAACGGGCCTACGCCGCCAGGCGGAGCGTTTGGCAGCCCATTTGGAGTGTCACGCGGAGCTGCCGCTAGGTGACGTTTGCCACACAGTAAATGCTGGCCGGGCCGGAATGGAGGAGCGGCTCGCGCTAACCTCCGAATCCACCACCGGTTTGGTTGAGGCCCTACGGCGGTTCACTCAGGGAGAAGGGGATGAGAGCGAGTGTCGGCGGGTTTCCTCCAGCGAAGCTCCGGCCGTAGCGTTTCTCTTTGCGGATACGGAGGCGCGGACTAGCGGGAATGCGAAGGATCTTTACCTGAGGGAGCCCGAATTCCGCGCGGCCTTCGACGCTTGCGTCAAAGCGGTGGCCAATCGAACACAACCGCTGAGCAGGATTTTCGAGGACTCACTCCCTCTCGGACTTGCAGCCGATCTTGAGTTTGCCGGCGCAGCGACCTTCGCTGTTGAATGGGCTCTTGCGCGAATGTGGCAAGGCTGGGGACTCGAGCCAGACGCGGTGGCCGGGAATGGTACGGGCGAGTTTACCGCTGGTGCCATCGCGGGACTCTTTGATCTTGAACAGGCGATGGACCTTGCCCTGCATCGTGGCCGACTGATGCAGGCTGTATCGCGACAAGAGTCCAACATAGCTTTACTGGAGGAACTCAGAAGGACCGTCGACTCCCTGCCGGCACGCCCTCCGCACATCCCGTTTATCTCGGCGGAATCGGGCGTGCCAATCCAAGATCACGCAACAATTCCGGCGAGCTACTGGTACGAACGGGCCGCGGCGAGTTCAGCCCCTGAAAAAGGGTTGGACTCGCTGATTGCGAATGGGCATCGGGTGATTCTACAGATTGGGCTATCCCCTGAGGGGGCGCCCGGCTTGGGGGGGGGTGTGCCGATCCCGACGCTGCTTGGCGGACGCTCCTCCGAGGCATGCACTCGCGAGGCCCTCGGGGCGCTGTATCAATGCGGCGCGGCCATCGACTGGAAGGCCTATAGTCGTTGCCATGGCTCCCGCATCGTGTCTCTCCCGACCTATCCGTGGGAGCGGGACCATTACTGGTTCGAGGAGTCGGGCGTGAATGAAGCCGCTTGGGTGAAGGCTGTCTGCGCGGCCAAGAGCACGTCTGCCTGGATTCCGGCCGACCTCGCTCTCGGGACGTACCCGGCGAAATGGGCGCTCCTTGATCAGTTGGCCGCGGGTTACATGTCGCGAACGTTACAGGATTTGGGTGGATTCCGAAACGCCGGAGACCGCTTCACTTCAGACAGCCTGATTTCGACCATGGGAGTGGTGGCGGAACAAAGCAGGTTGGTGCGGAGGTGGCTGGAGGACTTGGTCGGTGCAGGTATGTTGCACCGGGACCAAACGGAGTATGAAGTAAAACGAGCGGCCTTGGTGGGGCCGATGGAAGGGGCGCTTAACGCGGCCAAGCCGACGTTTGAGGACGCCCCCCTCCTGCTCGACTACGTAGCACGGTGCGGTCGCTTGCTCCCGGCGATCCTGACGGGGCGGGAGAGTCCCCTCGAAACGCTTTTCCCTGGCGGGCAGAGCGGGACTACTGACTTCCTGTATCGCGACTGGGCGGTGGCCCGGTACTTTAACGGGATCGCCGCGGCGATCGCGCGGGCGGCGGCGGACGAGTGGCATCCCGACCGGCAGTTTAGAATTCTCGAAGTTGGGGCGGGCACCGGCGGGACTTCGCACTCGCTGCTTCCCGGACTCGATCCTGAACGGTCGGAATATGATTTCACGGACGTGTCCGATCTGTTCCTGGCCGAGGCTCGCAAAAAGTTCATCGATTTTCCGTTCGTTCGCTATCGGAGGCTCGACATCGAGAAGGAGCCGCTCGCCCAGGGGTTCCGAGCCTGCCGTTATAATATGGTCGTCGCCGCAAACAGCTTGCATGCAACTAAAGATCTTCATGCTTCTTTGGAGCATGTGAAGGAGCTGCTGGCCTCCGGAGGTATTTTGGTGCTCTGGGAAATCGTCGAACATCCCAGGTGGTTCAACGTCACGACCGGTCTGATAGAGGGATGGCAGCGATTTAACGACGGCCTACGTCAGGAGGTCCCCCTGCTGCCTGAGCGAGTTTGGAGGCAATTGCTATCGGACCACGGCTTCTGCCAAATCGAGGTGTTCCCGACGGAAACCGCAAGCGCGGCCGGGCTTGGTCAGCGGATTCTCCTGGCGCGGCTACCCGGCGGGCCCAAAGGTGTCGCAGCGCGAGCGGCCGACTGGGAGCCATCAGCGATAAGGATCGCGCCGAATGCGGCCGAAAGCCCACCCGCGGTGCCGCCGGTCAAGCTTAAGACCGACTGGCTAGACAGGCTTCGCGAACGACCGGAGGAACGACGAGAATCGATGATCGACTTCGTGCGCGAACAGGTGCACCAAGTTTTGCGTTTTTCGTCCTCACAGCGGGTGGATCGCAAACAGCGGTTGATGGACCTGGGGGTGGATTCCCTGATGGCGGTTGAGCTTCGCAATAACCTGAAACAAGCACTCGGGTTGCAGCGAGGGCTTCCAGCCACGATAGCCTTTGATTACCCGACGCCCGAGGATCTGGCGGATTTTCTTTTGCGGGAGTGGGCTGCGGGAGCGCCCGAGAGCACCAAGGTCGTCGATGCGCCAGAACAAGAAACACGTCCGGCGCGGATGACCGTGGAGCAACTTGAGCGCTTGTCGGATGAGGAAGTGGCGTCGATGCTGGGGCAGACCCTAAGCAAGAAATCGGATACATCCGCGTGACCGACGAAACCAACAAGAGCGGGGCCTTGTCCCCTTTGAAGCAGGCCTACCTCGCGCTGGAGGAGATGAAGTCGCGCGTGGAGGCCCTGGAGCAAGCGCGTCACGAACCGATCGCAGTAATCGGCATCGGCTGCAGATTCCCTGGTGGGGCCAACGACCCAGAGCAATACTGGCGCTTGATCATAGAGGGTGAGGACGCGGTGAGCGACCTCCCAGCTGGTCGCTGGGACTTCGATAGGTTCTACGATCCGGACCCGAACGCTCCGGGCAAAACCTATTCGCGGTCCGGCGGTTACCTGCAGGATGTTGACAGGTTCGATCCGGCTTTCTTCGGGATTGCACCGCGGGAAGCGAACGGAATGGACCCGCAGCAGCGCCTGTTAATGGAAGTGAGCTGGGAGGCGCTGGAACACGCCGCGCAACCATGCGATCGACTTAAGGGGAGCAAAACCGGCGTGTTTTTCGGCCTTTGCAGTAACGACTACTGCTTGCTCCAGGTCAAATCAGACGATGCCGGCCAACTTGACGCGTATTTCGCGTCCGGGATTGCACATAGCATCGGGTCCGGTCGAGTTTCGTATGTGCTGGGTCTACAGGGCCCCAGCCTATCGGTTGACACTGCTTGCTCGTCGTCCCTGGTTGCCGTTCATCTAGCGTGCCAGAGTCTGCGGAACGGGGAATGCCGTATGGCGCTGGCCGGCGGTGTCAATGCCATCCTTTCCCACGAAAACGCGGTGGCGTTTTCGAAGCTTCGGATCCTCAGTTCAAGTGGTCGATGTCGAAGTTTCGACGCGGCGGCAGACGGGATTGCCCGCGGGGAAGGCTGCGGAGTGGTGGTCCTTAAACGGTTGGGGGATGCGATGCAGGACGGCGATCGCATCCTGGCGGTGATTCGTGGCTCGGCGGTCAACCAAGATGGAGCGAGCAGCGGAATCACTGCACCAAGTGGGCCGGCCCAGGAGATCGTCCTGCGGGAGGCTCTGTCACGTGCGTGTGTGGAACCGGATCGCATCGGGTACCTGGAAGCGCACGGAACAGGCACGATTCTCGGCGACCCGATCGAGATGCAGGCGGTGGCGTCGGTACTTGGGAAAAATCGAAGTACTGCGCATAAGCTGGAGATCGGATCGGTCAAGGCGAATATAGGGCATCTGGAGGCAGCCGCCGGCATCGCGGGATTTATCAAAGCAGTTCTGGTGGTCCAAAAGGGCGAGATACCGCCTCTGGTCCATTTCCGCACGCCGAATCCACACATCGCATGGGAGGAACTGCCGGTAAGCGTGCCGGTGAGTCGGAAACCATGGCCGCAACCAGGTGAACGAATTGCGGGCGTTAGCTCATTTGGGTTTAGCGGTACGAACGCTCACGTGGTGGTGGCCGCCGTGCCTCCATCGTCGGTCAGCCAATGCTGCCGGCGTCCGGGCCACGTGCTTTGCTTGTCCGCGCACACCAAGGAGGCGTTGGCCGAATTGGCAGGAAGATACAAGCGCCTGCTGGAGGAGCGAAGTGACGAGTTCATGGATCTCGCCTTTACCTCGTGCGTGGGACGCGCCCACTTGCCCCAACGCCTAGCGGTGTGCGCCGCAGACGCCAAGAGTGCGGGAGCGGCGCTGGCTTCCTATCTTCAAGGCGCACCCAATCCGGCGTACGCGGTCGGAGAGTGCAACTCAGATCCAAGCAAGATTGCCTTCCTATTCACAGGCCAAGGTGCGCAGTACCCGAACATGGGGAGCCGGTTGTTTGAACTCGAGCCAGTGTTCCGAGCGGCGATGGAGCGGTGCGACGAGGGCCTCCGAGGACATTTGTCGCGGCGCCTGATTGACATGCTCTTCGCTCCCGAACCGGAGCAGGCTTTGGCGGACACTGGGATTGCCCAACCGGCGCTCTTCGCGATCGAGTATTCCCTGGCAACCCTCTGGCACTCATGGGGCGTTCACCCGCAGGCTTCGATCGGGCACAGCGTCGGCGAATACGTCGCGGCGTGTTTGGCAGGCGTCTTTAGTCTTGAAGATGCGTTGAAGGTGGTGGCAGCGCGCGGGCGCCTGATGCAAGCCCTGCCGCGAAACGGTTCGATGGCCGCGGTCTTTGCGCCGGAGGAACGGGTGGCCGCACTGCTAGAGCCCTATGGCGGACGACTTGCTATCGCTGCAGTGAACTCGCCCCTCAACACCGTTGTTTCCGGTGAAACGCCGGCCGTGGTCAGCTTTTGCGGAGATCTTGATGCGGCGGGGATTGGGTCCCAGCCCCTTCGCGTGTCGCATGCGTTCCACTCCCCGCTGATGGCGCCCATGGTCGAGGAGTTCGCCAGGATTGTCAGCTCGGTGACATTGCACGCTCCGCACCGCCGGATTATCTCGAATCTTACCGGGAATTGGGCCGACGCCAGTCAGTTGACGAGCGTGGACTATTGGGCGCGCCACGTTCTTGCGCCGGTGCGATTCGCGGCAGGCGTCGGGGCACTGTTCGCGGACGGTTTTAACGCAATGATCGAAGCCGGTCCAAACCCCACTTTGCTTGGGTTAGTCAGGCAATCTCGACGCGGCGATTCCGCGATGGTCCTGGTTCCGTCGTTGCGGCGAGGGGAGGATGATTGGGAGCAGATGGCTCGATCAGTGAGCACCGCTCACGCCTCCGGCATCGCGGTGGATTGGCAGGAGTTCCATCGTGGATGCGATCACCGGAAAACTTCCTTGCCTAACTATCCTTTTCAGCGGAAGCGCTACTGGATCCGCGAAACCGTCCGAAGCGTGGCCGGGTCAGCAGGAAGGCAGGAGACCGTTCGCGAGGACATCTTGGGCTGTCGCCTCGCTTCGCCCAACCACGAGGTGGCCACGTTTGAGTCGCATTGGAACCAGAGCAAGCCCGAATTTGTGACCGACCATCGAATTGGGGGGCTAGTGGTGGTTCCGGCCAGCGCTTATCTCTGCGCGGCTCTGGCGGCTGTCTGGCGCGAGTTTGGCCAAGCGAGATGCCGGCTCGACTCGATTAACATCGGGGTGGCGATGGTGCTAGAGGAGAACCAGGAAGTGGTTGCCCAGACTATCCTTGGGCTCGCTGGAGAACCGAAACGAGTCGAGATCCACAGCGCAGTAAGCGGCTCGGGGGATATTAGAAATCAAATCTGGCGCCGGCACTTGACGGCGCAGTTCGGTCTGGGCGATGTCGGACTCACGGCTCCAGGTGGACCCGATTCACTCGATCGAATTCGGGCTCGCTGCCAAACCGAGGTTTCATGCGAAGAGCACTACCGAGGGCTGAGGGAGCGAGGTCTGGATTTTGGCCCGAGATTTCGGGGTGTCGATGAGTTGGTGGCCGGGCTGGGCGAGGGGCTGGGACGCGTGCGGCGCCTGGTGGCCGCCCCCTCCTTGCCTGAAGGACCAGTTGACCCGGTGATGCTTGACGCCGCACTGCAAGTGGTGGCCGTCGCGTTGCGAGGCTCGGACGAGATAGTGCCCGGCGCAGCCTACTTGCCTATCGCCATCGATTACCTCCTGCTGCGTGAAGCGTGGCCGGACACGGTGATTAGTCACGCACGGTTAAGGAGATCCGAGACCGTGAAAGGACAGAGCTTGGTCTGTGACCTGCGCGTATTCGACCCTTCAGGCCGGGTCCTGACCGAAGTATCCGGATTACTGTTCAAGCGACTCGAAGAGGGAAAGCTGTCCAAACCCGCGCAACGGATGCCTTTGCTTTACGCGGTGGACTGGGTCCCGAGCGGGCTGAAGGTCTCCGAAACCACGGCCCGCCGGATTCAGCCAGCAGCAGTTGTTCGTACGGCGAGACTGGCCTTGTCCACTCTGCGGCAAGAAGTGGGCATGGGTAAGTACGATCTTTTCTGGCGCCAATTGGAAGCGCTCTGCCCGGCTTACATCTGGCAAGCCCTCCAACCTTGGTCAGAGCCGCTCAAGGTGGGAGATTTGATCACAGTTTTGGAAATGGAGACGGAGTTGGGTGTGGCGGCGCGTCACCAGCGCTTATTGCGACGGCTCGTGGAGATCTTGGCGGAAGATGGCTGGCTTGCCAGGGTACGGAATGACGAATGGCGGGTGAAGCGGAAGCCCGAATCTATTGAGGATCCAACGCCTTCGATACGGGCGCTGCAACGTGAGTTTCCAGGCAATGAGGCTCAGGCGGACTTGGTTTGCCGATGCGGCGCACAGCTTAGGGACACTCTGCGCGGCAGGGTTGATCCACTCGAGTTGCTCTTTCCGGGAGGTTCGACGGCTGAAGCGGAGGAGTTGTACTCAGGCTCGCCGTTTGCCCAGTTGTATCGACGGCTTGCTCGGATGGTTGTGGAGGCGGTGGTAACCGCCAGCCAGGATGGGCATCCGTTGACTGTCTTGGAGATAGGCGGCGGCACCGGCGGGACGACCGGCGTGGTCCTTTCCGCAATACCTGATGAGTCCAGCTACGTCTTCACCGACATTTCCCCGGCGTTCCTCAGCCGGGCTCGCGAGAGGTTCGCAGACCATCCCTTCGTCAGCTACCGATTGTTAGATATAGAACGGAGCCCATCCGAGCAGGGATTTGGCCAGCAGACGTTTGATCTGGTGATTGCCGCCAGCATGATTCATGCAACCCGCGATCTCGGCCAATCTCTGTCCTACGCCAGGCAACTTCTGCAGCCGGGAGGACTGCTCATGCTGCTGGAAGGAACTCGGCCGGAGCGCTGGATCGACCTCACCTTCGGGTTGACGGCCGGGTGGTGGCGGTTTGACGACTCGATCCGCACGAACTACCCGCTGCTCTCCCGAGAGCGTTGGCTCGAGCTTCTGGCCGACACCGGCTTTGAGCAGACCGAGACGGTGCCGACCGAAGATGATGGGAGCACTCTGTTGCTGACGCGGCGAACGATGGAGACGCTCGAATTGCCGGAGCCAACCAAGCTAAAGAGGCCCGGCAAGTGGCTCTTGATCGGAAAACCGAGTGAGATCAGGCACGTCGTGGATGCGGTGCGCCGCCGGGGCTACCAGTTCGAGTTCATGGATCTGGCGGCCCAAAAAATTGGGGCAGTGCATTCGACGGCAAGCGGCATCGCCAAAGTAATGGCAGACGCAGTAAAGGGCGGGGATGGTACCGCCACGGTGGTTCTGTACCTTGGCGAGTCGGAAGGCCCTGCCGACCGCGCCGCGGAAATCAACGCCGTTGATTTGCTACACGTGATCCAAGCGCTGGTGTCGCTCGAACTGGCAACCCCGCCGCGACTGGTGGTGGTGACGACTTGGGCACGGGACGTCGGTAGGGAACAACGAGCGATCAACCTGGCCCAAGCGCCGTTGTGGAGCCTTGGGCGCGTCATCGCGGAGGAGCATCCAGAGTTTGGGTGTTTGCTGGCCGACTTGGGTTCGACACCCTGCGACGGGGAGGTCGAGGCACTCTTGGACGCCATCGAGTCTCAAGATCCGGAGGACCAGATCGCTATTCGGCCCGGCGCCATTTGGGTACCGCGGCTCCAGCCGATTAGTGGGTCCCTCGCACCAGTGGGACCAAGAGCGACCGAGCAATTTCGAGTGGAGGGGACCGAACTCGTGGTGAAAGCACCCGGAGATATAGATAGCATCGAGTTGGTGCCGGCCCGGAGGCGCGCGCCGGCGATTGGAGAAATCGAGGTGGAGGTCGAAGCAGCTGGGTTGGGGTTTCGAGACGTGCTCAATGTCGTTGGGATGAGGCAGGACCGAGTCCCTCTTGGGAGCGAGTTCGCTGGGCGCGTGGTGGGCGTGGGGGGGGAGGTCGGCCACTTTCAACTGGGTGATCGGGTGGTTGGGGTTAGCGAAGGCGCCTTCCGATCGTTCCTGACCGTCCCGGCGACTTGGGCCGCCGGTCTGCCGACTGGGCTGAGGCCGGTTGAGGGCGCCGCATTGCCGTCGGCCTATCTGACGGCGGCGTACGCTTTGGAGCATCTGGGGCGACTGGCTCGGGGGGAGAAAGTTCTCATTCATGCCGCTGCAGGTGGTGTTGGGTTGGCTGCGGTGCGGCTGGCCCAGCGCGCCGGCGCTGAGCTTTTCGTCACAGCGGGAAGTCCGGAGAAACGGGCGTATCTGCAATCGCAAGGCTTAGCGCATGTTTACGACTCCCGCACGGTGGAATTTGCCGACCAAATCCGCAGGATTGCGCCGAACGGCTTGGACCTGGTCTTGAATTCTCTCACCGGCGCCAGTCTGACCGAGAGCCTCGCGTTACTGGCCGATGGCGGCCGATTCCTTGAGATCGGCAAGCATGAAGTCCTCTCTAAAGAAGAGGTGTCGAGGCTGATTCCGAGGATCGGGTACCACGCAATTGATATGGTCCAGGTCTGTCGACAGAACCCTTCCCTGGTGGCCGAGATGCTGGCCAAGCTTATGGCGGATGTCGGTTCACGAGCGCTCCCGTGCCTGCCGGTTCGGACTTACGCCCCCGAACGAGCTGCGGAGGCGATCGAGTTCATGGCGCGCGCCCGGCACGTGGGGAAGTTGGTGCTGAATTGGCGGCGCGACAGCGTCACCGAGGCGACCGACCGCGAGGCAGCTATCCGACCGGAGGCCACCTACCTGATTACCGGAGGCTTGGGTGGCTTAGGTCTGGTAACAGCAGAATGGTTAGTGAATCAGGGCGCTCGCTATCTGTTGCTCATGGGACGGGGAAGCCCATCGACAGAGGCTTCGAAAGTTCTGGCACGCCTGAAGGACAGCGGCGCGGAGGTCACCCTGGTACGCGGAGACGTCGCTGAGGTGGAAACCGTGAACAAGGCGATCGCAATGATACCTCACGCCAGACCGCTGCGCGGCGTGGTGCACTCGGCGGGCATCCTGGACGACGGGGTTATCGTCCAGCAATCAGCCGAGAAATTCTTACGTGTGTTTGCTCCCAAGATCCGAGGGGCATGGAATTTGCATGAGCTTACCAGGAACCTACCGCTGGACTTTTTCGTCCTTTATTCCTCCACAGCCTCGGTGCTCGGCTCGCCTGGGCAGGCCAATCATGCTGCGGCAAACGCGTTTCTGGATGCGCTAGCCCAGGAGCGCCACCGACTAGGCCTCCCGGCGTTGAGCATCAACTGGGGCGCTTGGTCCGAGGTTGGGGCCGCTTCGGCGCTTGGGGTGCGCGGCGACCGCCATTTCGAGAAACACGGGTTGGAACCTATCACACCGCGAGAAGGTGTCGAGGCCCTGAATGAGTTGGTGCTCCATCCCCAGGCGCGAGCCTATTTAACTGTGGCGCAGGTGGATTGGCACAGATATGCCGCCGGCTCAAGAGCCGACGGCACGTCACGGTTTTTCTGCCAGGTCCTCTCGGGGATCCCCAAGCCTGCTGTGAAGACCCAATCCACGGCGGAGCCGAACCGTGAGACCCTACAAGCCAAGATTCGAGGCGCGGGCCCCAATGAACGCGTGGTCCTAATGAGATCGCACGTCCAGGCGCAGGTCGCCCGCGTGCTGGGGCTTGACCCGAACCAGGCACTTGATCGACGTCGTCCCTTGAGCGAGTTGGGCCTAGACTCCCTGATGGCAGTCGAACTCAGGAATTTATTGGCTGGGGACTTGGCCCAGGGGCAGTCCCTGCCAGCCACCTTGATCTTCAAGTATCCGACGATCGACAGCCTTGCGTCCTACCTGTCGGCGGAACTGGAAGTGAACAATGCCCCCGGGGCTGAGCAGGCTACTCCCGCCTCAACGGACGAAAAGGAATTGGAGGCACTTTCCGAGGAAGAGGCGAGAAAACTGCTGGCTGACGAACTCAAGTCGCTGGGTGACTGGAACGAACTAGAAGACTCCTGAGCATGAGCATTGAATCGATCCAGCCAGAGAGTTCGCTCTCTGGTGAAAAGCAGGCGTTAATGGCGATTCGCCGCCTCAAGGCGAGAGTGGAAGTTCTGGAACGATCTCAAACCGAGCCGATCGCGTGTGTGGGAATGGGATGCAGGTTTCCGGGGGGGGTGGACCGAGCGGCGGCTTATTGGGAGCTCCTGGTTAACCAGCGCGGGGCCGTAAGAGAGGTGCCGCAAGACCGGTGGAACATCGAGGACTACTACGATCCCGACCCAGACGCGCCAGGGAAGATGTCCAGCCGTTGGGGCGGGTTTCTGGACAGAGTGGACCTGTTTGACGCGGGCTTTTTTGGGATTACTCCGCGCGAAGCAGCGGGCATGGATCCCCAGCAGCGTCTGTTGCTCGAGGTTGCTTGGGAAGCCCTGGAGGATGCCGGCGAATCCGCGGCGTTGCTGATGGGAGCACCTGGCGGCGTGTTCGTTGGCATCAGTACTAATGACTATTTGCAGCTACGGCTCAAGACGGAGGAAGCGTCGGAGATCGACGCCTACTTTGGCTCGGGGACTTCGCATAGTATCGCGGCGGGGCGAATATCGTATGTCCTAGGCCTACGGGGACCGAGCATCAGCGTGGACACTGCATGTTCCTCCTCGCTGGTAGCGGTGCACCTGGCTTGTCAAAGTCTGCGTAACGATGAATGCCGCTTTGCTCTGGCGGGCGGCGTCAATCTCGTCCTCTGTCCAGAAGGGACTATCAATTTGTCCAAGGCCCACATGATGGCACCCGATGGCCGCTGCAAAACCTTTGACGCCGCGGCGAACGGGTTCGTTCGCGGAGAAGGTTGCGGGGTGGTGGTGTTGAAACGGCTCTCGCAGGCCCTGGCCGATGGAAATCGCATTCTCGCCCTGATTCGAGGAACGGCCATAAACCAGGATGGACGCAGCAATGGCCTGACGGCGCCCAATGAGGCCGCCCAGGAAGCAGTGATTCGGGAAGCTCTGCGGCGGAGCCAGGTTTCGGCGGAACAGATCGGCTATGTAGAGGCGCACGGGACCGGCACAGCGTTGGGTGATCCTATCGAAGTGCAGGCGCTCGCCTCGGCGCTCGGAGAGGGCCGGTCGAGTTCGAGACCCATTTTTCTCGGCTCGGTGAAGACAAACTTGGGCCATCTCGAGGCCGCGGCCGGAATAGCCGGACTGATCAAGGTGATCCTAGCGTTGTGGCACAAGCAGATCCCCGGCAATCTGCATCTCAACGAGCGCAGCCCTTATATCCAATGGGAACAGTTGCCGGTCCGCTTGGAGATTCCCCAGCGAACGATCGATTGGAACTCGGACCGAGCGCGGTTTGCTGGAGTCAGTTCGTTTGGGTTCAGCGGGACCAACGCGCACGTCATCTTGGAGGAAGCCGCGGCGGAAGGTCCAGCGGCGCCTCCGCCCGGTTGCGCGCTGATGCCGATCTCGGCGGTAAATAGGTCGGGCCTCCTCAACTTGACTAGGCGCTACGGCGATCTCTGCAGTCGTGCCGAAGGTACCTGGGCAGACGCCTGCTTTACTGCCTCAATCGGGCGCTCGCACTTCGAACACCGCCATGCAGTGGTCGCTGATTCTTGGGAAGAAGCAGCCACCGTTCTGAAGAAGGCTCAGCAAAGCGAGGGGGCATCGGCAGAGTTCCAGAGAGGAAGGACGGGAGGCCCTGGGCCGGGGGGGGTGACGTTCCTGTTCACCGGACAAGGAGCCCAATACTTCGGGATGGGACACCAGCTGTACCGGCATTTTCCGCTCTACCGGCAGATCCTGGACCACTGCGACGCCATCCTACGTTCTGAATTGGACACCTCTTTGCTGGCAATGATGTTCGACGATGCCGGCGCGGCGGGCCGGCTGAATGCCACGGGGTTCGCGCAACCGGCCCTATTCGTTCTGGAATACGGTCTGGCGATGCTCTGGCAATCGTGGGGCGTGCAGCCATCCTTTGGTCTTGGCCACAGTTTGGGAGAATACACCGCGGCTGCCGTCGCCGGGGTGCTGACTTTGGAGGACGCGTTGCGATTGGTGGCGCGTCGAGGCCGACTGATGCAGAGCTTGCCCGCTGGCGGTTCGATGGCTGCGATCCTGGCGGATGAAGGGACAGTACGGAGATATCTGGAATTCGAACCAGACGTCTCAATTGCGGCTCTCAACGGCCCTGCCAACGTGGTTATTTCTGGGCCTAGCCCAGCGGTGGATCGTGTCCACAAATCACTGCAGGTTTCCAATGTTCGCGTGGAGCGGTTAACCGTTTCGCACGCATTCCATTCCGGATTGATTGAACCCATTCTGGAGCAACTCGAGCGCGCCGCGAACCTTACCCATCACCCTCCCCAATTTGGACTTGCCTCCAACTTAACCGGGGAACTCATCACCGGAGTCGGGACCTACGGGCCAGGCTACTGGCGGCGCCACGCGCGTCAGCCGGTTGCATTCGCTCAAGGGATTGCAACTTTGGTGGATCGTGGTTGCACGCTGTTTCTGGAAATGGGGCCAAGCCCGGTGCTGGCGGGGATGGGTCGGCAATGCAAAGTAGGAGAGTCTCTAACCTGGCTGGCGTCGCTTCGGCAGGGTCGCGACGAGTTGCGTCAGATCTGGGAAACGCTCGGGACACTGTATGTCCGCGGGTTCGAGATCCGTTGGGAGGAAGTGTATCGGGGAAGTGCTCGTCGAAGGATTTCGTTGCCCACCTATCCTTTCCAACGCGAGCGCTTCTGGTTGAAGGGCGCCCAGCCCCATCCGCCTAAGCCGCCTAGTGGGTCACGCCACACTGCAGAGGGGCGGGAGTTGACGTACCAGGTTACCTGGCGGCGCTTGGCGTCCGACTCGACCGAAGTTGTTCCGAAGTTGACCATCCCAACCATCCAAGATGTAACCGAGGGATTGGAGGAACGCTGGTCGGGCCATGCCGCAATCTCGGGGCTCTCGACCTACGACGCGCTGCTTCCTCAGGTGGCGGCGTTGTGCGGGGCATTCGCTGTTTGTGCGCTGAGTCCCCTGGAGGCTGCTCTCCACTCCAAAACGCCTCGGACCGAGGACTGGCTTGGCAAGCAACTTGGAGTCGCCCCGGCGCAAAGGTCGCTGTTTCATCGACTGCTCCAAATCCTTGCCGAAGATGGTTGGGTTCAAAGCGATGGCGACGGCTGGCAGCTAATGAGGCCCTTCGAGCGCGTTGACCCACTGAAAATGCTAGGCCAGTTGCAGGAATCCTTTCCTTCGTGCCCTGAAATCGAGATTCTCGCTCGATGCGGGCCAAGGCTTCGCGAGGTCCTGCAGGGACAATGTGACCCGATGCCGCTGCTTTTTCCTGAGGGAAGCACTGATCTGGCAGAGCGCCTGTACGTTACCTCACCCATCCCGGTAACCTACAATTCCACTATTGGCGATGCGGTCAGCCGGTTCATCGCAGACTGGACCTCTGCCGTCCCGCCTCGAATCCTGGAAGTGGGCGGCGGCACAGGGGGAACGACGAAGCACGTGTTACCGATGATCTTCGCCAGAGACGCAAGCTACACATTCACCGATATCTCTCCCTTCTTTGTCAATCGAGCCCGGGAGAAGTTCAGTGGCCACGGTTCCCTGTCATTTCGGACCTATGACTTAGAGCGGGAAAACCGGGAACAGGGCCTTGAGCCTGATTCCTACGACTTGATCCTTGCCGCGAACGTGGTGCATGCGACGGCCAACCTGCGGCAGAGCCTGGCGCGGCTGCACGAGTTGCTGCACGGGAATGGGGTGCTTATCTTGCTCGAACTGACGAGCGCTCAACGTTTTGGGGATCTCACTATGGGAATGACCCAAGGTTGGTGGAGACTTCAGGATCACGATTTGCGGCCCGATTATCCCCTGCCGAGTCGGTCAACTTGGCGCCGCGCGCTCTCGGAGTCGGGGTTTGATAGCATCGTTGCAGTCCCTGAGGGGCGTGGCGGAATCGCGTCGGAGTACACGATCCTGGTATCGCGCGCCGTTGGGAATTCGGGATTGAAGTTGTTACCAGCGAGCAGACACTGGGCAATCGTCGCCGGAGACGAGGCGGCGGGCAAAGGATTGACGGAACTCCTGCGGGCGCGCGGCGAAAACGCCCGGTATATGGACATCAGTTCCGAGGTTGACGCGGAGCGCATGGGCGGGGCAGCTGCTTCCGATCTCAGTGAGGTCGGTCGCTGGATCGGTAAGCGGACAAAGGCTGAGTCAATCCAACTGGTTTACCTGCCGCGTCGATTTACGCGGAGCGAGGCGTTGACGGTGGAGACAACCGCCTACATAGGGCCCGCGCTTACCCTGATTGAGCTTGTTCGTCTGGCGACCGAGCAACGGTCCGGGGCCAGATGCAAGGTGCGGGTGATTACCTTTGGCGCCGAACCGGCCCTTGCCGCGGACGTGCCCAACCCGGCACACGCACTATTCTGGGGATTGGGCAGAGTACTGGAACTCGAACACCCGGATGCGTGGGGTGGACTCGTGGATCTGCCTGAGTCGGATGATGCCCTGAGTCTGGCTTCATTAGCCACCGAGTTAGCTGGCGGCGACGGCGATGACCAACTGGCGATCCGCGGTTCGGCCCGTTATGCGCCTAGACTGGCACCATTGGCTCCGAGTACGAGCGAAACAGAAGTCAGCATCAAGCCAGACGCGAGTTATCTCGTTACCGGCGGCCTGGGACATCTTGGTCCTAAGATTGCGCGCTGGCTGATTGATCAAGGCGCCAAATCGCTTGTGCTCACGTCGCGGATGCCACTGCCAACGCGTTCTCGATGGGATGCGCCCGGGCTCGACGCGGCCACGCGCGAACGCATTCGAGTAGTGCAGTCCCTCGAGAGGCTTGGCGCAACTGTCGAAGTGCTGAACACCGACGCAGGATCTGGAGAACAAATGGCCAAGCTGATGGATGAACTCCTCAGGAGGAAGGTGCCGTTGCGCGGCATCTTCCACGCGGCTGGCGTATCCTATCTCAAGCCCAGCCTGGAGCTGCGGGCCGAAGATCTCGAGGCCGTTTGGGGGGCGAAGCTAGAGGCCGCCCTGACCGTTCATCGTTTGCTGGCCGCTGAGCCTATCGACTTTGTGGTGTATTTTTCTTCGGCGGCGGCGATTTGGGGATCGACCGGCCTGGCTCATTACGCGGCGGCGAATCATTTCCTCGACGCGCTGGCAGTGTCTGGGCGGCGCACCGGGTTGCCCGTGGTGAGTATTAATTGGGGCCGCTGGGGCACATCTACCAGTGAGGCCGAGGGTTTTTTTGAAAGCATCGGTCTGAAGGTATTGGACGAACGCGCCGCTTTTTCAGCCATGGCCAGCCTGATCGCTGGACAAAACGAGCAGGCGACGATTGCCTCGGTGGACTGGGATCGATTCAAAGCGGTGTACTCAGTTCGCGGACATCGTCGTTTATTGGACATGATTGGCCAATCCGCCTCGGGAACTGGAGGAGAGGCTCAAGAAAGCTCGCGCCACTCAAACTGGAACGAGATTCCTCAACACGAGCGCCTTGGATGGCTTCGTCGACGAGTGGGTGAGGAAGTAGCCCGAGTGATTGGGCTGGCCTCTCAGGCCGGGTTGGAAACTGACAAGGGTTTCTTTGAACTCGGAATGGATTCCCTGATGAGTGTGGAATTGAAGCGCCGGTTGGAGGCGCTGATCGGCCGCTCCTTACCTGCCAGCGTCACCTTTGACTATTCTACGGTCGAGCGCCTCAGCGCGCACTTATTTGAGCAGCTGCACCCCGTCTCGACCGGCAAGCCAAAGGAGGAGCCCGTGGCCCAGCCTACCGAGACGACCGACCTTTTGGAGATGATCGAGGGTCTGTCCGACGAAGAGGCGACGAATCTCCTTCAGCAACGAAGCCAATCTGGAGAAGGAACCCAGACTTCATGAGTCCAGATCTGCGAACGCGGATTGCCCAGCTCTCGCCTGCTAAACTGGCGTTATTGGTCACTGAGCTGCAAACCAAGCTCGAAGCCGCGGATCGTTCGCAGATCGAGCCGATCGCCGTTGTAGGCATGGGTTGTCGTTTTCCTGGCGGCTGCACGAACCTTGAGCAGTTTTGGCAGTTGCTCCGCGACGGGCGTGACGGGATCACTGAAGTGCCCGCCGATCGATGGGACGTGGCTAAGTATTATGACCAGGACTGTGACGCACCGGGCAAAATGTACACGTGCTTGGGAGGGTTCCTGCACGAGGTTGCCGCATTTGATGCAAGATTCTTCGGGATCTCGCCGAGGGAAGCGATCAGCATGGATCCCCAACATCGGCTCCTGTTGGAAGTAGCGTGGGAGACCTTGGAACATGCCGGTCACGCGCCGAGCAGCCTGGCGGGATCGAGCACCGGCGTCTTTGTGGGAATTACCGCTTCGGACTACGCCCAGCGGCTCGGCCAGTCCGGGGACAATCGGATCGACGCGTACCGTTTGACAGGGAACCCGCTGAATTTCGCCGCCGGCCGGTTGGCCTACACATTGGGGCTACAAGGCCCGGCCCTTGCGGTTGACACGGCGTGCTCCTCCTCCCTAGTTGCGGTGCACTTGGCATGTCAAGCCCTGCGCAACGGGGACTGTACTGCTGCCCTGGCTGCCGGCGTGAATCTCATTCTCATGCCCCAGAACTCGATCACCACCTGCAAGGCGAAGATGCTTTCACCCACCGGCAGGTGCAAGACGTTCGACGAGGCCGCGGACGGAATTGCCCGAGCGGAAGGGTGCGGGGTCGTGCTTCTGAAGCGGTTGTCGGCGGCCCTGGCAGATCGTGACCGCGTTTATTCAGTCATTCGCTCATCGGCGGTGAATCAGGATGGTCGCAGTAGCGGTTTGACGGTGCCCAATGGCTTGGCTCAACAGAGTCTCATCCGCTCGGCGCTAAGGCAGGCGAGGTTGACGCCGCGCGACGTCACCTATGTGGAAGCCCACGGAACTGCGACCAGGCTAGGCGATCCAATTGAGCTGCATGCGCTTGCCTCGGTGTTTGGGGCCCATCACCAACACGATCGCCCCTTGTGGGTAGGGTCGGTCAAAACCAACATTGGCCACACGGAATCCGCGTCGGGGATCGCCAGCCTGATCAAAGTCGTGCTGGCGCTCCAGCACCTGACGATCCCGGCCCATTTGCATTTCAAAAAGCCCACTTCCCGCTTTGGCTGGGACCAGCAGCCGATCCGGGTACCGGTAAACACAATGGACTGGCCTGAGGCCCGGGCGCATGTGGCTGGAATCAGTTCGTTTGGGGCAAGCGGCACGAACGCGCACCTGATCGTGTCTGAACCACCCGTTGCCACTCCCTCCGGATCCTCAACCCGTCGAGCGAGTCACGTTCTGACGTTGTCTGCAAAATCAGAACCTGCTCTGGCAGAACTAAGCCGACAGTTTGCCTCCGCTCTCGAGTCGATGGAGGGCGCAGATATCGCCGACGTCTGCTTTACGACCAACGTGGGACGCGACCATTTCCGGCACCGGAAAGCGATCGTGGCTGACTCCGTGCAGAATCTGACCGCCAAGTTGCGAGAGATCCTGGGGCGAGATGACGCCCGGACTGGAACTGGTTCGCAGCCCATCGATGATGATTCAGGCAAGGTGGCGTTCTTGTTTTCCGGCGTCGAAGCTCACTACCCGCGCATGGGTTACGAGCTTCGTCGGACTCACCCGACTTATCAGGCTGCGGTGGAAAGTTGCGCAACTATCGTCCGGCCTATCTTGGGTCGAGATCTGATCGAGTTGTTGGACTCTGGCCAAGGGGACCTGCCTGCGATTGATCAACCAGCGCCGCGGCACGCGGCGGTGTTCGCCACCGAGTATGCTCTCTCGCGTCTTTGGCGCTCATGGGGACTGGTTCCGGCGGTCGTGATGGGCCACGGAATGGGTGAGTATGTCGCGGCGTGTGATGCGGGTCTACTTACCCTTGAAGAGGCCATGAAACTGGCCGTGGCGCGAGGGCGTCTGGTTGAGCAAGGTCTCCCTGGCGGAGCCACGGTCGTGGTCTTTGCTGACGAACGGCGTGTCGTTGAGTCACTCGGAACGCTCGCTGAGCGGGTGTCGATTGTAGCGGTGAACGGGCCACGAAACACTTGGATTTCGGGTGAGGCCGAAGCGGTTGCGCAGTTCTGCTCCAAGTTGGCAGAACAAGGCGTGCTTCATCGGCCCTTCCGAGATCAGGGGGGGGTGCATTCGCCACGAGTGCAGGCCGTCCTCGAACCATTTGCCGCGGTGGCGCGCGAGCTTGGCTCGAGGACGCCTCAGCTATCCTTGGTCTCCAACGTCACTGGGAATGAGCTCCCGGCGGCGCAACCAACGAAACCGGACTACTGGTCGACTCAAGTCCGTTCCACGGTGCGGTTTGCGGACGGGCTCCAAACCCTTGTTCGCCTAGGGATTCGATGGCTGATTCAGGTTGGCCCGCATCCGGTGCTTTCCGAAATGGGGGAGGATCAACTCGGGGGACTGGTAAGGGCGATTCCCACACTGGTTCGCGCGCAGCCTGATTGGACGACCCTGGTGACGAGTGTGGCGCGTCTGTACGAAGGAGGAATGGACGTGCAATGGAGCGAGTTTCATCTCGGCCACCTCTGTCAGCGCACGGCGCTTCCAACTTATCCTTTTGAGAGACAACGATTTTGGATCGATACACCAGAGGCGGCCGAGAGTGCGTCCGCTCGGGCGACACCACCAGCCACCGGGCCACGGGTGCCTATTCTGGTTCAACTCGCCACGGTCAGCGACCAAGCTACTCGTAAAACGTTAATTGGTAGTCACCTGATGAACCTTGTATCCAGCGTGCTGGGTTTCACAAACGACGACCCTATCAAGCCCGAAACCAACCTGTTCGAAATTGGAATGGACTCGTTCGCCTCCTTCGAGCTGACTAGGCGGATTCAGGAGCATTTCCAGCTGCCACAGCCGCCGACTTTGATCTTCGATCACCCGACCATCGATGCGCTCAGCGAGCGGTTGAGCAAAACGTTGGGAGAAGCAGCTCAGTCGGCGGTGGACCAGGGGCGAGCTGCGCAGGAGTTGATCAGGATCGAGATATGAACTGCGTCAAATCCTGCATCATGACAGCCAGGAGTTGATCGCGAGCGGTGTCGATGAAGAAGTGATCACCTGGAAGAGTGCGGCAAGAGAAACGTCCCTTCGTTTGAGCCTTCCAAGCGGCGATCCCCGGGCCAGATGTTCGCGGGTCGTTGCTGCCTTGGAATGAGGTAATCGGACAGGAGAGCGGGGTGTCGTCTCGGTATTGATAGCTCTCGAGGAGGAGGAAGTCCCCCCGGAGGCCAGGTAGGACGAATTGCACAAGCTCTTGCGATTCCAGCAGGGCGCTTGGTATTCCATTGAGAGCACGGAGTTCGCTAAGAAACTCAGCGTCGGGCAAGTGATGGAGCTGGGTGTTTGGGTTTGGTATCTGGGGGGCCACATGACCAGAGACGAAAAGGTGCGCGGGGATTGTGTCAGGGCCGAGTCTGTGGATCCGTCGAGCCACTTCGAACGCAACGATGGCGCCAAAGCTGTGGCCAAACAACGCCAGCGGACGGTCCTCCAAGCCGTGCACCAGGGAGTGCACCGAATCGACCAAGCTCTGCATTTGGCACAGAGGCGGTTCCTTGTAACGGAAGCTGCGCCCCGGAAGTTGCAAAACGCGGAGTTCGACGGCCTCCGGAAGTGCCGATGACCAAGTTCTGAAGGCAGACGGTCCAGCCCCAGCGTAAGGGAAGCAGATCAGGCGAAGCCTGGGATTGGCACAGGCCTTCAAACAAGGGAGCCAGAGGTTGAGATTCGGGGCCGACATTGGCCACGATGAACGCCTGCTTGATGGCAAAAATCAACTGAGATTATGCCCAAGGGGGAAGCGTGAGAACAAACTCGTTTGGTGTTTTGGGCTTGCGCTCATGAACCCGTTGAAGGATAAGTAACCTTGTTCGGAGTGGCCTATACGAGTGGTCGTTACTTCGCCTGTGTGCGGAAGGGAGACGAACGCTGGAAGCGATGCCTCGTGCGAGCTTTGCAAGCGCGGGTCCGGCTGGGCGCAACACGAGGTGCGACTCGTGGAGGCGCGGGTGTCTATCTCTCTCAAATGCGGCTGCCAAAGCTGGGCAACGGGCTGCGCCGGCATCGAGAATCCCAATTCGCCGCTCATATACTCATGATGCCTCTGCTTGATTTCTTAAGGCAGCTCCAGACATCAGGGATAGTGATTGGCGTCGAGGCGGACAAGCTCTTGGTGACGGCGCCGAAAGGTGCGCTGACACCGGAACTTCGCCAGCAACTATCCGCGAGAAAGCAGGAACTCCTAGAGTTCTTGCGATCGACGAATCGCGTGGGGTTGGCGACCCGGATGCCCGCGCATGGTGGACGAGTGTCCCGGCTCTCCAGGGCACAACGTCGGCTGTGGTTCCTGGACCAAATGGATCCGGGCAAATCGATATACAACATGGCCGTGGGTCTGCGAATTCGCGGTAAGCTGAATCATCGGGCTTTAGCTCTGGCTTTTCACGAACTCCTCAGGCAACATCCGGCATTAACAACCGTTTTCCCCTCAGACGAGGCGCACGCGGTGGCCGTTCGAGCCAATAGCGAGGGATGGCAGCTAGAGCACACGCCTCTGGAAAAAAACGGGTCGAGCGACCTGGAGCTAGCGATGCTTACCAAAGGCCAGGAACACGCTCAACGACCTTTTGACCTTGCCACAGGCCCGCTGATTCGCGGTACCTTGATCGAGGGTTCGGCGACGGAATGGTTGCTGGTCATAACCCTCCATCACATCCTTGCCGACGGGTGGTCTTTAGGGATCATTGGCCGAGATCTGAATCGGTTTTACCAGGCATTCGCATCCGGTGGAAGACCGGAATGGGCGGCGTCCCAATTCCAATATGAAGATTTTGTAAAGTGGGAGGCCGAGTGGCTGGCCGGAGAGGAGGCAGCCCAGCAACTTGCCTACTGGAAGGAGCGACTCTCGGGTCAGCTTCCTATCTTGAAGTTACCAATCGAGCGCGTGAGGCCGCCTGTGCAAACATCCCAGGGCAAGCGGCTGAGAAACTACATCCCGAGGGCTACAATGGAAGCGGTTGAGGCGTTCAGTCAGCGTCAAGCCGTGACGCCCTTCATGGTTTGTCTGGCCGCGTTTCAAACCCTGCTCTATCGCTACACCGGAGCCGAGGACGTCATCGTAGGAACGCCGACAGCGGGCCGCAGCCGCGAAGAGTTCGGGGCGATCGTTGGGCTCTTTGTCAACAACTTGGTTCTTCGAGCCGATCTGACGGGGAATCCACGTTTTTCGGATTTCCTAGTGCAGGTACGGCGAAACGCAGTGGCAGCTTACGCTCACGGAGGGATACCCTTCGACCAACTGGTCGAAGCCCTTCGTCCGCCTCGGGATTTGGCGCACAGCCCACTCTTCCAGGTTTACTTCGCGTTTCAGAATCTGCCTTTGAGCGATTTGGGTTTAGGAGGGCTCGAAACCGAGTTTGTGGACTTAGATCTTGGAATCTCGCGGTTCGACTTCACCGTCGAGATTCTTACCAAGGCCTTCGAGTATCGCTGCTACATTGAGTACAATACCCAGCTTTTCGACGAAGCAAGCATTCGACGACTCTTCGAACATTACGTGGTCCTCCTATCAGCAGTCGCGGCCGATCCGGACTGCCGGGTGGGCGAGTTGCCGTGGTTGACCCAAAAGGAGAGGCAAGAAATCCTGGTGGATTGGAATCAAACGCGCGCACCTGAGCCCGAATATGCAGGGGTCCACGAATGGTTCCAGGCCCAGGCGCGCGGCACACCGGATCGAGTCGCGGTTCGGATGGGTCACCAAAGCCTCAGCTACGGGGAGCTGGACACTGCCTCCACTCGCTTAGCCGATTATCTGCGCGGCATGGGGGTTAAGGCCGAAACGGTGGTGGGAGTTTACTTGGAACGCAGCCCCTCCATGCTGGTGGCGCTCATGGGTATTCTCAAAGCCGGTGGCGCCTATTTGCCGTTGGACCCCTCCTTTCCCCGGGAGCGTCTTGGTTTCATGGTTGCCGATACCGGCTTGGGGCACCTGGTTACCCAGCGCAGCCTGATCGATTCGATTCCCGGCCAAATCAGGAATCAGGTGTTGATTGATGAGCCTTGGCCAGGAGCCG
>Ga0265314_10000231_pt1 | contig 83338 bp, 65 predicted proteins | sample 4126metaG_FD_203106 | JGI IMG/M metagenome (GOLD analysis project Ga0265314, IMG submission 203106) | Rhizosphere microbial communities from Carex aquatilis grown in University of Washington, Seatle, WA, United States - 4-1-26 metaG | ecosystem: Host-associated > Plants > Roots > Rhizosphere >...
GGCGACAACGTTGAGCTGGTGGTGGAGCTGATTACGCCGGTGGCGTTGGAAAAGGGCTTGCGGTTCGCAATCCGTGAAGGCGGCCGCACAGTCGGCGCCGGCACGGTGGCGGAGATTGTTAAGTAACGGAAGCGAGGGATCAGAGATCAGGGGTCAGAAACGGTGCCGGAAGGCTCCGGCGAAGCACAAAGGCTGAACCCTGATCACTGAAACCTGAAATCTGGAAGGATTTGAAATGCGGGAAATTGTGACATTGCAGTGCACTGAGTGCAAGGAACGGAACTACTCAACGACCAAGAACAAGAAGACGACCACGGGCCGTCTGGAGTTCAAGAAGTTTTGTAACCGTTGCCGCAAGCACCAGCCGCACAAGGAAACTAAGTAACGCAGCTTTCAGCCCTCAGCCGTCAGCTCTCAGTTTTTGTATCGATGATGTCAATTCTTTGGCTCTCGCGGCGCGAACTGAAAGCTAATAGTTGAAAGCTGATAGCTGTATTAGGGGCGTAAGCTCAACGGCTAAACTGTCGGTCTCCAAAACCGAACTTGGGGGTTCGAATCCCTCCGCCCCTGCCAGATTTGTTGGACTGCAGACGCTTTGAAATCAGGGATCTCCGACGCCGAAATCGGCAAATAGAGATTTCTGAGACAATAGATTTGAGAACGGATCGCTGCAGGCGGTTATAGGAATTGCGCCGGACGGTATGCCGGGCGCGAAGGATTATTGGTATGGCAACGAAAACGGCAATCGAAAGAAGCGATGATCGTCCCGGCGCTCTTTCTGGTTTCGGGGGCAACGCGATGGGTTGGTGGAACAATCTAACCCACTTTTTGACCGACGTCCGCGCAGAGATGCGCAAGGTCGTCGCGCCCTCACGCAAGGAAGTCCAGGTGACGACTACGGTTGTGATCGTTGCCGTGTTCTTGTTTGGACTGTTTTTCTTTGTAGTCGACTGGGTTTTCAACATTGGCGTTCACGAGTTGCTGACCAAACTGGGAGGGTTGCAATAGCCGTGCAATCCGAAAGCGAGAGCAGTATGTCAGAAGAGATTGAAACCCCGGGGGAACCGCAGCCGGAGCGCAATGAGCGTTTCAAGTGGTACATCCTGCACGCCTACTCCGGATTTGAGCGCAAAGTGCGCGAGTCCATTGAGAGCCGCGTTCAGGCTTTCGGACTGACGGACCGGGTTGGCCGAGTGATGATTCCCACCGAGCCCGTGACCGAAATTATCAACGGTAAAAAGCGGACTGTTGAACGCGTTTTCCTGCCCGGCTACGTGCTGGTGGAGATGGATCTAGACAACCACCTGTGGCATGTTTTGAAAGATACGCCCAAGGTTACCGGCTTTCTTGGCACCGGCGATAAGCCTGTCGCGCTCTCTGAGGAAGAAGTGAGTTCGATCCTCTTCCGCTCTGAGACTGCCAAGGACAAGCCGCGGCTCAAAATCAAGTTTGAAAAGAACGAGCAGGTCCGCATTACAGACGGCCCGTTCGCCAACTTCAATGGCGTGGTGGACGAAATCAACGAAGATCGCGAGACCCTCAAAGTAATGGTCACCATCTTCGGACGTTCAACGCCGGTGGAACTGGAGTTTGGCAAAGTCGAAAAGATTGAGTAAGGCAGCTCTTAGCTTCTAGCTCCTAGCTTCTAGCTGGCAGGTCCTTCTAGCGGACGCCAGCTTGGAGTAAAGCGGATTGCTGCAACCTCAAAATTTGGAATACAAACGGAAAAGCCAGTAGCTAGCGGCTAGAAGCTAGAGGCGGCTTTCAAAGGAACCAAAATGGCACCTCCGAAGAAAATTAACGGCTACGTCAAGCTGCAGATCGAAGCCGGAAAAGCAACGCCCGCACCCCCGGTCGGTCCCGCACTCGGCCAGGCGCAGGTCAACATCATGGAGTTCTGCAAGCAGTTCAACGCGCGCACGCAGAACAAGGAAATGGCCGGGCTGATCATTCCGGTGGTCATCACCGTTTATGGCGACCGCACTTTCAGCTTCATCACCAAGACCCCGCCCGCCGCTGTGCTGCTCAAAAAGGCTGCCGGCATCGAAAAGGGATCGGGCACGCCCAACAAGGAAAAGAAGGGCAAAGTGACCGAGAAGCAGGTCCGCGAAATCGCCACGCAGAAGATGCCCGACTTGAATGCGGCTTCAGTTGAGTCCGCAATCAAGAGCATCAAGGGCACCGCCCGCTCCATGGGCATTGAAGTCGTCGGCTAACGCGTTTTTACGCAATCAACAACGGCTCTCCCAATTGGGAGGGCCGTTGTTATTTGGTGGCGACGCGGCTCCTGTTGCCGTTGCCGGTGGGTCGCTTCCTAAAATCAGCATCACAACAATGCGAACGGCAAACGGCGTGAGCGATGCTGCGAAATCTGTATTCACGCTGATATCGGCGGGTGGGAGATTCGAACCTAGCCAACTTGAATCTCCGGCTTCGCTGAGGTGGGCGTGCTGAATGCGGAGTTCGAGCGACAGCGGTCCCGCCTGAAATCGCTCCTGCTCAATGCTTGCCGGCGCAAGCCATCGTACCGGATGCTGGCGCTGGTGTCCGCCGCCGAGCAACACGCTCACGATCCAAAGAGCCAAAGTCGTCTTCACGGAATGCTCCGGAAATCTCTGCAGGTCCCTATGTAGCATTCGGCAAATAAATTGTCAAGAAGAATGCTACATAGGTAGGTCAACGTAGGTAGATCAGGCAGGTTTCACGATTGCGTGCGGGATAAAGTCCGTGCCCTTGAAAACCGAAAGGTCGAAAGAGCATTACGCAGAACTTTAGAACCAGCGACCAATGGTGAAGAACACTTTGCGGTGTCCGGCGTCGCCAATGGAAACGCCAAATGTGACCAGGCCGAGTGGCGTGTTGCCGACCAGGCCGACGGTTCCGTCCTGACGCAGAAAGGCGTGCTGTTCCGGCGACCACACTTCGCCCGCTTCGTAGCTGACTAGTCCGTATAAGCCCTGCCCAAGACCGGTCGGCAGCGCGGCGATGCGGCGCATGTATCCCGTGTGGGTCAAGTACAGATCGGTGCCGCGATACTCATCCATGGACGCGGCCGACAGCCGCATGGGACCGCCGAGCGTAAAGCGGAATGGCTGCGCGACATTATTGCGCAGATACGAATTGACCTCTCCACCAATGCCGAAGATGTTGGTGCCCTTGTAGGAAATATTGCGCTCGAAGGCGAGCATGACCACTGGAGCGTTGCTGCTTCCAATGGCGTGGTACATCGCTCCGCCTGAAGCAGCCAGTCGAAAGCCGGTGGGCGAGATTGATCCGGAGGCCGCCCTGTCGATGTTGATGTGGAAGAGTCCGGTCTGCGCTGTACCGGCTACGTAGGGACCGCCGCCAGAACCGGTGCGCAACGCCCAGCGCGTGTAAAGGGCGCGCCACTCTGTCGAGACTTGCAGAGAGTTGCTAAAGGTGCGGCCTACCTCAAGACTGGCGACGAGATTCTGCTGGAACCGCTCGGCGATTCGTTTCTGATTTGCCCAGATGTAGACAGGCTGACGAAGCACGCCCGCATGCGGTTCGATAAAGAATCCTGAAGGCGAGAGCTGCCGGTAGTACTCCAGCGAGAGCGAGGTCCGATAGCCAAACTCGGCTGTGGCGCGCCCCTCTGAACCAAAGCCTCCCAGGTTTTGATCCACGATGCGTAAGTTGATTTCTCCGCGGCTGATGTTCGACGAGGAAGTGGCAACCTCGGGGCCGATAATCAGGTATGGTGGCCCGATGGTGTCCTTGGTCAGGTTTACCAGAACACCAGTGTCGGCGGTTGTGCCCGGAGTTCCGATTGCAGTTGAACCCGAAGTAGCGGGCATAAAAGTTTCGTACGCAGCCGAATATCCGCCATTCGACTGGACCGGCTTGAGCGCGGCACTGGTGGCTGCCGGCGTAATCGGCTTGCCCACAAGTGGCTTTAGATCGGCGACGACTGTCTGCGTGGCGCCGGTCGACCCACCCTTGACAAGAATCTCGTGCAGCGAACCGGGCTTCGGATGGATTCTGGCCGTGCGCGCGGCAACGTAGGCGTCCCAGTCTGTGCGGTTCAAGGCGTACTTCAAAAGCGCAACGCGATTCTGTTCCGCAGCATCATATCCCGCCTTCATGATCTGCTCGCTCTTTGCATAATCGGTGGAAGTGTATTCATCAAGGGGCACAGAGACAACGAGATCCGCAAGCGGCTTTGCCAGCGCAACGTTCTGCTCGGTGCTGGCGACGAACGCCCGTTCGAGCACTCCCAAGAGCGAGCTGGTATCGCGGGGCCGCAGCACATCGCTTTTCAGGTAGACAGCAATCACGATGTCGGATTTCAGGTCGCGACGCACCACGTCGGTGGGCAAATTATTCAGAACGCCACCATCCACAAGATAATGCCCCTCGGGATTTTTTACCGGAGAGAAGATCCCTGGAATTGAGATGGAAGCGCGCACCGCTACCGGCAATGGACCGCGCGAAAAAGTGATGGCCTTAAGTGTGGTCAGGTCGGTGGCCACGCAGCGGAAGGGAATCGGCATGGTATCGAAATCGAGTTCGTGGCTGTTGTAGCTGGCCATCGTTGTCGCCAGTAGCTCGTTCACGCCGCCTTCCGTTACCAGGCCGTTGCGCGCCTGCACCCCGTGCCGCAGCCCCACTGTTAATGACTGCGGGATATCGTGGCGGTCCTGACGCCTGCGAAAGCTCAAGTCGCTGTACGGGGATTGCAGCGTGAACACCTGTTGGAAGGTTTCGCTGTTGCCAACGCGGCGCAGTTCCGCGGGTGTCATACCCTCCGCATATAGGCCGCCCACGAGCGCGCCCATGCTGGTGCCTGCGAGCCGATCGATAGGGATATGGTTTTCTTCCATCCACTGCAGCACCCCGATGTGCGCAAGACCGAGCGCGCCTCCCCCCTCAAGCGCAACGCCAATAACGGCTCGGGGCGCAGGTTCCGCGGCGGGCAACGGCGCCTGGACTGAAGGAGCACTCAACATCTGTGTCTGCGGGGCCTGCTGGGCGTGTGCGGCCGTGGCAAACAGGGCAGCGCTAAGGAAGGTTGCAGAAGTTTTCCAGCTCATCGAGCACCTCCCGGAAAATTAAATTTGAGGGAATTCGTCGACTATGAAGCTATCGCTTTTGAGGTGAATGCGCAGTGATGTGAATGCGGGCGCTGTGTATTTGGCCGGCTGTGGGCGCAGAACGCAGCCCGCGGCAAAAGAGCGGAGAGCTCGACCGAAAATGCGAAAGGCCCGCTCTTGGGACAGAGAGAGCCTTTCTGCGTCTTTTTCGCGGACGCGCGTTTGGAGTGAATTCAGGAAACGCCCTATTTTGCCGGGGGAGCCGGCGTAAATATTTCCCGGCGGCTTGGCTCTGGCTTTGGTTTTGGTTTGGGCGCCTTCTTGGTTTCTTTCTTGCCTCTGTCTTTGTTTCCCATGGGTAGAAGTTTGACACAAAAGGCGTGGCGAGAAAAGTGCACAGCGAAGCAACCCTAAATGGCGGTTCTGTTTGCAATTCTGCTGCCAATTCGCTATGATTCTTAAATATGTCCAGGGGAGAACTCTGGACAGTCAATATCACCACGGCTTTTGGACCTGTTCGAACTTCCGGCTCACGTTTCTGAGCTGATCACATGGTTCTGGGTCCCCTGCAAAGCGGGGCTGGCAAGGGCGGTGGGAGACGAGGAATGAATGGCCAGGAAATCCAGCAAGAATATTGCGAAGGCGCGCGCGGCTGTTACCAAGACTGCGTATGCACTGCCTGAAGCTGTGGGCCTGCTTAAGCAGGTGAAATACGCCAAGTTTGATGAAACCGTGGATCTGACCATGCGTTTGGGCGTTGATACGCGCCATGCCGATCAGATGGTCCGCGGAACCGTGGTTCTGCCGCATGGATTGGGTAAGACCAAGACCGTTGCCGTGATCGCTTCTGGCGACCGCCAGAAGGAGGCCACCGAAGCCGGCGCCGATTTTGTGGGCGGCGAGGAGATGGTGGAAAAGATCCAGAAGGAAAGCTGGACTGATTTCGACGCGCTGATTGCAACGCCGGACATGATGAAGGTGGTTGGTCGTCTGGGAAAGGTGCTCGGACCCAAGGGCCTGATGCCGAATCCGAAGACCGGAACTGTGACCATGGATGTGGCCTCCGCGGTGAAGGAAATCAAAGCCGGCAAGGTTGAGTTCCGCGCGGACAAGACCAGCCTGGTGCACGTGCCGGTGGGCAAGCTGAGCTTCGATCCTGAGAAGCTGATTGACAACGCCACCACAGTGATTACCTCGATCGTGCGCGCCAAACCTTCAGCCGCCAAGGGCAAGTACATCAAGAGCGTCACGCTGAGCTCGACGATGGGCCCGGGCGTTCCGCTGGATTCGGCCGTAGCCGACGCGGCGGGCAAGCACTAAGAAGCCAGCGGACAGTGAACAGTGGCCAGAGAACAGTGGCTGCCGGTTCAGCTTCGGTCCTGAATGACGGGTTTAGAGATTTAAGAGCAGGAATATTGGTCGAGGGCGGGTTTTGATCCTGTCCACTGTTCACTGACCATTGTTCACTGCGCGGAGCGCGACATGGCAATTTCGAAAGCAAAGAAGCAGGAAAAGATTCAGTTGCTGGCCGGCGAGCTTGAGAGCTCGACGACGGCGATTATCGGCACTTTCGCCAAGCTGACGGTGGCCAAGGATTACGAGCTGCGCAAGGTCATCCGCGAAGCCGGCGGCAAGTATCGCGTGGTCAAGAACAAGCTGGCGGCGATTTCAGGCAAGGGCACCAAGGTTGAGGATGCGCTCAAGGGCCTGAAGGGTGTCAACTCGGTGGCGTTTACTTCCGGCGATCCTGTGGCGCTTGCCAAGGTGTTCGCGAAGTGGGCCGGCGAGAATGCGGAGTTCCAGTTCAAGCTTGGCATTATTGACGGCAAGCTGCTGGGCGTCGACGAAGTGAAGGCGCTGGCAACTCTGCCGGGCAAGGAAGAGCTCTACGCCAAGCTGCTGTTCCTGATGCAGTCGCCTGCGCAGCGTCTGGCGACGGTGATCAACGCCACCGGCCGCGATCTGGCCGTGGTGATCAATCAGGGCGTGGAAAAGGAAAAGTTCGCCGCAGCGTAGCTGCGCAAGCTGGTAGCTAGAAGCCAGTAGCTGCATTTAAGGGTTTTGGTCGAGGGGCAGGCGGGAAGTGCGCGGGTCTGGCGCATCGGAAACTTCTGGTTTGGTTCGGCGGCCGGGTAAGAAAAAAATTTAATCGGATTTTGAATGGAGAAGAAAATGGCGGATATCGCACAGTTGAAAGAGCAGATTGTTAGCCTGAGCCTGCTGGAAGCAGCAGCGCTGGTCAAGGAGCTCGAAGAGACCCTTGGCGTGTCGGCCGCGGCCGCGGCCCCGGTTGCGGTTGCCGCAGGCGGTGGCGCAGCGGCCCCTGTGGCCGAAGAGAAGACGGAGTTTCAGGTCATCCTGAAGGACGCCGGCGCGAACAAGATCAACACCATCAAGGCAGTGCGTGAAGTGACCTCGCTCGGCCTGAAGGAAGCCAAGGACCTGGTGGACGGCGCTCCCAAGGCGCTGAAAGAGAACGCCACCAAGGATGAGGCCGAGACAATCAAGAAGAAATTTGAAGGCGTCGCTACCGTCGAAATCAAGTAACTTTCGAGGGCTTGCAAGTCCAGCCGGGACGCGCTACGATAGTCGTTGCGCGTCTTTTCGGCTCATTTCGGGTTTTATTCCGTATGGGGCGGCGCTGGAGACGTGTGCATTGGGCGCAAAACGTATCTTGGAGTGGCACGCAAGTGTTCGGGGGATTCAGGCGGAGCCAAGCCTGCATTCCGCGGACAAACCGCAGTAGTTAAGTGCCGTAGGGTCAAGGGATTATCCGGAGCCAGGCCGGAGATCAATTGACGAGGGTCGAGTGGCTGGCGAGCGAGCGGCAGAAGCGAATTTGGGATCGGCGAGCATAGGGCTAAAGAATTCGATGGGAGCACCGGCAGAGGGCCGCGCTCGTGAGGCATTGCGTCCTTACGGGCCTTTCGTGTCTCCCGCCTAACAGAAGAACAGGATTGGCAGCACATTTGCCCTGACCGCAGTAATATCCCCGCGCGGAGTCATCCGCCCGAATCGCTTCTCCCGATTGAGCGCAGTCTAGCGCAATTGCCGGAACAGGGCAATGCCTGCCACCGAATCTTAACGCAACTCCGCAATGGAGCACACCTGGCGTAGTTTTCCCCGGAAGGGCCAAGGGGCAATCCCTGGACCTGCCGGTAGCGCATGGATAGCGACTGGATTCAATGGTTTGCTAATCCTGTTTTTGATTGACTTACCGTAATCTGCCGCCGCCTCGAGACTCGGGCGCCGGCCCGGAGAAGCCTCGAAATTGAGGTGCCGGAGTGAAGAGCCTCAGGAGTGAACATGCCTAACGAGAAGCGCGCGATTCGCAGCCGGCTCGATTTTTCGAAGATTCCCACCGCAACGCAGATTCCTAACCTGATTGAAGTGCAGCGCCGAAGCTATGAACGCTTTCTGCAGATGGATAAGCTGCCCAACGAACGGGACGACTCGGGTTTGCAGTCGGTGTTTGTTTCTGTTTTCCCGATTGCTGATTTTCGCGGGATCTCGCAACTGGACTTCGTTGATTATTCGATCGGCAACTGGGAGTGCAAATGCGGCCACCTGAAAGGGCTGCATCACCTGCGTACGGCCTGCGTCCATTGCGGAGCGATGGTCATTACTGACCCGTTCCTGCCGGGCGATGTGCTTTGCCAGAAGTGCGGCACCTATAACAAGAACACGCCTGACTTCTGTAACAAGTGCGGCGACCCCGTGAGCCTGCAGCTGAAGTATGACCAGCAGGAGTGCGAGGAGCGCGGCATGACCTTTTCCGCGCCGCTCAAGGTCACCGTCCGCCTGACCATTTACGACAAGGATCCCGAGACCGGCAACAAGTCGATCAAGGACATCAAGGAGCAGGAAGTCTTCTTCGGCGACATTCCGCTGATGACGCCCAACGGCACGTTTATTGTGAACGGCACCGAGCGCGTGATCGTTTCGCAACTGCACCGTTCGCCCGGCGTCTTTTTTGAGACCGCCAACAACCGCACCTACTTCCTGGGCAAGATCATTCCTTACCGCGGTTCGTGGGTTGAGTTTGAGTACGACCAGAAAAACACTCTCTACGTTCGCATCGACCGCAAGCGCAAGTTCCTGGGTACCATCTTCCTGCGCGCACTTGGCTTGCGTTCCGATGAAGAGATTCTGAAGACCTTCTACACCGTCGATCGCGTTCAGATTGCCGATGGCAAGCTGTTCTGGACGGTTCAACCCGATACCAAGTCCGGCACCCACCTGGTGGGGGCCAAGCCCGCGCACGCGATTGTGCATAAGGGCGAGGAGATTGCTCATTCCGGCCGCAAGATCACGGCGCACACCATTAAAGCAATTCGCGCTGCCGGCATCGACAAGATTGAAGTGGAAGCCGCGGAACTCGATGGTGCGCTGACCGCTTCCGATGTTGTGGACACGAACACGGGCGAAGTGATTGTTGAAGCCAACGCCGAGCTTACCGCCGATCGCCTGCACAAGGTGCTGTCCAGCGGCGCCACGAACTTTGAAGTCTTTTTCCCGGATCGCGACGACGTGGGCAACATCATCACCAACACGTTGAAGCGCGACTCGGTGCACAAGCCGGAAGAAGCGCTGATCGAAATCTACCGCAAGCTGCGCCCGGGTGATCCGCCGACGCTCGACACCGCCACGGCGCTGTTTGAAGGCATGTTCTTTGACGCCCGCAAGTACGATTTCTCGCGCGTGGGACGTTTGAAGTTCAACATCAAGCTCTACGAGAACCAGGACGCAACGCACCTGGATCACCGTACGCTGACGCCGGAAGATTTCTACGCGACCATTCGCTACCTGCTCAAGCTGCGCAAAAACATCGGCGTAGTGGACGACATCGATCACCTTGGCAACCGGCGCGTTCGCGCGGTTGGCGAGTTGATGGAGAACCAGTTCCGCATCGGCCTGGTCCGCATGGAGCGCGCTATCAAGGAAAAGATGAGCGTGTATCAGGAACTGTCGACGGCCATGCCGCACGACCTGATTAACGCCAAGCCGGTGATGGCTGCCATCCGCGAGTTCTTCGGATCTTCGCAGTTGTCCCAGTTCATGGATCAGACCAATCCGCTTTCGGAGATCACGCACAAGCGGCGTCTCTCCGCACTTGGACCGGGCGGTCTTTCACGTGAACGCGCCGGATTTGAAGTTCGCGACGTGCACCCAACACACTACGGCCGTATCTGCCCAATCGAGACGCCTGAAGGTCCGAACATCGGCCTGATCAGCTCGCTGAGCTGCTTTGCGCGCATCAACGAATACGGCTTTATCGAGTCGCCTTACCGCAAGGTGAAGGACTCGCGCATTCTCGACTTTGTTGAGATTGTGAATGCCGGCGAAAGCAGCCTGCGCGTGGGCGATCACATCGAGAAAGAAGAGGCCATCAAGCTGAATGCTCAGCTCAAGAAGGCCGGCAAGCGCAGCATCGATTACATCCCGTTCAGCTTCTACTTGTCGGCTTGGGAAGAAGACAAGCACACGATTGCCCAGGCCAACATTGAGTTCAACGAAGAAGGCCAGATTACTGAGGACCTGGTGAACGCCCGTCGTCAGGGCAACTTCGTACTCGTGAGTCGGACGGATGTGGACTATATCGACGTCAGCCCCAAGCAGCTGGTTTCAGTGGCCGCATCGCTGGTGCCGTTCCTTGAGCATGACGACGCCAACCGTGCGCTGATGGGCGCTAACATGCAGCGCCAGTCTGTGCCGCTGCTGGTGGCCGAAGCTCCGCTGGTGGGCACCGGTATGGAAGGCGTGACCGCGCGCGACTCCGGCGCCGTCATCCTGGCCAAGCGTAACGGCATCGTGGACTCGGTCGACTCCGAGCGCATTATCGTGCGCGTCGAAGGCGAGCATCACCCCACGCAGCTGTCGCGTGAAGTTGGCTCGGACATTTATCAGCTCATCAAGTTCAAGCGGTCCAACCAGAACACTTGCATTAACCAGAAGCCAGTAGTTCGCGAAGGCGAGCGCGTGGTCAAGGGACAGGTGATCGCCGACGGACCTTGCACGGAGCAGGGCGAGCTGGCGCTGGGACGCAACGTGCTGGTGGCCTTCATGCCGTGGCGCGGTTACAACTTCGAAGACGCTATCCTCATCAGCGAGAAGCTGGTGCGCGAGGACTACTACACCTCGGTGCACATTGAGGAATTCGAAATCGAAGCCCGCGACACTAAGCTGGGACCGGAAGAAATAACGCGCGACATTCCCAACGTCAGCGAGCATGCGCTGCGCGACCTGGACGAGAGCGGCGTAATCCGCATCGGCGCCCAGATCAAGCACGGCGACATTCTGGTGGGCAAAGTAACGCCGAAGGGCGAAACCCAGCTCACGCCGGAAGAAAAGCTGCTGCGCGCCATCTTCGGCGAAAAGGCCGGCGATGTGCGCGACGCTTCGCTCACCTGCCCTCCAGGAATTGAAGGCACGGTTGTTGACGTGCGCATCTTCAGCCGCAAGGGTCAAGAGAAGGACGAGCGCGCCAAGCAGATTGAGGGCGAATACGTTGCCAAGCTCGAAAAAAACCTCGGCGACGAAATCCGCATTTTGACTGACGAGCGTTTGAAGCGTCTCGACGCCATTCTGGGCAGCAAGGAAGTACTGGCCGATCTGCACGACGAACGGACCAACAAGCGCCTGCTGACCAAGGGAGCCATTCTCGATCGCGACACCATCGAGCGCATCTCGACCAAAAATCTCAAGCGCATCCGCTATAACGACAAGGATCCCCGCGTCAACGAGCAGATCGATGAGATTGAAGAGATGACCTCGCGGCAAATCGAAGTTCTGCGCAAGATCACCAATGAAAAGGTGGCCAAGCTGCAGAAGGGCGATGAACTGCCACCGGGCGTGATCAAGCTGGTCAAGGTCTACGTTGCCATGAAGCGCAAGCTTTCAGTCGGCGACAAGATGGCCGGACGTCACGGCAACAAGGGCGTAATCGCGCGCATTCTTCCTGAGGAAGATATGCCGTATCTGCCCGATGGAACGCCGGTTGAAATTGTGCTGAACCCGCTCGGCGTGCCTTCCCGTATGAACGTGGGTCAGATTCTTGAAACCCATCTGGGTTGGGCCGCACATGCACTCGGCAAAAAGATCGCCGATCTGATCAAGCTCAACTCCGCTGCCGATTCGGTGCGCGAACTGGTAAAGAAAGAGTTTGCCGGAACCGCAACGCTCCGGCAATTGCTGGAACTCGACGACGAGATGTTGCTTCGCGTCGTGGCCGGCATGGAGAAGGGCATCTGGTTCGGTACCGCGGTGTTCGACGGCGCGCAGGAGAGCGAGATCAAGGCGTTGCTGGCCACGGCCGGCCTGCCTTCATCGGGCAAGACTGCGCTGTTTGACGGCATGACGGGCGATCAGTTCGAGCAGCCGGTGACGGTTGGCTACATCTACATGCTCAAGCTCTCGCACCTGGTCGACGACAAGATTCACGCTCGTTCGATCGGACCGTACTCGCTTATTACGCAGCAGCCGCTGGGTGGCAAGGCGCAGTTCGGTGGCCAGCGCTTTGGCGAAATGGAAGTGTGGGCGCTCGAAGCTTACGGCGCTGCATACATCCTGCAGGAACTGCTCACTGCCAAGTCCGATGACGTTTACGGCCGCACCAAGATTTACGAGGCCATCGTCAAGGGCGAAGCAGCCATTGAGCCGGGCGTGCCTGAGTCGTTCAACGTGCTCATTCGCGAGTTGCAGTCGCTCTGCCTTGATGTGGAGCTGATCAAGCGCGCGGATCTGATCAAGAAGGTGCCGGTGCCTGAAGTGGCGGCGGTAGCCGACTAAAAGACAGCTTCTAGCCGCTAGCTTTTAGCCTCTAGTTTTATCGAGGTGGAACTAGCGGCAGAAGCAGGCTTGAAATTGATGTTGGCCAAAGGCTTGGTGGTTGCTCCAGTAGAGAAAAGCTGAGAGCTGAAAGCTGAAGGCTAGTAGCTGAATTTGGGTTCTTCTTGAAAGCGGCACACGCCGCTACCCGGGAAGGAAGAACCTCAAAATGAGAATCCCGGGAGATACCGCGGCGGTTGCCAAAAGGTCCGCCAAGGAGGGTCGCCTTGTTCCGTTCGAACCCGTTTGAGCTTTCCAGCCCGATTACCGACTTTGACGCTATCCGTATCATGCTGGCGTCGCCAGAAAAAATTCGCAGCTGGTCGCATGGCGAAGTTACCAAGCCTGAGACCATCAACTACCGCACGTTCAAGCCGGAACGCGATGGACTGTTCTGCGCCCGCATCTTTGGACCTGTGACTGACTGGGAGTGCTTGTGCGGCAAGTACAAGCGCATGAAGCACCGCGGCGTCATCTGCGACAAGTGCGGTGTCGAAGTTACGGTGAGCAAGGTGCGCCGTGAGCGCATGGGTCATATTGAGCTGGCATCGCCCTGCTCGCACGTGTGGTTCTTCAAGGGCCTCCCGTCGCGTATTGGCCACCTGCTCGATATCTCGCTCCGCGACCTGGAGAGCATTCTTTACTTTGAGTCCTACGTTGTCGTCGATCCGGGCGATGCGCCGGTGCGCGAGCGCGAGATCATCAAGGACGAAACGAAATTCCGTGAGCTCGATCAGCAGTTCCGCCCCTCCGGCTTCAAGGCCATGATGGGCGCCGAAGCTATCAAGGAACTTCTCAAGCGCGTCAACATTGAGGAGCTCGGCGTGGAACTTCGCGAGCGCATGAAGACCGAGACCTCCGCGCAAAAGAAGATTAAGTACGCCAAGCGGCTTAAGGTTGTTGAAGCCTTCCGCAAGTCGAGCAACAAGCCGCAGTGGATGATTCTGGATGTGCTGCCGGTCATTCCTCCTGAGCTGCGCCCGCTGGTACCGCTGGATGGCGGCCGTTTTGCGACTTCCGATTTGAACGATCTTTATCGCCGCGTGATCAACCGTAACAACCGGTTGAAGAAGTTGATGGACCTGCACGCTCCTGAAGTGATTGTGCGTAACGAAAAGCGCATGCTGCAGGAAGCCGTGGACGCGCTGTTTGATAACGGCCGCCGTGGCCGGGTGCTGCGTGGCGCCAACAATCGCCCGCTCAAGTCGCTCTCCGATACGCTCAAGGGCAAGCAGGGCCGCTTCCGTCAGAACCTGCTCGGCAAGCGCGTCGACTACTCAGGCCGTTCCGTCATCGTTGTCGGACCGGAACTGAAGCTGCACCAGTGCGGCCTGCCTAAGAAGATGGCGCTCGAACTGTTCAAGCCGTTCATCTATCACCGCCTTGAGCAGACCGGCCAGTGCACCACCATCAAGCAGGCAAAGGAAATGGTGGAGATGCAGGAGCCGGTGGTCTGGGACATTCTTGAAGAAGTCATCAAGGATCACCCGGTACTGCTGAATCGTGCCCCAACGCTTCACCGCCTCGGCATTCAGGCGTTTGAGCCGGTACTGGTTGAAGGCAAGGCCATCAAGATTCACCCGCTGGTCTGCACCGCCTTCAACGCCGACTTCGACGGCGATCAGATGGCTGTGCACATTCCGCTGTCGCCTGAAGCGCAGATTGAAGCCAGCGTGCTGATGCTTGCTTCGCACAACATTCTCTCGCCGGCATCCGGCCACCCGATCACTGTCCCCACGCAGGACATGGTGCTTGGCCTGTATTACCTGACCAAGGCCAAGAAGGGCGCCAAGGGCGAGGGACGCACGTTCGCCAACACCGAAGAGATTCTGATGGCGCTTGAAGCGACCGAAGTTGAAACGCTGTCGCCAATTCGCCTGCGCTATACCGGCAAGGTTCTTGATATGACCACCGCGTATGACGATCAGGATCTGATCCACACCGATCCGGTTGAATTCAACAAGGAATACATCAACACCACGGTAGGCCGCGCCATCCTGAACGATTCGCTGCCTGCGGGCATGCCCTATATCAATACCCTCTTGAAGAAGAAGGGCATTGGGCAGCTGGTGAACTATTGCAACCAGAACCTCGGACTTGAAGTTACGGTCGGCATGCTCGACCGCATCAAGTCGCTGGGCTTCAATTACGCCACGCGCTCGGGCCTGTCTGTCGGCCTTGACGATATGGTGATCCCGGCCAGCAAGTACACGGTTGTGGATGAAGCCGACAAGAAGGTGATCGAAGTTCAGAAACAATATATGGACGGCGCCATCACCAACGGCGAGCGCTCGAACAAGGTCATCCAGATGTGGTCCGCGGTTACCGACAAGGTAGCCGACGAAATGTTCGGGAACATGAAGCGCGCAGACGAAGAAGGCGCCATGAACCCGATCTACATCATGGCCGATTCCGGCGCCCGCGGTTCGAAGCAGCAGATCCGTCAGCTCTCCGGTATGCGCGGACTGATGGCCAAGCCTTCGGGCGAAGTCATCGAGACGCCCATCACGGCGAACTTCCGTGAAGGCCTCACCGTGCTGGAATACTTCATTTCGACACACGGCGCACGTAAGGGCCTGGCCGATACCGCGCTCAAGACCGCGGATTCAGGCTACCTGACCCGCCGCCTTGTCGACGTGGCGCAGGACGTCATTGTTACCGAGTACGATTGCGGAACGATGGAAGGCATCTACGTGGGCTCGATCGTTGAGTCTGGCGAGATCATCGAGGAACTTCGTGACCGTATTATCGGCCGCGTATCGCTCGAGCGCATCAAGGACTACGACGGCAACATTGTCGTGGATGTGAACCAGCAAATTGACGAAGACATTGCGTCGGCTATTCAAGGTGCGGGCGTTGAGCGCGTCAAGATTCGCTCGGTGCTCACCTGCGAATCGCGTCGCGGCGTTTGCGGACTTTGCTACGGCCGCAACCTTGGCTCGGGCCGCATGGTCGAACTCGGCGAAACGGTCGGCGTCATTGCGGCGCAGTCTATCGGCGAGCCTGGCACGCAGCTCACCATGCGTACCTTCCACGTCGGCGGCACGGCTAGCCGCGTGCAAGACAAGTCCCGCCTGGATGCCAAGAATAACGGCTTTGTGCGCTTTATCAATCTCAACTACGTTGAGAGCAAAGACGGCACGCTGGTCGCAATGAACCGCTCCGGTTCAGTAGCCGTGGTTGATGAGCGTGGACGTGAAAAGGAGCGCTACCAGGTTGTCTACGGCGCGCGTCTTCGCGTCAAGGACGGCGATCAGGTAAAGCTTGGTCAGTTGTTGGCTGAGTGGGATCCGTACACCTACGCCATCCTCACGGAAATTGGCGGCACGGTGCAGTTCAAGGATCTGCAGGAAGGCATCACTCTCAACGAAGAAGTGGACGAAGTTACCGGCCTCTCGCGTTGGGTTGTGGCCGACTCGCCCGATGAAAAGCGCCAGCCTGCCTTCATGGTCAAGAACGCCAAGGCTCACAAGCGTTATCTGTTGCCTCGCGGCGCTCACCTTATGATCCAGGACGGTGACGAAGTAGGTCCCGGCGACGTGCTTGCCAAGATTCCAAAGGAAAGCACCCGCACCAAGGACATCACCGGCGGTCTGCCGCGCGTGGTGGAACTTTTCGAGGCGCGCAAGCCCCGCGAAACAGCCATCATTTCTGAGATCGACGGCGTGGTTCGCTTTGGCGAAGTCAGCAAGGGACAGCGCAAGATCTACGTCACCGCTGACAACGGCGAAGAGAAGGAATACTCGGTCCCGCGCGGCATTCACGTCAACGTGCAGGAAGGTGAACGGCTGCGCGCAGGCGATCCACTGATGGACGGTCCTTTGAACCCGCACGACATTCTCAACGTGCTGGGCGAAAAAGAACTGCAGGCTTACCTGGTGAACGAAATTCAGGAAGTCTACCGTCTGCAGGGCGTAGCTATCAGCGACAAGCACATCGAAGTGATTGTGCGTCAGATGCTGCGCTGGGTTCGCATCGACGAAGTGGGCGACTCCAACTTCCTTCTCGAGCAGCAAGTTGACCGCTTCCGCTTCCGCGAAGAAATTGAGCGCGTGCTTGCCAATGGTGGTCGTCCGCCGATAGGACGTCCGCTGCTGCTCGGCATCACCAAGGCATCGCTGTCGACCGATAGCTTTATCTCCGCAGCCAGCTTCCAGGAGACGACTCGTGTACTCACTGAAGCCAGCATCAACGGCGCGATCGACAACCTGCGCGGACTCAAGGAGAACGTGATCGTGGGACGCCTTATCCCCGCGGGCACGGGCTTGGAGTACTACCGCAACGTTCAGCTCTCACCGGAGCTGGAAGAAGCAGCGGCCCGCGTACAGCAGGAAGTCAGTGCCGAGATCGAAGCCGCCGAGCGCGAACTGGAGCTTATGCGCCAGGAAGGCGAAGCGGAAGAGATGGCGGCAGAGTAACCGCTCGACTGAAACATTTCAACTGCAGAAGGCCCGGCGCAAGCCGGGCCTTTTTATTTCATGGCGATTCCGAGCTTCTGATACCATTGCCCCCAGGAACTCCGCTGCATTTCGGATTAAATATATGGCTCAGAATTCTGCTTCACCTGCTTCCACGCGACGTCTTGCTATTAAAAAACCACCACTGCTCATGAAGCGCACGCAACCAGTTCTCAAGCGGCTTTCAGCTGCACTGCGCGAACCTGTGCTTACCTACTGGAACTCTACAAAAGGCTCCATCTGTCAAAACGACACGGTAGGGTTGTACGCGCTGTTGCGCAGCACGGGCAAACTCAAGCGGATGTCGCTTTTTCTAAAATCCGACGGAGGCTCGGGGCAGGCCGCTCTGCGCATGGTGAATTTGTTGCGTCAATATGTCGATCACCTGACGGTCCTTGCGCCGCTCGAATGTCAATCTGCTGCGACTATGCTCGCGCTGGGCGCCGATCGCGTTCTCATGGGCCCGCTCGCGCAACTCTCGGCAGTCGATACCTCGCTCACGCACGACCTCTCGCCCATCGATCGCGATAACGACCGCGTCAGCGTCAGCAATGACGAGTTGCTGCGCGTCATCCGACTATGGACCGAGCAGGCCAGGAATTCGACGAGCAATCCCTATGAGGCGTTGTTTCCATTCATTCATCCGCTCGTGATTGGCGCAGTCGATCGCTCCAGCGCACTCTCTACGCGCATTTGCGAAGAAATCCTTTCGTATCACATGAAGGATCCGAAACGGACTACGGAAATCAGCAACATTCTCAACTCGGGTTATCCTTCGCACAGCTATCCCATCACGCTGCGAGAAGCTAAGCGAATCGGCTTGAAAGTTGAGCCAATGAACGAACAGGTGAACGCATCGCTTTTTGAATTGAACGAAATCTACTCAGAGATGGGACAGAGCGCTACGACTGACTTTGATGAGAAGAATCAGCACGACAACAGCATTCTGAACATCATGGAAGCGAGCGGATTACAAATTTATTTCCAGGTGGATAAAGACTGGCATTATCGCAGCGAAGAACGGCGCTGGGTCGCATTGAACGACAAGAGCAGCTGGCGGAAGTCCGAAATTTCAAAAGGCAAGGTCACGGTTTCGCAACTTCACGTTCGCTGACGTCAGGCTGTCAAGAACCTGAGCGCTGATCGCGCGGCTGGATAATCAGCCGGGTAACCTCGCCCGCCGACTTTACGCCGGGGCGATTCCTTTGGCGCTTTTTCTCATACATCGCAGCATCCGCAATGCTCATCAGTCCGTCGTCGCTAGTGGCGTCTTCCGGATACATCGCGAGGCCGATGCTTGCCGAGCCGCGGACGATATGGTTCTTTACCGAAATTGGTTCATCGAAGCAGCGCTCCAGCCGGTGCGCAATTTCTTCCGCTTCAATGCGGCCCTGACCAACCCGGACCAGAACGCCAAACTCATCGCCGCCCAGGCGGGCCAGCATGTCGCTCGAGCGAAGCTGATGTTTCATGCGTTCTGCAACCAATTGCAGATACAAGTCGCCTGCCTGGTGCCCATATCGATCGTTCACCAGTTTAAAGTCGTTGAGATCAATGTAGATCAGGCAGAAAACTCCGCAGTTCCCGCGTGACTCGGCGATGAGCTCTTCGAGGCGCTTCTCGAATGCAAAGCGATTTTGTATTTCGGTCAGCATATCGAACTCCGAGCGGTGCACCAGGTCGGAGTGCAGGCGCGAAGTTTCAATCGCCAGCGTCGCAAGCTCGGCTGCTGCTGTTAGAGCTTTTGATTCGTCGCCGCGCGGCCTTGTGCGCGCGTCAAAAGCGGCATGGACAGAGCCCAGGTAGTGCCCTGCGTGCGCTGCAATGGGCGTCTCGATAATACGCAGTTGGCTCGCACGCAAGTCTGACGGACAGTTTCCGGCTGTCGGGCCATCCGCAATCCTGCACCAGCACGGCGCGCCCTTCAGAGTCATTGAGGCAAGTTCAGTAATTCGTTCCAGAATCTCAGCAAGTGGCCGCGAACGGTTAATGTCTTCGAGAATTTCTCCGCGTCGCTGCGAAACGTATCCAAGCTCTGCCACTTTCCTCCGCATATTGCGGCCCATCCACAATGCCCTGGCGCTGACAGCAAGTACCGCCAATAGCAGGATGACCACTAGCTTGGTGAGGTTTCTAATCGTCAGCATTGAAGGTGGAGCAATGAGGTGAAGGTCATCAGCAGTACGAATCAGAATGTTGAACGTCACATCGCGGCTAAAGGGATTGTCATCGTCCGTTACGCAAATGCCGGTCACCCGGATCGTCGATCCTACAGGTATGTCTTTCATGGGAGGAAGCGCCCCTCCCACCACACGATGCGAATAAACTGCGCTGAACATCTGGCCATCAGCCTGCACCACGTACTCGTCCTGCGATTTTTCGCGCGCCTCCATGACGACTTTGCCTTCGACTGAAACAAGGTCGTATATGTGTCGGCTGGAACGCAGGTCCGCTATGCGCGCAATTGCCGGCTTAATCGCTGCCGCAACTCCGGTGTCCTGAATCTCGCTTCCAGTGAGCGTCAGGAATCCATTGCTCACATCAGGAAATCCCGTTGCGTGCGCCCAGTCTCCAATATGGATATCGTCGGAGCTTCGCGTTTTGACCCAAAGGCTCTTGTTGCCACTTTGCAGCACCAGCGCTGCCCCTGGCTCGAAGTACGTCACTGTGCCGGCTACATGCACGCGGGCTGTCTGATTCTTTACGTTGGAGACGCTCAGAATCCGGTCCATCGCGGTAAGCGGCAATGACCACGGATCAAGAGCAGCGGGCCTTATCACCTTCACATTAGCCAGGCTGTTTACACGCAGCGCGACCCCGGTTAATTGCATCTTGCCATCGAATTTGCCGCCGTCGACGCCCGCGATCTCAACTTTGGCGTCCAACAAATGCTTGAGCGCCTTTGCGTCCGCGTTCAACACCTCTGCACCGATGTAACCGCCGTCGGTAAGGACTTTCAGTCTGGCGATCGGCTTTTCGTCGCCCAGGGGCTGAATCAAGTCAGCGGCGTGCACTACGCCTTGCACGGTTATGAAGTCCGCGTCGTACATTCCTTGGATGAGCTGTTCATAGTGTGCGGGTAAGGCTCTAGGCAACTTTGCGTGGCCCAACAGGGTGATGTCTTTGCTTCGGATGTTGGCGGAATAGCCCCAGGCAGTAGTTCCGGTAATGCGAACGCGATCACCGGGAAGCAGGTATTGCTTCGCAGTGGTCTCGATGAAGATTCCCTGATCGCCATCTTGCACGAAGAGATCGTCCACCTGCGGTCTGCAGTAAGTAACGATCGCTTCAATCGTAACGGGGATGCCTTCTTCAGCCTGTGCACGGGAAAAAGAGCGAATATTTCGGACAGTTGTACGAATGACTGGGGGACTTGCCCAAGCCATTGGAATTAAAAAAAGTACAACGATAATAGAAGAAGAGATTTTCTTCATCCGATTTTCCGGGGGGTGAATACTTGTCGCCCCAACTTTCCTGCTGCCGGTAAATGTCCTGCAAACCCTGGGAACTGGGTAAGTCTATGCGAAACTTGGGCATAGATAAATAAACTGCCTCTGAATTGCTACCGATGATTTTCACCTTTTGAGCGAGCGGATCAAATAGCACTTTCGGAGTGCATCTGGCACTTTTTGCTCAGTTCAGTTAAAAGTAAAGGTTTACTTCACAATCACATGCAACAAATTCACGATTGGTCGTGCTGCGGTTGTACCAAACTGAGGCAGACGTAACCGGGGAGACGCGGTGTTCGCATTACCTCGGTGTCTGATTCTGGGTCTGGAATTTGCCGGCAACTCTTCCGGCTCTGCATCGGGAACCCGGGAATCAACATGGACACTCGCAAGGCTGATCCGCTGCCAAGACGTCATGACCGGTATTTGGGAACAATGGACCACGACGGTTTTAAACTGGTGCATGGTCGCGGACGTAAGGCCCGGCCGGAATAGAAGAGGGAAATGCAAAAAAAATTACGCGTTGGAATTCTGTTTGGCGGTCGAAGCGGCGAACACGAAGTCTCGCTGCTTTCAGCAGCATCAGTTCTCAAGTCCATTGATCGCGAAAAGTTCGATGTAGTGCCCATCGGCATTACCAAGGAAGGCCGCTGGCTGGCTGCCGCGGATGCGCACGATCTGCTGGAAGGCAACAGCAATGAAGTAACGCAGCGACTGCGCGCCGGCGACCCCGAAACTACACCGGGAGCCAAACTGCTGCATGAAGGCATTCCCACGCTGATGGTGCCGGAGCCGGGCCGCACTACTTCGCTTGAACATGCTCACGGTGGCAAGCCTCTGGATGTCGTGTTTCCAGTCCTGCACGGAACGTTTGGAGAAGACGGCACCATTCAGGGACTTTTCGAACTGGCCGGCATTGCCTATGTCGGATCGGGCGTGCTGGGCTCGGCGTGCGGCATGGACAAAGACGTGATGAAGCGACTCTTCAAGCAGGCTGGACTGCCGATTGTAAAGCACGTTACGGTACTCCGCGCTGAGTGGGAAAGCGCACCGCGCAAGTGCATTACCAAAATTGAAGCAGCGCTCAAGTACCCGCTCTTCGTTAAACCGGCGAACCTTGGGTCCTCGGTCGGCATCAGCAAAGCGCACGACCGCAAGGAGCTTGGCCCCGCGCTCACTGTGGCCGCTCGCTTTGACCGCAAACTGGTGATTGAGGAAGGCGTTGGCGGCAAAAAGTCTCGTGCCCGGGAACTCGAAGTCGCCGTGCTCGGCAACGATTCGCCCAAGGCTAGCGTCGTGGGCGAAATCATTCCCGGCAAGGAGTTCTACGATTACGAAGCAAAGTACTTGTCAGAGGGATCGGTGCCGGTGATTCCTGCCAAGCTCACGCGCACGCAAAGCAAGCAAGTGCGCGAGATGGCGGTCGCGGCTTTTCGCGCCTGCGATCTTTCTGGCCTTGCCCGCGTCGATTTCCTGATGGAATCGGGCGGCAAGCAGCGAATCTTCCTGAATGAGGTCAACACCATGCCGGGGTTTACGCGCATCAGCATGTACCCCAAGCTGTGGGATGCCACCGGCATTACTTACCGGAGTCTGATCACGAACCTGATCGAGCTGGCCCTGGAACGCTTTGAGGAGAAGAGCAGAACCACTTACAGCCGGGATTAATGAAACTTGGAACAGGGAACAGTAGGTGATGACTCGGTGTCTAAGCTATCAGGGGTGTATCTTGGATGAGCAAGCACTGAGGGATGTTGGGTGCAGGCAGGCCTATTCCCTTATCCCTGTTCGCTATTCACTGTCTTTAGAGGACTGAGTTCGATGACACTTCTCGATGCACCGAAGTTCGACGAAGTACGTGACCGCCGGAATCGCACGATTCTGATTGGCTCAGCCGGTTCCATCTTCGCGCTGATTGTGGCCTTCTGGCTGGTGGCTGGTCATCCCGTAGATTGGCCATGGTACTGGCTTAACCATACGCTCGCCAGGCACACCACCAACCAGTTCCTCGCCGACGTTGAACAGAACGATCTGCCCAAAGCCTACGCCGTATGGATGCACGACCCTGACTGGCAGCAGCATGAGGCTAACCACGCAAACTATCCGTTCAAACGTTTCCAGGATGATTGGAGCCGCACCAGCCCTGACAACGAATACGGGATCATTCAGAGCCACAAAATCGTTGTTGCTCATCAGTACGGGAACATCGTGCTGATGGCGATTTTGATCAACGGTCGAAAGAGCCATGCGCTGAATCTGACCTACGATCCAAAAACGCACTCGCTCAATTTTTCTCCGCCGGACATGGAGATCAATCCCGAGTTCTACAAGTAGCCGAAGCGCAATTTTGCGCTGAGCAAAAGTTGAAAGGGCGCCCTCACGCGCCCTTTACTTCTGCAAGGGTCTTTTCCAGGCTGGCCGCATCTTCAACGTTGGTCGTTTTCAGCGCCGCATCAATCTGCTTCAGCAGTCCGCAGAGCACCTTCCCCGGACCAACTTCGATGTAGAAATCGGCGCCCGCGTTCTTCAACGACTGCACGCAATCCACCCAGCGCACCGCGCCGGTCACCTGTCGCGTGAGCACATCGCGGGCATCTGCTGCCTTCGTCACCATGCTGCCGGTAACATTCGCTGCCACCGGAATGCGCGGATCGGCAATCTGCAGCGCGGCAAGCACGCGCGCCACCTCTTCTTGTGCGGGCTGCATGAGCGCGCAATGGAAGGGAGCGCTTACGGGAAGCATCACGGCGCGACGTGCGCCTTTAGCCTTGCACAGCGCCGAAGCCTTTTCCACCGCGGCCAATGCGCCTGAAATTACAGTCTGCCCAGGCGAATTCAGGTTAGCCGCCTGCACCACTTGCCCGGTCTCCGCCGCGGCTTCGGCGCAGGATTCTACCACCTGCGCTGGATCCAGTTGCAGAACTGCTGCCATTGCGCCCTGGCCTGCTGGAACGGCAATCTGCATGGCGCGGCCACGAGCTTTTACCGATCGCAGAGCATCGGCAAAACTCAGCGTTCCGGCAATTACGTGCGCTGACCACTCGCCCAGCGAGTGTCCTGCAGCCAAGGCCGGTTCCGCACCATGCTCGGCCAGTACACGCGCAGCCGCCACGCTCACCGTCATAATCGCCGGCTGCGTGTTTTCGGTTAGACGCAGGTCCTCATCAGGCCCGTCGAAACACAGTTTTGAAAGTGGAAAGCCGAGCGCCTCATCAGCTTCGGCAAAGGTCCGTGCTGCTACAGGAAATCGCTCGGCAAGTTCGCGGCCCATGCCAACCGCCTGCGAACCCTGCCCCGGAAACAAAAACGCAATCTTGGTGGACATTTGTATCTATTTTATTGGGTCGAGCCTGCGATCAAAAGCAAGAATCCCACCCAGTGAGTCAGCTCAGGATCCCTGATACCTGACCCCTGCCATCAATTCCAGCGCTTCTTGTCGTCGTCGTCTTCGTTAATCACGCGGCCGTTGCCATCGAATCGAACCGTGCGGCCCTGCTTGCGCATGTAGACCTCAAACTTGCGCGCGGCCCGGCGACGCTTCCAGCGATAGTACCCGTTGCGCAATCCGTACCAGCGCTCACTCAGCGTGAAAGAGAGCCCCTTGCGCGGCGCCATGCGCACATAAAGCCAGCCCGCCAGTGCGCCGCCCAGTTGCGCAAACGCGTACATCCGTTGCTGGCCAAACAGCATGGCTACTGCAATCAGGCCGTAGATTACGGCCATGTATTTAGCTTTAATTCCGATGGCGAAGAACAGCAGGAACTCCATGTCGCCATACAGCGTGCCAATGGCAACCAGCATGCCGAAGATGCCGCCAAAGCAGCCATACAGCGCTACCGGCAGCAACGCATAACCCAGCGGGGCACTGCAAACGTAGATGGCCAACGCGGCAGCCGCTGTTCCAAGCACTGACGTGGCGTAGAGGCCGTTCACCCAGGTGGAACTGTGCATGTTCTCAAGGAAGCCGGCCAGAAACCATAGCGAAAGCAGCTCAAACAGAGTGCCGACAAGACCCACATGGACGAAGCTGTATGTCAGCGGCTGCCAGATCAATCCATGAAAGAACGAAGCAGGATCGAGCGTAAGCAGCCCCGCGATCTCGTGGGCCATGTCGACCGAGATGAGTTGCCAAACCAGCAGAGCAAAGTAGGCGCCAAGATTGACGAAAACCAGCGAGCGCGTGGCGCCTCTGAATTCGGGGAAGGAAAACGGGCTTGAGCCTATCCTGCGCATTGAGTCCTCAGGTTAAACGGTAGGACGGTCCGGTGTCATGGGCGATTGCCGATTTGACCAAATCTGCAGCCCATAATGGGTTATACGGATGCTAAACGTTCCAGGTCCTTGTCCGTCTCTCCAGTGCGGCTTTTCCAGAGAAAATCCGCCTCAGGCACGCTTGCGCGTTGTGCACTATACAACAACTCTTGCCGCGGTTCTGGGTTTGTTACTTTAGTGGCAGGACGGAGGAAATTTGGGGAGCGCTTGAGGCTTGACCTGAGGAAGGGTTCTCCCTAAAACTAGCGTAGGTTGTGCTGGAAATCGCACTGATCTTATAGTGTGAAACACCTTGGAAAGAAGGGAGGCTGCCATGCCCACCTGCCCGGAATGCGAAAATGAACTGGATGTTGACCTGGACGAAGTTGAAGAAGGCGACGTGGTTTCCTGCGGAGAGTGTGGAACGGATTACGAGGTCGTCGGGGTTGAACCGCTCGAGTTGGCGCGTGTCGATGATGAGCTGATCGAGGAAGATGACCTGTTTGCAGAGGAAGAGGAAGAAGAGTGAAGATTAACCGCACAAAGTTGATTGCGTTGACCGCTTTTGCAGCACTGGCTGCGGGAGTTGCAGGCGTTCGGTCGAACAATGCACTGATTGCTGCCAGCGCCGAGGCTCAGAATACCGGCATGCGCGTAGTATCCGGTGCGGTGCTCGACGGCGACGAGCCGGTCATCGGCGCAACCGTTTTCCTTAAGAACCAGAAAACGAAAGCCATCCGCAGCTACTCGTCGACTGAGAAGGGCCACTACTACTTTGCCCAGGTCAACATGGTCGACGATTACGATCTGTGGGCCGAGAAGGGCGGCAAAAAGAGCGCGGTTAAGACCGTCAGCTCATGGGACTCCCGCAAGGAGTTTGTCAGCGACCTCAAGCTGAAATAACACATCGAGATCACGTATGCGGCAGGCGCTTCCATTGCGGGTAGCGCCTGTTTTGCATGGGCCTCATCCTTCCAGCTTTTTCGTTACCAGTTCATTCAGGAGCGCCGGATTGGCCTGGCCCTTGGTCATCCGCATCACCTGGCCCACAAAGAATGTCGAAATAGACGTTTTACCGGCGCGGTATTGTTCCACCTGTTTCGGATTCGCTGCAATCACTTCGTCGATCAGCTTTTCAATTGCTGATGCATCGGTGATCTGCTGCGGCTTTTCGCGCTCGTAAACTACGCCAAAGTCTTCGCCCTTTTCAAAGGCAATATCGAAAAGCTGCTTCAATTGCTTTGAGCTGATCTTGTCTTCGTCCAGCAGATCGGCGGCCTGCACAATGCCCGCCATGGTTACAGGAGATTGATCCTGCTCGAGACCAAGCGCATTCAAGCGTCCCGTGACCTCGCTTAACAGCAGATTGGCAACGCGTCGCGGATTCCGCGCTTTTTTAGCGGCTTCTTCAAAGCGGTCTGCGAACTCTCGCGATGCGGTCAGCGTATGCGCGTCCTTCGCGCTCAGTTCATACTCGGCGATCATGCGTGCGCGGCGTGCCTCCGGCAATTCCGGCAGCTTCTTGCGCATTTCTTCAAGAAACTCCGGCGTCACAATCAGCGGCGGCAAATCCGGTTCAGGGAAGTAGCGGTAGTCATGCGCCTGCTCCTTTGAACGCATCGTGTAAGTGCGCCCCTCGCTCGCATCCCAAAGCCGCGTTTCCTGCTTTACTGTGCCTCCGGATTCGGTGAGTTCGATCTGCCGCTCGATCTCGTACTCCAGCGCGGCCCGAACAAACTTGAAGCTATTCACATTCTTGACTTCGACTTTGGTTCCGAACTTTGGTGCGCCTTTGAGGCGGACACTTACGTTGGCGTCGCACCTGAGCGATCCCTCTTCCATGTTGCAGTCGGAAACTTCCGAGTACAGCAGGATCTCTTTCATTCGCGTGAGGTATTCGAATGCCTCGTCCGGTGTGCGAATGTCGGGCTCACTCACAATTTCCGCCAGCGGCGTGCCGCAACGGTTCAGGTCGAGGTACGTGCGGGTGGCCGAGTCGGCAAACCCATCGTGCAGGCTCTTGCCCGCGTCTTCTTCCATGTGCAGACGTGTAATGCCGATTCGTTTGGTGCCGCCATTCGCCGCAGGCACTTCAATCCAACCGTGCTCGGCAATGGGCTTGTCGAACTGCGAAATCTGGTAGCCCTTGGGCAGGTCAGGATAAAAATAATTTTTTCGTGCGAAGATCGAACGCTCGCGTACCTGGCAGTTCAGCGCCAGCGAAGCCATGGTGGCGTATTCCACCGCCTTGGCATTCAGCACTGGCAGCGCGCCCGGCAAACCCAGGCATACCGGGCAAACATTGGTGTTCGGTGGGGCGCCAAAGCGGTTTGCGCAACCGCAAAACGCCTTGCTCGCGGTCAGCAGTTGCACATGCACTTCAAGCCCGATCACGGGCTCGTACTTCGCCAAAAATTCAGGGGCTAATCCAGCAACGGCAGGCATATCCAGATTTTATCGCGGCGAGACGATCCTCCTCTCCTTGCCCCCCGACCCACTGCTACTGTAGGAGAGTGATCCAAATCACTTTCACCGGTGCTGCTGCGCACATAAAGCCTTGTTGAACGGTGTCAACCTTTCCCCTGCAGCGATTCCACGTCTGGCGCGTCTAAACGGGCGTGTGAAGTCGGGGGTGGTGCTATGGCGGATCCATGCAGCAGTCGCTGGATTCATCCGGCGGTCATCCTGGTCGCAACGGACCTGAGCGACCTTGATCGGCTCATGCCGTTTGCACTGCAGCAAGCGGTGGATACCCATGCCCGCCTGATTCTTCTCCACGCGATCGCCAGTTCTGCGTCCATGTCAGTCGATGCGGTGGGCTTGCCATACTACGATCCCTCTGGCGCGCTTGAAGTTGCAGAAAAAATGCTGAGGCCGTGGTGCGAAGAAGCGCGTCGGAACGGCGTGGAATGTCATGCCATCGTGCGTGAGGGAAATCCCACTCAGCAGATTGCGGCCGCTGCCCGCCAGTTTTTTGCAGATCGAATTCTTCTTGGGACCCGGAGCAGGGGCAGGCTTGGCAAGCTGCTCCTCGGCTCCGTGGCAGAACAAGTGCTGCGCTCGGTCAATCTCCCGGTCATCACCGTGGGTCCCGAGGCTCATCTCCCGGTGCAATGCGGCTTCGAGGAACGTGTCGTGCTGCATGCCACCACTCTCAGAGAGACCTCTCGCCCGAGCGCAGCGCTTGCCTGTCGATTGGCCGCGCAACTGAATGCCGAACTCGTCCTGCTGCATGTGTTGCCTCCTGCTGACGAGATGGCGCACGAGGGCGCGCTTTCCGATTTCGATGCTGCTGCCGCGCGTGAGTTGCAGGCCCTGGCAGCCGAAACCGCGGCAAGCGGTAGTCCGCACATTGAGACGATTGTCTTGCACGGCAATCCGTTCATCGAGATACTTGCCGAAGCGGCAACACGCAAAGCGAGCCTGATCGTTCTCGGCGCCACGCATCACTCAGCGTTTGATAACCTCACTCGGGATCGCACTGTTTATCGCGTGATTGCTCACGCGCGCTGCCCGGTCCTCACGCTTCGCGAAGCGGAAGCTGCCGCGGTCGAAACACTGCCCGAGCACACTTCGGCATTTCACGTCTGACGTACGTACTATCTTTTCACTGCAATTGGCACGCGAGCAGGAATTTCCACCCACATACGAGCACGCTGACTGTATGTGCTCTCTCCAGGGTGCTCGATCGCGGGACTTCCATCATCTTGATCACGCTCTGATGATCGTAAAGCACGTAATAGATCGTCTTACCATCCCCGGTAACGCTCAGGCTGGATTGAAGTGCCCACGGCTTTTTGGCGAGCGTGAAAACTGGGAAAATACGGCGCGTCGCAAATTCGTAAAACTCAATGCGAGGCCCCGACTTTGCTTCAGTATTTAGAACATACAAACCAGCCTTGGAAATCCCCCAATATCCCCAATAACCAATCTGTGGCCTGTCCGGAACCACCAGTAACTCCGTGCCGCCGCTCGCTGAGACGCTCCAGATACCGGCTTGGTAGATTTTTGAAAAGTAGACAGTATGCCCGTCATAGGATTCGAAAGGGTCGAAGCCGCCATTCACTGTAATTTGTCGTTCAGCTCCATCGTCTAGAGAATGTCTCCAAACTTGCCAGCTTCCAGTGCGCATCGAGCTAAAGTAGATTGACCTGCCATCGCGGGACCAGCTCGAATCAGCGTTGGCATAAGGCCCATGCGTGATCTGGCGCAGCCCCATGCCTTCTGAATTGACTATGAAAATCTGACGCTCGTTATCGGCGACCTGGTTGAATGCAATCCATTTGCCATCAGGAGACCAACGCGGTACGCCTGAATACCAATCCAAGTGGGTGAGTTGTGATGGAGCCTCGCCGTTCGTATTGCTTGTCCAAATCTGCCCGTAGCCAGTCCGGTCCGATCTCCACGCGATCCGCGTGCTATCCGGTGAGACCTGCGGAGCCATTTCCGCAAATTGTGTCCTGATAAACTCGCGGTTCTTCAGCACCGGCTCGACTGCGGTTTTCAAGTCCGCACGCCAGATTGCCGGCCCTTCCACGACCGTTTGCTCCGGATAGACAAGGCGTCTGCCGTCCTTCGAAATGCTTCCAATAGCTGGATAGAATGTCTCGCGTTGTGCTGTGCCGCCATGCGCCGGAACCCGCCACAAAGAAGGAAGTGTAGACTGTCTTGAAACAAAGACGATCGACTTGCTGTCTGGAGTCCACATGAGGGCGGAAGAAGATCGAGTGAGATCGCCAAAGCAACGACCTCCCAATGTCAACGGATGCGGAATTCCACCGGAAAAAGGAATCGTGTAAATGTCACCGAAACACGGCGCGGCGGCTGCAGCGACGAATGCAACAGTTCTGGCGTCCGGCGAAAGAGAGAAGTGGTAAACGCTGTCAAAGGTGTTTTTACGGCCTGAATACGTGAGGCATCGCTTGTCGCCGCTGGCAAGTGAGAAAACGACCAGATCGAATGTGCCCCCGTCAGGGCAATGATCGATCATCAACATCTCCTGGCCATTCGGCAGCCATGCGAGCTGACCGGGCTCCGCGTCAGGGCAGCCAGCATGTGTCAACTTCCGTTCGGTGCCTCCCAGTGCGGGGACCACGTAAACTCCTTCGTCTCTTCCGTTGCACCGGCTAAAAGCAATCTCGCGCCCATCCGGCGACCATGCTGGAGCCCCGAGAACGCCATCCGCGCTATATGTGAGTCGGAGTGGCGTGTCTGACCCTATAAGAAGAACGTATAAATCAAAGCGCTTTCGCTCCGGGCCATCCCATAGAAACGCGATCTCACGTTCGTCGGGTGAAAAGACCGGAAATATCGCACTGCCCGGCGCATTAGTCACCGGCTGAATCCGAATTGCGGTCGTTCCGCCTTGCGGGGAAGTTACACGGCGGTGGGCTGAAACATAAATGATCGATGCAATTGTGAGCGGGACAACCAATCCCATGACCGTCGCGGCACCCCAATGCCAGCGATTGGAAGCAGCGAGTTCCAATCGTCCGGTAGGAGTTAAGAGCGGATCAGAGTCGTCGCCTGCCCGCGGCATGGCTGGATCGGTGCTGGGCGTTTCCGGCGCGCACTGCCGATCAGATCCAATCGTTACAGGGGCGATAAAACGATAACCGAGTCGTGGCAGAGTCTCTATGAACCTGGGCTCTTCGGCTCGGTCGCCAAGTGCATCGCGCAATTTGCCGATGCTGTTGTTCAGAATTTGCTCAAAGTCAACGAAGGTGTCCTTGGGCCAAAGCCGCCTCTGGAGTTCTTCGCGGGTAACCAGCTTGCCCGGTCGCTCCAGCAGCATAGCGAGCACATCAATCGGATGCCCGTGGAGCTTAACGAGTCGACCGTTGCGACGCAGTTCTCTTGTATGGAGATCGAGCTCAAATGACTTGAAGCTCACGAGATGTTCTGATCGAGAGGCGGTTTCCATGGTGAGAAACCTCGAGAGATTTACACCAGGTGGAGTGGATCATAGTCATGAATACACAATTGCGCAGTAAGTTATTCCGGCAAAAAGTGTAGCACCGTCTGGATAGGTTGGCGGGAGATTTTAATAAGTCAAGAGGAATCACTCAGTCAGCAAATTATCAAGAGATTCTTTAGAAATTAGCCCGGCTTCATTGAACTGTTAGTTTGCCAAATTGCATGATGCAGGCGTGTTCGAACCGAGTAGCAAGGCGGTTATTCCAAAAGCAGGATGCAGCGATTCAGCCGTCCAGAAGTGGAATTGCCGATATTGTTTCTCTGCGCGACTATACCGGAAGCCAGGATGCTTCCGGGAAAGGAGAAGGTATGAACCCGTTGATCAACCTCAAGGCGCTATGGAGGATTGCAGTTCTCGTTCTCCTGCTGCCGACAACATCCGCATTTGCCGGGCAGACTATCGACTCAGCAAGAATTTCTAAACTGTTTGATCAGGCAAAAATGCACGCCTCCCAGGTCAATGACGACGCCGATCTTTTGGACTCGTATGCGCGGACCGGATATTCGTGGCAGATGCACGCCAGATGCCTGCAGGACATCAAAATGCGTACGTCGGATCTGCTTGCGGACTTCAACCAGCTCAAGGCGATGAGAGAGAAGGGAACGCCGCGGCAACGTGAGGCGATTGATAGGCTGGAGCCGCTGATTCTGAGCATGACAGTTTCACTTACCAGGACAGTCCAGCACCTGAATCAAAATCACACTAAGGTGAATATGGAGCCATACCGTAACCAGGTCCATGCGAACTGGACGGCGGTCAACCGTGTTTACTCTCACCTCTGCGAGTGCACCGACAGAAATTCCAAGATTTAAACGGGCGAAGTCTCTCTCATGGAGAGAGCGTGCTCGTCGGTCGATGCCGAAGAGAGTGCTCGGTCACTTGGACCGGGCATTCTCTTTTGGGTATTGATTTGTACTGCTCGCAGAAATAAGGCGAATCCTCCCGTACCTGCCTGCCTTGCCAACGGCGCAGTTCGATGAGGCGCGGTCCCAACTGCAATGCTCCCGTGCAACTGCGAATCCGGGTCGGATGTAAGGCGTAGCCATGCGATTGGTCTGTCATCCACTTTCCGCACCCCCTCTTCGCATGGCGGACGCCCGAGGACATTCGGACCTGGACTATCGGAAAACTCAGCTAATTTGTTTACTCTGTTCCGGTCACGCAGTTAGCTCCAAGTTATTCAGAAATTAGCTCTGGATCATTGACCTGATTCCTCGCCAAGTACAAGATGCCGAAGTGATTTGGCCGTGCATTCGGCCGGGGCGGTTCGTGAGCATCCAGTAATTGCGCCTCTTCTCTTGTAGAAGATATGCAACATCTCCCACGACTTGATGATGTGGGCACCGCCCCTTCTCAATCCGACAAGCTCAATGCGGCCAGTCATTGGAGGAAGCAATGCACACCAATCCAAAGCTATGTACGAAATTCAGAAGTCTACCGCTGTTTCTAGCTGCGACGGCGTTTGTCGCGCTGGTGTTCGCAATTCAGGCATCCGCTCAGCACATAGAGATTTTCGATGTTCCTGGTGCCGGCACGAGCGCAGGTCAAGGCTCCAACCCGTGGGGCATTAGCGCACAGGGGACGATTGTCGGATGGTATGTGGTCGGAGACTATGCACTTCACGGGTTCCTGCGCACTCATCAAGGCGACTTCACCACATTCGACGCCTCGGGTGCAGGCGTAGACGCCAGCCAGGGAATTTTCCCCGTCGCCATTAACGCGAAGGGAGAAATCGTGGGAGCGTACTTGGACGCCGGTTTTGTTTTTCACGGTTTCCTGCGCACGCCGAAAGGCGAGTTTATCCAAACGGATGACCTCCTTGCGGGCACAAATCCCGGCACGGGCACGCGGGTCGTCGACATCAACTCCGCGGGGAGCATCACGGGATGGTCCGATGACTCATTCAACACGAATCACATCTTCATTCGCGATGCTCGCCGCGGCACCACGGAATTCTACGCTCCGGGCGCAGGCAAAGGCGACGGTCAGGGAACATTCATGCCAACGTTCTATGGCATCAACCCCGCAGGGGCGATCACCGGATGGTACGTAGACTCTAACAATGTGATGCACGGTTACCTGCGGGCACCGGACGGCACGTTCACGCCTTTCGATGCTCCAGGCGCGGGCACAGACTCAAGTGTCTGCGCGGGTGCGCCGGCTGCGCCGGGTGCTCCGCCTTGGTTGGTAGGCACCCAAGCCGGGAGCCTGAATCCTGAAGGGGCGGTCGTCGGACAGTATGTCGACACCAACTGCGTCATACATGGCTTCCTACGCGGCGCCGACGGCAGCATCACTCAGTTTGACGCTCCGGGCGCAGGCACCGGCGCAGGCCAGGGCACCTCGTCCGTCAGCAACAACCCGTCAGGCGAGGTCACGGGATATTACCTGGACCGGAGCAACGTCTATCACGGCTTCGTTCGCGCCAAAGACGGAGAGTTCACTACCTTTGACGTTCTGGGCGCGGGCACACACGCCTTCCAAGGTACCCTCCCGTTTGGCAACACCCCTGCGGGAGTGATTGGGGGATATTACGTGGACGCGAACGGTGCGCAACACGGCTTTGTGCGGATGCCGCATTAGCCAGAACTAAAGGAGCCACTTGTTGAGATTGATCGCCCAACACCAGGCGATCCATGGGGAGGCAACGATGAATAGTAGAACCATTCTCAAGTTGACTTTTGTTTTCGCCGTCGCGACGGCTGTTTTCCTTCTACCAGCACTAGGTTCACAAGCTCATGCGCAGCAAGCATGTGCAACAGTCCGAATCCTCGTAGACGAAGTTCTGCCCGCTGCCCACCCAATAGATCCACTTAACGATACTTGGGGAGGAGATTTCTGGGGTACCGTTGGTGGCGAATTCGTCAGCGGCTACATGTCGGGCAACGACGGCACCTATTTCAACCATCAGAATTCCAACCAGGCAAGGAACGGGCATGACAAGTTCGTCTTTGGGGCTGGGGCTGACACCTTTACTTACGAGATCGCTGAGGCAACGTTCAATTTTCCTCCCGGAAAAGCGGCATTCGGTCAATACAAGGGACATGGAAACATCGAGGCGGGCACTGGCAGATTCCAGTACGCCACGGGGAACCTCAACTTGGAGGGGCCGTTCATCGTCTGGTTGGGTCCGGATGAGACGACCCTCAATGGCCGGGCCAGCCTTATGCTCACTGGCACCATTTGTGGCATACAGTAGCCGAAAAACAGGAAGTAGTCGGTTTTGATGAGCGCACTCGGACGGCCGCGCTCAACATTTGGAAGCTCCCACGTCTAAGGGCCGTGACGCAAAACTCGCGAGAAGGTGCGCGGATAGTTTGGGCGCACCTTCAGCTTAAGCTCCGACAGCCAATTGTTTTTGAGGGTAGGGAACTACTAAGCCGTCAGCCGTTCCAACTGGTCGGGCTTTACGATCGTCAGACTTGTGCCCTTGATCGTGATCCACTGGTCGCGGCGGAACTGGTTCAGCAGCCGCGTTACTGTTTCGCGAGAAGTGCCTGCCATATTGGCGATCTCTTCGTGCGTCAGGGCCATGGTGAACTTAATTTCCGGCTTGCCGTTTGCCGAGGTGCGTCCCCAATCAAGCAGCAAGCGCGCCAACCGCCCCGCAGCCGAGCCAGAAAGCGCCAGCCGCTTTGCGTCGTGGAACACGGTCAGATATTCGCCGCTGAGTGCCTGTGCCGCGTGCATGCTGGCGATCCCGTGGCGGCCCAGGAAATCAACAAACTCCTGCTTCCGCACTGTCTTCACCTGGCATGGTTCAATCGCTTCCGCAGTCACTTCATGTGGAACGTTTGCCAACACAGCGCTCAACCCCATCACATCGCCCGGCCCCGCGATCTTGAGGATCATGGTTTTGCCGTCGCGAGATGTGGAGGAAATTTTGACCTGACCGTAGCAGATGACGAACACATTGCGCGCCTGGTCACCCTCTGTGAATAGCTTGGCACCACGCGCATGGCTCATCATTATGCCGATTCCGTCGTAATCTGCCAACGCCTCGGGTGTGAGATTGCAGAACATTCGCAGATGGCGATGCTCACAATTCTGGCAATCTTCCGGGGGGTGATGGGAATGCATCAAGGCCATAGTTGATCCGCGTGGTCTAAGAAAAGTATATCTCATACCGGGAATGTAGGCGCGGATACGCATGAATTCCCCGCAAAAGCAGGCAAAGCGGAGAAACGCGGAGACCCAAACTGTTCTGCTAGGCTGGTTCGACACTGCCCGCCCGCCGTCTTGTGTGGACGGTTCGGTTCAGGCAGCAGGAGAGGTAACCTCGCGAAACTTCGCGGGCCAGCTCTTCCAGCAATCTCATGCGCAGTGGAGGATAGCTCTCAAATACTTTCTTAAGGGCCTCAATGGGCAATAGGAGCAACGATCCCGAAGACTGCGCGCTGAGCGTATATGTATGATGGCCATCGCCAAGCGCAGCCGCCAACTCAACAAGGTCGCCGGTGCGCGCTGGTCCGAGCGTCAGGCGCGTTTTGAGCCGCTCTGCCTTACGCAAAAAAAGACCCGACACCACGACATACAGACCTTTGCAGATCTCGTCTTGGCGAAAAACAGCATCGCCGGCCGCCACCTCGAGAGACTGTGCCGAACCGTTCAGCAGATTTCCGGCGTCCGCTGGGCACTCCAGCAATTCTGCCAGCGGATGTGCCGCCACAGAACCCATTCGCACGGATCTTTCTTCTGCCTCCATCATCACTTCTCCCATTTTCTCTTGCCGGCGATCTGCGTTTCGGCGAGCTGTTCCAGCTCTCGATACTTTTGCCGGGCCCTGGTGAGCGCGCATTGTGCGGCGGACAGCCTTACTTGGCGAACTGCTGTGCTTGGCGAACATTGTGATCAACCCAAAAATCTAAACGGCCCATCGCAACTACTGCCAGTCCAGAAAAGCGGATGAAAGAACGGGATGAAATAGCGCGTTGTCGAACTTCAAATGTCTTTGCCTGCCTGCTAAGCCAGGTTTTGATCACCGCGCGCTGTCCGGGTTAAGCGGCTTCTACGGGAACGGCTATGTCCCGCTGTTGTTCACAACCTGCGGCCGCCGGCGGAACGCAGAGAACCGGCACACGAGAACGCACCAACAGCGCAAACGCAGTGCCATGCGGCCCAGGTGTCTCGCTGGCCCTTTTAACTCCGGCCACAAGAATGCTTGGGTGAAATTGTGCGATCGCACGAGCCACCGCATCGGCGGGATTGCCGTCTTCGCCCAGGCAAGTTACTGGAACGTCTTGAGACGAACGAATGCCGAATTCTTCGAGTGTTGACGCGCAGGGATCACCCACTGCTGCATCATCCTGAGTGCGCGCGTGGATTACGATCAGCGGCCGCTTGAAGACATGAGCCAGCGAATACGCGGTTGCCACTGCTTCGGCCGCTGCTTCATTCCGTTCCATCGCCAGCATGACCGGACCACCGGGTGTTGGCCTGAACTGGCCTGCATTCCAATCTGCCGCTACCGCGAGCACGGGGCACGGAGCCAGGCGCACCAGCTTTTCAGCAATCGCGCCAACTACCACGGGGCCTGCTCCCTGCATGCCTTTGGTGCCTACTACGATAAGCCCAGCCTGGTACTGGCAGGCCACGTCAACCAGCATCTGCGCTACCGCGCCCTGGCGAATCTCGGTATGGCTATGAATGCCTTCGCAGAGTAGGTCGTTTGCCAGCTTATCCAGGGCAGCGCGCGCGGCTTCAGGCAGGGCGTTCTGTACCTGACCCGGCAATCCTTCTACCGCGGCGTATTCCAACGGATCGGCGCCATGCGCCAGGATGATCCTCGCGCCGTAATTCACCGCCAATTTGCGCGCGTACTCCAGGGCCGCTTCGGACTGACCGTGCAGGTCAGTCGCGACCACGATGGTTTTCAAACCGGTCGCAAAACTCATCTCTGCCTCCTGGTGAAGAGCAATTCCAGAGTTTGAGTGCCCCTTCGCTTTTCGTGTGAGGTCGCCGACTCCCTGATGGTCGCGTCGACTTGAAAGCGGAGGTTCATGGATATTGCCACTCTGGAATTGCTAAAGCGCACCCCTGATTTCGATCCTTAGGACTATGAGTCTGCGCGTCGCAAGCAAACAAAGGCAGTGATCCCTTACACCCCGCCCTGTGACTTTCGTCACACTCCAAGTTATTGATTTTGTTCACCGAACCCGTCTCATTGGTCCTACCAAACGGAAAATCGGTTCTCCGATTTCTCTCGAAGCTCCGGTGATGACGTGCGGTTTGCAGCCGCGAATCTGTGCTTTTCCGGCCAAAATTGGGCCAAAATGACCCCGAAATTGCCTAAAACCGGCCATAAATCGGGCTTCAATTTTACTGATTAGTACTGGGGTATCTTAATTAACCCTATTATTATCAATGCGAAGTTACTAAAGAATGGTGCCTTCACAGGGGGGGAGGGGGTGGGGGGGACGGACCGGTTACATTGCTGAAATTCAAGACCGGGCAGATTCCTGACTCTGCGGACGGTGCGACTTCGGTGTCGAATGCGCATAGTTTCATTGTGCCGGGCTGTTGAACAACCAAAGCTTCTCCGTTCAAACCAACATTTCGCCGTGTTCAAATTCTGTTGAATCGGCGACAGGGCAGATTCCAAATTTGGGAATTAAAGGCAGCGGCTTGCCGATTTTTGACATTCAGGCCAAGAATCGCAGGTTTGCAATGTTTATCAAGGTATAACTACTGGCATGGTCCGCCGCCTAAGCCCCTGGAGGGTGTAGAGGTGTATTGAGGAGGTGTTCCATGGAGATTCGGACGATTGGCATCGATTTAGGGAAGACGTTGTTTCACTTTGTAGGCGTTAACACACGTGGCGAAGTTGTGGTTCGCAAGAAGGGCTCGCGGACTCAGTTGCTGCGCTTCACCTCGAACATTCGTGGATGCTTGATCGGCATGGAGGCTTGCGGAGGATCTCATTTTCTCGGCCGTGCTCTGCGAGAACAGGGGCATGATGTGCGGCTGATGCCGGCACAGTACGTTAAGCCGTACGTGAAGACGAACAAGAACGACTACATCGATGCCGAAGCGTGCGCTGAGGCCGTGACCCGCCCGACGATGCGATTCGTGCCGATCAAGACCGACGACCAGCTCGACCTGCAGTCGCTGCACAGAGTGCGCGAGCGGTGGGTTGTGCGCCGTACTGCGGTCATCAACCAGATCCGCGGCATGCTGCTCGAGCGTGGTATCACGATTCGGAAGGGACGCATCCATATTGAGGAGTCTCTGCCAGGTATCCTGGAAGACCCGGACAACAAGCTGTCCGGCGCATTACGAGTCCTTCTGACCCAGCTGCGGTCGGAGATGCAGTATCTGCACGGGCAGATCGAGGAAACCGACAGGCTGATCGCGCGCATCTGCGGCGAACTTGAACAGTGCAAGCGCCTGATCGCGATCCCCGGAATCGGCCCGATCACTGCTACTGCCACGGTGGCAGCCATCGGCAACGGTGCAGCCTTCAAGAAGAGCCGCGGATTTTCTGCCTGGCTGGGAGTGGTGCCCGGAGAGCACTCCACGGGAGGCAAGCAGAAGCTCACCGGCACCAGCAGACGAGGCAACAAGTACCTGCGAAAACTCTTCGTGCAAGGGGCGCACACCGTGCTGCTGCAGAAAACCAAGCAGTCTTCAGGCCTCAGTACGTGGCTGGTTAATCTCTCATCGCGTAAGCGCAAGCAGGTGGCGACAGTGGCCCTGGCCAACAAGATGGCGCGCATGGCCTGGGCAGTTTTGTTCAAGGAAGAAGCTTATCGCCCGCCGACAGTTCCACAAGTGATCGCAGCCTGATGGCCTGCAAATGACGCCTGGAAAAAGCGCCAGGCTTGGAAATCGCTGCACGATTCCCACATTCGCAGCCCAACGACGACGGTCTGAGTTTGAGATTCCTGCCAGGTTTGCTGGCGAAACATGAGATGGCACAACGGTCGATCCCGGCGCTCTCGAAAACCTGTATCCGGAAAATGCCTTAAAAGACAGCGTTACTAAAAAGGACGAGGGCGCAGCGCATTCCATTAAGGCCAGGAGTTCGCTACTCCAATAAAGACCGAATACATTCGCGCAGACCATTTCTGTCATCCTCACTTTTCGCTTGCAATACGGCGGCGGACCATACATTCCGGATTGCCGACGATACTCCCGGAGCGATGAATCAGGGCGCTGCAACGTTGACGATCCGATCAATTCGCTGAGGGCTCTGTACCCACCATGAGGTAGACGGGCGTCCCTTTCTCATCTGTCGCGGTGGGAATAGGAACCGTAATAATCACGTTGTCCAGATCACCGGCCACTTTGAGTGGCACCTCGGGAGATTGCTTGCCGGCTCGCGGATTCGCCCAAGTGATTTGATGGAAGCGCTGGCCTTCAAAATCGTCCGGGTTCGGCGGCGCCTTACCAGCCGCAGCCAGCAGCAGATAACTCTCCTCAGGTACATAGTTCATCTCGAACTTTCCGTCCGTAGCGAAGGTTGAGCGCAGCTCCTCCCTCGTGTCCGCGTACAGCAGCCGAATATTTGCGAATACGGCTGGCAGTCCCGAATTCTTAAGCAGTACCTGCCCGCGTACCGTATGTAAAGTGCTCAGCGGAATCGTAATGTCCGCGTCGATACTTCCACCCGCGGTCACCTTAATCGTTCTTGCTTTGCTCGCGCGCAACGCTCCGCCAAAATATACGTTCAGCCCATTCAACGGATGGAGTGAACTCTCGATGCCAGACACATATCGCATGGCACCCTCATACTGTTTCAGCGGCAATGGAACGGTCACTCGCACCAGATACTCACCGGCGGAAACACCAAGAATCCTGAAGCGACCTCTGTCGTCAGTCAATGACGGTCCGCTGAATGTGTTTGGAATGCCCGACATTACCCAGCCTTCAACATCTTTCGCAGGCGTTCCAGCGGTCATAGGCGCGTAGCTCACAATCAGTCCTGGCGCCGGACTGCCATCGTCGTATAGCACGGTTCCGTCAATCTCAGTGCTTCGCTCAATTCGGATCGATACATGCGCTGGATGGCCGGCAGAAATCGTTACCTTCGGCATCAGCGCCAGCATTTTCTTGCGCTCCTCGACTGTCATTGCCTCCAAGTGAGCCTTCGTCATAAGACTCAGCAGATCCGCATACCCCGGCAGCACCGTCGCTAAATAATAATCCCCTTCCGGAATCTGCTTGAGAACGAACCGGCCTTCCAGGTCGGTCTTGGCGAACATCCGGCTATCGTAGGAGGATTCGGAATAATAGACCAGATTGACTTCAGCCAATCGCGCTGGCATGTCTGTGTCGGCGCAGTACACGGTTCCGGAGAGTTCCCCGCCGAGAATTGAAGGTGCCGTCTGTTCTGTCTGCTTCTGTTCGTCCTGTGCGGTGCAGACCACTCCACCGATGAATAAACAAATCACTATAGCCCGGCTGATCAACGCACTCATGCCTAAGCCCTCTCTAGAAGATCACGAAAATTCAGACGCTACGGAATGTGCAAAGTAACCATTAAGGCGTATTTCCCGGGCCAGAACGGGAAGTGCAGAAGCAATCCTAAAGAGCGGGCTTCTGATCGCCAGTAAGTCACGAACAGTCAAAGTTGCGATTCTTATGACGCAGCGGAGCGGGCCAACATCTAGCGGCGATATCCGTTGCTCTGCGTTCAAATTCAGCACCGGTAATGTGTCGAATCTTGGCTGAATCCAAGCAGACAAGTCTATTGCGGGAGTATGACCGGCAACTCTGAAGTTACCTTGCAGGGCATAAATATACTTGACGCACCATGCGCATTCAGGCATAATCATCTAGCTATGAAGAACGGTAAACAGTTCCCTAAAAGCCTATTGCAGGCTACTCGCTACTTTGAAGACCTGAATGTGTGCGTCGATTTCGTTGCGGCTATGAGATGGCCCAACGGTGTCGCCTGTCCGCACTGTGAGAGCAAGCGCGTCTCTTATCTCAGCTCCAGACGCATCTGGAAGTGCATGAACAGAGACTGCCATAAACAGTTCAGCGTAAAGACTGGCAGCATCTTCGAAGACTCGCCTATCGCCCTAGATAAATGGCTGACCGCTGTTTGGCTGGTCGTGAACTGCAAGAACGGCATTAGCTCTTACGAGATCGCACGCCACCTGAAAGTAACTCAGAAGTCTGCATGGTTCATGCTCCACCGTATTCGACTCGCCATGGATAGCGGTTCACTCGAAAAGATGGGCGGACCCGACAGCGGCCCTATCGAAATTGACGAAGCATATATCGGCGGAAACCCAAAGAACATGCACCTAAGCAAAAGACCCAAAGCTAGATTGGCCAATGTGCCACGATTCATTCAGGATCAGGACGGGAAGACCATTATCAATCCAGCGGCCAAAATGCCCTGCGGACGTGCGACCGATAAGGTTCCGGTCATGGGCATGTTGGAACGCGACACTCGCAAGGTTCGCGCAAAGATGATTCCCCAGGTAAAGCGCGAAGTGCTCCAAGAGGCAATCCTAGAGAACATCACCAAGGGCAGCACCGTTTACACCGACATGCTCGCGGCATACAGCAACCTGAAGACTCTCAACTTCGTTCATGAGACCGTCACCCACGTCGAAGAATACGTGCGCGGAAACGTCCACACCAACGGCATAGAGAACTTCTGGTCATTGCTTAAACGTGGCCTTAAAGGTACCTACGTGGCCGTAGAACCGTTCCACCTTGACCGCTACATCGCAGAGCAGGTATTCCGCTATAACAATCGCGCTACCAAAGATAATCCGCTCAATGATGCCGATAGATTCGCGCTGGCAGTGTCGCAGATCGCAGGGAAAAGACTCACCTATGCAGAACTGACCGGCAAGGTGCAGGAAACGACACAAGAACCGTTCTAACGTGCCGCCTTGGGTGCGGCTACCGAGACGCGGGAAGCGGAAGGCTTAGTATTCCGCTTTTTCTCCGCCTCAATACGGCGATTCAATTCCGCTTTCGACACCTTCACGAGACCACGCATAGCACTCGTAAAGCGAACGAATTCGGGATTGTCGGGAGGCGTCTTCATGGAATCATTTTAGCGCAAAGGAATATACTGAACGCGAATACTGCCAAACGCACAAGCGCCCGGTGGCAACCGGGCAGCTTTGCGAGACCATATAGGAGCGCAATCCAATGGTAGTGGAAGGAGTGCGCTCATGCAAGAGAATGATTCTTGGTATGGTTGGCCTATCCATCCAACCATTATGTTTACCGCGCGGAAGGTGGCAGAGAATCCGATGACCGCATTAGCGTTATCCTATTCCCCAACCTTGCGAAAATTTGCGGTTGCCGCTGATGGTTTATCAACCGCAGCAACCGATCCGCAAACAATCGATACACACCACCAACAGAAAATTTTCTCTTTCCAACACAAAAACTCTTCCCTTGCTCTGGCAATCGCAGGATTTGGACGCACCAAAACTAACTCGTTCAATACCGTCTTAGAAGCCACAAAGCAAATGGAAATGCTTATAAAGCGCCCATTCCAAAATGGATACGAGCTGGCTTATAAATTCCGTTTCAATATGATAAAAATTCTCGAAAATGCATTAAGAGAAGGGCGCGTATCCCCGTTTACTTCCTCGCATAATTCGACTAACAAAGTTCCAATCTTTATTTTTTACGTTTTTGGTTATTTTAACCATAAGCCATTTTGGGTAACGGCTGATGTCTATTACGACATATCAGATCAAGCATTCTCAGTAATACCGAACGAACCAGACCTTAGACAATTCCAATTCGCCTCAACGGGATCTTATCCAATCCAACTGATGTTCTATGGGAAAACGCCCTTTGACTCTCGATTGGCCGACCGAGAGTATGTCATAACCGAAAGCTCTATCCCCATTGAGGCCGTCCATAAATTTGTCGAAACCTGCTGTCTTCCCGTTGCCCGTGAAGTTGATAAATGGTGTCAAGGTATCGGAGGGCATATCCATGCCGCCGAAATTTCGGCATTGTCATTCGAATGGGCAATTCCACCGATTTGAACTTCAAGGCTCAATCCGCGAATACACAATACGGTCCTTGATGAGATCGTAGAAGCCTTCGCTACTCGGTTCGCCTTGGAGATGTTTGGTAATGATAAATCCGCACAAATCAGCAAGCTGAATTCCAATCGAATACTTAGAATCCCCGAAATACATATCGTCGTGAAGATATGGGGTAGGAAACGGTTCTATTCCATGTCTTCCCATTTCCTTACGAAACGCATAGAACGAGTCACGCAGAACCTTCGAGTCTTTGTTTGAGTTATCGGCAATGAGCATTGCGAACTCGTTCCCAGCTTCCCCCTTGACCATCTCCGCTATTCCATCCATGCAGGTTCGAAAACAAACATCGAGCGCATTAACAGAGACAAAGTGCCCTAGCTTGTCTTTTTGAAGCGCCCCGTAAACGATTGACATTTCAAAGTGAGTCACTAGATCAAGCATGAAGTCGATAATGCCGTGACGAACTTCCTGACTCAGCATTTCGAATGGACCGCGACCCCAGAAAAGTTCATGGCCCTTAAACTCTTCGAACTTCCCCCAAAACTCTTCAGCCTTATCTTCTGGGATATGAGTAGCGAGTCCAGCAATAGAAAGTGACGCAGTTCCGTAGAACCAGCGGTCGTTAATGATGACCGAAGTTAGGACTTGAAACCGTTGCTTGTTATCGCGGGTTCCGCAGTCGTCCATGTAGGCGAGAAACATATGCAGCGGCCCTTCGCTTAAGGGAGTTTCAGCGTTTGAAGTGCTCCGTATCGCGGTCTCGGTAATCATAGCGTGTGCAGTATCGCATGGGTTTCAAATTTCCGTGTACTCATCAGTACACAAAAGACCTAATTATTACTGCTTTGCTACTAGTCTACCGAATCGCAAGAGTTACCGCACGAACAATGCTAATGCACGTTATGGTGTGTTAAGTATATTTACACCCCTTGCAGTAAACTGCACTGCATCTACCGACGATTCCCTTCTAGCTTGGGTCATCTACAGTGACCGGAAACGGGCAACAGTTTGCCGTTTGGCAAAGCTTCGGTTGTTTTGACACGGGCTGCTGCACCTCCTATTCCGAATTTGCTCCTTTGGACCGTAATCGTTGGCAACTGAGATGCGGTCTCGCAGACGCTGTGTTGGGGAGCGCTCGTTACCAGCGCCGGAAACACATGAAAGCCCCGAAGGTGTTTAGAATGGTTTCCGCTCCCTGGAAGATGAGGCTGCCGTGAAAAGGCCGCGCCTGCTGCTGGCTTCTGTAGTCTATCTCGCTTTTCAGTTCACGCTGGCTGCGCTTGGCTGGGGAGGCTTTCGTCCCTTCTTTGCACATCCGCAATTTATTGGGCTGTTTCTGCTAACCGTTGTGATGATGGCTGTTTCATTCAAGAGCGAGATTTCAATCAGCTCCGGTATCAAGGAAGATCGCGGCAACCGCTGGGTGATTGGCGTGTTAAGTCTTTTGGGAATTGGGCTGGCATTCTTCCCCGCGTGGACGGATCGTATGGGCTTCTTTGTCTTCGGCGGGGAGACCCTGCGCTGGTTCGGGATCGCGTTGTTTACGCTGGGCGGTGTTCTTCGTCTCTATCCAGCGTTCGTGCTGGGCCGCCGCTTCAGCGGCCTGGTCGCTATTCAGGAAGGGCACACGCTGGTGACCGATGGTATTTACAGTTATGTGCGCAATCCGAGTTACCTGGGCCTTCTGGTGAACATGCTCGGCTGGTCGCTGACCTTCAGGTCGGGTGTCGGAGTCATCATCGTTATGCTTACGCTGCTGGTTCTGCTGGCGCGCATGAGTTCTGAGGAGCGCCTGCTCCACGAGCACTTCGGCGCAGAGTACGAGGCCTATTGCGCCCGAACTGCGCGGCTGATTCCATGGATCTACTAGGCACCTGTGTTGAAACTTCAGTTGCGGCGGCAACGTCAACTCATAAAGCAGAAATTTCGATTCAAGGGAACATCCGGCGTGAGTTGGTTTGGTAGCATTGCGTCCGGGCTGACTTCCAATCCAGACAGGCGGGCTGATCAATGCGCCACAATTCTTGCGCTCTTCTCAAATGCGTTCTGCTCACAATTTCTCTTGCCGCAGCGCCATTGGCTTTTGCCGTTGAAGGCGTCATCGGCATTCACGATCCGTCAACAGTCACGGCTGACCATGGCAAGTACTACACCTACGGCACTGGCGGCGGACCGCTGGTTTCTGACGACGGCTGGACGTGGCGTCGTGGAACTGCGCCACCCATTACCGGCGCAGCGCCTGACGTGATCCACATCGGCGATCGTTTCTACATGTACGTGACCCGAGGCCAGGGTGCTGCGACCAAATCCCAAATCAAAATGCTTTGGACCAAATCGCTCGACCCCAACTCGCCCGATTACAAATGGGTAGAAGGGGGCGTGGTGGCCAGCTCGGACGGGTTGGAAGATCTGAACGCCATCGATCCTGGAGCCATGCTCGATCCCAACACCGGTAAACTGTGGCTGGTATACGGTTCCTATTTCGGCTACATCCAACTGGTTGAGCTCAATCCGAAGACCGGTGAACGCCTCGATCCTAAAGTTAAGGCGATAAATGTTGCGATCAACTGTGAAGCGTCCGATCTGATTTTCCACGATGGCTGGTACTACCTGTTGGCCACGCACGGCAGCTGCTGCGCAGGCGCCAACTCCGGCTACAACATTCGCATGGGCCGCTCGCGTAAAGTTACAGGCCCGTACCTGGATGCCGAGGGCGTGGACATGTTGCAGGGCGGCGGCATGCTGCTGATCGGTTCCGGTGGCCGGTACGTTGGGGCGGGACATTTCGGCCTGGTCGATCTTGGCGATGGCGTGCAGAAATTCTCGATGCACTGGGAAGCTGATTTGGACAGGGGCGGCGCCAGCGTGCTCGAAATTCTTCCGCTGTTGTGGAAGGACGGATGGCCGGTAGCGGGCGTAAAGCTGCAGCCGGGAGCCTACGAAATTGAGTCGCTGCGCACCGGCACGGCTCTGGAGATGGCGGTTGCGGGCATGCCGGTGGGCGGATTTCCGCGGCGCTTCAGAGGTGGTCCTCCGCCGAGCGGAATTCCCGGTGGTCCTGGAGGCCCCGGCGCACCGGGCACTCCTCCGAATGCGAATGCTCCCAACGCTGCTCCCCGGCCTGCTGGAGGCCCCGGTGGTCCAGGTGGACCGGGCGGCGGATTTGGCGGCGTGTTTGGCGGCACTGGAAAGCCGATACCTGACCAGGATGCGGCGCAGGTTTCAAAGGACTGGCCCAGCGGCAATGTAGACGCAGGTCTGGCGAACTACATGGTCCAGGCTCAGCAGAAGTGGCAGATTACGCCGGTTCCCGATGCCGGCGGATACCTTGGCGGTCCTTACGTAAAGATCACTATCGCCGGCACCGATCGCACACTGGCAGCCACGGCGGACAATGAGCTTGTGGTGTTGCCGGCATTTTCCGGAGCGCCGGAACAGCTCTGGCGGCTCGATCAGCTTGCGGACGGTTCATGGCGCATTATGCCGAAGTCGGCAGCCAATTCGAAAGAACCGATGGCTCTTTCGGCAGTGGGAGCCAGCTCTGCCACGCTGTCTAAATTTGATCCGAAGAGCGACAAGCAACATTGGCTGCTGAAGACGCCGTAGGCAAAAACTTAACGGCACTGCAGTTCCTCGACTATCGAGTTTGAAAGCGGCAAGTCCGCGAAGGAAATTTTATGAAGATGCACTTGAAAGGTTTCATCCCAGCGCTGGCGATTGGTTGCGGTTTGGCGATTGCCGCCGCCGCTGCTGCTCCGGTAACCGCCGGCAAAACATACGGACCTACCCTTACCGCGCCAGCCACGCCAGCGCGCCTGACCGCCGCGGATGGGTTTATCCAGCGCTGGATGCTGCTGGAGCCGATTCCCGTAAACGGGCTCACCAGGGGCGAAGTGCAGGGCATGGTCAAGAAAGAATATTTTCCTGATCAGTTCACCGTTATTCCGCACGATGGCGACAAGGAGACGGTCGGCAATGCAACGCTGACTTGGCACGCTGTGGATACCAAACTCTACAACGTGAACCTTTATCACTTTGCTTTTTCGCTTAATAAGCCGACCAGCAACATTCTTGTCTGGACTGTGACGATTGTGAACAGCCCAGTGGAAATGCACGATGTTCGTTTGGCCATCGGATCCAACGCGGCTTCAGTGTGGTGGGTCAACGGTGAAGAAGTCGTCGGCATATACAACGATCGGCAAACCGTGATCGACGATGGCGTTTCAAAACGCATCACGCTCAAAAAAGGTCCGAACGTGGTTCGCGCGGCGGTCGTCAACGGGGGCGGAGCTACGGATTTCTGTGCACGTTTTCTTGACGCCAACGACAAGCCGATCAAGGGCCTCACCGTTACTCTGAGCGAAGCCGGCAAATAAACTCGCAAACACACAAAACTGCGCGCTCCACCAGGAGCGCGCAGTTTTGTTTTTGGCCGATTTCTATTCTGGTAGCTTCAGCGTTCCGTTAATGCTGAACGCTCCCGCTACTGTTGGCGCGCTGGTGTTGGGCTGGCCGCCGCCGACCGACACCTTGTACTGGCCTTCGGCAATCATCGGGTCGCCCGCTTCCGACACCATGCTCAGGTCGCGGTCCTTCAGCTCGAATTGCACCTTTTGCGATTCGCCCGGCGCCAGATGCACGCGCTTGAATCCGCGCAGCGCACGCACCGGAGCGCCCTTCACATCAGGGAAGCTCAGGTAAAGCTGCACGACTTCATCGCCTGCCACTTTGCCTGTGTTGGTTACGGTGGTTTCAGCAACTACGGGATCGCCGGCTTTGACAGCGGACGTGGGCAGCGTAAGTCCGCTGTAGCTGAAGGTGGTGTAGCTAAGTCCGTAGCCAAACGGATAGAGCGGTGTGCCTTCGAAGTAGCGATAGGTGCGGCCCTTCATCGCGTAATCTTCAAACGGCGGCAGCTGATCCACGCCGGTGTAGAACGTGATCGGCAGGCGGCCCGCAGGATTGTTCTTGCCTGAAAGCGTTTCAGCTACTGCTGTTCCGCCTTCTTCGCCCGGATAGAACGCTTCGAGAATTGCGTTGGCATGATCCTTGGCCCAGTTCACAGCCAGCGCGCTGCCATTGGTCATTACCAGCACTACGGGCTTGCCGGCTTCCGCCAAAGCCTTCAGCAGATCTTCTTCCGGTTTGGGCAGATCGATGCTGGTGCGGTCGCCGCCTCTGAAGCCGGCTTCGCTCACCTGCATCTCTTCACCTTCAAGCTCACTGGTAATGCCCAGTACGGCGATGATCACATCCGCATTTTTTGCGGCATCAATGGCGTCGGCATGCGGTGTGAAGTCAACCTTCGACCAAACCAGCGTCGCGTTCGGCTTGTTGCCTTCCTGCGGCGCGTAGTCTACGTCGAGCGTTGCCGGCTTGCCCGCTTCAAGATGCACGCGGCCAACTCTTGCTTCGCCGCTACTATCGAACGCGTTGGTCACGTTCTTGCCGTCGAGCTGCATGCGGAAGAAGCCTGCGGCGATCATGCCGAGGTTATAGTCACCGGTTTCCGGCGCGGTGAGCGATGCCTGATAGTGAATCACCAGCGGGTGGATGCTTGCAGCTTCCGCGGGCAACTGCGTTGCCGCTGCGTCGACATTCGATTCAACGCGTGTGGCCACTGGCTTGGTGGCCTGGGGGTTGTTGATGTTGCTCATGTCAAACCGCGAGTAGCTGGCGCGGACGCCTTGCTTGCCGTCGACTGTGAGTGCTGAGGCGGGCACCGGCGCAGTGTCGTGGTCGAGGAACTGCGTGCCCGTGACGTACGTGATGGACGAGTGGCCGAACTCTTTCAGCAGGCCATCAAGGATCGAAGTGGTGTGTGTGGGTTGGCCGTTGTAGTTGCCGAGCAGAACCTTGGTCTGATTGGCAAGCGGGCCCACGACAGCAATGTTCAGGCCGCTGGTTTTCAGCGGCAGAATGCCGTCGTTCTTCAGCAGCACCATCGATTCGTTGGCAATCTGGTGTGCAAGCTCGCGATTCGCCGCGCTATTGAGCTCGCGCTCGTCGATCTTGGTGTAGGGAACCATTTCCGGCGGATCGAACATGCCGAGCTTTACGCGCGCCGTAAACAACCGTACCAGAGCCGTATCGATTTCGCTTTCTTTCAGAAAGCCCTGCTTGACCGCGTCGCGATAGGCCTTGTAGTCACGGTCGTCACGGACGATGAAGCCGCCATCGACGCATTCGTTGTCCATGCCTTTCTTCAGGCTGGTTGCCGAGGCTTCTTCCTGTGTTGACTTGAAGTGATGATTGCGGAAGATGTCGACGATGGCGCCGCAGTCGGAAACCACGTAGCCTTTGAAGCCCCACTTGCCGCGCAGTTGGTCAACCAAAAGGAAATCGCTGGCGCAGGCTGGCTGTCCATTGATGTTGTTGTAGGCGCACATCACCGAGCCGGCCTTGGCTTCAGTCACCGTGGCGCGGAATGCCGGCAGATAAGTATCGAGCTCATCATGCTTGCTCACCTGCACATCGGCCGTGTGACGTGTGTACTCCGGTCCGCTGTGTACGGCAAAGTGCTTGGGCGTCGAAATTGTTTTGTAGTATTTGGGATCGTTGCCCTGCATGCCGGTCACAAAGGCGACGCCCATGCGGCCGGTGAGGAACGGGTCTTCGCCGTAGGTCTCCTGGCCGCGGCCCCAGCGGGGATCGCGGAAGATATTGATGTTCGGCGCCCAGAAATCGAGACCCTGGAAGAACATGCTCTCGCGCTTTTCGCGGACGGCCTGCATGTACTTGATGCGTCCCTCGGTGCTGATGACCTCGGCCATCTTGTGAATCGCAGGCGCGTCAAATGTTGCGCCCAGGCCTACCGGCTCAGGAAATGTTGTGATGCCGTCGTTGATAACGCCGTGCAGCGACTCGCTCCACCAGTCGTATGCTGGTACGTTAAGCCGCTGAATGGCGCGCGCCTGGTTGACGAGCTGGCTCACTTTTTCGTCCAGCGTCATCTGCTTTACAAGTGCGGCGGCCCGTTGTTCGGGCGCCAGGTTCGTGTCGAGGTAAGCCGGCTTGCTTTGTGCTGCAGCCATGCTCACGATGCATACGAATGCAGAAATGAGTGCGTACTTGCTGATCGTTCTCATGCGTCCTCTCGAAGCGGAAATTCCTTTGCTGCATTCCGCTCGTTGCATTTCAGTTTCTTGTCTTTTGATTGCGCCCAATTGTCGGTGTGCGAAGCCTAGGCAATTATAGTGAAGCGGCTGGAGGATCGATTTGGCTTTTCGAGGGATGATGCTGGGGCAGTTGTTCAATAGGGCATTCGAAGTGGGTGCAGCGAGATCCCTCAGGTGATAAGCCTAAGTCCATTCTGAAAGCTCTGTGGCACGGCGAAAGCCGTGCCCTTTCAAAACAATACTCAATTAAAGGTTCATCAGCACCCTGAAGAACCTTCCTCACCGAATATGCCTTTCTGATCCCCGATCCCTATTCCCTGATCCCTGCTCTTTACTGCTGCAGCACCACCTGCTGGCCTTCCTTCAGCCCGCTCACGATTTCGGTCACGGAGCCATTCGACAGTCCCACCTTGACCGGCACCTTGCGCTTGCCTTCTTTCTGGCTCTTTTCGGGAATCTCAACTGAGGCATTCTTTTGTCCGTCGTACATCACCGCGTTTTCCGGCACCGTCAGCACGTTTTTGTGCTCATCCAGCATGATCTCGGCGTTGGCTGTCATGTTGGCCTTCAACTCGCCGCCGGGGTTATTGATTGAAACGCGCACCTCGAAGGTGGTCACGTTGTCTTTTTCCACGCCCATGGGCGCAATCTTGGTCACCTTGCCGTAGAACAGGCGATCGCGGAAGCTCTCAACTTTAATGCGCGCAGGTTGGCCCATGTACACATGCGCAATGTCCGCCTCATCCACTTTGCCCTGCACATAAACTTCCGAGGTGTCGCCTTCTGTCATCACCAGCGTGGCTGTGGAACCAAGCACAAGAATTGAACTGACTGCAGCGCCAATCTCAACGTCGCGCGACAGGATCGTGCCATCCATGGGAGCAATGATCGTTGTGTAGCCAAGCTGCTCTTCAAGCTGTTTCAAACTCGCCTGGCTCTGCATTACCTGTGCGCGCGCCTGCTTCAGCTTGGCTGTATCCACGCCAACCTGCGCCTTGGCAGAGTCGCGCTTGGTGAGTGCGGCAAGATAATCGCGATTGGAATCGTCCAGCGCCTGCCTGCTTACTACCCCCAGCTTCTGCATCTCGCTGTAACGGTCCAGCGAGGCCTTGTACATGGGCAGATCGGGAGCAGCGGCGTTCACCTTGTCCTGTTCAATATTGGCCTCAAGCGTGGATACGTTGGCTTCAGTCGACGCCAGTTGCGCACGCTGCGCCGAAACCTGTGCCTGGATCTCCACCTCGTCGAGCTGTGCCAGCGGCTGGCCTTTTTTCACCACATTGTTGATGTCAACATAGAGCTTTTCAACAATGCCTGAAGCTTTGCTCTTTACCTCAACTTTTGTGATGGGCTGAATCTTTCCTGTAGCCACAACGGAACGCGCTACGTCGCCTTTCGTCACCTTGCCAAGCTTGTTGGCGTCAATCGTGGTTCCCTTGACCACTCGAGCCAGCCCCAGGCCGGCTACCAGGATGACCAATACCCCGCCAATGCTCAGCCAGATCCAGAATTTCTTGCTCTTGCGCGACGCGGCCACAATGCCCCCTTCAATCTGTTCAATGCGCCCTCTTACAGAGCGCCCGCCAAGTTATCTGTTAAGGATTAAAGACAAGTGTAAGACGGCGTCAGCACTGTGCTGTCACCCTCAAACCTGTACGCAAGTTGTGGGAAGATGGTTCCGGGAACTTGCAGAGGAATTTCGACGTATACCTTTCCAAACGCCACTGGTGGTGTCTAATCCCATATGCAGAGCTTTTCTGACACTCTCGCGCAGGTCCTCAAGGCCATGATGGCCAACAAACTGAGGACGTTTCTGACCATGTTCGGCATTGCATGGGGTGTCGGGTCTCTGCTGGTGCTGGTTGGCCTGGGTGAGGGATTTCGCTCCGGGCAGCACCGCAACCTCGCCACCTTCGGCAACGACGTTGTCATGATGTTTAACGGCACCATTCCCGCCATTGCCAATCAGCACACCGGCATGAAGCCCTATCAGCTTACTCTTCGCGACGAGAGCGACATGCGCGGACTTCCCCAGCTCCGCGGAGTTACGGCCACTCTTAATCGCGGGGACCTCTACGCGGTCAGCGCCTACTCCAACTCCTCCGGCCAGTTTTGGGGCGTAGAGCCCAACTTCCCCAGCATTCGCTTTGTTCCAATGGAAGAAGGCAGGTTTATCGATAGCAATGATGTTCTGGAACGCCGCCGCGTTGTCGTTCTCGGACTCAAATCTGCCCAGTTGCTTTTTCCCGGCCGCCCCATCCTTGGCGAAACCATTACCATTAACGACATCTCTTTCCGCGTCATTGGCAGGGTCGGCTCCATTTCTCGGGGCAACAACGACTCTGACAATCAGAAGTTCTACATTCCGCTCAGCACGATGCAGGAACTCTATGCCATGAAGGGCGAAAACATCGCCCGTGACGCTGTTTCCTCCATTCAATACCAACCCGCAATCAAGGGAGACACCACCGAGGCGGTGCCGGCTGTGCATCATGTGATTGCCAGAAATCACGGCTTCGACGCTTCTCTCAAGGATGCTTTTGAAGAGTTCGATACCATTCAGGAAGAGCACATGATCGGAGCCATCTGGAATGCGATGGATATATTTCTTGGCGGTGTCGGCATTGTGACGTTGGGTCTGGGCGCGGTAGGCATCATCAACATCATGCTGGTTTCGGTTACCGAGCGCACCCGCGAGATCGGCATCCTGAAAGCCATCGGCGCAACTCGTCGCGCAATTCTTGCACAGTTTTTCTGGGAGGGCATTTTCCTTACCGGCATCAGCGGAATCATTGGGATTGTCCTCTCTGGAGGCTTCATGTCTCTGCTCGACCATTTCTTTACCGGCAAGGTTTCGGGTTTCGATCCTCCGCGGCTCGTTCCCTGGTCTGCTGCTTTGGCCTTGGGTTCGTTGACCATCTGCGGTATCGCCGCAGGGCTTTACCCGGCCAGCAAAGCCGCGGCGCTTGATCCCATTGAGGCGCTGCGCAAAGAGTAAAAGGCAGCGAAAGGCAGCTTCTAGCACCTGGCTTCTAGCTGATTTGTTCAGGGTCAGGCAATGTGCATAGCTGAATTGAATTGGTATGAAAGCAGCAAACGATATTGAACGGTCGGCGAGGATTGAATAAAGCTTTTTAGCTAGAAGCTAGAAGCTAGAAGCTAGAAGCTAGAAGCTAGAAGCTAGAAGCTAGAAGCCAGAAGCCAGCAGCCAGCTGCTAGCAGCCAGGAGCAACGTCATGTTAAGAGACATTCTCGGTCAGGCGTGGGAGGCGATGATCTACAACCGTCGCCGGACGATGATCACCATGATCGGCATGGCCTGGGGCATTGCCACCGTGGTGTTGCTGCTGGCCTATGGCGCAGGCTTCTCAAGGGCAATCCAGAACATCTTTGCGCAATGGGGTGTTAACCATATTGAGGTCTACGGCGGTCGTACTTCAGAGCAAGCCGGCGCAGACAAAGCCGGCGTTCGCGTCCGTCTGACGCAGGATGATGTCGATCGCATCTGGAATTCAGTCCCGGGCATCACCTCGATCACGCCGGCTTTGTTCGGAAACTATATTGTTACGAACGATCTGCATACCTACACATGGTCGGTAAACGGAGTCAAACCGCAAGGCCTGGATATCCTGGTTCTCAATCCGACAGAAGGTCGTCTGTTTAACGGACTTGAAGAACAACAGCGCGCCCATGTGTGTGTGATTGGCAGCGATGCCAAAACCAAGCTCTTCTCCGGTGGCTACGCGATCGGTGAATCCATTCGCATCAACGGCATCATGTTCACCGTAGTCGGCGTCCTGACCCCAAAGATGGTGGAAGGCGAAAATAACATCAATACCTCCATCTGGATTCCGTTTTCAACCATGGGCGATCTTAAGGACTCCACCTACCTGGACGGAATCTGGTTCAACTATCGAGGTGATAACGAAGTGGTTGAACGGAATCTCCGCAACACGCTGGCGACTGCCCATCACTTTCGCCCCTCGGACCATCGCGCCATCTTCGTCGCCAACCTGCAGACCCAATTGCATCAATTCGCCATTGTCACCATTGCATTGCAGGTGCTGCTGTCCCTCGTCGGCGCGCTCACACTCGGCATTGCCGGCATTGGCTTGATGAACATCATGCTTGTGGCCGTGCAACAGCGCACGCGGGAGATTGGCATTGAGAAGGCATTGGGTGCGCGGCGTCATCACATCCTGGTGCAGTTTCTTGCAGAAGCGCTGGCAATTACCGGCGTGGGAGGCGTGTGCGGAATCGCGCTGGCGTATCTCGTCTCTGCGATGGTTGGCCGCATAACGTTTTACAGCGCGCTGGCAAAGAATGCTGAAAATGCTGACATCCGTCTTTTGATTTCGCCTTCATCGGTGATTGTGGCCACCGCGATCCTGGTGGTCACCGGGATTGTAAGCGGAATGATCCCGGCGATTCGAGCGGCGAACCTGGACCCGATTGAAGCGTTGCGCTACGAATAGCATTTTTGTCCAACGAGCGGGAACCTTCAGATCGCTGCGCGCGTAATCACATTCATGTTCAGCGATGTGAAGCTCGCCATTCGTCAACTCAGGAAGTCGCCGGGATTCGCAATCACGGCGATTGTGACGCTTGCTCTGGGAATCGGCGCCAACGCAATCGTATTCAGCGTGATGAACGCACTCGTATTGCGGCCGCTGAACTTGCCCGGTGCGGAGCGCCTTTACACCGTGCAACGGTTCAAATACCCTTCGCAGTCGTATCCCGATTATGTTGACTTGCGGGACAAGAATCGCACCTTCGAGAGCATGATTCTGTGCCAGATCATTGGCGCTGTCGGCGTGGATAGCGGTGGCAATCCTTCCACAGCATGGCCCTACCTGGCGAGCGGAAATTATTTTGATGCGCTTGGCGTGCAGCCTTATCTTGGGCGTTTCTTTCACGCGTCCGACGAAAAGGGGACCAACAGCGCGCCTTACGTTGTGCTTAGCTACGCGTACTGGCAAAGCAATTTTCATGGCGACAAGGATGTGGTCGGCCGCAAGGTCGATATCAACAAGCATCCATTCACCATCATTGGCGTGGCGCAGCGCGGCTTTCGCGGCACCGAACTCTTTTTTGCCCCGGCGCTCTGGATTCCGGAGGTAGAACAGCCACTCGTCATGGGATTCGATCAGCTCAAGCAGCGCGGCAATCACGGCCCGTTCGTAGTGGGCAAGTTGAAGCCCGGAGTAACTCCCGCACAAGCCGCTGCGGATCTCAATTCGATCGGCTCAGCATTGTCGAAGACCTATCCGGCTGAAGATGAAGGGATCAACTTCTCGCTGGCACGCCCCGGGCTCATTGGCGATTTCATGGGTGGACCAGCGCGGGCTTTCGTCGCCGGGCTGATGTTGCTCTCTGGTCTGATTCTGCTGGCGGCATGCGCAAACCTTGGAAGCCTGTTTGCGGCACGCGCTGCAGACCGTGCCAAGGACGTTGCGTTGCGGCTGGCGCTGGGGTCACGACGTGGCCGAATTTTGCGCCAGTTGATGGCAGAGGCTGTACTAGTTTCGCTGGTGGGCGGTGTGGTTGGCCTGGCCGGCGGCTTGGTCATTTTGCGCGCTCTGAGCGTCTGGCAACCTATCGGCAATGTGCCCATCAACGTGCCGGTGAATCCTGACATTCGCACTTACATTGTTGCGCTGGCATTGGCGCTGGTCAGTGGACTGCTGTTCGGAATTGTGCCGGTGCGCCAGGTGATGCGTTCTGACCCATGGCAGATCATTCGCACAGGCATGAGCAGTTCTTCGGGGATGAAGCGCTTTTCAGTGCGCGATGTGCTGCTGGTGGTGCAAATTGCGATCTGCGCAGTGCTTGTCACTTCATCGCTGGTGGCCGTGCGTGGCCTCATGCGATCCATGAGCAGCAATTTCGGCTTCAACCCCGATGGCGCAATGCTTGTCCAAACCGATCTTCGCATGGCCGGTTACGCGGACGATCGTGTTCCCGAGATGCAGCGCCGTATGCTTGACGCGGTGCGGGCAATTCCCGGCGTGACCGAAGTGGGCTACAACAACCAGATTCCCCTGGGAGTTGGCGGAAGCGACTCGTATGTTTACGCCGATAGCACAACCGATTATCGGCCAACAAATTATGCTGCCGATGCTATGAACTACAACGTCTCCCCGGGATACACGGCGGCAGCGGGAACAAGACTGCTGGCAGGCAGAGACTTCGCGACCAGCGACGACAAGAAAACGCCAACGGTGGCGCTCATCAACCACCAATTCGCAGTCAAGGTATTCGGCTCCGTTGAAAAAGCTATCGGCGGGCACTTCAAATATTGGGGTGGCAAGCGCGCTGAGGTCGTGGGTGTGGTTGAAGACGGGAAATATCGCACGCTCACAGAAGATCAGCAGCCGGCGATGTTCTTCTCATTCCAGCAGCAGAATTCGAGCGAAACATGGCTGGTAGTGCGGTCCCAACGAAACCAGGCGGAACTTGCAACAGCCCTCGAGAAGACTCTCCACAGACTCGACTCGGGACTGCCGCTCAAGATGGATACCTGGAACTCCGAGATGGATACTGCGCTGTTTGCCGCACGTGTGGCTACCGTCGCGCTTGGCGTGCTGGGAATGCTGGGTGCAATGCTCGCTGTTACCGGCGTGTTTGGCATGGCTTCTTACGCGGTCAGTAAGCGGCTGCGCGAACTTGGAATTCGCGTGGCCCTCGGCGCGAGCCAGCAGCAGATTCTGCGCACTTCGCTTGGTCGCGCACTTGTCCTGATGACTGCGGGCTCGGTTGCGGGACTTGTCCTCGGCGTACTTGCGACCCGCGTGTTGTCGTACATCGTGTACCAGGCAACGCCGAAAGATCCGATGGTGCTGGGTGGCGTGGGCTTGACCATGCTGCTGCTGGGTTTAGTTGCGACATGGATTCCTGCCCGCCGTGCGCTGGCTGTCGATCCGCTGGCGTTGTTGCGCGAAGAGTAGTGGACTCTCATAGTAATTCGATTCTCAAAGCAATAGGAACAGAAGAGGGAGGGGCACAATGTTGCTTCTCCCTCTCAATTTGTTGGCGGAATGCCTATTGAAACCTGAACCAACTGTGTTTCGCGAGTACCTGTGAGGGTATACATTTGATTGCCCGGTGCGTTAATCTTGCCCGTCATGAAAAACCCAAAAACGAGCAGCACCTCATCGTTTTTCGCCATTCTTTTTGCATGCCTGTCCATTGCAATTTCTTGCCAGGCCCAGGCTCCAGCGCCCGATTCACCCGCCATTGAAGCAAAGGCCAAGGCGATGCTCTCGAGGCTTTCGCTTGAGCAAAAGATTGAATTGCTTGGCGGCGTCGACAACATGTACACGCGGCCGATGCCGGTAATCGATCTGCCGCGCTTCAAGATGTCGGACGCGTCAGTCGGCGTGCGCACCTGGGGCCCGACGACCGCCTACGCGGGCGGCGTGGCGCTGGCCGCCACATGGGACACGGATTTTGCGCGCAAGCTCGGCGTGAGCCTTGGCCAGGACGCGCGTGCGCGCAGCGTGAATTTTCTGCTTGGTCCCGGAGTCAACATTGCGCGCGCGCCCGTTGGCGGTCGCAATTTTGAATATCTTTCGGAGGATCCATACCTGAATGGAGCGCTTGCCGTTCCGTTCATCCAGGGTGTTCAGTCGCAGGGAGTGATCGCCACCGTCAAGCACTACGCGCTCAATAACCAGGAATACAATCGGCACGATTCCAGCTCGGATGTTGATGAGCGCACCATGCGCGAGATTTATTTGCCCGCGTTTGAGGCTGCGGTGGTCAAAGGCAAGGTTGACTCGGTGATGAATTCCTACAACGAGGTCAACGGCGTTCACGCCACGCAGAATGAATTGCTGAATAACAAGATTCTGAAAGGTGAGTGGGGATTTGGCGGAGTGCTGATGTCAGACTGGGATGCAACCTACAATGCCGTGGGCGCCGCCAACTTCGGCCTCGACCTTGAAATGCCCAGCCCGAAATACATGAACGCGAAAAATCTCGTGCCCGTCGTCAAGTCTGGCGAGGTCAAGGAATCGACTATCGATGAGAAGTTGCTACGCCTGTTCCGCACAGAGTTGCGCTACGGATTCACCGATCGTCCGCAGTTCGATCCGCAATTTTCCACCTATAACCGGGCCGCGCGCGCCGTAGCGTTGCAAGGTGCGCTTGAGAGCATCACGCTGCTCAAGAACGAAGGAAACCTGCTGCCGCTCGATTCCAAAAAGATCAAGACCATTGCGATCATCGGTCCAGATGCATGGCCGCAGGTCGCGGGCGGCGGTTCATCTGAGCCGACCCCGTTCGCTGCAGTCTCCACCGTGACCGGCATCTCAGACGCGCTTGGGCCCGATGTTCATTTGCTCTATAGCCGCGGCTTGCCGGAAATCGCTGACCTTTTCCGCAATACAAAGTGGGATGGTAGTGTGACGTCGCAGACGTTTTCAACGGGCGATTTTAGCGGCACATCGGTTGACGGAACAAGACGCAATCTCTCTGATTGGCGTCCCAATGACAGGGTTCCTCCGGACGCGACGCCGCGCAGTATTCGCTACAAGGTCGCGTTCAAGGCGGGAAACGCCGGCAAGTATTTGCTGCTCGCCGGAGCCTCGGGTTCCGATGCATTCAAGATATTTGTGGACGGGAAGCAGTTGCTGGAGCATGTTCGCGCGGAAGGTGCCGTGCCGTCCTACACCTCAATTGATCTCGCTGCTGGACAGACGGCCAGTGTGCAGGTGGATTACCTGCCTGGCGCTGTGGGTACGCACCTCGGCGTCGGCGTCGTGTATGAGCCGGATCTGATTTCAGCGGACGCGAAACAGTACGCGAAGATCGCTGATGTGGTTGTTGTCGCCGTCGGCTTTGACGGACCCAGCGAAGGTGAAGGACACGATCGCACGTTCACGCTGCCGTATGGACAGGATGCGCTGATCGAGGCCATGGCAGCGGTGAATCCGCATACGATCGTTACGCTGTCGAGCGGCGGTGCAGTGGACACCCGACGCTGGCTCGACAAGGTACCGGTCTTCCTGCACACCTGGTATCCAGGGCAGGAGGGTGGCACGGCGGTTGCGAGTGTTCTGTTCGGCAAGCAAAATCCCGAAGGCAAATTGCCGGTGAGTTTCGATCGAGACTGGGATCAGAATCCCGCTCGCCAGTTCTACTATCCAGTGGCGGGAGCAGACACCACGCTGCACACCATTGGCGAAGACGGCAGGCCGCGTGACTACACCATCGCGCACATTAACTATGGCGACAAGCTGATGGTTGGTTATCGCTATTGGACGACGACCGGAAAGCACGCGCTGTATCCGTTTGGATTCGGTTTGAGCTACACCACGTTCAGCTTTACAAATCTCAAGGCGCCATCAACGGCGTCCGCCGGTTCAACCATTGCGGTCAGCTTCGACGTGACCAATACGGGCAAGGTTGCGGGAGCTGAGGTTGCCCAACTCTATGTGTCCGATCCTTCGTCGAAAGTGCAGAGGCCGGAGCGCGAGTTGAAGGGCTTTGAGAAGGTAAGACTCTCTCCCGGAGAGAAAAAGCATGTAACGCTCAACCTGGATGCGCGCGCATTCAGCTACTGGAGCGATACAGCGCACAAGTGGGCCATCGATCCCGGAAAGTTCACAATCTTTGTTGGTGATTCAAGCGAGAACACGCCGCTGCATGCGGACATCACGCTCAATTAGCCGACTTTGATCGAGCAAAAAGCAGGTCCCGCGTTCTGCGGGACCTGCTTTTCTGCCGTCGCAATGTACACGATTGCACGGCTGTACCGATCGCGCTACACTCCGTGACTGACAAGTTATGGCGAAAGGAGCAAGGCCATGAATTTTACGGCATTTTTAAAGCAGGAGATTGAGAACAATTACAAGGCGACCTGCGGCTTACTCGATAAAGTTGACGACGATGACCTGGCATGGAAGCCGCAATTCGGCGACAACTGGATGACCGTAGGGCAATTGCTCAAACACATTTCGGAAGCATGCGGCTACGGGTGCAAAGCATTCGTCACTGGAGACTGGACTTTGCCGGACGGAAGAAAGATGGAAGAGTTGCCGGCCGAACAGATGATTCCGAAGGCTGAGATGCTGCCATCCATCGGGAGCGTCGAAGAAGCCCGCAAACTACTCGCTGAAGACGTCAAGCTCGCGCTCACAATGGTCACCCAGGCAGGGGAAGACCAAATCCGCCTGCACCTGGTCGCTGCCCCGTGGGCGCCCGAAACAAAGCAACCGCTCGGGTGGATGATTCACGAGATGATCCAACATTTGAACCAGCACAAGGGACAGTTGTTCTACTACCTGAAGTTGCAGGGCAAGCCAGTGAGTACGCCAGACCTTTGGGGCATCTATTGAGGCTGCTTCATGAGTTCCTGGGCGGCTTCCTGAAAAGAAGTAATCTCAGGCAGTTCCTTGAATTTCGTTTTCTCATCATCTTCCTGTTCTGAGATGCTCTTGAAGAACAGCAAGTGTCCCTGAATGTGGACGTGCGTTTCAGTGAGGCAAACGAATCCCCGACGGTATGATCGCTGATATGAAACGAATTTTGCTTTCGTGGAGCAGTGGCAAAGATAGTGCATGGGCACTCGAGATTCTGCGTCGCGATCCGGCAATCGAAGTCTGTGGCCTGCTGACCACGCTCAATTCCGAATTCGACCGCGTGGCCATGCACGGCACGCGCCGCAGCGTTCTTCAGGCTCAAGCTAAAGCCGCAAATCTGCCCCTTTGGATTGTGCACTTGCCGTGGCCATGCCCTAATGAGGTGTATGAAGACCGCATGTCCGAGGTTTGCCGTCGCGCCGTTTCTGAAGGGATCGACGCAGTCGCATTCGGCGATCTGTTTCTTGAGGACGTCCGCGCATATCGCGAAAATCAGCTTGAAGGTACGGGGCTGGAGCCGCTCTTTCCCCTGTGGCAGATTCCCACCGGAGAACTTGCGCAGCAGATGATTGCCGGCGGTCTTCGGGCGCGCATTGCATGCGTAGACAAGAAACAGATCGGCGCGGAGTTTGCCGGCCGCGAGTTTGACGACGCTCTGCTGCGGGATTTGCCGGCACAGGCGGACCCCTGTGGCGAGCGAGGCGAGTTTCACACCTGCGTTTATGCGGGCCCCATGTTCAGCGCTCCGCTGCCCCTGGAAAACGGCGAAATTGTCGACCGCGATGGCTTTGTCTTTGCGGACTTTCAGGTCGGAGCGGGCACGGCAGAGTTGAAGGCTCGCTGATCAATACGTCGCGCGGCCGCCGCTCACGTCGTAGCACTGGCCGGTGACGAACGAGCAGTCGCGGCTCGAGAGAAAATGTACCACCGCTGCAACTTCTTCCGGCTGGCCGGTACGCTTCATTGGGATGCGCTGCACCATGTAGTCCACCTGCGCCGTTGTCAGTTGCTCCAGCAACTTGGTACGAATCACCGCAGGCGTGACAGCGTTAATGCAAATGCCCTCGGTGGCCACTTCTTTGGCGATGGATTTGGTGAGGCCGATAATGGCCGCCTTTGATGCGGAATAGGCAACCATATTCGGATTGCCTTCCTTGCCGGCGATCGAGGCGATGTTCACAATGCGTCCGTAGCCGCGCGCGCGCATGTGCGGCAAAACGGCGCGACAAAGATAGAACGGCGCATGGATGTTGAGATCCATCACGCGGTGCCAGTCGGCGTCGGTCTGCTCCCAGATGGGCGCGGCGCGTCCGGCAATCCCCGCATTGTTCACCAGGATTTCGAGCGAGCCCGCGAAGTCGATCACTTTGGCAATCGCCGCTTGCACCTGTTCTACGCTGGTGACGTCGAGCGGCAGCGGAAATGCGCCGCCACCGATTTTGGTTGCAACAGCATTTGCCGCTGCATTGTCGATATCTGCAACTGCAACGCGTGCACCTGCGGCGGCAAGCCTGGTAGCAATCACCTCGCCAATACCTGACCCGGCCCCTGTGACTACGGCCGTCTGGCCAGTGAGTTCGAACATTGTCTTGCTCCGATAAATTTTTTAAATGCGGACGAAGATGCGCTTCCTGAACATCCAGTAAAGGACCAGCCAGTACGTGCAAAGCGTGAGAATGCCGACCCTCTCTACCAGATCGCTGGATCGGGGAGTTTCGGCCACTTACTCAGCAACACTGCCAGAGCAGCAAAACTGCCAGAGGCAGCAAAACTGCCAGGGGCAGCAAGACTGCTCATGGCCGAATCCTCTTTGAAGTGGCGCTGTTCGTCAATCTCTTTTTAGCGCAAGGTCTTGAGTGCCGGATAAAGCTTTCTCCATGCGGCATATCCAGTTTTGTAGGCAGCCAGATCGGCTGGATCGGGATCAATTCGCTGCGCTACTTCGATGGCTTGCGCGCAAGCCTGGTCGAGATTTGCCCAGTGTCCCGCGCCTACACCAGCCATGAGCGCGCAACCGAATGCACCGCCTTCTTCAGCGGTCAGCACTTCAACGGGATGCCCATAGATACCGGCCTGAATGCGCCGCCACAGTGCGCCGCGCGCTCCACCGCCGCCCAGGCGAATGCCGCTTACCGGAATGCCGAGCTCGGCAAACAGAGTGAACGTATCCTGTAGCGAATAGGCAACGCCCTCAAGAACTGCGCGCACAAAATGCGCGGCCGTGGTGCCCGCTCCAATGCAGGCAAAGGCGGCCCGCACTTCAGGATCAAGATGCGGAGTGCGTTCGCCCAGCAAGTAGGGGCCCCAAAGCAGGCCTTCGCTTGCGGCGGGAATCTTGGCGGCATCCGCGTTAAGCGCGTCGTAGCTCTGGCCGGCAAAAAATGTTTCTTTCAGCCAGCTCAGGCTCAGGCCTGCACTCTGCGTTACGCCCATTACGTGCCACAGGCCCGGAACCGCATGGCAGAACGTGTGCAGGCGGCCTTTGGGATCCTTCGTCGGCTGGGCGGTGGCGGCAAACACCACACCTGAAGTTCCAATGGTTGCGGAAACTGAACCCGGCTGCAGAATGCCCATGCCGACTGCTCCAGCACCCTGGTCACCCGCGCCGGCAGCCACCGGCGTGCCTGCCTTCAGACCGGTTAGTCCGGCAGCCTGCTCGCTGATTTTGGCGCAAATTTCCGGCGACTCAAACACTCGCGGCAGCCAGCTCTCCTGGATGCTTGCGGCCTCAGCAACTTCACGCGACCAGCGGCGATGCGTGACGTCAAGCAGCAATGTTCCTGAAGCTTCCTGCACATCAATGGCGAACTCGCCTGTGAGGCGATAGCGCACGTAGTCCTTGGGACACATGATGTGACGGATCTTGGCGAAAATCTCGGGTTGATGCTTCTTGACCCACAGCAACTTCGTAACGGTAAAGTTCGGCAACGCGGGATTGCAGGTGAGTTCGATAAGTCGCTCGTAGCCGATCTTTTCGGTGAGCCAGTCGCATTCGGGCTGCGTACGGGTATCGCACCAGATGAGCGCAGGCCGCAGCACCGCGCCATTTTCGTCGAGCATGACCGCGCCGTGCATCTGGCCCGTCAGGGCGATGGCCGTAATAGGTTCCTTTGGCTCCGGCGTTGAGGCAATTGCGCCGCGAATGGCTTCCTGTGCCGCACGCCACCAGTCTTCAGGATCCTGCTCGGCCCATCCCGGATGTTCGGCTCGGAAAGGAGCATGATTGCTGGACGCGGTGCCCACCAGCTTGCCTGCTGCATCCACAACAACCGCACGCGTTCCGCCAGTTCCTACGTCCATTCCAAGGAACCACATATTCGTATTCCCCCTGTCTAAATCGGTTTTCTTCGGCGGAGTGAGGATAGCAGCTTACGTGCCCGCGAGAAAAGTATCGGCTGGCCAAGAAGGCCTCAGCGGGGCAAATTCACGTTCCGCATCAACATCTGTCCGGCAAGGCCCACCGCGAAGCAGGCGGCGGCAGCAAAGAGAAAGCTGTCGAAGCGGTCGAGGATGCCACCGTGACCGGGCAGCAGATTGCTGAAGTCCTTGACGCCGCTTTTTCGCTTGACGAGCGACGCCAGCAGATCGCCGGTAAGCGCCGCGAGCACAATAAAGCAACTTGCCAGCACGGTTGGAAATACCGGCGTCTCGATGAGCGCCCGCAGCGCAAAAGCCATGCCGATGGCGAACAGCAATCCGCCCAGGCTGCCTTCAATCGTTTTACCGGGACTGATGGCGGGTGCAAACTGATGCTTTCCAAGCAACTGGCCCGTTACCTGGCTGAATCCGTCAAAGCTGCACACGATCAGGAAGACGAAGATTGCCGATTTTGAAGCCGAGAACCAGGCAAACGCAACCGCGGCCGAGCCAACCAGCAAGTAAGCGATCACAATTGCGCCTGCCTTGATGCGGCTACCACCGGCGGCTGCAACAACTACGCCAAACAGCTCCCGCGCCCCGAGGCAGACGATTGCCACAACCAGGGTAGTAAAGATCCAGTGCCCGGCCAACGCGGCAAAAAGCACCAAATTCACAATGCAGAAATACGTTACAAATTTCACCAGCCGCACGTGCCGAACGTGCCGAACGTGCACTGGCTGCTTGCGGCTGGCAAAAAACAATCCGATGCCGCCCAGGAGAAATGCTGTCGTGTAAATTGCAATCACGCGCAAGATCATGCGACCTCCGGTCCGTTGCAGGCCAAGGCGGCAGGAAGCATCTTCACCTCGATTGCGACAACATTCGAAACGACCTCGCCATCCATCATCAGATTTCGTGGATCATCCAGGTCCAGTCGCATTGCCGTCGCCTGATTGATCGCATAGGGCTCGTAGATTCCGGTTCGCGAAAGCGCCGACAAATTGTGCGCGGTCTGTTTGAAGATTCCCGCATCCATCTCCATGGTTTCAAAACGGCCGTCACACAAACTTGCCTGGCGGAAAGCGACGAAGTTCGCAACATGTCGAGTATTGTTAGCGATAAATCCGCTCAAGAATACTTCGCGAGGAGCGCCTTCTCCGTATTGAATGCGAGCGCGGAAGTAAGAAGGCCGGACGACCGTTGCAGCGGCGGCATAAGACATCTTCCCAAGCCGCGCAAGCTTGCGTGCGCGTAGCGTGACGGCAGCAGGGTAGCCAAGGGCAACGGTGCTGGCCGCGAAATGCTCGGACTGTGCGCCCTCCGCCGTTGTAACGATTACCTGCATCAGGTCGATTGTGCGCGCCACTTGCCAATGGAGCACGTCAAGAGCCGCGCGACGCTGCACCAGGCCAAGATCTCGCGCCAGCGAGTTGCCGCGTCCCGCGGGAATGAGCGCAATGCGCTGCCGTCGGCAATCGAGCCCTTTGAGAATTTCAAAAAGCGTTCCATCGCCGCCAACAGCAACCACACCATCGAACGATTGCGAGCCGCGGGCAAGTTCCGCAGCGTGTCCCGCATGATGCGTAAGAACGGTCCGCGCAACAAGTCGGCGAAGCGCCGGCATCAGCTCGGCGAGCCGGTCCCGGTTGCGATTGCCGCCCGAGCGCGGATTCACAATTGCGAGCCAATCGCCAGTCAGGGTTGCCTCCCCTTTTCAGCCAGCACACGGAAGATATTGCCGACATCGGTTTTCCATGCGGGGAGGATGGAGATAAGAATCAATTCTTCAATGAGCGACACAACGTAAACCAGCACCGTGAGCTGAAACAGCCAGCCATGATAGCCCCACAGAAACAACGACATCACAAAGATGCCGCCAGCGTAGGCGGCCACTCGGTCGAGGAGCGTGTGGAAGCTCGACAACTTTCCGTAGCGAACCACAGCCGCGACGATCTCCGCAAGGTAGAAAACAGCGACGATAAGCACGCCCGTGAAATGCTCGTCGACAAATGCGCGCTGAAAAACATAGACGCCAAACAGTCCGATCAGCATGGTCAGCATGTCGGCGGCCGAGTCCAGCGCTGCGCCCAGCTTTGAGGTCAGATGGAATGCGCGGGCGATCAGGCCGTCAAGTATGTCACTGAGCAGGCAAGCAAGAAGCAGCCATTTAAAGAGATCGATGTGATGTTGAAGCACCGCCGCCAGCAGGAATACGGTCGCGCAGAGCCGTGCAACGGAAATTGCATTTGGAGTATTGCGCCAGATTGCATGAAGCGCGACGTGCCCGGCTTGCATAGAGAAGCCATTATAGACACGCCGCAATAGAATGTGTCGGCCGCACCCTAATTACGGAGCGGTCTGCGCTGGAGTCACTTCAGTGCCTCCACGCGTGAAGACGAAATGCAGCGTCCAGATACTGGCAGTGGGCTGGCCGTTTGCCCGCGCCGGATTAAATTTCCACTGCCGTGCTGCTTCCAATGCAATTCTGGCAAAATACCTGCTCGGGCCGGCAGACTCGAAACTGGCATCCTGCACTTCGCCGGCCGCACTCACGTTTACACGCACGCGTACGTTCACCTTGCCCTGAATACTGCGGCTGGCGGCGGGCAGAATGTCCGGCACCACACGCTGAGCAACCGAGCCTTTGGCGGAGCTATTCGCCGCGCCGGAATTGCCGGCAGCATTTGCGCCGGTTTGCCCTTGCGTAGATGCTGTGTCGGCGGGCGATGCAGTGGCTGCAGAGGGCGGTTTGTCAGGCTGGGTTGTAGCTTGCGCAGGCTCAGGCGTCGCCTGCGCGGGCTGTGGTTGCTGTTGCGGCTCCGGCGCAGGCACAGGGGCTGATGATTGCGCTCGTGGTTGGTCGTTTGATTTTGTGGCCGGCAGCGTTCCATGCGAGCGCGACCAGAACAGCACTGCGACCGCAATGAGAATAAGCACCACAACCAGAAGCACGCCTCGACGAGGTTTCTTTTGGGACTCGTGGCGGTCTTCAAATACAAATCGCGGCAAAGCCTGCGCTATCAGTTTCGGCGCCTGGGTTTCAGGTGCCGGAGGTGGGGTGGGCGCAGCGACCGGCAAGTCGATTCCCAGATGGTGCCTGATCTCGTTAAGCGTGGCGCGCCGTTCCGGATCCACGCGGAGACACGCGGCCGCAATCCCTGAAAACGGCCGCGGAATCGATTCCGGAATGCGAACGTCGCGATGATTGGCGCGGTTCCAGTCGGGAGTTTGCTGCGTTAGCGATTCAACAATCATCACGCCTAGCGACCACATATCCATTGCCGGCGACATGGTTCCCTGGGCGCGCTCCGGAGCGTCGTAAATGCTCAGAGCAAGTTCCTCATCAACCGGTGCGCCAACCGGCTGCAGACTGTCCGATGACAGCTTAAGCTGATCTTCGACAACGAGAATATTTGAAGGCTTCAACCGGCCGTGTACCAGTCCGTTCCCGTGCAGTTCACCGAGCACTTCGACGACGGCCACCACCGTTTGTCTCACTTCATCCGGATCGAGCGGCCGAATCAGCAGAATCTCCGCAAGAATTTCTTCAGCATATTCAGTCACGACAAAGGCGTAGGTAGAGCCGTCGATGTCGCAACGCCCACTTTCCAACACACGCAATAGTTGCGCGTGCGCTCGGCTCGCGTTCATCGCAAAAGCAATGCGTGCTTCAACGCCTGCTTCAACCGGCGTAAATTTGATAGCTGCTTTTTGCGGGGAATTTCCTGGCAGTTCCGTCAGGAAAACGTTGCTGTGCCCAGATCCACCCAGCCATTGAAGAAGCGAGAAGCGCCCGTCAACGACTCGTCCAACCCAGTCACTCTGAATCGCCGTAGCTTTCATGGCATTGATCATTCTAACTGCCTTTGGATGGCAGAAGAGCGGAAAATGCTGCCGTGGGTTAGAACGGAATCGCTGCGAATGCCCGAATCCCTGGTTTCTTCGATATGTTTCTTCGCCAGATTTCTTCGCTAGGACCCGGCTCCGGAATCTTGAACAGCAGTACGCCGCGCCGTCTGCCTGCTAAGCAGAACCACCACCACTGCGGAGAGAGCCATCATGCCGCCAACAACATACAGCCCGCCTGTGTAGCTCCCCAGCTTGTCTTTCAGCCAACCCACAACAACCGGCCCGATAAATCCACCAAAGTTGCCCATTGAATTAATCATTGCAATGCCGGCTGCCGCGCTCGCGCCGGTCAGGAACATGCTCGGCATCGCCCACACCGGGCCCTTGGTGGAGTTGACGCCGATGTTGGCGATCATCAGTGCCAGAATGACCGGAATGGCGGCTACCGCCCATCCCGCCCACAGAAATCCTGCGCATGCCACCAGGCTGGCGATTGCTACATGCCATGGGCGTTCCAGGGTTATATCGGAGTGCCGAGCCCACAGGACCATGGCGGCGACAGCGACAAAACTTGGCGCAGAGTTCAGCCAGCCAATCGTCATGGCGGAGTAGCCGTACTGCTTGAGAATCAGCGGCGACCAAAAGCCGAGAACATACAGGCCCGCGGAACCGCCTGAATAGACAAGAGCGAGCGCCAGCACGCGGGGATCACAAAGCGCTGCGATCACTTCGCTCTTCGCAACGCCCTTGCCAGTGTGCCTGCTGCTCTCCACGCGCTCAGCTTCAAGTGTCTGCACCAGCCAGGTACGTTCTTCTTCATCCAGCCAGCGTGCCTCTTCGGGCTTGTCGGTCAGCACCTTGAATGTGAGCAGCCCGAGGAAGATTGCAGGCAATGCTTCGATAATGTAGAGCCACTGCCAATTCATCAAACCCCAGAACTTCGGCAGCTCCATCAGCGCTCCTGAGATGGGCGAGCCGATAGCCGTTGAAAGCGGCGCAGCGGCCATAAAGAACGCAATGGCGGCAGCGCGATACCGGGCAGGGAACCACAGGCTCAGGTAGAGTAGCGTTCCCGGAAAAAATCCTGACTCAGCAAGGCCGAGCAGAAAGCGCATGGCATAAAAGGTGTACGGCCCCACAACAAACGCTGAAGCAATTGACACCAGGCCCCACGCAATCACAACGCGTGCAATCCAAACCCGCGCGCCTACGCGCAGCAAAATAAGATTCGATGGAACCTGGAACAATACGTAACCGAGAAAGAAGATGCCGCTGCCAAAACCGAACATCGATGCATTCAGTCCGATTGCCGAGCTCATGCTGAACGCAGCAAATCCCACATTGACGCGATCAAGAAAGCTGACAAAGTAGAGCAGCATGACAAACGGAAGAATGCGCACGCGCAGCTTGCGCGCTACGCGCGCTTCAATATCGGGAATGGCGACGGGCACGTTCACGCGGTGGCCAGCGGACTCCGGGCCGTTACGGCAATCTCTGCGCAAACCGCCGATGTAACCTCAGCCGTGGTGGCGCCGCCGCCCAGGTCACGCGTGTGCAGCTTTGGATTGGCGGTGACGTGTTCGATGGCTTGCATCAGGCGCCGTGCGGCGTCCGGCTCGCCAAGATGCTCAAGCATCATGACAACGGACCAGAAAGTGCCGACTGGGTTCGCGAGTCCCTTGCCCATGATGTCGAATGCGGAGCCGTGAATCGGCTCGAACATGGAAGGGAACTGCCGTTCTGGATTGATGTTTGCCGTAGGTCCTATGCCGATGCTCCCGGCGAGCGCGGCTGCGAGATCGCTCAATATGTCGGCGTGCAGGTTTGTGGCAACAATCGTATCCAGCGATGCCGGACGGTTCACCATGCGCACCGTTGCCGCATCCACCAGTTCCTTGTCCCACTTCACGTCAGGAAAATCCTTCCCAACCTCGGCGGCAACTTCGTCCCACATCACCATGGCATGCCGCTGCGCGTTGCTCTTGGTAATCAGCGTAAGCAGCTTACGCGGGCGCGACTGAGCCAGCTTGAAACCGAATCGCTGAATGCGTTCCACGCCGGCGCGCGTCATCACAGAGAGATCAGTGGCAACTTCAATCGGCAGTCCCTGGTGCACGCGGCCGCCGGCGCCGGAGTATTCGCCTTCAGTGTTTTCGCGAACGATCACCCAGTCCAGATCCTCGGGCCGGCAGCGTTTCAGTGGCGCGTCAATGCCGGGCAGAATGCGTGTGGGCCGCACGTTGGCGTATTGGTCAAGACCCTGGCAAATTTTCAGCCGCAATCCCCACAGCGTAATGTGGTCGGGAATGTGCGGGTCGCCCGCCGAGCCAAACAGAATCGCGTCCTTGCCCTTGAGCATTTCAAGTCCATCGGCAGGCATCATGGCGCCATGTTGGCGGTAGTAATCGCCGCCCCAGTCAAAATGCTCAAAGTCGAATCGGAACGCGTTGTCGGCCGCAGCCAGCGCCTCAAGCACTTGCCGTCCAGCGGGCACCACCTCTTTACCAATACCGTCGCCAGGCACCAACGCAACCTTGTATGTCTTCATCCTGCCCACTCCAAATCGAACACGGCAATTCTACCTGCAAGTGCAATGGTCTGGCCTTTCAGGGCAAGAGGGTGGTGGCCACTCTCTCAGGGGAATCCAAACAGCCACACCGTAATGCGAGACAACAACCCGCCCTGTGACCCATGGCACAGGCATCTTTACCCACCGGCGTAACAATGGTTTCGTAAGGTTCGCCAGCACCCGAGCTGCGCGCCGAGGAGACGACCCAAATGAGCGACTTAGCCACTTTGGCTGAAGCAGTTGCGCTTGACCCGTTAGTTGACCACCCAGCCGACTACCACGTTTTTCACAAATTTATTGAGCGCTGCAAAAACCTGCCCGCCGTCACCACAGCAGTCGTGTGGCCGCTCTCTGACGTCGCCATGAGAGGTGCAGTTGAAGCTGCGCACGCCGGCCTGATTGAGCCCACGCTTATTGGCCCCAGGGATCAGATGAATGCCCTCGCCGCGAAGATTGGCGTTGATATCAGCGCTTATCCCGTTGTCGATACAGACACTGAAGCCAAAGCTGCTGAAGCGGCCGTGGCCATTTGCCGCGCCGGCGGCGCACAGGCGCTCATGAAGGGCAGCCTGCACACGGATGAATTGTTGAAACCAGCCATGGCCCGTGACACCGGCCTGCGCACCGCGCGCCGCATTTCGCACGTGTTCATCATGGATACACCTGCCTATGCGCGCACGCTGCTCATCACCGATGCTGCCATCAACATCACGCCCGAACTTGAAGACAAGGTCCACATTGTGCAGAACGCAATCGACCTCGCCCACGCGCTCGGTATTCCTGAGCCCAAGGTCGCGCTTCTGTCGGCAGTTGAAACCGTCAGCCCCAAAATCAAGTCCACATTGGACGCTGCTGCTCTCTGCAAAATGGCCGACCGTGGCCAGATCACCGGCGGCATCCTCGATGGTCCGCTGGCATTTGATACTGCGGTAAGCCAGAAGGCAGCAAAAATAAAAAACCTGGTTTCGCCCGTTACCGGCGTAGCTGACATTCTCGTCGTTCCCGATCTTGAGAGCGGTAACATGCTGGCTAAACAACTTGAATATCTTGGCGGCGCGCAGCTTGCTGGAATCGTTCTTGGTGCGCGCGTGCCCACCATTCTTACCAGCCGCGCTGACTCGGCTGAAACCCGGCTCACCAGTTGCGCCGTGGCCGTGCTTCTGCACTATGCAGCTCATCCGGCAGTGAAGGTCTAATTTATATTTTTTAATCTCTGCCGGTTATAGCAAACGGGCGCCTCCTAACCTCCGGGGCGTCCGTTTTGCATTTGTGCTAATTTCAGCGTTTTGCACTGCAGCGTCAGGGTCTGCGGGGGGACCTGACGCGTGAACGCGGCATCTAATTTGTCACACGCGGGCCGTCAATTTTGGCAGTATGCAGAGTTACGACCGCGTTAAAGGAGATCCGATGTCGAGTCACACCAGCCAGACCTCAAAAGCCGCCAAGACCAGCAATCCTGACGGATTTACCCCAGACAAAATCAAGGATTTATCCAGCGTTTTGAATGCTTTGCTGGCCGACGTATTCGCCCTGTATCTGAAAACCAAGAATTTTCATTGGCACATGAGCGGCGCGCATTTCCGCGACTATCACCTGCTGCTTGATGAGCAGGCGACGCAGATTTTTGCCATCTCAGACGCTATTGCCGAGCGTGTGCGCAAAATTGGAGGATTCACAGTGCGCTCCATCGGCCACATTGCTCACCTGCAGCGGATTACTGACAACGACCAGGAGTTCGTGCCAGCCCACGACATGCTGCTCGAATTGCACGGCGACAATCGCGCGCTTGTTGAAAGCATGCGGGCGGCTCACGAAGTTGCATCCCGCGCCAACGATTTCGCCACTACCAGCCTAATTGAAGTGTGGATTGACGAAGCGGAGCGTCGGGCGTGGTTCCTGTTTGAAGCCACGCGCTAGCGTCGTTCGCGCATGCGATTGTGCTTTTGGGATTGCGAGCACTTTCAGAATGCGGTGCGGGAATCTTTCAGTCTGCGCCGCGTTCTGAGAAACTTGAAATATGCCCAATCGCTTGCCCGCGCTGATCTTTGACCTGGACGGAACCCTTACCGATTCGAAGCCGGGCATCCTCGGATGCCTCAGGAAGGTCATCGACGCTCGCGGAATCGTAGTCGAGGAGCCTCTCGATCGCTTCATCGGTCCGCCGGTTGAGGAGTGGGTGATTGACCTGTTGCCCAACAGCAGCGGGGAAGAGCAGACCGCACTGGCGCAGGAATATCGTGCCTGCTATGACCGCGAGGGCTGGTCGAATAACTCAGTGTTTGCGGGCGTGCGAGAAATGCTGGTGGAACTGCGCCTGCAGGGACACCCGCTCTACGTCTGCACATCAAAGCAGCAACACTTCGCCGTACGCATTCTCAATCTCTTTGAGCTCTCCGCGCTCTTTACTTCCATCTATGGCGATAAAGCTGAATACGCGAGCCACAGCAAAGTCGATCTGCTGGCTAGTCTTTTGCGCGAGCAGCAACTTGATCGCGAAGCCACATGGATGATTGGCGATCGCAGCTTTGACTTTGACGCGGCCCGTGCCAACGGCGTGCGCAGCCTTGCGGCGGGCTGGGGCTATGGCTCGCTTGAAGAGTGCGCGCAGGCCGACGCACTTGCACAGACACCCGCCGACGTTGCCGCGCTGGTCGCCCCTCAAACCCTCACGCAAGCGGGTTGATCCAGATCTTCAGCGTCAATTTTCTCGCCGCACTGGCGAAGGGAAGCACTAAAAACACTCTACGCAAATATTTCAGACAGGCCATCTCAGGCAGGTGCGGGCGTGTGTCTTCAACGCCTTAGTCGAGCCGCGTCGTTTTTAAGACTCTACTCGAAATCTGAATATGAATACCGTATAAATTATTGAAAATGCTAAATAATAATTTTTTCATTGACAATCGTCATTGATTGGTTCTATTCTGGTGCCGGTCACCAACATCTCTAAGGAGGTTCCACATGCGTCCTATCCTCGCAATCGCTCTTATGCTCTCGTCGATTTTCCTCCCCGCAGCGGCCCATGCCAGCACGACCGCCGATGACGCCACTGCGCCAACCCCCGAGGTTCGTGTGAGCACAGGGGTTACCGCCCCCAAGCTCGCCGATCCCATCAACATCGTAATGCCGGACGGCCTCTCAAGGGCCTTCATCCCGGCCGACACCAAACTCGAACTGTCATTTACTGTCGACAGCAAGGGCAAGGCCGAGAACGTCAAGGTCACCAAGTCCGTCAGCCCCTTCTGGGATGCGCGGGTCGTGGAAGCGGTCCAGAAATCCCACTTCAAACCAGCAAAGCTCGACGACCAGGCCGTGTCCATGGACATGAACCTCATCGTCAGCCTGATGCCGTAACGCTTCATACATAACCTATAAAGAAAGCAAAAGCCGGGTGAGCCAAAAGCTCCCCCGGCTTTTATATTTCCGCGGATGGCCGATCTGTTGGTCAGCAGCGGCATTGAGGTTCACCGCGAGGTCATTTCCGGTTGGCGGTTAATCGCTCGTTAAGCCAATTCCGCAACACCTACCGATAAAGACTAGGTAGTCGGGTTCCCGCTGAGCAGCTCTTTAATCTGAGCGAGTCGCCTGCGACTTCTAATACGTATTGCGAGAAACAACGCCAGTACTGGAAGCAAGATGAAGGGCATCATGGCCAACCGGCCGCCGCCGATCGTCAACTCAAGGCCGCAAATCACGAACAATGTACCAGCGACAACCATCCAAAATGGGAGCAGGTTCCTTGAACTTGCAGACAACTCGTTCACATAGAACTGCACTAGGTTGGCCTGATCATCCCTATCTGGAACGTCGGGCTCCCGCGTGCGCAGATAGGTCGCTGGTACGACGAGGAGCCAGCCTAATAGTTGTAAGGCATTGCCAAGGACCGCGTGCCCCGTAGCAATTTGGAAAATTGCTGCCAAAGACCACATCAAAGGCAAAAACAATCGCGCGTTCGTTCCAAGCCAGCCGTTATTCATTGCATGCCGCCGGAAGTCTGCATACTTCTGCGCTTCGCCATCAAGGTCCGCAATTGTTTTTAAGGGACTCGGCTGGAAAGTAAATAGCACTCGCAGAGCGCCGAGAGCCCACGCCAGCGATTGCCAGTCACTTTCGATGGACATCAGTTCGTTCCTGATTGCTTTTGCCCACTCCTTCGATCCAGTAGAGGCATATCGAACTACGAAGTTTGCGATTTGGACTGCAGCGTTTCGAACGATGCTCATTTCGGTTTATGCTCCAAATGCAGGTTCTTCGCTTGCTATTCTTCTTTGTTCCGACACGCACTCATGGGCAAACCGCCTGCCTGTTTGCGTGAGCCGGTACATATGTCGTGGCGGCTTTCCACCTTCCGAAGCCTCCCACCTCGTTTCGAGAAGGTGGTTCTCGGTGAGCCGGATGAGTATCGGGTAAAGGGTCCCGGACTTGAGACCTGTATTGAGACTCAAATCATAGCCGTGCCGCCATTCTGAGGCAGTTTCGAGGAATTTCCGAAGAACTTCGACTGTTTGTGGCGTACGGCGAACTGACACGGGTAAAACTCTACATATGTAGAGTTTTACCCGTCAACTCATTTTTTGCCCGCTTTGTCGTCTATTCGCAAGTAATTGATTGCTCCCGCTTTTCTTTCGACGGGGTTGAGTTTATTGCTTCAGAAACTCCACCACCCGAGGTCCCATTTCGCCGGTACACTGTTCGGGTGCAAGGTGGCCGCAGCCTTTGAAAACATCGAGCTCCGATTGCGGCGTCAGCTCGTGCATCTTTTGGCCGAGCACTAGCGGCGTAATACGATCCTCAGCGCCCCACAACATCAGCACCGGCATCTTGAGTTCCGGCAACAGGCGATCGGTAACGTCCTTACCCGTAAGCATGGTGTCGAGCGCGCGCTTGATCACCCAGGCGTGTTCGCGCGATTCGCGCAGAATATCGCGTGCAACAAACCACGGAATGGGCTGCGGCTGCGGCATGAGCAATGCTTCAAGCTCATCGAGTTCCGCAGCGGTCTTCGGCATAAACAAGTCTGTGTTCCAATTGGGCCGCGCGTACAGGCCAGCCGAGTCAAAAAGCATCAGCCGGCGAACCAGCTCGGGATGCTCACTGGCGGCGATCTGCACAACCCAGCCACCCATGGACCATCCGCCGAGATCTATTTGCTTAAGGTCAAGTGACTTGATGAAGTCCACCAGCACAGCGGCTTCATCGCGCACCGAGTAGGAAAAATTAGCGGGCTGCTCGCTGCGGCCGTAGCCGGGCAGGTCAGGCAGGTAAACGCGGAATCCGGCCATGGCCAGGTAAGGCGCAAGCAAGCGCCAATCCTCGGCCCGCCCGCCGAGCCCGTGGACAAGCACAACCGTTTGCCCGCCCGCCGGGCCTTCCACAAGGTAGTGCATACGGTAGCCATCAACAACGATTGAGCGATTCTCAACACCAGAAAGTTTTTCCTCGACGTACATTGACCCGTTGAAGAAACTCACCGGCCGTACAAGAAACGCCGTGCCACAGAGAAGCACAAGAGCGACGAGTATGCCGATCGTCCGCGGCAATTTGGACACCAGGCTCATTTTGCTTCTCTCTCCTGCAATGTCTTTGCACGCTGCCATCCCAGTTCGATCACGTGTACGGTGACGGAATCGAGCTTAAGCGCGCTGTGGCCGTTCCATTCCGCTCGTTCCACCCATCTTGCGTCGTCGGCGTCTGAAGCGGCATTGAGAGTTCCGCCGGTGACGCGGCACAGATAATCGGCAATCACGTAGTGGTAACGCACGCGCTCGTCCTCGTGATGGATGCGGTCAAGAAGCTCGACGAGTTCGACGGGTTCGACGATCAGTCCTGTTTCTTCAAGAACTTCGCGTGCCACGCCGGCGGTAAGCGATTCGCCCAACTCGACCAGTCCGCCGGGCAGCGACCATTGCCCCTTCAGCGGTTCGCGCCCGCGCCGCACCAGCAGCACGCGGCCGTTGTCCACGACCACCGCACCCACGCCAACCAACGGGGCCAATGGATATTCTCTCTGCATGGCACGTACCAGTCTGTAACTCTCTACGATAGCGCGTTGACTGGGCTCGCATGCAACTCACACGCGTTCACAACATTGCGCTCGGGTCCTTCACTTGAATCGCGGCGACGCGTCTATCATCAAATTGAACAGTGAGGGGGAACGATGGCGGAATATACGCTGCATATTGACGGCATGCACTGCGGCTCGTGCGTGCGCCGCGTCAGCCAGGCACTTGCGTCCACGCCAGGCTTTACGGTTAACGAGGTCCGCGTGGGAGCAGCCCGGCTGACCTCAACTGAGGAGCCGGCGCCAGTTGACCAGGCTATCGCTGCGCTTGCCAAGGCTGGTTACGCTGCGCACCTGGAAAAATAATTTGGAACCCACGGCCACAGAATCGGTCACGCTGCCTGTGCTCGGCATGACGTGTGCCTCGTGCCAGCACCACGTTGAGCAGGCACTGCGCCAAACGGCCGGTGTTGAGTCGGCGCATGTTGACCTGATGGCTCACCGCGCCAGCATTGTGTTTGATCCCGCGACAGCCAGACCCGAGCAGCTTGTCGAAGCAATTAGGGGAGCCGGTTACGATGCCGTGCTGCCACGCGCTGGCGACACAGGTAAACACGATGATCGCGGAAGCGAATCGTCGCGCAAGGCCTGGGTCACGCTTGTCGCGGGCTCTGCGGCCATGATTCTGGCTATGCCGCTCGGCACACAAATGGGTGCGTTCGATCATTGGTTGATGCAGATAGTGCCCTGGCTCTATGCAGTGCCCGCGAATCCGCTCCGGTGGTCGTTGCTGCTGATGACGGGTATCGTCGTGGTCTGGGCCGGCCGCAGTATTTATCTCAGCGCCATTCGCGCCTTGCGTCACGGCGCTACCAATATGAACACGCTGGTCGGCCTGGGAACAAGTGTGGCGTTCCTCTATTCGGCTTATGCCACCATTTGGCCGGCGCCGGGCCGCGACGTGTACTTTGACGCAGTGCTGCTGATTCTTGGCTTTCTGCTTTTGGGTAAATCGCTTGAAGCCCGCGCAAAGCGTCGCGCGCTTGCCGCGCTCGATTCGCTCTCGCGCCTGCGGCCTGTAACGGCACGGCGCATTCTTGATGGTGTTCAGGCGGTTGTGCCGCTTGAAGAAATTCAGCCGGGTGACAGCATCCTTGTTCTACCCGGCGAGCGCTTTCCAGTGGACGCGACCATTGAAGAGGGCCGCACGACGGTCGATGAATCCATGCTCACCGGCGAGTCCACTCCACTGGTGCGCGAGCCGGGCGGCCGCGTGCTTGCCGGTTCGCTCAACTATGACGGCGCGGTAGTGTGCAAGGCTCAATCGCTCGGTGAGGCAACTGTGCTCTCGCAGATCACACGCATGGTGGAGCAGGCACAGGGCTCGCGGGCGCCCATGGAGCGGCTTGCCGATCGCGCCAGCGCCGTCTTCGTTCCCGTTGTCCTTGCGCTGGCGCTGATAACGTTCCTGGCATGGCTGATCGCTGCTCACTCGCTGCCGCTGGCGCTTGCAAATACGGTTGCAGTGCTGGTCATCGCCTGTCCCTGCGCCATGGGCCTTGCCGTTCCCGCGGCGCTTACGGTTGCAGTTGGCCGGGGCGCGCAGCTCGGCGTGCTCTTCAAAGGTGGAGAAGCGCTGGAGCGGCTGGCGAATCTCGATGTGATTGTGCTCGACAAAACAGGCACGCTTACCGGAGGTCGACCGGAACTGGCCGCGGTGCATGCGCTCGGCGAAATTCCCGAGAACGATTTGCTTCGAATGGCCGCAGCAGCGGAAGAACGCTCGAATCATCCGCTCGCCCATGCGATTGTCGATTATTCACATCGTCTCGGGCTGACATGGCCGCCAGCCGTTGACGTGCAAATTCTACCCGGCCGTGGTCTGACAGCGCGCGTTGAAGGCCGCGAACTCCTGCTCGGCAATGAGGCCTTGTTTGGAGAATTCTTTATTGCGCTTCCCAAAGACATTGAACCTCCCAGTCCTGGAACCACGCGACTTTGGATGGCGCTCGATACTGTTCCCGTTGCATATTTTGACGCCCGCGACGCATTGCGCCCAGACGCGGCTGAAGCTGTTACCACGCTGCGAAGCACCGGCAAGGGCGGCGCAGCTTTGCGCGTGATGATGCTGACCGGCGACTCGCCTGTGGCGGCCGCGCCCATTGCCGCCCAACTCGGAATTACGGAAGTCGAAGCAGGGCTAGATCCGGCCGGCAAGCTTGCCCGCATTCGCGAGCTGCAGAAGAGCGGCTTGCGGGTGGCCATGGTGGGCGACGGTATTAACGACGCCGGCGCGCTGGCACAGGCGGACGCGGGCATTGCCATGGGCACGGGCGCTGACCTGGCGCAGGAAGCCGGCGACGTCCTGCTTCTGCGCACTCAGCCTTCCGCCATTCCTGCCGCGCTCGGGCTGGCGCGAGCAACGCTGCGCATCATGCGCCAGAATCTTGGCTGGGCGGTCGGCTATAACCTGCTGGGCATTCCCCTGGCCGCGGGCCTGCTTTACCCGACTTTCCATATTCTGCTCACCCCCTGGCTTGCGGCTGCGGCCATGGCTCTGAGTTCAATTTGCGTTTTAACCAACAGCCTTCGCCTGCGGCGCTGGCAACCGGCGGCAATTGCGGCAAGTTAGACCGGGCAAGTTAAACTGGTTTCAGAGCCAGCCGTGCGCATCCTCACTCGCTACATCCTCGGTGAAATCCTCTCCCACACGTTGATAGGCCTCGCCCTTTTTACATTCATCCTCTTCATGCCCTACCTTTCCAGTGTGCTGGAGATGGTGGTGCGCAATAGTTCCACTTTTACTGATGCGGCAGAGATCTTTGCATTCACGCTGCCCAACCTGCTCCGCGTCACAATTCCCATGTCGGTGCTGGTGGGTGTGCTGCTGGGCTTGAGCCGCCTGGCCGCCGACAGTGAAGTGATCGCCATGCGCGCCTCCGGCCTGGGCATTGGCTACTTCGTTCGCGTTTCATCAATCGTTGCCATTGGTGGCACGCTGTTGGGCTTGGCCAATTCGCTCTACCTTGCACCGCGCGCCAACCAGGCCATCCTCGACATGGAGCGGCAACTGGAAACATCGCAGGCCTCGTACCAGATTCAGCCGCGCGTCTTCTACGAGGAGTTTAAGAATTTTGTTCTGTATGTGCAGATCGTTCGCTCTGGCACCGGCGCATCCAACTGGGACCGGGTCTTTATGGCCGACGTAAGCGATCCTGCTTCGCCGCGCATTACTACGGCGGCATCGGCAACCGTGGTCAGCGACTCGTCACAGCTTTTATTAATGCGGCTGCGCGATGGAGCGCAACACGACATCACGCCCGATCAGCCGAACGAGTACAACATCTCATCATTCACCACAACAGATCGTCCCCTTGAACTTGGCGCACAAGGCGATGTACACATTGGCCGCATGGATACGGCCATCTATGCGTTGCCGTTGAGCGCGCTTCTCAAGGACATTCACCGGCCCGATTCAAAGGCGTACATGATCGAGCTGAACAACCGATTCGCGTTTCCGGTCGCCTGCCTTGTGCTTATGGTCGTTGGCGTTCCGCTTGGCGTCGCCTCGCGGCGCGGCGGCAAAAGTTCAGGATTCGTCTATACCATTTTGCTGGTCGTTCTCTACTACCTTCTCTCGATCATAGGAACTGCGCTGGGGCGTCAAAACAAGCTGCCCGCATTCCTCGGCGTGTGGTCAGCGAACTTGCTCTTTGCATCAGTCGGCATATTTCTGCTGTGGCAAATGGCGACTGGCGGCCGCGTATTGAGCACCATCGCAGGCTGGGTCTCCCGCATGCCTAAGCAGCAGAGCGATACGGGCAAGCCGAACGGAGTTCCTCTCACCAACTGGCTGGATCGTTTTCAGCGCAACCGCCAGCAGGCCAAATCGCGCAGTATATTTCCGCGCATCCTCGACGAATACGTGATGCGCGAATTCCTCGCCACCTTCGTCATGGTGCTGTCGGGCTTCGTCCTGCTTTTGCTCGTGTTTACGTTCTTTGAGCTAATTGGCGACATCATTCGCAATCGTCCTCCACTTACCCTAGTCGGCGCGTACCTCGTAAATCTCACGCCGGATATGCTCTACCAGATTGCGCCGCTCGCGGTGCTGATCGCTGTGCTGGTCACCTTCAGCGTACTCAGCCGCAACAGCGAAATCACCGCCATGAAGGCTACCGGTATCAGCCTGTACAGGCTTGTTGTTCCCATCGTCTCCATCGCTGCCGCCGTATCTATCTGCCTTTTTCTTTTCGACCAGTACTACCTGCCCCAGGCCAATCGACGCCAGGAAGCTTACCGCAATATCATCAAGGGCAAGCCGCCACAAACCGTTCTGCATCCCGAACATAACTGGATCTTCGGGCAACCCCGCGCAGGCGAGCCGGGCCGCATTTTTTATTACCAGTTCTACGATCCCGATCACAAAGAATTCGCCAACCTCTCGGTGTTCGAATTTGATCCTTCCACCTTTTCGCTGACCAGGCGCATTGTTTCGCCGCGCGTCTATTGGGACGGCAACGACGACATTTGGCGCTTCCAGAATGGCTGGGTGCGCGACATGAAGGGTTCCGAGACAACGGGGTATCGCGAGTTCAAGCAGTTGACCTTCTCTGAGATCCACGAAGATCCTGGCTACTTCACCAAGGAAAACCTGCAATCGCAGGAGATGAATTTTCCGCAATTGCGCGAGTACATCAACGATCTGGGGCAAAGCGGTTTTGACACCATGCGGCTGCGCGTCGCCCTGTGGCACAAACTCGCGTATCCGCTTATGGCCGTTGTCATGGCTGTGCTGGCAATTCCGTTTGCGTTGTCGATGGGGCGGCGCGGCTCGCTCTCCGCCATCGCCATCGCCATCGGCGTGGCGCTTGCCTACTGGGTCATTGACAGACTGTTTGGAGCCATGGGGAATGTGAATTACCTTCCCGCTGCCATGGCGGCCTGGTCGTCAGACGTATTGTTCGCTCTGGTCGGCGGTTATCTGCTTCTCAGAACATCAACTTAGGAGAAGTCGGTTGAGTCGGCGACCCATGCGTACGGCGCACCGATTCCTGCCGATACAATAGAACCATGTTGCGCGATATTCAGCCGCTCCTCGGATACATGCGACGTTATCGCTGGAGCTACGTCTGGGGCACGCTGTCGTGCGTTGTCACAAACATCATCTGGGTTCAATTTCCCGCCGTCCTCGGCAACGCCGTAAACAGAATCGAGCACGGAACTACGCATAAAGAAGTACTGTTCCTCGCCGGCCTTCTCGTGCTTATCTCTCTTGCCAAAGGCATCTTCCTCTACTCGCAACGCTGGGTGCTCATCGGCATTTCGCGCGATATCGAGCTTGACCTGCGCAACGATCTATTCCGCAAGCTTGAGCAGCAGGACTCCGGTTTCTACCAACGTTATCGCACCGGCGACATAATGGCCCGCATGACGAACGACTTGAACGCCGTCCGCATGCTGCTAGGCCCCGGTTTGATGTACAGCGCAAACACAATCTTCCTCAGCGTGTTTGCCATGTTCTTCATGATTCGCATCAGCCCGTATCTCACGCTGGTAGCGCTTGCGCCCATGCCGCTGGCAAGCATCCTGGTGCAGTACTTCGGCAGCCGCATTCACAGCCGCTTTGAACGCATCCAGGCCAGCTTCTCTGATATTTCCGCGCAAGCGCAGGAGAATTACTCCGGCGCAAGATTGGTACGCGCCTTCGCACGCGAAGAGTCGGAGATCAGCATCTTCGAGCGTCTGAATCGCGAGTACATTCGCCGCTCGCTGCGGCTTGTGCAACTGATGGGCATGCTCTGGCCAACGCTGGAATTTGTGCTCGGCGTTTCGATGATCATTACGTTGCTCGTTGGCGGCCACCTGGTAATTTCAGGCCGCATCAATGTGGGAGAGTTTGTCGCGTTCAATACCTACATGATCCTGCTCATCTGGCCCATCATCGCCGTGGGTTGGGTCATCAATATCTTCGAGCGCGGAACCGCATCGGTCAAACGCATTGACGAACTCCTGCACGCCGAGCCGTCCATCGACGACCGCGCAGCCGATTCCTCAATTGGACATGACACCGTGCTGAAGGGCGAAATAGAGTTTCGGAACTTGAATTTCAGCTACGGCGATACGCCTGTGTTGAAAGACATCTCGCTGCGCATTCCGGCGGGTTCGAGCCTGGCAATTGTGGGTCCAACCGGATGCGGCAAATCAACGCTCGTCAATCTCATCTCGCGCATCTACGACGCTCCAGAAGGCGCGCTGCTCATCGACGGCCGCCCGGTGCGCGACTATCCGCTGGATGTGCTGCGGCGCAACATCGGCATGGTTCCGCAAGAGACATTCCTGTTCAGCGAAACCATTCGCGAGAACCTGGCTTTTGGAGCACCCCAAGCCACACAGGAAGACCTGCTTGAAGCAGCCGAGGCAGCGCATATCCGGCAGGAATTCGAAGAATTTCCGCAAGGCTTTCAGACCATGGTTGGCGAGCGCGGCGTAACGCTCTCAGGCGGTCAAAAGCAGCGTTCGGCCATTGCGCGCGCTCTTGTGCGCCGGCCAGCCATTCTCATTCTTGACGACGCCCTGGCCAGCGTAGACACCTACACGGAGGAACGCATTCTCGGCGGACTGCATCGTTTCACCGCGAGTTCAACCACGATCCTGATTTCGCATCGCGTATCAACCGTACGCAATGCCGACCAGATTGCCGTGCTCGATCATGGCCGCATCGTCGAACTGGGCCGCCACGAAGAACTGCTGGCATTGGACGGCTACTACGCCAGCCTGTTCCAAAAGCAGCAGCTTGAAGAAGAACTCACCGTGGCCGGCTGAAACACATCAACCTTAATCGGCTCCTCAAAGAACCAAAATTGAATTGCAACGGTCCAGCCTCTCATAGCACGTCCTTTAACTGAAGGGTACGGGCTTTAGCCCGCACATAAACGCCCGCATCATAAGCGGGGCTTCAGTGTCTGCGTGAGAACGTGCTTGGTTTTTCGTACAGGGCAGTTTCTGTTCAGTTTTGAAATTTTCGATGACGGGTTGGGCGCAGTTTTCGTTCTGATCCGCGGTTTGATATGCGTTTAGGCTGCGC